>Ga0315273_10011288_pt1 | contig 11419 bp, 9 predicted proteins | sample YL17G02_0_MG_FD_205753 | JGI IMG/M metagenome (GOLD analysis project Ga0315273, IMG submission 205753) | Sediment microbial communities from Yellowstone Lake, YNP, Wyoming, USA - YL17G02_0 | ecosystem: Environmental > Aquatic > Freshwater > Lake > Sediment | place: USA: Wyoming | collected...
GTGAAGTTCGAAGACGGTTTGGAAGTCAAACCGAAGAAACAATCAGCCGGAAAGAACGCTGCTTGAAAAAACTATTTACACAACTATTGACAAGGACTCCATATTGAATTTGGCCACTATCAAACCACTCTTGGTATAATCCCTCTTTTGTATTTGAATGATAATTACATTGAATGTCCTCCTTTATTTGCTTATCAAATGAACTATAGAAAGCATCCATTTGAATTTGTGCGTTTTCAAAATAATCCTTAACATGGTATAAATGCTCATGTTTATCGCATTGAATAATTCGCTTGTAAATTATCGTATCATTTTGGGAAATTGGAATATGCAAATAGAATGTATCAACCTCCTGAGCTTTTATTGCTCCAAGACCAATGAACAGTGATAATATTAATGTCGTGTACTTCATTTTACCCGGTACCCCACAGCGTGCCTCGCGTTGCTTCCTTTAAGAATAGTCCTGCTTCAAACACCCACCCTGCCTTTCCAAGCAAGTCACTGCTGTTGATAGTAAGCTCTACCTAACACGCATTGTCAACAACAAAACCGCATTTCCACGGCACGTTGTGGGGTACAAATTGTACCCCAGTTGGCGCTCAACTTCGGCTCGCTGCCGCATACAGATAAGCGCGCCGGCAGGAATCCTCTCCTGTTGGATCAGAGCGCTAGTGCAGGTAGTCAGGAAGGGATTCCTCACGACGCCTGGACAAGGGTATGTACAAATTGTACCCACCCTGTCGACAAGGAGTAGGTCGGGTTCCGAACGGCGGTCTGATCAACAAATCGTTGGCGATATGAGACACGCGTTGTCGCACCTGTGAGATTATGGAACCACAGAGTGAGAAACCCGACATTATTGGCTCAATCGAAGAACAATGTCGGGTTTCTCGCCCCGTGATGACGTCACCGGCCGGATGCAAATCAAAGCGAATTTGACGAAGGCACTGGCCTTGATTCACACAGGGGGGCTCGGAACACCGACCTACGGAGCCTTGGTCAGGCAGGAATGCCGAACCTACCGACGACGTTTGTTTGTCCGCCTGTCGTGCCGCTATCTACTCCCCTTCAAGCTTGTGCTTCGTCACACCAACCCATCCCGGAGCCGAATCAACCGTCTGCCTGAGTATCGTATTGAGTTGCGCGGTGTGATGTTGCACGTGCCGCATGTTGTATAGAAGCAACTCAACAGTACTGAAATCCATCCACCCCGACCGATAACGCTGCTGCGCCGTTTCATCAGTCAGCGCGGCAATTCTCGATCGGCATTTCTCGCGGTCATACTCGAGATAAGTGCGAAGTTCTTCCTTCGTGTACACTCTTGGCGGAAACGCTCCGTTGGGATCCAACTCCTCCAGCCCAAACGGAGCCGGGGGAGCAAATCCCTCCTGCGACTCAGACAGATAGAAGTCCAACCAGAAAAGGGTGTGATAAACAAGATACCAGTATTCGTACCAACGTGCGGCAAATGAGTCTCCCGAGTTCGCCGACTTTGCCCACAATTCTTCAGGACAGGCGATCAGCGCATTTTCGAGCATGTCAATAGCGGCCCCAAACTGCCGCCAGATGATTGATTTCCAGTCAATGTCCATTCTGCAACTCCTTCAACTTTGCACCAAGCTATGGCTACTCCGACGGGGAAGCAATCACATTAAGGAAGAGAAATGTCGGGTTTCTCGCCCCGTGCCATAGTCACATGCGGTGAGGTGGCAAGAAAGTTCGATCATGGAGCATGTATTGATGGACACAGAAGTGGCTCGAAACGCCGACCTACAGCACTCTAGTCAGGCAAGAATGCCTAACCTACTGTCGAAACGGGACTCGTGAGGATACCTTTGGCGACGTAAATCGGGTGGACTTGTTTGCGCCACTTGGGGAGTTGGATGATGAAGATCAGGCAGGCGACAATACAGACCGCGCCGTTAATCGCCAGAGTCAGGGGCGCGCCGATGGCGCTGGCAATAGAACCGGCGATCAGGGTCCCCAGAGGTACCATCCCCATAAACGACAGGATGAACAAACTGATGACGCGACCGCGCTTGTCATCATCGACGATGGTCTGCAGAAGTGTATTGGTGGAGGCAACCTGTGTCATCATGCCGAGTCCGATGAAAAACATCATTCCGAGTGACAACCAGAAGACGCGAGAGAGCGAGAAGAAAATGAGTCCGATGCCAAGCAATCCGGCAGCCAGCGACAGCACTCTGTCGAGACCGATGACGTTACGTCTGGAAGCGAGATAAATCGCGCCACAAAGCGCACCAACTCCGGTAGCTCCCATCAGGAACCCGAGCGTGCGCGGGCCGCCATGCAAAATGTCCTTGGCGAAAATTGGCAGCAGCGATGGGTATGGCAGCCCGATGATACTAATCGCTGCCATCAGCATCAGCAGCGACCGTATCGGTGGTGTCGCGAAGGCGTAGCGAAGACCTTCCTTGAGATTGCCGAGGACATTGCCGCCATTGCCGGAGTTTGGTCTGGGCGCGATGCGCATCGCCAGCAGGGCAATAATCACCGCCATGTAGCTGAAGCCATTGACGAGAAAACAAGCCCCCTCTCCTACCCAGGCGATCAGCACTCCGGCTATCGACGGGCCGATCAGGCGCGCAGCATTGACCATGCTGGAATTGAGAGCGATGGCGTTGCTGAGGTCCCGTTTGTCATCCACCATGTGGACGATAAACGACTGCCGACTGGGAGTATCGAAAGCGTTGATGAAACCTAACATGAGACTGAGCGTGATGATCTGCCAGACTTGAACTGTCTGGGTGAAAACCAGCGCCGCCAGCAAGAACGCCTGAATCAACGCGAGAGTCTGGGTGATGATGATCGTGCGGTGCAGGTTCCAACGATCGGCAAAAACACCTGCCAACGGCGCGAAGATGGTCACCGGTATTTGATTCGTAAAGCCGACTACGCCTAGCAGGAAGGCCGATCCGGTTAGACGGTAGATTAGCCAGTTGAGAGCGATCGACTGCATCCAAGTACCGATGAGAGAAAAGCTCTGGCCGGTGATAAAAAGTCGGTAGTTACGGTGACGGAGCGCGCGCAGGAGGTGGGCGAAACCTTGGCGTTCAGTGGAAGCAGTAGTCGGCGGCAAAATCGGCATACGAGGGTAATATACTTGCACTGGGCTGATTAGCAAGTCTGGGGGCAAAGGAACGTCACGCACAGACTGGGCGTGGGTTGCGGTTGTGTAAATAAACCCACCGCAAGCGGTGGGGCACCCTCGGAAAAGAGAACCCACAACAAGCGGTGGGGTGCCGAAGTACCGAAGCGCAAACAAAAGGGCGGACAAGGAGTTCACCCATAATGGTTTCGCGAAATGCACAAGGGGTGATGCTACATTCTAAACAGTACTTCCTCGCGTTCGAACCAGCGTTTGGCGAAATACAGTGCCAGCGCTGCAAGAGCAAATAGCGACACGAACGCAGTGATCACGTAGTTCCATTCGATAGTACCGGCAATGGCGTTCTTGATGATCAGACTGACATTGACGACGGGAATCAGCGCCATCTGATAGTTCAATTCGACGCCGGGAACCATTGAAACAAATGCGGGCAAGACTAAGAAGATGTTGAGGAAGCCGACATAGCCCTGCGCCTCTTTGGCGGACTTCGCGAAAATCGACAGCGACAATAGTATCGCCGCGAAAATTCCGGCGATGGGAATAACGACGGCCAGAATGAGAAATACAGTTTGGACATCGAACTGAATGGCCAGCAACTCTGCCATTTGCTTCATCGCAGGATCACCGGCCATGTACTTGAAGAAGGCGGTCATGGATGCAAGCGACATCAGACCGGCCATAACACTTGTCAGTACAATCACGAAATACTTGCCAAGCACAAATTCGCCGCGAGTTGCGGGGGCAACCATAAGCGTTTCGATAGTGCCACGTTCTTTCTCTCCTGCGCCAAGGTCGATGGCGGGTGACATTGCGCCGAGGAAACAGGTGAGAATCAGAAAATAGGGTATGATGCCGCCGAGGGTTTTCCCTGCCAGTTTCTTAGCGGAGGCAACGCTGTTGCCCTGAACTTCAAAGGGCTTGAGTACATCTTCCGAAATCTGGCGTTTTACCACACGCGACTTAATGATCCGATCGCGGTACTGTGACATAACGTCTCTGAGTTTGCTGTAAGCGACAGCAGACATTTCCTCCGCGCGGTCATAGTAGATCTCGATATCGGTCGGCGATTCCATTTCTATGGCTTTGGCGAAATTGTCCGGCACAATCACGAGCGCCTGAAACGCCTTCTGCTTGAGTTCGTCCATCAGTATCTTGCCGGCGAAATCGGCCTCGGTCTTGACCTGAAAGGTGGTGTCGGTCATCAGGGAGTCGCGCAACTCCTGCGGAAGCTGTGAGACATTCTGTATCACGATTTCCGAGCGTGCCCCTTCGATCTTCTGGAAAGCGGCCATCTGTACCTTGAAGATTACCATCATCAGCAGTGGCATGGAGATGATCGGCATGAGAAAGGCAAAGAGCATCGTGCGGCGATCGCGGATCGTGTCTTTGAGTTCCTTGCGGAAAATGGTTCCGATATTTCTAAACTGCATGGTTCACTCTCCCACGATCTTGATGAAGGCGTCTTCGAGATTGTTCTGGCCGGTCGACTGCAGAAGGCTATCGACGGTCCCCTCGCTATAGATGCGGCCGTTATGAATGATCGCCACCCGATCGCACAAGCGCATGGCTTCCGACATGATGTGCGTGGAAAAGATCACGCACTTGCCCATGTCGCGGCAACGTTTGATAAAATCGACGATGGTGCGGGAACTCATGACATCCAAGCCGCTGGTCGGTTCATCGAAAACCATGACCGGCGGATCGTGCAGCACCGAACGGACAATCGAAACTTTCTGTTTCATGCCGCTTGAGAGCTTCTCGTTGCGGGAATCGGCGAAGTTCTTCATGTCAAGCAGGTCAAACAGTTCATCGGTTCGCCGGCGGATGGTCTGTTTTTCCATGCCATATAGATTGCCGAAGTAGGCCACCATTTCGCGGGCGGTAAGACGACCGTATAAGCCGGTATTACCGGACAAAAAACCGATCTGGGAGCGGACTTTCTGGGAGTCGACAGTGACATCGGTACCGTTAATGATGGCAGTGCCTGAGGTTGGTTTCAGAGCGGTGGACAAAATGCGCAGGGTCGTGGTCTTGCCGGCGCCGTTGGGGCCAAGCAGACCATAGACTTCCCCCGCTTTGCAACTGAACGATACGTGGTCAACGGCCTTGACCACGCCGCGTTTTTTGTCTTTGAAGTTTTTGCACAGTTCTCTTGCTTCGATCATTGCAATTCCCACGTTACGGATGGTATGGATATCAATGGGAATAGTATACAACGGGCGTCAAGAGAGTGTTACAAAAAAGTGGAGTACCTTCGGTTCGCCCGTCTGGCTGACAGTTCAGTAGGTCGAAACCCTCGTGGTTTCGACATTATTGAATTCCAAATGTCGAAAGGACAAGCCTTTCGACCTACTCGGCTATGAATTACACGTAGCCGGATCAAGACCTGCCAGAACAAGAAGAGACATTCGTCTTTGGCATTCCTTCCGTCAGAACCGGGTCGAAAGCAGCGAAGTTAGAGTTTGATGTCCTTACAGAGTACGGATTTGTACGGGTTGAATATGAACTTAGCCGGCCTGTAAGGAACCTTCGGCAGCGTGATACGTTTCGTTACCGCATCGATGTCAAGACGGACGGTCGTGTGATAGTCACCTTCCATGAGAACCGTAAATGGCACCAGCATCCGAAAGGCCGGCGAGACGCCATCGGTCTGAATATCAACGTTCACGACATAGCGGCCGTCAGGTTCCAGTGTTGTTGTTGCTGACCACCGGTAAGTCGGAACCTGGTTGCCGTAAATCCACTCGTCAAAGAACCAGTCGAGTTTGCTGCCGTAATGTTTTTCGGCAATGCGAACGAAATCGGGTGTCGAAGCTTCTTTCCAACTGTATTGTTCGAGGAAATCTTTGAGCATGGCGTTGAACTTGGAATCGTCTTTCTTGTTGAAGTCGAACATCATCATGCGCAGCATATAGAGAACGTACGCCCCCTTGCTGTAGACAAGAGCCGTATAGTCAGCCGATTTCGATGTCGCCAACCGCACACCCATCCAGATCGGGCCGGCCTCATTGCCTGCACGATAGGCAGTTGGGTTGCCCCAGACATCATGGCCACCGGACTGGAGTATATCTTCGCGCCACCTATCCATTAACTCGAAGAACTTGCCGCGATATTTTTCGTTGTTCAGGTACTTGCGCTGGACATACCATGCGCCCATGTATTCGGCAAAACCCTCGGAGAGCCATTGGTCATGGTAGCTTTGCCAGCCGACCAGATGTCCCCACCACTGATGGGCGACTTCGTGAGCGCGGAAGGCATCGTCATAAGGAGTCAACTGGGATTCGAAGGTACTCCATGCCAGATGAAGAAATCCCGGCATCCCCTGGCCGTGTGCGTCAGGAATTTCTGTGGCCAGCAGACGGGGAAAGGGATAATGCGCCAATTCCAACGAAAAAAGAGACGTCGAAGCTCGAATGCCAAGCAGGACGTTTTCCAGCATGCCGGATGAGCCGGCACGATGAGCCTTGCTGCGGTACACCTCAATCGGAATGCCATCGGGCGTGCTCGAGGTATCGAGGCTGAAGTCACCGTAGTTATACGAAATCATGGCGACGGGATAGTCGGAGATATCCCAGGAAGTAACCTTGAAGCCGTCCTCAATCTTCTCGGAGAGCTTCTTCCCTACCGAGAGGAAGGTGTATTGCTCGGGACAGGCATAAGTGAGTCTAAACTTGCAGCGCTTGAGATAGCCGTAGTTGGGATACCAGGTTGTCGAACTAACTAAGTCATTATTGCCCCAAGGCGTTTTGGCGAGCATACCCTTGGAACTGTAATCGAACTGGATTGAATGGCGCGTCCCTTTGGTCAGGAATTGCGGGAAATAGACGGTAATTCTGTTCTCTTTCTTGATCTTCTGCCAAAAAAGTGAGTCTCCATTCTCGTCAGTGATGCGAATACTCTCCTCCATCAGGTCAGGGAAAATTCTGAAGCGCAGGGACTGCAAATCATCCTGATTAGGTAGAAACGACAGCTTGATCTGGAGATCGGTTTTGGCCGACTGCCAGATTTTGCCATTGATGTCGTATTCCAAGCTGTCGATCAAGTCCTTATTCTCATGGTCGGGACCCCACCGTGACTGCTGATATTGTTCGGGCGAATGGAAACTTGAGATCAGTTCGGGGAAGGTGCCGCTTGCGGTCTGCGTGTGTTTATAGAGACTGACTTCCTCAACTTCCTTGGGATTGTAAATGAAAATCAGGTTGCCGCAAGGAGCCTTGAAGCGCGCGCGGAAGCTCCCGGCCGAACGGCTCTGCAGCAACTCAGGCAGAATGTGCGCGGAGAAGGTTTCCTCAAACTCGCTTTCAACGTATTCACCAAAGCTGTTGAGTAGGTTTTGCTGGGAGCCGATCTGTCTGAGATCGCCGAAAGTGTACTGCTGCTCCAGGCTTTCCATGAGACTGTCAGTTGTAAAGAAGACTAACTCTTTGAAGTCCCAGGCCGCCGCCGAGTCCTTACAGAGTCTGGAGAACATAAACTTCTCGGCGGAGTTGGGAGGCACGAGGGTAAACTGCCCCTTGCCCTCGAAAACTGCCGCAATCACCCGACCGCAAATCGGGCGAGTCAGGGTAAGCGTGCCGGATCCGAGGACAAAGCGAGCGCCGCCTCGCTCGATAGTCAGGCCCTTGACATCGGTTTGCCGGGAAAAATCAATCTGAGCATTCTTGATAGAGTCAGCAAGCGCGAAAAGGTCGTACTTGTAGGCAAATCCGGGTGCGGTCAAGAGCAACCAGACCGTGATCAGCAATCCAAGAGAGCACTTGGCTCCGCACCGGCACCAGCGATCGGATGTCGATGGGGGGCCGGACTGATCTCTGCAATTCGTACAAGACATGCGCGAATACCCCGCGAAATAGCCCCACTCTGCTACTAACTGTCCTTCAACGCCGCATCCACCGAATCATAGACTTTAAACACTTCCGTAAGACGCGAAATGATCATAATCCGTTCGATCTTGTCGGTTAGATTTGCCAGTTTTAGCTCACCACCAGCATCGCGAAACTTCTTGTAGTGATGAATGAGGATTGACAGTCCGGAGGAATTGATCCATTCGCAACCGGCCAGATTCACGATAGCCATCTTGGTGCCTTTGCCAAGCAGCGCATAGAGTTTTTCATCTAATTCGCCAGTATCGGGACCGCCCATCATTTTGCCTTGAATGGCAATAATCGCAACGCCGTTTTGTTCCGTGATGTTGACTTTCATCATACCTCCAATTTCCTTACTCTCTGAGTAATTGAACCGCTTTTCTGTCGCAAAGATACGAAACGGCTACCACAAACAAAACCACTAACTTTGTAAATAAGCAAACAGAAAGTTATTGGGAATGCGCAAAATTGTAATCGCAGGTGGCTTCCAACGGCGACAGACCGAAGGGAAGGGGAGATATTTACTCAAAATACGGCTGTTGGCGAGCGGTGCAGTCGGGTTCATAATGAAACGGACACAGCGATAGAAGAGAACTGAGGTCGGCAGACTTATTGGCGGAAAAGGTGACGAGAGCCGAGGGCTTTTCCGATATATCAGTAGAATGTCTCGGATTGTGTCGCCACAGACACTTTGAGATAGGAGACAGAGGGAAAAGGAGATAACGATCGACACCACTCTGGCAAAATCGGGGCAATCAGAGTTGCTGAGCACGACCACGGGCGAGGACTACGAGAGCTTGGTTCTTTATCTTATTCATGACTTGGAAGGACCGCTGGCGGCAATGCAAACGCTGCTTCGCCTTCTTGATCAGCGGCGTTTTGACCTGAAGCGTGATCTGCACTCGCAACTACTGCAATCAACACACACGGCGATGAACCGAGTGCGGTTGATCGTCAGTGATCTGCTCAAGGTCAGTCGGTTGGAGCAGGGTTCACAGAAAGTAGACTGGAAAGATTTCCCAGTGAGCGAAGTGATTGACGAGTGCGTGGATTTGGTGCGAATTGCGGCCGCAGAACAGGAGGTGACGGTTGCGGTGAACGATTGCGATCGTCGATTAAGTGTCAGAGCCGACCGTGGGTTGTTGGCTCGCGTTGTTGACAATCTGCTGTTTAACGCTATTAGGCACAGTAATAGCGGCGGCAACATACAATTGACGGTCTCCGACCGTCGGGAGATGATCGCGATCAACGTCACCAACGGTGGCGAAGGATTCGGTGACATCAATCCCAGCGAGCTATTCGAGAAATTCAAGCAGGTCGATAACCGCAAGAATGGCGGACACCGCGGCGCCGGATTGGGGCTGTACTTCTGCAAACTAGCGGTGACCGCAATGCATGGCGAGATCAAAGCATTCCAGACTGAGACCGGAGAGAGCTGTTTCTCGGTGTCGGTCGTTCGGGGAGGAAAGGATACATGAGACTCGAAGCCGAATCATATCTGAAGTCAGGATCGAACGAAGTGCGCATTCTGGAGTACCGTCTGGGATGCCGTTCGTTCGGGATCAACATTCTCAAAGTTAAACGGATCGTCAATGACCTACCGCTTCTGACCGGTACACCCAACTCGCCGAAGTATGTCGTGGGCGTGTTCCGCGACCGCGAGAATGTCGTGCCGGTGATTGACCTGATGGCGTTTCTCGGTCTGCCAGATGCCGAACACCTGGCGCATAAGAAAGTGATCATCACCGAATTCTTCGGCATGCTCAATGCGTTTTTTGTCGACCACATTGACTGGATACATCATTTTCGTTGGGAAGACGTCATCGACGCGGACGCAGTGCTGACCGCATTTGATCACAAATACGTAATCGGGATTGTGAAACCGAGTGAGACACGAATGATCCAGCTTCTGGATTATGAAACGATCATCCTCGGTCTTAGCCCCAATCTGCGATCCAAAGAACTCGACAAAATGAAAGGCCTGAGCCACACGACAACCGGCAAGCGGATATTGGTTTCGGAGGACTCGCAATCGGTGCGGGATATGCTGACGGTAGAGCTTACCGAGTACGGATTTGAAGTAGTCGCGGCCAAGAATGGACAGGAGGCGCTGAAACACATCGAAGCCGGAGAGCGGTTCGATCTGGTAATCTCCGACGTCGAGACGCCGCAGATGGACGGACTGGCACTGACTTGCGCAATCCGCAATCGCGAAGAGACAACCGATCTACCGGTCATTATATATTCATCCATCGGTGACCTTGGGATGAAAAAACGCGCCGAATTCCTCAATGCCAGCGCCCACATCACCAAGCTGAACATAGAGGAATTGCTGGAGAAGGTGACGGAGCTGACGACGGCCAAGAAGAGTCCGGAACCTCAGATTGCTGCTGTCTGAATCCGATAGCTTCCCGTCGCGCGGGTCAGGCGTCAGGTTGGGAACTCCGCAGGGCAGAGCCTGTCCGGTAGTGTGCGCGGTTGCAACAAGCTATCCATCGGATCAACCATTTCGGATTCTCGCGTTCACTGGCATCGCGAATCCGCCCGTCTGATTCCTCTTGCCATAGGCCATCCCGAACAGTAGTATCCAAGCGGACTTAGTGCAATTCCACGCTGCCGCAACTACCAATTCTCGAGCAGCCGGAATCTTGCGGGAGTCGTAATTAGCCGAGGATGTGAAAGCGTTTCCCAATATCATATTGGTGTTTCTGGCCGTTGACTGGCCAGTCTTCTCGCGACGGCCGATGGTCCAGGCCTTGGCGAAGGTGGTCAAGGAATACGACTCGACAGTTGTTGCAGTCAATAGGCCGCTCTGTCCCCTATCGACACTCGTCAGAAAACCGATGCGATTTGGTGAGATGTTCTTCGCGGCAGAAATCAAAGACATTGGGGAAAACCTACGGCTGTTTTCGCCGAAGTACTTCATCCATGATCAAATCGCTCAACAAGCAGGGACGCTGGAGAGGCTGAACGTCGCGGCCCTCCGTTACAGCTATCGGTATCTGGCAGCTAAGCTGGGGATTTCCGAAAAGGCGCCATTGGTATGGTACTACGATCCGCAACAGGGCTATGTAACCAGACTTTTTCCCGACAGCTTCTGTGTCTATGAGATATATGATAGTCTGAATGATATCTGGGGACGACCGCGACCCCGGGCTGACGCTTTGGAAGTGAAATGGCGCTCGAAGGTTGATTTGTTGCTGACGACGTCACAGAAGTTGTTCGACAGATATTCTCCGTACTATCGAAACGCGTTTCCATTCGGCAACGGACTCGATCGGGACGCTTTCAACAAATTCTGCGACGAGAAGGTGAAGCCGCATCCGGATATCGTTAGGATACCTGGTCCGCGCATCGGATATGCGGGAAACATATCGGAACGACTGGATTGGGGGTTGATTAAGGGCATGGCCAGGCTCCGACC
>Ga0315273_10011289_pt1 | contig 11419 bp, 15 predicted proteins | sample YL17G02_0_MG_FD_205753 | JGI IMG/M metagenome (GOLD analysis project Ga0315273, IMG submission 205753) | Sediment microbial communities from Yellowstone Lake, YNP, Wyoming, USA - YL17G02_0 | ecosystem: Environmental > Aquatic > Freshwater > Lake > Sediment | place: USA: Wyoming | collected...
GCCGTATCATACTCAAGCAGGTCGAGGACCCACTCACCATATTTTTGTTTCAGGTCCTGGAACATGGCAAACGGTTTCTCATCCTCGTGAATAATCGGCACAAACGGGATCATATAGTCCGGCATTGTAGCCCGCAGTTCCAATGGGCTCGACTTTGGGTTGGTGATATCGGCGATGATAAAGCGGCTTAATCCGGCAAGGGTTTTTATCGTTTCAGTGAAATCCCTTTGAGTTGGCTTCTCAAAATCAAACATCATCGGAACGAATCCGAGTTCGCGGATTTTATTCCGAATAGGTTGCTGAGTTGAGTTTGAACTAATTGGGACCAACTGAGATCAGCGTTCGAGAGATCGCAGTAGCGTACGTTTCGATGAGGTTAGCTGCAATTAGGGTAGCTTGCCTGAGATTTGCTTCACGAAGATCCGCTCGACATAAATTTGAGCTGCCCAATTTAGCACTTTCAAGATCCGCTCTAATAAGTTTAGCCTCATAGAGCCGTGCTTCGGTTCACGAAGATGACAGCCTTCAAGATTGGCGCCGCTCAGGTTGGCATTCTGTAGCAACGCTTGGTAGAAGTTAGCATTTTTGAGCGCCGCATCATGCAGGTCGGCACCAAATAATTCTGCATTTAATAAGTCTGCTCCGCTGAGGTCAGGCTTTCCCAGGATTTTCACTTCGCCACTTATTCCAAACCTCAATGCCTTGTTTAAGAATAGCGAGATGTTCTGGATTGGCCATGGGGACGCTCCTATCTCAGGTGGGTTTAAAGATATAAGGAGTTAGCCAAGAAAGGCAAGAGGGACGGTTCTGGGATGGACTTTTTTAAGCCCGCCGGTTAGATTTTCCAGATAGTCTTGAAGTTGAACATTTTCGGACGTATCATTTGATCAAGATAGAATGAAAAAGCCGGCTAATCCCGGCAGAGGTTGATATGAAGACCCCGAAATGCCTTGTAGGACTGATGATAATCTCGATGAGTGCCCTATGCGCCGGATCTGCGTACGCCTGGGATACTCGTTGGCAATTCAAGCAGGATGCTCCCTCGAACAATTATGGCTCAGGCAGCCGGGATATAGAGATGCAGAAAAAATTCGATTACAACTCAATGAACAAGTTCAAAGGCACGACCGACAGCAGCAACGGCTATACGGTCATGCGAAATCTAAACGGGAACACCATGCGTGGATATATCGATAAAGACGGCTCTGGTCTTCTGCAGGACCAAAACGGGAATTTTTACCGCGTCAACACTCGCTGGTAGATTTTTTTTGAAGTTCTGCCCGCTGTAGGCCGCTGGGGCGCATTGGGGAGAGAGTCCATGGATGTCTTTGCCGCGATAAAGGGTAGGAGAAGCGTCAGGTCTTACAAGGACCTGGAGGTTGAAAGCGACAAAATCGATAAAATATTGGAGGCGGGCAGGCTTTCACCTTCCGCGAATAACCGGCAGGAATGGAAATTCATCGTCGTAAAAAACGCAGAAACGAAAAAGAAGCTTGCCCGTGCCGCGATGAATCAATCCTTCATCGGCCAAGCGCCAGTTGTTCTCGTCGCATGTGCGACCGAATCCAAGGCTGTGATGACCTGCGGTCATCCGACCTATGCCGTTGACCTCTCTATCGCATTCGCTTACATGCTGCTTCAGGCCTATGAACTTGACCTGGGGACCTGTTGGATAGGAGCTTTCAGCGAGGATGAGGTGAAATCAGTTCTCGGCGTTCCGAAGCATGTTCGGGTTGTTGCTTTATCGCCTTTAGGATATCCCGCCACGGATGCTTTATTACGAACAAGAAAGAGCCTTGATGAAATCACATGCTTCGAGGTTTATCGATAATGTTCTTCAACCCGTATTTTGACGAAAGGAGATTCCGATGTCTTCCAAACTCATGGACTATTTTAACAAACAGCCGAGGTTAGGCACACTCAGCACCTCCAGCAAAGACGGGAAGCTCAATTCAGCTTATTTCGGGTCGCCATACATGGTGGATGAAAAGACGATCATCATGGGGCTGACCAAGAATCGCACCTTATACTATCTGCAGGAGAATCCTAACGCTGTCTTTATGATTATGGAGCCTGGAAAGACGCTGTCCGAGTGGAAGGGTGTAAGAATTTACGTCAAGATGACCGATTGTTCGACGGCCGGAGAAAAACTCGAAAAAATTAAGGCCAAGATTGCAACTGTTGTAGGAGAGGCTGCTGCGAAAATGGTTTATGCGGCGCTGGCATTCGAAGTGCAGGAAATAAGACCGCTGGCGGATTTCGGGCAGGGTTGGGAAAAGTCGATTTGATGGCGCCCGCCCATACCGGTTTGCTGGTTGACATCTTCGTCTGAATTCCGTTAAATTAATCAGAATTCATCCATTCCTTCTATGCTTTCGGGATTCCTTCGCATGCCACTGGAACAGGAATCGCCTTTTATCAAGATCGCCGCCCTCGAAAACGCCATCGAAGCTCAGCTCCTGAGTTCTGTCTTAACTCAATACGAAATCCCCCATCGGCTGCGATCGTACCACGACACCGCCTACGACGGCCTGTTCCAGTTGCAGAAGGGCTGGGGGGAGATTTACGGCCCGCACAATGTCCGGCAGCAGGTCCTGGACGCACTCGTCGAATTGAGATCTCAAGCGGTGGACATACACGACAATGAACCCGAAACCTGAAAAAGAGGCACGTCATTCCAACGTTTAGAGAAGCGCTCCAGTGCCTGCTCGGCCTCAGATTAGGCGCTCACGATCCAGCCTCGCTAACCCAAGGAGACCCACAACATGCCGCCATCGCCAAACCCATCATCGAGTCCGACCGCGAAAAGCGAAGCCGTAACACAAGGTGAAGACATCCTCGCCGGCAAAAGCATTGGCGTGGACGATTTAGTCAAACTGGTGGGCCGCCTGCAAAAGGAACGCGCGTTCGGCTTGGCCCGGAAACTCCTGGATCGCTACGCCGCCAAGCCTGAAGTCAAGCAGCACCCCGATTTGAAACTTAGGCTCAAGTTCGCGCAGAAGCGGTCGCTGTGTACTTACAAGGATCCCGATTTATCCGTGGATGACCGGCTGGACCGTGCGCTTGGGATCCTTGAGGAAGCCGACCCGCTCGAGGTTTCCAAAGACCAGGAAACTCTTGGCCAGGCCGGTGCGGTTTATAAACGCAAGTGGGAACTCAACGGCAGCGCGCCTCATCTTGAAACCTCTCTTGCCTATTATTTGCGCGGCTTCAAAGAGGGCGTCGCCAAAGACTTTGGCTACACAGCGATCAACGCCGCATTCGTGCTGGAGCTGCTCGCCGAAACCGCCGAGTCCGGGGCACTTTCCGCCGCTGCTTTCAGTGAACTTGCGAAAGCTCGTCGCCAGCAGGCGAAGACAATCCGCGAGGATATAGTGAAAGTTCTTCCCGAACTTCCGAAGCAGGCGGGCAACGACTGGCTGAACCACGAATGGTGGTTCTTCGTTACCCTGGGTGAAGCTTGTTTCGGTTTGGAGGATTACGACCAAGCCGGCGGGTGGCTCAAGAAAGCGACGGCGTTGCCCAAGGTGCCGGACTGGGAGTGGGAGACCACCGCGCGCCAGATGTCAATGTTGCTGCGGTTGCAGAAGAAGACATGGCAGGCGAAAGGGCAGCCCACAAATCTTGATGGAGAACGGGTGCTCAAGGAGTTTCTGGGCGGCAATTTCGCAGCTGTCACCTCGATCATGCAGGGCAAGATCGGCCTGGCTTTGTCTGGCGGAGGTTTCCGCGCCTCTTTGTACCACATTGGCGTGCTGGCCCGGCTTGCGGAACTCGACATTTTACGAAGTATCGAATATCTGTCCTGCGTCTCGGGCGGCTCAATCATCGGGGCGCATTATTACCTCGAAGTGCGTCACCTGCTGCAGACCAAGACTGACAGCGAGATCACGAAGCAAGATTACATCGAGATTGTGCGCCGCTTGGCCCACGACTTCCTCGGCGGAGTGCAAAGAAATATTCGCACGCGCATCGCCGCCGAGTGGTTGACCAACCTGAAGATGATCATCCTGCCGGACTACTCGCGCACGCTGCGGGCCGGTGAGCTATACGAGTCGGAAATTTTTTCGCGAGTCAAGGACAGTGAAGACGGCAAACGATGGCTCAACAATCTCTATGTGCGCCCGAAGGGCGATGAGAATCTCGTGCCCAAGGACAACAACTGGCGCCGCTCGAACAAAGTGCCCATTCTCATCCTCAATGCCACCACATTGAACACGGGACATAACTGGCAATTCACGGCTTCCTGGATGGGCGAGCCGCCCGCCGGTGCCGATAAAGAAATTGACGCGAATTATCGCCTGCGGCGGATGTATTATCGCGATTTGCCGGAAGGCCGGCAGCCGATCCGGCTGGGCCAAGCCGTGGCCGCTTCGGCATGCGTGCCGGGTCTCTTTGAACCGCTGTCGCTGAGTGGCATTTACCTACACGATGGCGAGCCGATTACCGTTCGCTTGGTGGACGGTGGCGTCCATGACAACCAGGGCGTGGCCGCGCTGCTCGAACAAGGCTGCAACGTCTTGCTCGTAAGCGATGCGAGCGGCCAGATGGACTCGCAAAACAACCCCAGCGCGGGTGTGTTGGGTGTGCCGCTGCGTTCCAATACCATTTTGCAGGCGCGCGTACGCAGCACTCAATACCGGGAACTGGAAGCCCGCCGCCGTTCCGGCTTGTTGCGCGGGTTGATGTTCGTTCACCTCAAAAAGAACCTCGGCGCCGAACCGGTGGACTGGATTAACTGCCAGGACCCATCCGATCCGGTGCGCCGCGATCCCTTGCTGCCGTATGGCATCCAGCGCGAAGTGCAACGCCGGCTCGCCGCCATCCGCACGGATCTGGATTCGTTCTCGGAAGCCGAAGCCTACGCGCTGATGACCAGCGGCTATTGCATGGCGAAAAAGGCGCTTGGGGAGTCCGCCCTGGGGTTCCCGATTTCTGAGGCCCCGCAGGAGAATTGGGAATTCCTGAAGATCGAACCGCTCATGAGACAGCCCGGCGCGGACACACCGTTGATGCGCCAACTCAAAGTCGCGGAGAAGCGCGCGTTTAGAATCTGGCTCCTCTCGCGCGCTCTGAAAACCGGGTGTATTGGCGTTGGGTTGGCGTTGCTGGTTTGGATTGGCTTCTTTGCTTACGCCCACTGGAGTGTCATTGCTTTTTCCCTGACCGTAGGGGCGCTGCTGACCACAGCTATTTGTGCGGTGCTTGGGGCCACGGGATGGGGACTTCTTTCCAAAGTTATCCAATACCGGAAGACGTTCCAATCCATCCTCATTGGGATCGTCATGGGCACGGTCGGTTGGCTGCTCGCCCGCTTGCACCTGCACGTTTTCGACAGGATTTTCCTTCGTCACGGGAGCCTGGCGCACCTTCTTGCAGAATCGGAGAAGTCTAAGATGCGCGGGCGTCCGTAAGGAAGCCAGGTGGTCGGCGCCAGGACCGACAGGATGTTGGAGCTTTATACGGTAAGGTGTGACGAAAGGAGGGGGATCGCCGACCTGAAATGAGAGCCATAGAGGAAGTTGACAAAGCGTTAAGAAGCGCCGACCTGCAAATTGTAATGTGCAGCAAGGAGTCGGTAGGACGGCCATGGGTCAATTTTGAAGCCGGGGCTGTATGGCTTCGCGGTATTCCCGTCATCCCTGTCTGCCACTCAGGCATGCACCTCAGCGATCTACCCGTGCCATTAAGCATGCTTCAAGGGATTGAATGCAGCCAACCCGAAGGGCTTCAAAAGCTGTACGACGCTATCGCGATAAAACTCAAGGTCAACTCGCCCGCGGTTGATTTCAACGCGGTCGCTCACGATCTGGGCGAACTCGAGAAGAAGTACATGCAAGCAAAGCAGACAATAGAAGTGATCGGGAGTCCGCGAATTTTATGCGCGGCGAGCGAACAGTATGCGCAACCGGCTTATGGATTCCAGTTCGACGTTGAGGTTCTCGAGAAAAGTTTCCCTAAGCGGGTCACAGTTGAAAACAAACTCACAAAAAAAAGACTAATAGGGCTGTTGACTACCCAAAAGTTTGACATCATCCGCCTTGTACTCTTTGTAGACCGCGAGACCGGTGATTTAATCTTTAGTCCAGTCGATTCCACGACTTACAAACCCGCAACACCTAACCCTGAGCTGATGTCATCGGGAAGCTTCGCAGATTTACTGCTCGAATCACAAACAAAACTTGTCGTATTAGCCACATGCAAGGCTTTGCTTCTGGCGGTCGAAGTCGCACATGTCGCAAACATGGCTGCCAGCGACACTGAAATCACGGGCGAGGAGGCAGCGGAGTGGGAGGCGTGCTTCTACGGCTTACTTGCCCAGGGCAAGTCGTTGTACAAAGCTTTCGACATCACTAAGTCGCAAATGACTGCGCCTATTAGAGCGATCCGTCACAAAGACGTTGCCTTCGCTTTCGAAACAACATAGGGAAAAGAGCAAGGTGATCTGGGCTGATTGCCAATAGATATGCCTAACAAATGATGCAATGCATTAGGTTTGATCAAACAACTGGATATCGCGGCAATGAAGGTGTTTCTTAGTTCAACCTATCAAGATTTGATCGCTTACCGCGATGCCGCTGCACGGGCCATCGAACGTCTCGGCCAGCAAGGCGTTCGAATGGAAGCCTTCGGAGCTAGACCACTTGAAGCAACCGAAGCCTGCTTCGAGGAGATCGCGGCTTCCGATGCGCTCGTTGGGATCTGCGCTCACCAGTGCCATCAGAAGAGATGAATCATGATCACGCAACTTGCACGGTCGACGATTAGAGAGACCACCCCCGAAGAAATCCGCGCCTTCTTCACTGGCAAGGGAATGAGAGTTCTCACCTTCCTTGGTTATTCTGGTGCCGAGTACGAGAACAAGGCCATGATGCTTGAGCAAGGCACGCGGATTCTTGACCAGTTTGACCCGAAAAAGACCATCGTGAACATTGGAGCCACTCCCGAAGGCATTGGTGCCGTCTACGAAGCGGCAAAGCGGAAAGGTTTCCTGACTACAGGCATCGTTTCGACCCAGGCCAAGGAAAGCAACGCCACCCTATCTCCCTGCGTTGACATCGTGTTTTACGTAAGAGATTCCACCTGGGGCGGGTTCCGTCCTGGGACCGACCAACTGTCCCCCACCTCGAAAGCGATGGTGGAAAACAGTGATGTGCTCGTTGCGATTGGCGGCGGGGAGGTGGCCAAAGACGAGTTGATCGCGGCAAAGCAAGCGGGCAAACGCGTTCAATTCATTCCTGCCGACATGAATCACCACATTGCGCGAGAGAAAGCGCTGAAGAAAGCGCAACCCGCTCCAACTGACTTTCGCGGTGAAGCTTCGGCCTTGTTTTAGGCGGCTGAGCCTTTTCCGCTTGATAGGCGTTGCCCAACTTCGGCTTGCACACGGACGGGTCGTATCACGGGAAACTCGGCATTAGAAAAACTGAGACACCAAGGGGACGCCCGTGCAATTATGCATTTTAAGAGTCTTAAAGCACCAGTTCATCACCGGTAAATGACCGTCTCCACGGAGCGACCGCGCATCGCCGACGCGATTTCACGGCTGAGCAGCTTGGCCGACGATCCGGAAACATATATGCCAGCGTTTTCCGTATCCAGCTGCCTCCGGACGAACCTTTCCCATCCGTCGACCAACTGGATTTCGTCGAAAAAAATGCACCTTGTGAGACCGGTTTTGAGGCGACATCACATAATACTCATCCGGTATCCAGTGCAGGTCGGCGCTGGTCATGCCCGCCAGGCGCTCATCTTCGAAATTGAAATAGACAAGCCTCGATCGATCGACGCCTTGAATCAACAGCCTGCCCATCTGTTGAAAGAGGAAATAGGTCTTGCCGGCACGCCGCATTCCGATCACGGCAAAGGCTTTGTCGGGTATTCTTGGAAGGCGTGCCTCTCTCTCAACCAGGGTCGGAAGATTCAAGGCCATGGAATCCGCGAGACGCTGCTGCACGATCGCTTTCATTAATATATCCCTTTATGGAGCAACCAAAATTTAATATTTGTCCTTCTCAATAAAGCCAATTTCGCGCCATCGTTCGCGCAATGTCAAGCAAAAAAACACAGAGAAAAAACACAGAGTGTCAAAGCTTGATTCTTGCTTTTAGTTGACCTCGCGTTCGATTTTAATTCCACAACGCCAGCCTGCCGCGCATTTGAATATTTCCGATTCGCAGTCGTAATGATTTCCAGAATGTCCTAAGAATGGAGATTTATGATGGCGGCGTCCTGCGGATGGGAAATGGCGTTAGAAGGCGGCAATGTGCTGCTGGTCGTTCTCGACGGGGAATCCTGCGAAGACCCGGAGATCGAAAAGCGGGTCCTCGACGCAAGTGCTGCCGGCAAGCAGGTTCGGACCATGGTGGGCGAAAGCACTCGGATGCCCGAATTCCTCCGGCAAGTCGACGACCTGATCGTCGGCTATTTCAGGCCGGGGGACATGGCGAGCTTCCAGGACGCACTGGAAGGACTCGCCGAGAGGCATTTTACGCAGCGGGGCCCAAGGGCCGGCAAGTTGGAATCAAGCCTGGGGTTTGTCGATTGAATTCCGGGAAGACTTTTTCACCAGCACCTACCACGAGGTCAGAATGACGTATTACGTTTGCAAGTTTGCTTCCAGGGATTACTTCGTGGGCTTTCTGCTCCCTCTGCAGCCTCTGCTCGGGGTGCCGGAGTGGGCCCTGCCGTTCCCGTCGGAAAAGGCGGCCTTCGATTGCGTCCCGGCGGTCTTGCACTCCGACGTGGAGGTGGTGGACGAATCCGCACGCAGAAAAGACGCGCAGGACGTCTGCCTGTGGCCTGTCACTTCGGATCCGTCTAGCGTGAAGACCTCGGGTGGTGAGGAGATGCATGCAGCGGAGGTGATTTGAAAAGTACGGTTGAAAGGTTCTGGGAAGGTTCCGTCATCAAGCCAGCAGCGGAATGAAGCCTGCGGCTCGGAAGTGAGCGTCTTTGCTCAACGCCTTGCGCAGCTGCAGGTCCTTCATGACGATGAAGCTGAAGCAGTCGGTGAAAGACCACATTTTGTCGATATTTTTGATGAACAAATTCTTTGTTTTTTCGAACCGCTCCATATCCATCCATACGACTCGGCATGCTTTGGATGCAGACACCGATTCGAACAAGGCTGGAATCACGGTGGAGCCACCCCGCGCCATCAGCAAAGTGGTGGCTTCATCCAGAACGTAGTCCGTCGTCACAAAGCGTTGCTTTTTCTTTGCCGCCTGGCGCATGGCATGCCGAGCGCGGTCGTGCTGGTCGTCTCCGCGAACGAGCAACGCATAGAACCCACTCGTGTCGATAAAGATCTCACCGACCATAGATTTCGCGGTCCATCTGTTCGTTGGTCATCGAGTGCCCTTCGACCGCAAGATCCCCGAGCGCATATATGGGGTCATCGGGCGCAATGCGCTCATCGCCGATCGGTTCCAACCGCGCAATGGCACGTCCTCTTCGAGTTAAAATGATGCTCTGGCCGCTGGCTACCATCTGCAGCGTGGCCTGCGCATTTTTTCTGAATTCCAAAAGGCTCACCGTTTTCATCTGAAACCTCGAATATTGAAATTCAACTTCAACTTCAACTTACGGCAATTCCTCAGCCCTGTCAAATAAATTTGTATTGACCTGAATCCATCCCTTCTGATAGGGCGCTTTTAACCCGGGAGGGAATGCGCCATGTCTGGAAAACCGTACTTTCTCATTTCGCTCCTGATCGCCTCCCTGACTCTATCGATATCCATTGCGGCAATAAATGAGTTATCGAAGAGCAAAACGGGCCCTTCTGAAAGTGTATCGATTTCTCGGCCGGCACTGACCGTGAGAGCGCATGTGCCCGAAGGGACCGCTAATCTCAATCTTCCGAAAGAAACACGAGGCCAAGCCGCCGATCAAGGCGGAAACATGTCTGTTGCCCGAGCGCCGCTCGATGCGCGGCCTGCGAATCCGCCCCCGGTTGTCGAGAGTGATCGACCCCGGCGGCCCTCGGCCGTTTCAAGCGACCCCCCTGCAACTGCCTCGCTGCATACTCAGAATATCGCCCACGCTGCGCCTCCCCAGTTGACTGAACCGATAAAAAATCCATCACTTCCGGCTGCAGCATCGACCGCCCCAGGCGGCAGCTCGGATGCCACCCCGAATTCCGTTGACGCTGGTCTTCCTCAGCGCAAGGTCCCACTGTTCGCCAGAAATCCGACCGCGGAGCATTTTTCACCTCCTCCTCCACCGGTCCTCAATACCCCCACGGAAAACCAGGACACCGATCCGAATGGGGGGGCCGGTCTACTGAACCCGGATGATGATGCGGGCAACGGAGGGGGTGAAAAAAATGAGGCCGCCAACACACCACCGTTCGCTGATCCGGGCGGTGACCGGACGGTCTTCGTCGGAGACAGCATTACCTTGGACGGCAGCGGCTCGGCGGATTCCGAAGGCGACCCGTTGGCCTTCAGGTGGTCGTTTGTGACCAGGCCGTCGCAAAGCCTGGCGTTCGTCACGGACCCAGCAGCAGTGATTTCCTCTTTCACAGCGGATGTTGCCGGCGCTTTCATCGTGCAACTCGTGGTCGATGACGGCAGCGACGAAAGCCTTCCTCAACTGGTCGTCATCACAGCCGAAATTCGCGGGTTGACCGTCCCGGACGTGGTGGGGTTGAGCTTGACGGAGGCACGCAAGGTCTTGATCGATGCGGGACTCAAGCAAATCCGCATCAACACCGTTCCAAACCCGGAAATACCCAAAAACCAGGTGGTGGAGCAACAACCTGCCGCCAAGAGTCCGGTGCTGGAAGGATCGGCGGTAAGCCTTGTCATTTCCTTCCCGCCCCAGGAGGATGACGATCAAGACGGTTTGCCGGATGCCTGGGAGTACGCCAAATTCGGAAACCTCGATCAGAGGGGCAATGAAGACTCGGATGGCGACGGCTACACCAATTATCAGGAGTACCTTGTCGGGACAGACCCGGTCGATCGTGCGGAGGCACCGGTACCGGCGGGCAATTTTTTCGAATACGACGCCTTCGGCCGTATCCTCGTGAAGCAGATCATACTGGAGCCCTAACTTTTTGATAGCTGTAATGGACTGACCGTCATGAAGAGCAAGTCAAGCGGCATCCTTGCGGTGCTAATCGTCTTTGCGTGCGTCGCGCAGGCCGGCGCACAGGTCGAACCGCCGTATGATCCGTCCATCCTGCCCCAAGAGAATGCCGGGCAGCCCACCACGATCGTGGTGCCGGAAAAGATCGCCAACTCCGGCGCGGCCAGGCTGAGCTACCCCATTTTTCTACCGCCGGGTAGGCGCGCGATGGCGCCCCACCTCGCGCTGGAATACAACAGCGGCGGCCGCAACGGCATGGTGGGTGTGGGATGGAACCTCTCCCTTCCCGTGATTCAGCGATCCACTCGCAACGGTTTGGACTACA
>Ga0315273_10011290_pt1 | contig 11418 bp, 13 predicted proteins | sample YL17G02_0_MG_FD_205753 | JGI IMG/M metagenome (GOLD analysis project Ga0315273, IMG submission 205753) | Sediment microbial communities from Yellowstone Lake, YNP, Wyoming, USA - YL17G02_0 | ecosystem: Environmental > Aquatic > Freshwater > Lake > Sediment | place: USA: Wyoming | collected...
TAGGTATCTTTTATGCCGGTCTGGCGGTTATTATTGCCAATTGCCCTCTGGTTGACGCGCTGATTAACCTGCTGATCGAAGCCAACGATATAGGTATCGCTGATGCCGGTCTGCTGGTTGCCCTGACCCAAAGACATGCTGTCCCATTTGCTGGAAAGAATGCTCTCACTTGCGGCATCAAAATTAAGATAAGGCTCGCCGCCGCTCGGAATTGAGCAAGAGAAAAGAGAGATCAAAGATAATAAGACAAACATCCAGTTGTCAATTCTGCAATTCCTAGTCCCGATCGTATTGCTCATAGTTGACATATCCATACTCCATTTATCCATGCATATATTTCTAGCAAACACAAATTTTATTTGGCAATACTGCCAAACCTATTTTGCATTGATGATCAACAAGCGAAAGATCTTGAAGGGGTTTAATACCCTTGATACTTCAAATAGTTTTCTATCCGAAGAGATGAAATAAAATGATAGTTTCGACCGCATCTTATTTGAGCTTCTCTTCGACCTCAGAAGGATAAACAATTACTTGAACGGGCTTTATTACTATGTTTGAGGTAGCCACGGCACTGCCGCCTTGCACGGTGTTAATGGCGCTGACCGTTATGCCGCTTACATCGATATCCATGTTGTTGCCCATCTGCTTCAAATCATAAGAGCCATTGGGGTCCTTACCATCAATTGTGCTATTCTTAGCCCTTAAATCAAAAGCGTTATCTGCCAATTTTTCTATGTCATTATTACCTAAACCATCCTCTGGCCATTCTTTTTTATCTTGATTATTACCAACTACTCTAACATCAAGAGAATTTACTAGGTACAGGGACTCAAGGCCCCCATTTTGTGCCTCATCATAGAATACACCCCTCTGCGCGACACCATTAATTACCTTCAAGTCATGAACATATGTTTCAGCTTGCGAACCGTTTAGGATGATTTCTTCTTTAACGGGAGGAGATGACGGCATAATACTGGAGCCATGCACCCTTAAGCCCAGAGCATTCTGCGAAGCCCAAGGGAAACAAACGGTTTTGCCAGATAATTCGAGCTTACCCAGATCATAATTCTGCCTATGACCAAGAAAATCGGATCGTGACTCCTTTATTTTGCTGAGAGGATCATTTATATTTAAATTTGGCTCTGCAGTGGCCATACCCAACACTACAAAGAGACAAACAAAAGTGGTCCCCACCAGCAGTGCGCCAGTGAGTCCAAGAATTTTATCCATATTTAGTCATTAAGGTTTTGGAAACCTTAAGCTACTGCTGATTGGTCACGATCTTCACATTGTTCTCAGCAACTGCACCACTGTTCGTGAGTGCTGGGCCAATGCCGACCCCAGTAGCCAGAGCCTGAGCTGTTCTGTCACCGACTTTGATGGTCTCAACATTGTATTTGAGACAGCAATCCATGCATATGTTGCTGGAATCACCCGGGCAGCATAAGCAACTGCCTGAGTCCTGGTTCTTCTTGATCTCAAGATTGTTCCTGGCAGTGGCACCTACATTGTTAACCCATGGGAATACTCCTACAGATGCAACCAAAGCCTGAGCCCGATCATTGCCTACCTCAATAGAGTCATAGTTGGTATCCGTAGCCCCAGGGAATTTGAAGGCATTGCCTTCAGTCTCAAATATGCCCTGTCCCAGGATGTCTACACCGCCGCTTCCGGCCATTGCACTCTGTGCCATAGCTGGAACCGCGAATGCGGCCAATGCCATAGCCAGCACAAATAACATTGCTACTTGTCTAATAGTCTCACCCCATAAATTTTTTAGGTTGCACTTAGATAAGTGCCAAATATATATATACTTTTTGGTGTTTTTTTTCTGAGAAACTTAGATTTATAGAAATATTCCAATGGAGAAATTTTGCATGCAATATGCATCGCCTATAATATGATAAGCGATCAAAGATACCGAAATGCCGCAAACATAAAAGGAGATTGACATAAATACGAATAAGTGAAAAAATAAAACAAGAAAAACGGGCAAGAGACACGATCTTACCCAGTTTGCAAAGATAAATCGGCACTTACTAGCTGCATGAAATCAACAATAAAAGCTAAAGGACGATGCAATCCTGCATCATCTCAACTTCGCTTCAACCTCAGAGGGGCAGACGATGATCTGAACCGGCTCTATAATGATATTGGAGGTGGCCACCGCACTTCCTCCTTCCATTGTGTTTATGGCGCTTACAGATATGTCATGGACATCTATATTCAAATAATTTCCAGCATGATGTAAATCACTATTGTCAAGTTCTCGGCCACCAATGTCATCAACTTCCCTCTCCCGACCAGCGGCCTCATCTGCGGATTTATCATTCCCTTTGCCGTTTACACTTATATCCTGGGAGTTCACCAGTCCCTGATAGCTTGGATCACTGTTTTGGGAATCCTTATAATGCAAATCTCTCTTTTTTAAGGAATTTATCGCCAACAGATCTCGCACAGTTGCGATTGAATTGGAGCTATTCATCAAGATCTCCTCCTTTTTGGGGAGCATCGTTGAACCGGAAAGAGTAGGGCGCACAAACTGAGTTTGTCGATACCAGGGAAAATAGATGGCATCCTCGCCTAATTTGAGTATGCCCAAATCAGAACTTTTTTCATGGTGATTTAATTTATTGAGCTGTTCCAGGTCATTTAGCTGCTGCTCAGCTAGAGTTGGAGTCAAGAAGATGCAAATAAAGAGAATTCCCACTAACATAAGGCTAGTGGGCTTGGTCGATATCTTCATTTCGGTTCACTCCGATTAGAGACCTGGTATTATTGCTGATTGGCTACGATCTTAACGTTGTTAGTGGCTGTTGCGAATCCGAAAGCCATGGCCTCCCTATTTCCTACCTTGATCTGATCTATATTGACTTTGATGCAGGTGTCGTAACAGTTCTCATCTGCATCAATGCAGGATTCACATTCACCGGAATCCTGATTCTTCTTGATCTCCAGGTTGTTCGTAGCAGTGGCCGGGGGAGTCTTCTGCCAAATATTCCCAAATGCCAAAGCCTTATCATTGCCTACCTCCAGAGTGTCGATATTGGTGTCTTGATCTGCAGGGAACCTTGTAAGTGCTCCATCAGTCTCAAAAATCCCAGTTCCGAGAATATCCACACCGCCGCTTCCAGCCAAGCCATACTCCGCCATTGCAGGAATTGATAACATGGCTATAGCCAATGCCAATACAACGCCTATTTTTTTGATAATCTCACCCCATACATTCTTTAATATAGACGGATGTTAGCATTGATAATATTTATATTTTTTGGTAAGACATACTAACTATGGTATGAACTATTTAGACATAAGCATTCAAATATACCCGAAACTTCCTGATTTATTGCAGTCACCAATAAAGAGAACCGACATCATTACAAGTATACTATATATTTTTCATATATACTTTAAAAAATATATAGATATAATTATGAAATTTTGAATGAGCACAATGGCAGAGAGAAATTATGCAACTACGGATACGTTATAATTTAAATATTAATAAAGTATAATTAATCCAGCCTAAAAAAAGATCAGCTTGCGGACCTTCATGGTGGCCAGATCGACAATAGGCACCACCGCAGCCACAGGCTGAATGTTCATCTTCTTCTGAAAATCGGTCTGGGACTGCCAGGTTCCGCTATTAATCACAGCAACGCCCTTGTACCTGGCAATCCCGACAGTGTGAACGTGTCCGCAATGCAATATGGCCGGTGGCCGAGAGATAACATAATGATCATCATGCTCGGGCGCTATGGAGACGCGACCGCCATAAATAGGTGCTAGATGCCGCCTTCTCAGCATCTCGATCATGGCCTTCTCCGGCGCGGCGTAAGAAATGCCGGGCAGGCGCAAGACCAGATCGTCAATGCTTCGACCATGGTAGATCAAGACCGATACCCCGCTTAATGTCACATAGGCGGGATTGCCCACAAAGAGCATATCTTTTCGGAAATACCTCTGCACATCCTCAGGAAGAGAGGGCTGGGGCTCTGCCTGACGCACAATATCGTGATTTCCGGGGGCAATGATCACCTTTATGCCCTTTCGTATGCCGTTGAGCCACTCTGCTGCCGCTTCGTACTGGGCATATATGTCCATGATGGCCAGATCGTTCTGTTGACCGGGATAGATGCCTATCCCGTCCACCAGATCTCCAGCAATCACTATGTACTGCACCTGAGAGGCAAGGCCGGAAGGATCGTTCACCTCGCCATTAAGCCACTGCAAAAATCTCTGCCAGGCATCCGCCATGAAGTATTTGCTCCCCACATGCAGATCCGAGAGCAGCAGAGCGCACCCGCTTCCCTTCTCCAGAGGGGCAGTATGACTCGGCATATCCGGCCAGAGCAAAGACTTGACAAAAAGCCTTCCATTGCCGTCGGAGATGCCCGTGACGCCTATCACCTCATCCGTTATAATGAGGCTCGACTGCTCGTAGACCTCCGCATCCTTTTGAATAACGGCAATTATCAAGCCGGTGGGATCTTCCAGCTCGATTATGCGATTACCTTTGGCAGTGGTTCTAACATCCATGACCATGCAGATGAGAGATACCTCTCGACCTGTTGTGCTCTTGCCCAGGGACTCGATGGGCCGGGAGTTGAGCCTTCGAGAGAGAATCTCCCTGATTTTTGAGTATCTATCGCGAAAATAATGCACGAAATCGTTGTAATCGCCCACGCATGTAGACCGTCCGGTTATGTCGCATTTAAGTTCGGCAGACGAATCCAGCGAGCATGAAAATGATGAAGAGGGGAGGGGAGACGGGGGAAGCGAAGACAATGAATGCGAGGAAGGCAAGATGGAAGGCAAGGATTGCGAGGAGGGCACATGCTTTGCAGAGGAAGGGCTTTTTGCGGCGGCAAAATCAAGATGGCATGAAACCAAGGAGGTTCCAATTACTGCCACAGATCTATCCGTGCTGTTGATGATGCGCCGCAGCAGCTCCTCTTTGCTGCCGGGATAGCGGCAGATGATCTCCAGGGCCTGCGGCTCCAATTGATAACCCTGCTCGGCAAACCTCTGCACAATCTCACGGTCGGCCGTTTTGCTCTGGGGCTTGCGACGATGTGATATCTGCTGCATCGAAAGGAGTATAAGAGCCTACCAACTGATAAATCTGGTTGATGAAGATCGCAGAGTGGTTTGACAATTTGCCTCTTCCGGGGCCCGTCAAGGATATAATTTTCGTGGTTGTGGTAGTGGGTGGCATATCCCTGCTATCTCAACTGGTATTGGGCCTCTGGACGCCCATGGTTGCCGTGGAGTCGGGAAGCATGGTGCCCAACCTCAATATTGGAGACATAGTAGTAGTTCAGGGGGCATCGCGCACGGATGTGATTTCCTGGGACGATGCAGAAAAAACCGGCTATATTGCCTTCAATAAGCCGGGTGATGTCATACTCTACAGGCCCTACGGCAAGGCTAGCCTGAATCTGCTGGACCAGTTTAAAATGCTTCTGGGATTTGCTCCCGGCAAAGAGAAGGCCACACCCATCATTCACCGCGCGCTGCATTATGTGAAAGCAGGAGAGCCCATGTGGGAAGGCGGCCCTGCCGCACCCTTCTCCGGCTATATCACCAAAGGAGACCACAATGAGGTGATCGACCAGATGGCCGGTCAGATCTTCGGCACGGCCAAAACATCCTATGTGGAGACGAACCGGGGCGAGATTATGGATGTCGGCAGCGACGTATACCTTGATAAGAAGACGGGACTGCTCATTTACAAAACCGCGAATGGTACCTTTGTGGGCGAAGGTATCAGCTTCCTGACCCCCGTAAAGGAGGAGTGGGTCATTGGAGTGGCAAGGGCCAAGATCCCGCTGGTAGGCTACGTCAGGCTTCTGCCCAATATCATCTTCGATGAGATTAAAAAGCTCATAAGCTAGGCTTTTTGGCCTGCATAGCAAAATGGTCCTCGTGAAAGGGCAGAAGATCCATGACCTGCGAGAGATCCAGCCCTTGCAGATTTTTCATCTCCCCCTGAAGAACTGCCTTAGGGCAAGCTGTGACGTCTACAGAGCGCGTCTTAAGCATGAGAATGAGATCGCCGCCGGACTTTAGGTAGCGGGCGCAATTTCTGGAAGCGATCTCTGCCTGATTTCGCTGAGCTACGTCCTGATAGACCAGGTCTACCGGCTCAACAAGAAAAGAATACTCCTCGGGCCTGGCTGCATCAGCGAGGATGGGCACTATGTTTTTACGCCTCTCGCAAAGCCTTACCAAATCGCGCAAAGAGCGAGGCGAGAACTCCACGGCATAGACCAGTCCATCGCGAGCGATATCGCTGACGTGGCTAACTGTGGTGCCCGTGGCCGCCCCTAGATAGAGAACAATAGCATCGCGAGCCAGTAGAGTCCGCGTGCTGTGAGCCTTAAGAAGTAGAGCGGCGAGCTTGGAGCGAAAGGGATCCCAGAGCCTGTAGCCTTCCAGGATGCGTTCCCCATAAACTGGCACGACGTCATCTGATCTGGTCGCTAGTCTCTTCTGACCCCCCACCTCTAAGATGAAGACCCCAGGTGAAATCTCCACAGGAGGCATGGAAATTTGGCCTTTAGAGCCGTTAGAGCTCTTTGCCCATGGAGGTCGTGGTGAGTTTGACGTGTTTTACGCCCTTTAGAGACATCATCTTCTCGGCGGCTTTTCTCACATCCTGACCCTCGCCCCGCAGGACGATAACCTCCAGGCAGTTTTCGTGGTCCAAATGGACATGCAGGCTGGACTGGATAATGCTTCCCGCTTCATGCTGAATCTCAGTCAGGTTATCCACTAGCCCGCGTTGACCATGCGTGTAAACGAGGGTGATTACGCCCACCCTCTCGCCCTGCACATCGCTCATCCACTCGTAATGGACGATGTAGTTTCTGATGGCATCTCTGATACCCTCCGAGCGCGAGGAGTAGCCGCGGTGCAAGATTATCTCGTCAAACCGAGAGAGCAGCTTCTCCGGCAGCGAAACGCCGATCCTCATTAATTCTTGTTCCATATATAATCGCGGTCAATATACCGGTGTCATTTAGTAATAAACTTAATGGAGAAAAATGAACCATAAAGGTTTTCCCTGGGCAGGGCAAGAAACAATAGTAATATGTCAGATATCGCTCTCATCGGCGAGAGATCCTTTCTCTATGAAAAGCTCTTCGCAGATTTAGGAGTAAGCTTTCAGTTTCTCTCTCCCGGCATTCTGGGCAGCCCCTTTCTGCCCAAGTTCAAGACGGTTATGATTCCCACAGGCTTTGCCAATCCCCTGTACTCCAAAACTCTGCCGGCATTGCAGAGGATGAAGTCGAATATATCCGACTTTGTGACGAAGGGTGGAGTGCTGACCGTCTTCGGCCCGATGGTGCCCGAGCACGACTATGACTGGCTGCCCTTGCCGCTCCGCTATGTCTGCGAGCCTAGCTCCCAGAGCGTTGCTTCCTCCGGGCACGAATGCTCCTGCTTGCTTTGCACCAGCACGCCGGAATGTGACGGCTACCTGATTCCAGGCGAGGGCTTTGAGATCGTCTTGAAGGACGAAAAGGATAGAGCCATTCTGGTCAAGGCAAAGCTCGGAGAAGGGCTAATTGTGGCCACCTCAGTGCATGAATTCCCTGCTGCGCAATACCTAAAGTGGGCTTTGGGCCGGGCCAGGCCCGCCAAGCTTTAAGGAGGTGAGGGCTCTGCAAGAAGAAATGCCTAAGAGTGAAGAGATGCCTGCAAAAAAGAAGAGCAAGCTACGTGAAGAGATTGAGAGCTTGCTCTCTCGGAAGGAAATTACGCTGGAAAAGCGGATAACGGTTATGAGCCTGGATACAAGAGAGGCCTATTACTTCAACGATTATCCTGAGGCCTTGCAGTTTCTCAAAGAAAAGAAAGGCCGGTGGTACCTGACAACGCCGGGAATCAGACGCAAGGGCTGACAGACAAATCTATCTGCTGAATCAAATATAGTATAATGCAATCTTCGATCGCCTTAAGATTAAGACGGGTCTGCTTGCGGAATTGGCCACATCATAGGCGGTGCTTCCGATTCTTCCCTTCTTTATGGCCACTGCACCCTGAGAGCTCATAGCAATTAGAGAGACATCCTGCATCTCTGCTTCATAGCGAATGGCCTCCACGGGATGTCCCACCACCACCTGGGCTTTGACATTCATCCCGTCCTTGTTTAGTTCTGAGAATAGCTCATTGATCTTCTGCTTGGCCTGGGCTGTATTGGCCTCAATCTCTTCATCCGTCTCGCCTTTGGAGACGACATTGAGAAGCAAAAGCTCTCCAATTCCTGGCAACCCCTTCAAGAAAGAGAGAGCAGCTTCCGCAGGTTGAGAGAAGTCGGTAGGAAAGAGCACCTTGGCAAAGATTTTTTTGCAATGCTCTTTTCGGTCGGCGCCCTCCAGATCCCTATAGCGCATGATTAAAAGGTGCGTATTTCCATAGCGCAGGACATTTCGGGAGGCACTTCCCAATAGTATGCTCCCAATGAGACTCTTTCCCCGCGCCCCCATGGCCACGAGGGTGACCAACTCATCCTCAGCCACCCTCTGAATGGCACTTGCCACCTCTCCCTCCAGAACAGTCACTGCCTTCACTTTGACGCTCACCCCAGGAACCTTGACGACGCCTTTCTCCTCAGTAAGCCTCTTCTCAGCCACTTTGACCTCAGCCACCGGGTCCCAGAACCTGGTAATAGCCGGCCTGGTTACAACATTCAAGAGCACAACATCTCTTACACCAGGAATTTCGCCAACGCACTCGATGACCTTTTCCGCATGATCTGAAAAATCTGTGGGAATCAGGACCTTTTCGAACATAAGTGATCACCTGAGGATAATATATCATGCCCATAATATTTCAAACTATTCTACAGAAATCAAATTAAAAAAGAGGGGTCCCAAAGGACGGCTCCTCCACTTCCATCAGCTCTTTCCAGGTCGACTTACACAGGCATTCCAACTTTTGGAAAGGCGCAACGTCCTGCGCCAGAGAGTGCGTCCGAATGGCCTCGGCCACGCCGTCATCACACTCCCCACAGTTATGCGGGCCGCGCAGGGTGCCGGCACCTACGGGATCGCAGACGATGGGGCCAGGCACGCTTTTTAGCACCTCCAGGGCCGACCATAGCCAGGGAGGCCGAAACTCGCCCCGCTCCCACATGCGCTCCACCACCGTATTGCGCTGCACATTGCAGAGGTTGATAGAGAGAACATCCGCGTGGCTGCGGGCCGTCCGGGCAGAGGCTATGGCATCTCTCATGGCCTGGCCTTCAGAGAGCAGGGGCGGCTTTAGCAAGAGGTAGGCTTTGACATGGCCGCCCTGCCTGTGCACGGCCTCGGAGGCGTCGGCAAAATCCTGAAAGGAAAAGCCCTTGCGGATGACGTTTTCCCGGATGAGGTCGCTTGAAGTCTCCAGACCAATGGCAAACTCAGTAGGCAGGCGTGAGATGCACGTCTCAATCGTCTCAGGCGTCACATACTCGGGACGGGTCTCGATGACCAGCTTCTTTATTCCCAGGGCCTGGAGCCTTTTTAAGATCTCGTCGCGGGCCTTCAGCGGCATCTCCGCTGGGTCCAGAAAGCTGCCGCTGGTGTAGATCTTGACCACGGAGACGTCCATTGAGGATCGCTCCATGGCGCAATCGAACTGTGCGATCAGGTCCTGGGCGGTGGCCGGCGCCCCCTCACCGGCATAACCGCACATAGTACAGCGGTTCCAGCGACAGCCCACTGTGCGTAGGATCATGGTCAGGGACGACGCCGGCCCGCCCTCCAGGAGGTCCTGCGAGCGCCAGACGGTAACGGGCCTCTTTAGATCCAGCTCTCTTTCCACTCTTGCTCTTGCCATTGCCTTATCCCAGATACTGCAGGGCGCTGATGGCGGCAGACGCGCCGCTGCCCACGGCGGTGGCCACCTGAAGTCTTCCACCCGTCAGGTCTCCTGCAGCAAAGATTCCCGGCATGCTCGTCTCTTGATTGAGCCGATTGACCTTAACGTAGCCGCCTGGCGTCATCTCCAGGCCCAGGGCCGCTGCCAACTCGGTGTTGGGCTTCATGCCCATCTCCACGAAGACGCCGTCCGCCTTCAGGGAGCGAGGGGTGTTGCCGACCTTAAACTCCACGCTGGAGACGAACTGGTCGCCCAGGATCTCTGTGATCTCCGCTCCAAAGGTGGCGGAGTAGTTGGAGAGCTTCTTGATGCGGTCCAGGTAAACCGGCTCGGCCACCAGCTTCTCTCGGGACGAGAGCAGATGCACCTTGCCGGCGATGTTGGCCAGATAGAGAATGGCCCGGGCAGCCCCGTTGCCGTAGCCCACCACGGCCACTGCCTTGCCCCGGAAAAGGGCCCCATCGCAGTGCACGCAGTAGGACACGCCCCGTGCCGTCAGCTCCTTCTCGCCAGGCACGCCAATGCCACGGTGGCTGGCTCCCATTGCCAGGATGACGGCTTTGGCCTCGTACTGCCAGTCCTCCGTTTTAAGGCGGAAGAAGTTGCTCAGAGGCACGATCTTCTCCACCTGATCCGTCTGGTTTTCCGCCCCGAACTTCTGGGCCTGGGCCAACATCCTCTCCGAGAGCTCTATGCCCTGAATGCCCTCCGGAAAGCCGGGGTAGTTTTCATAGAGGCCGCCCATGGACTGCTGCGAGCTGTAGATATTGCCTAAAACCAGCGTCTTCTTTCCGCCTCTCGCGCAGTACATGGCAGCGGTCAGCCCCGCCGGGCCTGCTCCTACTATGACGACATCATGCAAGCGAATATCACCATAAGAAGCTCCCCTTCAAGGTAGATAAAGGGTATGTAGCCTATGAGGACGGAGCGAGGTGGGGCTATTTATCCGCAATGTTTTTAGACTAGAAGGTGATTGTAGGGGATGCTTCGTGCAACACGATAGCGCCGATAGTGTAGCGGTTATCACTAGGCGTTGCCAACGCCTAAACTCGGGTTCGATTCCCGATCGGCGCATATAATTGCTGAGTAATCCCTTTCTTTGAGCCATGTAATCATAATGTGATAACTAAAACGCTTTTTGTTATTCGAAAAATCTCCTGCAAATAAGATGTTCCTAGCTGGATGTAGTTGTTCATCCTTGCCATATCCCTGGAAAAAAATCAGGGAAATGTAGGCATCCCCATCCCGGGCATGCCTACCGCGCTGGGAATGCTCATGCCGCTGCCGCTCATGCCTCTGCTAGAAGATGGGCTTGATCCCGGAAGCTTGGAGCGAGTTGAATTAGTGGCATCAGGAACACTAGGCATATCCTTTGGTAGATCCGTGGGAAGATCCGCACGCACATTCCTCGAAACGGTTTGCAGCGACATCTCTTGCCTTCCGCCATTCTTGCGAGAGACGGCAAGAGAGGGCGAATCCACTCCGCCAAAAGAACCGGCAAGGTCCATTGAAACGGCATCATCGGGCCGCAACATTAGATCC
>Ga0315273_10011292_pt1 | contig 11417 bp, 9 predicted proteins | sample YL17G02_0_MG_FD_205753 | JGI IMG/M metagenome (GOLD analysis project Ga0315273, IMG submission 205753) | Sediment microbial communities from Yellowstone Lake, YNP, Wyoming, USA - YL17G02_0 | ecosystem: Environmental > Aquatic > Freshwater > Lake > Sediment | place: USA: Wyoming | collected...
CGGACGACCCTGACCCGCCTCCGGTGCGGTTCGGCCCGGTGCGGATCGCGAAGGGCGCCGTGGTCACCCGGGACTGTATCATTTTTGGAGGCGTGACCATCGGGGAGTATTCGATCGTGGCTGCGGGCTCGCTCGTGACGAAGGACGTGCCGCCGCACACCGTGGCAGCGGGCTGCCCGGCGGAGGTGGTCGGTTCGGTCGAGGAGATGATCGAGGGTAAGTTCAGTGACAGGGCCATCCAGGAGGACAAGCGTCACTTCTATGTCTATATGCCGAACTGGCGGCGCAGGAAGCGGATCGGGATGAAGCCGGAAGAGCAGGATCTGTATTACGAGGAGAACTTCCTCAAGCACGGCTACTGAGTGAAGGTCAAAGGGAAAAGGTCAAAGGGAAAAGCAGAAAGGCCAGGTTGATCTTGTAGGGGCAGGGCTTGCCCTGCCCAACCTGGATGGATGATGGGGCGCAGCAAGCGGCGCCCCTACGCTTGTTGATCGACAACCCCAAACCTGACACCCGACACCCGACACCTGAAACCTGATGAAGGAGGGAGGAGATGGCTCACCCAGCGTTCGATCTCACTGGAAAAGTTGCACTCGTGACGGGTGGAAACAGCGGCATCGGCCTCGGGATGGCAGAGGGCCTCGCAAAGGCGGGCGCCGACGTCTGCACCTGGGGGACCAACGAGAGCAAGAACGCCGAGGCGGCCCGGAGGCTCGGCCGGCACGGAAGACGGGTCCTTGCCCTGCGCTGCGACGTGGGGGACGAGGAGCAGGTGGAAGGGGCCTTTGCCAGGACCGTGGAGGAGCTGGGCCGGGTCGATGCGTGTTTTGCCAATGCGGGGGTGGCTTCCCTTGCCCCTTCCTTCCTGGAGATGACCACCGAGGAGTGGCGCCGGGTCCTGAGGATCAACCTGGACGGCGTCTTCTTCACGTTCAGGGCCGCGGTCCGGCACATGGTCCAGAGGGGCGGAGGTGGATCCCTGGTCGTGACGAGCAGCCTCTCTGCCCGGGAGGGCCAGCCGCGGGGCCAGAACTACGCAGCCACCAAGGGCGGTGTGCTCTCCATGATCAAGGCCATCGCGGTGGAATACGCGCGGTTCGGCATTCGCGGGAATGCGATCGTGCCCGGCTGGATCGAGAGCCCGATGACCGAGCCTGCCTTCAACTGGGACCGGTTCCGCGACAAGGTGCTTCCGCGCGTACCGATGCGGCGCTGGGGCAAGGGATCTGACCTGGAAGGGATCGCCGTGTACCTGGCCAGCGACGCGAGCGCCTACCACACGGGCGACGAGTTCCTCATCGACGGGGGATACGCGATCTTCTGATCAGGGAGGGAGAATGGGTGATGGGGCACAGCGTGTAGGGGCAGGGCTTGCCCTGCCCAACCGGGGAGATGGATAGGGCGCAACAAGCAGCGCCCCTACGTGCGCTGCCTGAAAGGGGCGAGGGGAAACGTCCAAGGCTCAGGTCGAGCTGCGCTTCTTCTGCAGCCAGAATCGTCCCCATGCGATCTGGGACTTGCCGATCTCCTTGAGCATCTTGAGGGCGTTCATCTTTTCCGGAGGCAAAAGCTCGCCGGCGAGGAACATCCGCAGCGCATCGGCCCGCCGCATTTTTCCGGAAGAGGTCCGAGGGAGTGTTCCCGGGTCGAGGACCTGAACATGATAGGGGTTCAGGGATACCCCGGAAAGAACCCGATCCCGGATCTCTGCGGCGACCTCCTCGTCGGGCCTTTCGCTGCGCGCGTCCCTTTCCGCAAGGACGATCAACTGCTCGCCCTGTGCCTCGGTCACGCAGCTCACGGCGATCGTGCAGCCCGTGCGGAGTCCCTCAACATCTGCGGCCACTTCCTCGATCTCCTGAGGCGCATAATTCCTGCCGCGGATGATGATGAGATCCTTTTCGCGGCCCGCAATGTACAGGTTTCCCTCGTAGAAGAACCCGAGGTCCCCCGTGTCCAGCCATCCTTCGCGGATCATCCGGGACGTCGTTTCGGGATCCTCGTAGAATCCCCTGGTGATCGAGGGCCCTTTGGCCATGATCTTGCCGACCCACCCCTTCGGAATGGGCCTGCCTTCTTCGTCCCGGATCTCCACTTCCAGTCCCGGCAAGGCTGGGCCGAGAGAGGGAAGGATGCGGCCTCTTCCCGGCACTGCCTGGCCGGTCTCCGCAAGCATTTCCCGGTCGAACTCCGAGAGAAGGGGCAGGACGCGGAAATCCGAGAAGCTCACGGCCAGCCCCGCCTCTGCCAGCCCGTAGACCGGAGTCATGGCTTCTTTCCGAAAGCCCCACCTGGCGAAACGCTCGCAGAACTTCGTCATGGTTTCGGTGTTGATCGGCTCCGCGCCGTTCAGGGCGATCTTCCAGTTGGAGAGATCCACTCCCTCCATGTCCTTGTCCTTGATCTTCTGGAGGCAAAGGCCATATGCGAAATCGGGCGCCGGCGAGATGACGGCCCTGGTTTTTGACAACGTCTGGAGCCATATGCGGGGTTTGGCGATGAAGACTTCCGGGCCGATGTAGGTGACGTTTCCGGGATGATACAGACCGTTGTACATGCAGCCCACGAGACCCATGTCGTGGTACAGGGGAAGCCAGCATACCCCCCCATGAAAAGAATCTTCTTCGCTGTATTCGCGGAAGAAGCTTTCCATCATCTCCAGGTTGTACAGGAGATTCGTGTGAGAGACCATGACAGCTTTTGGCTCAACCGTTGTCCCTGACGAAAACTGCAGGAAGGCCGGGGTCTCCGGGTCCGGGCTTGCCGGCGAGAAGGTCGCCTGCGTGCGAAGGGATTCCACGTCCAGAACCTTCTCAAGGCAGGGCGCTCCCTCTGCCGCGGGGCCGAGGAGTTTCCGGATGCGGCTGTCCGTGACGAGAAAACGGGCGCCGATCTTTGTGATCATCCTGCTGGTACGGCTGAAGTACTCGGTCAGCCTGCCCAGCCTGACCGGCGGGTAGAGGGCGGCCGGAATGCCGCCGGCGAGCTGCGTGCCCAGAAAGATGTCCAGAAAGTGAATCGAGGTCGGCAGGATGATGGCAACCCGATCGCCGGGCGCGAGCCCGCCGGCCCGCAGGGTTCCGGCAACGGACTTGGCTCGCTCGATGACTTCCTTGTACGTGTAAGAGGTGGGGTTGCCCGCGCGGTCCACAAACCGTGCTCCGTACCGGGTGCAGTCCTCGATGCCCAGCAGAACCTCGACGATGGTGCTCGCTCTCGGTTTCAGCGTCATGAAGTCCTCTCCCTGGTTGCCAGGCTTCGCATCATTTGAAGCAGGGCCCGGATGGTCTCGATTCCTCCCTGTCCTCGGGTTCAAACAGGATCCCGTAGTGCTCCTCGATTCCCGTGATCAGCACGACTTGGGTGAGGGGTTCCCTCTCTCCGAATCGAGGAAGTGCCTGATCATGTGCTGTGCCGTACCTTCCGGGTCTTCGATAAAAAAGGCATGGCCTGCCCCAGGAAGGATGACCAGCCGGGAGCCCGGGATCCGCGACTCGATGACCCGGGAATTGTCCGGGGGCACCAGAACGTCCTCGTCCCCGGTCAGGAGCAGGGTCGACTTGCGGATCTCCGGGAGCCGGTCGTAGCAGTTGTGTCCGATGATGGCCCAAAACTGGTTGGTGAAGGCCTTCCGCTCAGGAGGGTTGCGCACATATCGTTCGATCATGGTCTCGATGCACTGCGGATCCCTGACCTGGAAAGAGGGGCTGAACAGGATGGAGATGATCTGCCGGCCGATCTCCTCGTGGGACTTCCCCCGGGTCAGGGTCATCTTCTGAATCGCCTCAGGAGAGGGCATGATGAAGCCCTGGCCTCCGCTGTGGGTACACCCCAGGGCCAGCCGTTCCACCCGGCCCGGATACCGGAGCGCGACCTCCTGGGCGATCATGCCGCCCATGGAAACCCCGAACACGTGCGCCCTGGAAACACCGAGGGCGTCCATGAGCCCGATCGTGTCCGAGGCGAAAAGTCCGATCGAGTACTTCTCCTCCGGCTTGTCGGTGAGTCCCGCTCCGCGGTTGTCGAAGAGCACGAGGCGGAAATGCGTATCGAGAAGCGCGGCGAGCCGCTCCCACCACGTCAGGTCGCCGGAGAGGCCCATGATCAGGACCAGGGGAGGCCCCTTGCCGCGCACGTGGTAATGCATGCGGAGATCGGAAACCTGCAGGAAAGGCATGGGATCCGTTACCTCCTGCCGCGGACCGAGATCTGGAGATTGCGAGGCCCTGAGCGACAACTGCCGGCCTCCTGACATGCTCGACGGCTCACACCGAGCCTATGGAGCCAGGAGTTGACTTCGCCACTTTGTGGCCCGCAACGTGTCCGCCGTCGGTGTGACCGCATTTGTGACCCCGTGTATTCAATGCTTGGGAGTCTCTCTCACGGATACGCGAGCCTGGATGCTCTCAACGAGGTCTCGGACGGTCTGGAGCCTCTCGCCATCCTCAAACTCAAACTCAAAACCGTAATGATCCTCGATGGCCGTGAGCAGGACGACCTGGGTGACCGAGTCCAGCTGAAGCCCCTCCAAGAGGTGAGTATTCAGGTCCATCCGTTGGATCTGTTCCTCGGACAGTTCCAATTCCTCCAGGGCGATTCCCTTCAGGAACTCGAGGATGCTCTCCGTAGAGGGCTTGTGTTCTGAGTGGGAAGGGTTCGCAGTCATGGTTCCGTTGCCTCTCTATTCCTTGGGGATGTCTCCGTCTGTGTCGTTCCTCTCAACTGCCTCACGCTCCTGCTGTGTCAGCCCGAGGAACCTCCCATCTGCCTGGCAACCGGGTTCCAGTGCGTCGGGGCTTGGACGGTGGCCCAATTGCATCTGGATGGAGGCTACCCTCCTTCGATTGAGAGAATAGCGCAGAACGGGCAGAGCCGCCACAGCCAGCAACGTCGAGGGCAGCAGGCTGTAGAGCATCCCGATTCTGAGAATGGTCACGGCGGACTGCTGTGCCTGTCCTGGGACAAGCCCGGCAAACCGGTCGATCAGCAGACCCGTGACGAGGATCGCGGCGCCGGCCGCGATCTGCTCGCCGAAATGGAAGAGGCCGAAGAAGGTCCCTTCACGGCGCGATCCCGAGGAGAGTTCGTCTTCGTCAACGACATCGGCGATCATGGAGGTCGGAATGATCCAGATGATACTGGCGAAGAACCCTGCAAGCCCATGACCGAAAAGCAAGGGGGGGAGGCTTCGGGTTCCGAATAGATGTCCTTCGCCCAGCAAAGAGTAAGCACACCCCATGACCACTGCCGTGCCCACAGTCCCGGTAAACAGAAGCAGGTGTTTTTCCACGATTCTGGAGATTCTCATCCAGAACGCAACCCCTGCCAGCGCGCCCACAAAGAATGCCAGTTGAAAGGCGCTCATGTGGCGGCTCACCGTGATGTTCACGTAGTACGTAAGAAAATGGATGGCCAGGGTGTTGTTGATCACCACCCCGAGGAAGAGCAGCGAATAGGAGCCCAACACGATGCGGAAGGATGCGTTCCGCAAGGCGGCAACGATGCTGGTAAAGAAACGGAAAAGGGGTTCTCCTATCTGCCATTTGCTACCTCCGCCCGCTGAAACCTGGCGGTAGGAAAGGGTGCCGAAGGTAGTCAGGAGACCCACAAGGCTCATGACTAGGCCACAGAAAAACCCCATGTCCCGGTATCCATTCAAATTCAGTTTGGGGTCACCACCCTGGGAGGTTGCCGGAAAGAACAGGAGAAAGGTGAAAACAGCTGTGGCCATCGTCCCGAAGAGCGCCAGTCCAGCTCGAATGCCTGTGACGGAGGTGCGCTCGTCATAGTTCCGGCTCAGTTCCGCACCCAGGGCGAAATAGGGAATGCCAAAAAGGGATGTCATGGTCCGGACGAGAAGGTTGGCGGCCAGAAGCCAGGCGAAAAGTGCGGCTGTTGGGAGATCCGGTGGCGGGTTGAAGAACACCCAGAAGGAAGGACCCATGCCGACTGCACCGGCCAGCATGAAGACATGACGCTTCCCCAAGCGACTCCGGGCATGGTCTGACATCGTGCCGATCACCGGATCGATGATTGCGTCCCAGAGCAGGCCGATGGCGGACGCAACACCCACCAGCGTGCCTGAAAGACCCATGACCGTCGTGTAGAAATAGAGGGAAAAAAGCCCGAAAAGAATGGTTTTCATGGCAAGGGCAATCTGTCCTGCGCCGTAAACAACCTTGGCGCGGAGATGAACGGGTCGGTGCATTTCCAGGAGAGCCTGTTCGGGATTCGGGCGTTCGGTGTCCAACGTCCTTGCCGGAGCCTTTGCCTTTTTTTTGTCTAAACCCGTCCACTTTGCTGTCATGAAAGTTCCGGAGAAAGCCCAAGTGGAAGAACCCGATGCTCAATCCCTCGATCCTCTCCGGTTCCTGCGAGGTAGCCTCGCCACGTTGGAGTACCACCGGTGAAAATCATGGGAAGGAGGTTGGAGGTGAGCCGTATCCGATGTGCGTTGGATCCTTGCCGCCTGTTGCGAATCTTTTTGGAGAATAGCACAGATGCTTTCGTAAATCGAGGCCACTTGCATGGCCTCTGTAACTCGTTTCATCCATGACGAACAATGATGAATCATCTGCCGGGACCTCGCGAGCTTGCTAAGCAGACGGCTTTCCTGATATTCTTAATATCACGTCAGGGAGAGGTAATGATGAGCCATATGACCAAGAGACGGGGGAGATGGCCAGATTCTGCTGTAGTGATTTTGACGATCGTGGGCTTTCTCGCGGCCTCCTGTTCTGATAGCGGTTCCCCTTCCCAGCAAGGTACTCCCAACGCATCTGAACCATCCGATCGACCGCTTTTTCGCGATGAGTTCCGTGAAGCTGCTGCACAAGGATTCGGTGATCGGCAGAATTCGAAAGCCTGGGCCATGAGGTTCTGGAAGGGCCGGCTTTTCGTGGGTACTGCCCGTGCCAGCAGCTGCGTGCAGGATGCAACCATGGCTCTCTGGATAGGTGGAATCTTCAAGTATCCTCGCCAAACCATCGACCCCGATCTGGAATGCACGGAGAGTCCTCAGGATCTGCCTCTGCGGGCTGAGATTTGGCGATGGACTCCGGAAACAGATGACTGGCAGAGGATGTACCAGTCGCCCGAGGATGTAGAGATCCCGGATTATCCAGGCAAGTACGTTGCCAGGGACATCGGTTTCCGTGAGGTCCTTTCCTTCGTGGACCCGGAGAGTCAGCAAGAGGCCATCTACTTTGGAGGCGTCTCGTCTCGAGGCTACAACCTGGGTGTTCCCCCACCCCGCATAATGTACTCCTATGACGGAGGCGATTTTAAGCCGGTTCCACAGGACCCTGGGACTGTATTGGGGGATCTTGGTGCAGGACATAATGGCATTCGATCGATGGCCATCTACAGGGACCGGCTCTATGTTTCCATCGGTAAACTCCGAGGGGAAGGCAAACTCTACGAGGCTGACCAACCTATAGGTGGGAACAACAACTTCAGGCTCGTCAGTCCACCGCGCATGCAGGTTTACGAGATGTGTGTATACAACGGGTACTTGTATTGCGGATTGACGGCGGACGAGACGATGGAGGGGTTTTATGTAGTCAAGACTGATGCGTCAGGAGAACCACCATACGAATTCAACCCTGTCGTGAAACAGGGAGGATATCAGTCTTCCCTACCCAGCAATAGTGTGGTCAGCATGTATGTATACAAGAATCGTCTCTACGTGGGGACAGACAAGCCGGCCGAGATCGTCCGCATCAACCCGGATGATACCTGGGATCTCATCGTTGGAGCACCCCGAAATACCCCGGAGGGATACAAGTATCCGCTAAGTGGAATGTACTCGGGTTTCAACTGGCCGCTGAACGAACACATTTGGCGCATGCAGGAACACGAGGGCTGGCTCTACATTAGTACGAACGACATGACAAGCTTGAACATGAAGAACTGGCCCATTATGGATTGGCCTGTCATCGGAGATCTTCTGACGACGTTTCAAGGTGGCGACCTGCTCGCGACCCGTGATGGCCTCTATTACACGGTAATCGACCGTGCCGGCTTTGGAGACGGTCTGGACATCGGGATTCGAACGTTTGCCTCCACCTCGTATGGCCTTTTCTGTGGGACCTCAAATCCTTACTATGGTTGCAGAGTCTGGAGAGGGGAGTATCAAAGAATTCCGAATGAACCCACCCCTCCTCAGAGGATCGAAGCCGAGATCACCGACGATGCGGTGCTTCTTTCGTGGGACTACGCTAGAAGGGACACGCGGTTTCGGATCTTTCGAGCCATTGGGAGCGATCCTCCAACGGAAATTGGAACCACAGAAGATTTCTTCTTTGCGGACAAGACGGAAGATCACTCCAACAATGCTTATTATGTTATCGTCGAGAACCTCCAGGGAACCACTTCACGCCCGTCCAACACGTACTATCTGCCTTCGGCGGCCCCCCCCATGACGCTGAGCGAGCTATATGACATCATGACAGGCTATGGTCAAAGGGGGAAATTCGAGTCTCCTGAGGCCGAGCAGTGGTTCCTGGATAGCCTAGACACTGTGCGGGAATTTGTGCGCGACGGCAGCGTGGACGATGCCGAGCGCTTGCTTCGAAGCATGCAGGAAAGAGCCGCAAAGAACGAGAAGGTAGATTCGCAATTGCCCATTCTCCAGCCGTATTGCGCAGAAGATCTCGATCTTTTCCTCAGTAAATTGCTTAAGAGGGTACGGCTGGTGAAGGCAGGCCTGTTGAATTGCGACAACTTGCAGTAGTGGAGCATGGCGGGCAATTCCGTTATGATGCTCCAAGCCGGAGGCCAATATGAATAGGATGAGAGTGGGGCCTTTCGTTTCCTTTGCGCTGATCCTGACAGCGATTTCCATTTCGGCTTGGGGCGATCCGACCCCTCCTTCGCAGCCCTCCAGCGGTCCAGGAGGCTATGACTACTTGTATGGCGCCATGACTACGAATGGTCCCTACTACGCCGAGGGCCGTGATGGGCAAGACGGTTTCAAGTACTATCTCTTTGAACCGGCGGAGCCTGCTCCACCCAAAGCACCTGTCGTTTTGTTTCTGCACGGGTACATTGGTCCGTTGAAGAAACCCGAGCCCAGGTCCTATGGCGCATGGATCGAGCATTTGGTCAGGAAGGGTCATGTTGTTGTTTTCGCTCAGTATCAGGGCTATGCAATCACTTTCCCGTGGCTTTATGCAAGGAATGCGACTGAAACGTGGAAGTCTGCCTTACAGCGGCTCGATACCGACGATTCACACGTTCGCCCGGCAAGAGACTACAAAGGAGACTATCAGACTGCGATCGTTGGTCACTCCCTCGGAGGATACTTAGCTGCCATTCTTGCGGCTGAAGCTGGGAAGAGCGACGCGGAGATTCCAAGACCGTATGCGGTTGTTTCCATAGAGCCAGGAGGGTTGGGCATCGTTCCCAATACGGACTTCTCGAAAATGAGTGAGCAGACGGTATTCGTGATTGTTGTGGGCAATGACGACGATGTTGTCTGCAAATCTACAGCGCAGTTCCTTTGGAATGAGACTTCCCAGATTCTAGATGAGAATAGGGACCTTTTGTTTATCCAATCGGATCACCACGGCGTGCCCCAGCTGACGGCCGGTCACTATTTCCCACCAACGGCCGGCTTTCTGGAGGATGCAGAGAGTCTGGATGCTCTCGATTTCTATGTGACGTTTAAGCTTTCCGTCGCAGCGGTGAATTGTGCCTACAAGGGTACCCAATGCGAATACGCCATCGGAAACGGAAGCGCGGAGCAGGTGAACCTCGGAAACTGGTCCGATGGACAGGCTGTTACCCCCATGATCTGGATTGAGGATCCGAATACACTCGAGACTTCCTGCACGGACCCTTCCGTGATGGGTTGTTGCATGCCTGCCTCGTCTGTCGAGGGACATTCGGGAGGGTGAAATGGTTCCTAGCCATCTCCTCGCTATCGGTCTTATGGTGTCGTGGCCGTATGTTTTTCAACTTGTATGAAGCATACGCCACGGACAATCTTCTTCAACCTTGCTCGCCGGCGTGTTCAGCGTGCCTGGCTTTAGGGTCTGCAAGCGCTCGAGAGCTCTTTCCACGGAGAGATTGGTCTTGGACAACTGGTAGCGCATATACCGCTGGCGCTGTAAAGCGAGCACACAGACGAACACGTGCGCGCGGATCCTCTGTTCCGTCCAGTGGTACATGGGCCGGATCTGGAGCGTGGATTTCAAGGTCCGGAAGGCCCGCTCGATATCAGCCATCTCCTTGTAACGTCCGATGAGCTCTTCAGCAGTAAGCTCCGCAGAGCTCTTCTCGCTAGCGGTGTACTGGGTATCCAACACGAATTTACGGGTATTCGGGTTAAGTACATTGGGTAACCCCCCGGCTTTGCCGGTGGTATCTGACTGTGTAAGGCGCCGCTGCTGGATCATCCGCCGGATCCGGCACGGGACCTCGCAGCGTCCAACGAGCTTCGTTGTGGGTACGGTCACGACCCCGATAAATGGGCAGACTTCAGGGCGAGGTATTTCGAGGAACTGAAAGCACGGCCCGAGGAGGTCCAGGAGATCCTGTCCAAGTTGAAGAGAAGGAAAGCGACTTTTCTCTTTTCGAGCAGCGAACCCCTTTTGAACAACGCCACCGCCCTGAAGTAATATCTGGAATCCCTGGACAGGATCCGGACCCCGGACCGCCAGGAGCCACACCGTCAGGACCGATCTGGAAGACGACACGGAGGGAGGGGCGAATGAAAAGGATCGTGTTTTTCCCCGGGCCGAAGTGGCTGCGAGTCCTGGCGCTCCCAGGATTTCTCTGCCTCGCACAGACCAAGATATGCGCGCAAGAAGCGCCCGGCCTCTCAGCCGGCCAGACCCTGTATGTCCCCGTCTACTCCCACATTTTTTTACGGCCCGAAAGCGAGGTCCTTCTAGCTCGCCTGCACCTTGAGCATCCGCAACACGGACACGACCTCGGCATCGTGATCTCCTCTGTCGACTACTTCGATACGGAAGGAAAGCTCATTCGGAAGTACCTCGCTGATCCGCTGCTCCTGCCCGCCATGGGCTCCACTCATTATTACATCGTAACTGCTCAGGAGGCATCCCAGGGCGGGATGCCTCCTGAGCAGTTACGCGGCAAGAAGATCGGCAGGAACTGGATGAACGGATGCGGGAGAAGATCCGCGAGCTTGCGGCTGATTTCCCCAGGCTGTGGAACGATCCGCGGGTGGCGCCCCGGGAACGGAAACGGATGGCACGGCTGGTGTTGGAAGATGTGACGCTCGTCAAGGAATCGCATCAGATCAATGTGCAGGTACGATTCAAGGCAGGGGCGACCAAGACCCTGTGTGTACCTAGATGTTGCAAAAACACTGGTCTCGAAAGGGGGAAAAGCCGCTCTGGAACCTGTCCGATGAGTCGCTGCAATGTCGTCACAGGAATTCACAAGGG
>Ga0315273_10011293_pt1 | contig 11416 bp, 15 predicted proteins | sample YL17G02_0_MG_FD_205753 | JGI IMG/M metagenome (GOLD analysis project Ga0315273, IMG submission 205753) | Sediment microbial communities from Yellowstone Lake, YNP, Wyoming, USA - YL17G02_0 | ecosystem: Environmental > Aquatic > Freshwater > Lake > Sediment | place: USA: Wyoming | collected...
TGCGCTGACCGCGTCGGTCGCAAGACATCGAGACTCTAGAACCCAAACATGGCCGTTGGCGGCCTCAACGTCGGCCTCGTCGCACCACGAGAGGTATCTTTCAAGCTTCCCGAGAAAGGCACCTGAGAGGGGGTACCTCGGCGAAGTTTTGGCGGTACGCTGTGGTGAGGCGGCGCATGGTCGCTTTGCGTCGGAGTCGCCGCGGGAGCTGTCTTTGGTGGGGGGCGAACTGGGCCGAAGAGCTTCGTTTTGAAGTGATGCATGGCCAAGCTCCCCAAAATGATCATGCCCAGCTCCATGATGGGCGACATGCTCTGTTTCCTCCAGTAGCGCTTGTAGAGCTTTTCGAGCGCCACGTCGAAGCGTTTCATGTCCGAGGTGATTGACTCGGCCCAGCCTTCCATGCACAGAAAAGGACCGAATCTCCCATTGGCCATTTCGAGGCCGTTGAAGCCTATCCGCATCATGTCTTTCATGTTCGCGACGGCTCCAGCTGCGCTCAGATTGGAGTTCTGTTTCTGTACCTCGAACTCCAGCTCCGTGAGTGTGTCCTTCATGCTGAACTCCCGAGACAGGCGAACTCCCTTGGAGTGCAATGCTTGCAGCTCGATGAGATAACCTTGCTTCTCCAAGCGAACGGTTTCCGGATCCTTTTTCACCGACGCGGGCTCGTTGTCTTCATCGTCGGAAGAGCTGGCCTTGTCTTCCTCCGCGTTCCTTTCTTGCACAGAAGGTAGTTTGGCTTCTACGCGAGGAGGCGAAGGCGTGCTTGCTTTCGGAACGGGTAAGGAGGAAGGAGTGGCCGCGGAGGGAGCCGAGGCCGAGGGCGGGGCTGGCGCCGGGGGCTTCTCGGGAAGACGCTCGGGTGGCGCCGCTGGGGTTGACTGGATCGCGTGCATGGCCCGCGCGAGTCGCGATGCTGCACCACCAGCCGCAGCAGCGGGGGTGTGCGACTTGCTTTTTTCGGAGTCGGAATCGGAGTCGTCGCGCTTCTCTCTCGACTCTTTAGCCTTTTCTTCGGAGTGCTGAGCGGCCACGGCTTGCTCCATGGCCTGCCGCATCTGTTGTGCTATCTGTCTCGTCGACGTGCCCGCGCCATTGATGTCCACGATTTCCGGGTTCGTGAGTCGGCGAAAACATTCTACATCGGTGGAGCTCACTACTGACATGCGCTTTTGTTCCTCTCTACCTCTCGTCTCCTGCTAAGATGAACGACCGCTATTCGTCCGACCTGGAGTCCTTCAGTCTGTCGAGAACGACGCGCGGGCCCGAAGCAGTTTCCTTCGCGAGTCCGAGGAGGCCTTCCGCCACGTCGCGACACATGGAGACGCCGAAGCGGGGGGAAGCAATCCGGTCGATGACGGCTTGTCTGGAGTTGCACGAAGCGCGCTCCTGCAGGAAGTTCTTGAACGCAACTTCGACCTTTTTGCTCGTGAATTTCTGGACTGTTTTCTTTCTCGGGGGCTTGAGACGAAGGTAAAAACTCTCGTCGCCGCCCGAAGAGTCTCTGAGATTCACTTTGCGAATGTAGCCGTCCGGAAGCTTCAGGAGCTCGGGAATGATCTTCATCTCCGCTTCCTTGCACTGCTCGACCAGCTTTTTCTTGTCTTCTCTCACGGAGGAGAGCTTCTCAGACATGATGCGTTTGGCTTCCACGATGCTGGATAGGAGAGGCATGTTCTTCGCAGGAGCTTCGGGCAGATCTTGCATGCGCGCTGACGTCTCCTTGGCTTTCTTGATCTCCAGGCTTCGCTTCTCCAGAGGAGCCGGCCATGCAGCGCCAATGACGGTCTCGATGAGGCTGTCTACGGGATCTCTATCAGGGTCGCCGGCGACGCACGCTTTCCAGTCCTGCAGACCCCCAGACTCCCAAAACTCCTCCATCTTCTGCAAAATCTCTACGCCCTGGGTCGGTCGTTTGTGCGTCACTTTCACTCGCACGCAGAAGCACCCTCCTTCCAGTTTAGCGACCATCTCCTCTTCCGTCTGCAACTCGAGCAAGAGCGCGTTGGCCGCCTTTTTCGTGTCTCGGATCTCTTGGAGATCTTCCTTCGTCTTGCGCTGAATGTGTGCAAGCTGGCGCGTGGCCGCACAGTACGCTTGCACGCCGTCCGTCATTTTCTTCTGCAGAGAATGTGAGAAGAGCCTCGTAAACGCAGCTGCAGCGCGTGGTCCACGGCACAGAGGTTCAAGACTTGGGACCGTGACACGGAAATGACATTCTTCGACGAAAGAGTGCGAGCCTTTCGCGAGTGGAAATGCGAACCTCTCGGAGAAGTTATAGGCAAGGGGAAGTACGGCACCGTGCTGAAGAGCTCCAACTGCGCCGCCAAAGTCTTGGACCTCTCCGGGAAGTCTCGGAAAGCCCGTATGCAGGCTTATCGAGAGCACGTCGTCGCCATGCTACAGACCATACTCCTGCTCTCGCGCGTCACACCTCACTACCCCTTTCACTACGGCGTGACGACAGCCTTCGGCGACGCGAGCATGTCTTTGACCATGTTCATGGAACATTTCGAGGGAAGCCTCCAGGACGTCGCAGCGAAGGTCTTCGTCGATTGCGGCGACTGGGTGCATCTCGTGCTTCAAATCATGCACGCCTGCGTCTGCATGTCCAGCGTCTTTGGCGTGGTGCACAACGATCTCTACCCGCGAAACGTCCTCATCCGGATGCTGTCCAAAGGACAGCGGACCTCGTTGACGGTGGAGGGAACTTCGTACGTCTTCGAGCCCCGGTTTCTCGCCGTCGTGACGGACTACGGCATTGCCTCGGGTGAGCTCGTGGGCGCTCGATCTGTGCCCGAGGTCTGCTCCTCCACGGCCAAAGTGACGCGTCGCCCTCTCTTCGCGCTGCAGTCGCCGGATGCGCACATCTTGCAGTACGAACCCGTGCTGCCCGCCTTTAGCCGCGACCCTTACACCGTGCTGAAGTGGGTTTTCCATGGCCAAACGAAGTTGCCGTCCGCGGCGATGTCGACTCGTCTCTGGGCCATGGAGGCACTGTGCAGAATAGACGCGCGGCTGGCGGACTTCCACGACGACGCGTCCCAGATTCCTCTCTTTCATCATCTTTTCCACGAGGACAACCTCCGTCGTTTTGGCTTGGAATCTGCGCTTCTTGCGGGGGCGTCTGGGGGCTCTTTTCGATGCCAGCTGTCTTTGACAGAAAAGGAAGAGTATCTACGACAGGCCGCCGCTGCGTTGCGCGAGCTGGGAGAAGATGAGTCCAAGTGGCTGGCAGCCCTTCGAAAATTTCGCGAACAACCAAAAAACACACCCGCCCCATGGGCCCATGCAGCGAACTGAAAGAAGGCGAAAGCCAAGTCTACCCCCAGCCCAAAACCGTGACTCTGCCCAACTCTCCGCCTCGTAGAGTTGTAGCGTGCATCGGCAGAGGCTCTTTCAACAATGCGTACTCCGTCCCGAAGTCCCCCCCCGTCAATGTCCCCGGAGCTTCGAGAAAAAACCCCCGGGCGAAGACCGCACCGCAGAATGACGTGTTGCGTGTGACCTCCAAGTACAGTCACGATGAGTCGGAGCCACTGGAAGAGATGAAGATAGAAAACGCCTTGATGCGAATAGCTGCTCGTGAAGGTATCCACCCTATCATCTACGCCCAAAGTTTGTTGGCTGCGCCGCTGGGCTGTCACGGCAGCATTTCCGCCACTCTGATGAAACAGGAGACCTCTCTCTTCAAATACCTCCAAAGCAACGACGTCGACGCAAAGACACTGAACCGACTCTTTTTGTCGCTCTACGCGGCTATCTGCAGAACGGCGGACCTGGGGCTCTGTCTTTGCGACATTCGTCCTGACAACGTCGTGTGCGATCCTCAGGCCGGCGTTTGTCACCTCATCGATCTCGGTCTGGATTACACGGTTTGGATGGACGGCGACCTCTTCGAACTCTTCAAGCGAGAAGAAGCCCAGCGAGACGCGGGCGTCGTTTGCAAGCCTAAAGGCGGTGCATGCGACGACAAACGACCGCAGTGTCTCGGAGCGGCTTGCGCCAAGACGCGCGGAACCCAGCTGTACATTATGCTGCTGCTTTTCCGAGCGCATCTCGTCTACGACAAAAAGCTGAGAGGATACGCGAGAGCGAAATACTTCGCTTCGAAACTCGCCCTCATACTGTCGAAAAGCTGCGTGCCCGTCCAGAAGCTTCTGACCCTTTTGAACGTCTACGATTCCTGTGAAGGAGAGGAACCCAAAGGGCTCGTGAACATACTTTTTTGTCGCGTCGACTACTACTTTAACAAGAAGCTCCGCCAGTTCCTTGTCGACGACGTACTCGGTCAAAAGCTCTTGGACTTACACGGTTGCGACGGCAAGTCTCTACAACGCGTAGTGGTCAATGGAACTTCCTACACTCGAGATGACGCCAGCGGCTTTCCCAAGAGACAAGCCATGATCGAAAAAATTGGCGACAAGCAGTATCCCTGCGAAAAGGAAGAGATGCGATGCGTGACTCCGGAGAGACGCTACATAGTAAACGAAGACGGTGCAGCCAAAGTGCAGCTTGGAGGCAAATCGGCTGGAAAGGGACGAACCCGTCTTTCTGCCATGCTGGGCGAGCCCGTCGAGGTGTCATCCGTGGAAGTCAAGTATCAACCCTACACCCTCCCCAGATGCGAATGATCGAGCTCAACCGCCAGCCGGCCACCCTCCTCGCTTCTCCGCGTTAAAAATGCCCCGACGCCTCAGGAGAGGCATTGCAAAAAGAAGCATGACCGCTCAACCCCACGACGACCTCTCTTTGCTGACGTGGAGATTCGGCAATGTTACGTCCGCGGGGAAAAACACTCGATGCATACCTGTGACCGACGGCGTCAGTTTTCCGTCGCAACCCCCCAAGATTCAGCTCTGCACCGAAGACGACCCCCCCCTCGAAGTGGTGCAGTTCGTTCAAGAAGACTGCAAGCCGGAAGGAGGTCCGAAGACACTCGTTCTCAAAGTGCCCGAAGGGAGTTCGTTGTCGCAGAGCCTGCAAGCCCTGGATCGCTACGCCTTGGAGGTCGCGGAAAAGAAGTCGACGGAACTTTTCAAGAAGCAGTTCAAGCCGGAACAGCTCCAAACGCTCTACAAGCCTATCATGAAAGACTCCTTGCTGAGCCTGACGGTAGACGACGACCTTCTCATTTGGAAGCTGCTCGCAAGAAACACCAGCGACGCATCCCAAAAACTCATCACGAGCGGCACTTCAGAAGACGTCCTGCCGGGGGGAAAGGTCTGGCTGTGCGCCGAGGTGAAAGCGCTCTACTTCTTGCCCAGGAGCTTCGGTCTCGTCCTGACCGCGTCGGACGTGCTCGTTTTTCCGCGTGAGAAGTCGAAAGCTTTCCCGTTTGTGAGTCGAACGCTGTCCTTTTCTTTTGTGTCAGAGGCTGCCGCCTCTTCCATTCCTATTCCGGAGGAGGACGGGGACGGGGATGAGGACCATTAAACAATGGCGAGAGGAAGGCGCGGTGCGAATTCTTCGGTGTTTTTGCGGAGGTCCCGTGAAGATTTTTTCGGTTACACAGTAAATGTATGCACCGTGTCAAGGAAGTACCGGGTCTCCTTCGGGCTACGCCCAAACTAACCAATCTTCGAGCAGAGGCTCGTGGTGCAGCGCCGTCGTATTTTTCCTGCTCTTGTTCTTCGGCCTCTGGTGGCTGTGCTCCAAACCGTCCACCATGAGCGCTTCGCAGCTGCCTGTGCTCGTCGACGAGACCATCGTGCTCGAACTGGACGAGACGTCTTCCCTGAAGAATTACGCCTCAAAGGACAAGAACCCTCAGCTCAAGACTGTGTACGGAGACATGATGGGTGGCGGCAGGAGCTGCAGCGATCCCAAGGCGGCAGCCTCCACGCTCGCTCAGAGGCATCCGGGCATCGTAGGAGGTGCGACCGTTCCCTTGGACGCGGCTTCTCCCCTGGTCACGAGCATCGGAGGACTCAACATGCCTGGTAGCTTCGCGGCTGGGACGGCTCTTTCAGGCGCCTTCGATCTGACAGAGCCGGGGAAGGAGTACATGGCCGCCTACAATCCCACCGGACTGGCGAGCGTCATGCCTGCCGGTTGGCGCGCGGGCGCGGCCAATCCGGCCAAGTGCGCCAGCATGGGAGACGGCGCCTACGCGGAGTTCAGTCGCTACAGCATCTCCCCCGAAGCCGTCGCTCGCAGCGAAAACATGAAGTCCGTTTTGAGACTCTCGGAGAACACGCGACAAGGCCTAGGACGGACCCTGGGCTACCAGAGTCTGCTGCGCAACTATGTCACGCCCGTGGGCCCGCAGCCTATCGGAGACAAGGCCATGCTGTTCCAAGATTCCTCGGTGAGGCAGAGCTACATTGCGGCCGTGACCGGGTCCTTTCCGGACTTGGGACTGTGCTGAGTCCTCACTCCCCATCTTCCACGGCCTCGAACCGAATTGCTTGACGGATGGGATACACGACGCACTTCGTAGCCGGCGCTCTCGAGAGCTCGACTCGTTTGCGCTTCTTCGATCCCGGCGGCGCGGTCTCCTTCGGACGACGCTGAGCTTCGAAGCGACGACGCTTGCTTTCTCCTAAGGTGAGCATCATGTCTTCTTCGATTTCTTCTTTGCGGGCAGATACATAGTCCAAAATGCCGTACATGTCCGCCCAGCGCAAAAAGTTCAGCTGCGCGACGGTGGTGTCGAGGGTCTTCTTTTCTCCGTCTTCCAGCGTCTGAAGAAAAAAGATGCGCTCTCGGCGTCGAAACGGATCGAAGCCTCGTCTGCGATAGAATTTGAGCCAGTCCTTGTACAGGGAAAAGAGGTTCCAAGGGATCTTTCCTCGGGAAGTATTCATCACGACCATGACTCGGGTCTTTTTCGCCCAGTTCGTCATGGTGTAGTCCAAGAGACGCAGCGAGATCGCGTACTCCTGCGTCGCAACCGGCAAGAGCAGCCGGTTCAACACCGCTTCGTCGAAGAAGCCACTGATCTCGCGGAGCCGCTGCTTCTGTCGTGGATGAACCGCGCCCGCCGCAAAGAAAAAGCGCCCGATCTCTTCGAAGGGGCCTTCGTCATCGCAGACACGCGGCGGCTTCTTCGGCGTGGGTTTCTCGCACCCCCCCTCCGTATCCTTTGCTCCTGTATGCATTCACCAAGAGAGACACCGCGGTGGGCTTGTTGACTTGTTTCGGCAGCTCCAGTGCGGAGGCCTTGGCCAACTTCTTCAACGCCTCCAAGCCGTACTTTGCGAAGTCTTCTTCTGAAGCCACTAGATCTAAGCTGACAGGACAATCCTTGAGCGCTACTTTTCGGACGGCGACATCAGAAAGTTTGACAAGTTTTTCGTTCACAACGACATCTGAAGAAATCTCTTCCGGTGCGTAATGCGCCACTACGGGTTCTGTTGCGATCGCACTGATGGTGGCCTCCTTGCTCGGGTCTGATGTCATTGTCTGTGAGACTTCGGAGACCACCGCATTTTTGGGGATCCTCAGCTGCCTGAGCTTGGCTTGGCTTTTGCTTTCGAAGTCTGGAGAGAGCGAGCTCATTTTGTTTCTTGGATGCTGCCCAGATAAGACTCGTTTGACCGCATGCGTCCAGAATGAGGACTTCTGGAACGCGTCCCATGTCAAAAGAGTTCTTTTGTGAACCTGCTGGGTTTCAGAAATCATGGAGAAGCACGCACGCATGCTGGAGTCGTTGGGATTCGAGTGGCGAACGCTGTCCGAGTTGGCCCAACGCTCCGGTGTGCCGTCCGTGGACGTTTCGGCAGCCCTCCAGGAGCTTCGTCAGTCCGGCCTGGTTGAGGCGCAAGGTGGCCTCTGGAAGCGTTGCGCCTCCGTGGAAAGCAGAGACGTCATCGTCGTGGTCGACCTTGGAAACGTGCATGACTGCCTGCAGAAAATAGCTCCACTTGCGGAAGCCGGGGAGCTGCAGGTGAGAGCCTACGCCGACCTACAGTACAACGGCTTCGGCGTCAACCCTCCCTTCGACGCCCCTGGGTGCGTCGTCTTCAAAGCGCAGTCTCCGCACAAGAACGCAGCGGACACCCAGATGATCTGGGACGTCGCGCAACTCTGTTCCGTTTCAGCAAGGCCTCTGCGCCTTTTGGTGGTTACCAAAGACAACGGCTTTCGACACTTGAAGGAACTCGCCGAAGAAGCCGGCCACAGCCTCACTTTTGCCCAAGACTGGGCGTCGCTGCGGGCGCTGCTTTTGCCTTCGGAGAGCCCCGCCAAGGCCTCATAAGAATACAGGCGACCTCGTCGTGCGCGTTCGTGTGTACTGGGCGGCCATTTCAGGATGGTCTTTTCTGAAGGCGTCCAAATCAAAGCGCTCTGTGGATCGCTTTTGCCACGAAAGAAGAGGCGTCGTTCCTCGAGAAAATCCGTCGACGAACCTAGAGACGAGTGCATCTTCTATCATGCTCTTTTTCACTTCCAGCTGCTTCACTTCGGCTGACATCGCCCGTCTTGCGTCGAAAAGGTCCACGACTTTTTCGGCAGACTCCTGTGCCTCCAGAAGGTTTTGTGCGAAAGACGAGAAATTATCCCAAGCTTCCTCGACTCGGTTGGCGAGCTCCTTCTCGTCGTCGCATCTGAAAAACTCCTTTCCACCAGCTTCACACGCCGACAGGTCTTTCAAGGCAGCATGCATAAAGGCTTCGCACTTGCAAGCGTGCGCTTGCGACACGGCGAAACTTGCGACAGGTGTGAGCTTTCGCGCAGCTCCGGTGTTGAGTTGAGAGATGCGTCGACTCAAAGGTTGGCTGGTGCGACCAATTTTGTAGAGCCCGTCGTATCCCGCGCTCAACACGTACAGCGCTGCCATCGAGGGCGCGTCCGACATTGCTCAAATGACGGCGTCGATTGCATGAGCCTAAAAGCGCAGGATCGACGCACAGGTCATGAAGGTGTCTGACAATGTTTTTCGTGCATGTCCAACGTTTTCTTGAGAGCGAAAACGTGGCTGCATTTTTTGCAGCAGTACGCGGTCCTTGCATTTCCTTTCAAAGGTTTCGGCGTCTTTGCCAACGTCTCTGAGACCTCACATAAGGCGGCTTCCGTCTGCGACGGCGCTATTGGTGGGCCTGGTACAGAGAAGCCTTGTCTGATTTTCTGCACCTTCGCACGCCTTTCTTCAGAGGCCCCAGGCACCGTTCCGGTTACCCTCTGTGTGTCTGCATCGTTTTTCAAGGACTCAAAAAATGAGACCAGAGAAACAAGACTTCCATGGCGTGGTGAAATCATGCTGACCTGGAGAGAAGACTTCGAGCAAATGTCCGGCAAGTTTAGCGCGACCGCGAAAATTTACTGCGTACCGAAGTTTTACGACTTTGTTGGGAACCAATCGTCGACGCTTTACTCACCGTCGAGGCTTTACTCACCGTCGAGGCTTTACTCACTGGAGAAGCTGTGCTGCTGGAACCTGTCGACGCGTTGTTGCCTGAAGATATGTGGCCATGTGGGTCGCTGCCATGTGGACTTTGGTGAAAAAAAGCTGGATTTGGAGCACCACCATGCGGGGGGGTATGCTGGCCCCAATGCGGTTGGGCCAAACCAGGGTGGGGTGACTGTCCTTGATAGTATGAGTATGCATGAGGGTCCATGTGAGGATTGTAAGGGTGCGTGGAAGGATAAGGTTGGGCCCAACCAGGGTGTGGTTGGCCCATTAGGTGGGGTGGCTGTCCTTGAAAGTGTGGTTGGCCCGTAAGGTGGGGTGGCTGTCCTTGAAAGTGTGGGTGTGCATGAGGGTCCATGTAAGGATGGTTAGGGTTCGTGGGAGGATGCGGAGAAGTGTGCGGGAGGTGATCTACTTCTGGCCCCTGGGGTCCATTGGTGCGATCTGCAGACTGCGAGGGAGTCGCAACATCCGATTGGTTACTTCCACTTTCTTCCAGATGGTCACGTTCGCTGTTTTTCAGGGGCGTGTTGTTTTCTTTTTTCCACCACCCTCGTGTCTGCTTGTACTTATCGGTTATCGCAGTGGACCAGTTGTATGCTTCCGGATCTTCTCCTTGATCTTTCTTCTTTTTGTACCCTTCTTGGTACCACTTTTCTGTAAGGGAAAAGACCAACCCACAAAAAAGCATCAAGAAGCCTAAGCCGATGACCCATATTTCCATGCGCTTCAGCGTGGATCTCACAGCGAACATGAAAGGAGCTTGTTCTGGGTCTAAACTTTCACACTTTTCTAAAGGACCCAAGAGAACGATGCGCATGAAGACGACTACGATCACAAAAACCAAAGTGAGAATGACAGCAAAGCGTGTGGAGAACGTTTGCATCGCCTCTCCTGCCTCTCCTGCGACACTTCGTTTTCCGAGCGAGCTTCCGAAGGTTGAGACGCCTTCTACGATTACTCCTACAGTGTCCCGCAGCATCCAAAGGATGTATCCGGTGATCAAGGCGATACTGCAGTAAAAAGAAGCGATTGCAGGTGTCAGTTTGATCGAAGCTCCTTTGTCGGAGATGTATGAATTATCACAGTTGCTGGTGCATATCAAGGAGATGCCCAACAGGCCATAGAAAATGCAACAGAAGCCAGCGAAACCCACGGAGAAAACTTCTAGGGAAACGATAGAGCTCATTTCTTCTATTACCGGATTTCTCAAAGGAAGTCGACAGATTTTTTGAATCATACATACAAAGGGCACTCGGAAATGTTTGGCCTCGTTGTCTTCCACATGAAAGGCTGTCCACACTGCAAGGCCGTCACTGGTCCACAGTCCGCCGCCAAGGCTGTCGGAGATTTGCTGCCGGTGTACGAGATTGAGTCCTCGGACCCTTTGGCAAAACAGATGGGGGTATCGTCCTTCCCCACCATTTTTTTTACCGCACCCGGGCTGAGTTTCAAGTTTGATCGAGACAGAACACCCGAAGAGATCAGAAGGTTTGTGTTGGAGAAAATGGGCCAATACTACACACTGACTAAAATCTTGAGAAACACCAAGGCAGCAAATGCACCTGCGGCACGTAGGACTCGCTTTTGAGATGCACCGCTTCACTCAGACGTTGCTCTATTTTTCAACATAATTCTGCGCTTTTATGTCGACGCACGTGCAACCCATGAGCTCGGAACGTCAAACATCATCTGCGTGTAAAAAAACAAGAATGACCCCACTCGACCTCTGGCCTGAGTACGAAGATCACGCTGGGGCGAGTCACTCAAAAACTCCCTCGCACGCAGCACCGGCGCAGTACCAACATTTGGCGGATGCGGAAAAGAATCTTAGTGCCGTCGACTACGCCGTTTCGCTCCTTGCAGCGTTTTTGTCGCGATGGCAGGACGAAGTGCAGATCCAAAGAAACTACGGTCACAACAATGCGACGAAGAAAACCGCGGAATACATCTATGGCTCAGACACGTACAGAGAACTTGTGAAAGGGCTACAAGCTCTTCTGCTGCATCTGCATAAGGATCATCCTTCCCGAGACCCTCTCTTTCTGAAGCAAACGG
>Ga0315273_10011294_pt1 | contig 11416 bp, 4 predicted proteins | sample YL17G02_0_MG_FD_205753 | JGI IMG/M metagenome (GOLD analysis project Ga0315273, IMG submission 205753) | Sediment microbial communities from Yellowstone Lake, YNP, Wyoming, USA - YL17G02_0 | ecosystem: Environmental > Aquatic > Freshwater > Lake > Sediment | place: USA: Wyoming | collected...
TCCAAACGACCCCTACGGATCAGGGCCAGGACAGACCTACGTCATCTTCGGGAAAGCTTCCGGATGGGAGAGGAACATGAGCCTATCCCTTGCGGACGCCTCGTTCCTGGGAGAGAGCCCCGGTGCCGGGGCCGGTATCTCGGTCGCGGGCGCGGGTGATGTGAACGGGGATGGCTTCGACGACTTCCTTGTGGGTGAATGGAACTGGAACCAAACGGTAATAGGTAGGACCTATCTGGTCCTGGGCAAGGCCTCTGGATGGTCCATGCGCACCAATCTTTCCAGAGCGGACGCATCTTTCATGGATACGGGGGGGCAGGGGATCCTGTCCGACCACTGCGTTGCCTATGTCGGTGATGTCAACGGCGACGGTTACGATGATATCCTCCTTGGGGACCGTCCATTTGAAATCGACCCGTCATTTAATCTAACTTGGTTTGGTCCAAGGGCCTATCTCTTCCTTGGAAAGGCCTCCGGTTGGGCCATGGACACGAACCTATCGAACTCAGACGCGTCCTTTTTCGGAGAACCAGGGAACTCCTTCGCATTTGCTGTCGGTGGTGGCGGTGATGTGAACGGGGACGGGAATTATGACATCCTACTCGGATGTCCCTTTCCCAGTGATGACACCTACAGGACGTACCTGGTCTTCCCCTCCAACAGGACTCCAAACAAGGCGACACGGGAGGTCTCCATCGGGCCGATCATTGACCAAGGGGGCAATCCAATCCCCAATGCGTCGGTGTTGGTGTCCTTCCGCGGGCTGAAATGTGGCAGCGAGGCCGTGAACGTCTCTGTGGCCAAGGATGGATATGAAGGAGCGGAATTCAGGGGCACGGTCGAGAAGGACGGGACACTCACCCCGGCCCACCTTAAATATCCGCCCATGGAGAAGAAAGCCGAGCCGCACATCGAGCCCAACAACCGAAAAACGGAGAACAATCCCGCACAAACAACTGTTGTGGGTGGCACCCTTCTCGGCGTGATCGTGGTCCTGGGGGTATTCCTGGGCTGGACCGAGGTCGGCAAGTTCGGCCTGCTCTCGTTCATGATGCCCCTTTATACGAGGATTAACAAGGAATGCGTGCTTGACAATTTCACGCGCGGGATGATCTACGGTCACATAAGGGAAAACCCAGGGATCTATTTCACGGAACTTATGAACATGGCCGAGGTCTCTGCCGGGGCACTGACATACCATCTAAAGGCGCTGGAACGGGAAGGGCTGATACTCTCCCGGTCCCAGGGATTTCACAGGGCATTGTTCCCGGCCTCGATGAAGGTCTCCAAATGGGAATTGATCCTTAACAAGACCGAGATGTTGGTCTTCAACATCATCCGTTCGAACCCCGGCATATCCCAACAGAAGATAGCCAAGAAGACCGCATTGAACAAGATGTCCGTCTCAAGGCTCGTCAAATCCCTCGAGGAGAAGGAATTCATAACCGTGGAACGGGGTAAGTTCAACCGATGTCGTGTTCGGGAGGATAAGATGGTCCTTGATGGTCAGGGGTCCGGGACGTCGGCCTATTCGGCATTGGACCGGTAAAGGACCGCCCCCCCGGCTCGCGTTCGATGGGGACGTCGTCACCTCAGCATCGCCAGGGCCTTCTCCACCTTGACAACCTCCCCCTTGGCCCCAATGACGACCACGATGTCCCGCGCCTTCTCCAGCCTCGCGATGGCCACCTCCTTCTTGCCCCAGTCGGCAAGTGCCTCGCCCCACCACCTCATCCCCTTCGCGTAGTTGTAGGGTTCCATGTGCAGCTCCCCCTCCGTGAAGGCCTCCCGGAAGAAGGCATCCGCCTCCTCCATCTTCCCCCTGGCCGCACAGACATGGGCAAGGTTCCTGAGGCCCTGGCTCATGTAATATCCAGATTCGGTGGTCCGGAAGCCGTCCACGGCGCGTCGGGCGGCATCCTCGGCCTCCTCCAGCTTCCCTATGGCCACCAGCACCTCCGCCAGGTCCATCAGGGTGTTGCAATAGGCCACGCTCCCCTCGGCGATGCGCACCGCCTCCCTCGCGTCCCGCTCCGCATCCTCCATCCGTCCCAGGTCCAACAGGCACATGGCCCTCGTCTGCAGCACCTCGGAGCACCAGGTGGTGTTGTCCATCTCCTGGAACAGCTGCAGGCTTTCCGACATGATATCATAGGCCTCCAACAGGGACCCCATCATCATGAGGCAATAGCCCTGGCCATGCTTGCAGCCTGCCGTCATGAACCCGTTCCCCATCCTTTCCGCCTCCTGCAGCGCACGCCTGTAGAGGGCCAACGAGTCCTTTGCACTGCCGAGCCTGGGGCTGTAGCTGGCAAGGTTGAACGTGATGCGCATCAGCTGGAACCAGGCCCCGCCCCGTTCGGCGATACCAAGACCCTTCCGCAGGGTCTCTGCCGCCTCGTCCAACCTGCCCATGGCCACCTGGGTGACGCCCAGGGTGTTCAGGCAGTCCGCCATATCGTCCGCAGTGCCGCCGGCCGCCTCGAACGTCGAGATGGCCCTGTCCACCTCCTCCTCCGCATCCTTGTAGATGGTCAACCTGAAGAGCAGCCATGCCTTGGTCCCGTGCCACCGCGCCGCTGTGAGGGCCGATGTCTGGGCATCGGGCGCGTTGGCCTCCAATATATCCATGGCCATGCGATAGTCGCCCTTGCGGTCCAATGACCGGGCCTGCTTCGTGGCCAATGTCAACCGCTTCTCCCTGTCCGAGGTCAGTGCCCCCACGCTCTCGAACCAGGATGCGGCCTCGATGAAATGGCCCGTGTTCAGCTCCGTCTCGCCCAGGGACTCCATGATGCCGGGCCGCTCCTCCTCGCCCGCGAACCGGAGGGCCAGGCCATAGTACTTGACGGCCTCCGCGTTGTGGTACTCGTCCCGTGCGGCATCCCCCGCGGCCCGGAGGTGCGCGACCGCGTCCGGGTGCTGGCCCTGCATCGCATGGTACGCGACCTCCGCGATGTGCCCCATCCCGGAAGGCCCGTGCTTCCCCCTCCTCTCGTCGAGGAGCCAATCCACGAGCGCCTTGTGGTACTCGTGCCTCATCACTTCCGGTATCGCTTTATAGAGGACCTCCCGCACCTGGGGCTGGTCGAACCGGTAGGCCTCGCCACCATGGACCGCGGACACCAGCTTGTGCCGCGTCTCCAGCTCCCTTAGCGAGCGATGGACCTGCAGCGGGCTCGAGCCCAGTACGCCCGCCAATGGCCACGGCCTGAACATCTCCCCCATGACCGCGCCCGTCTCCAGCACCTCCCTCTCCCCTTTGGACAGCCTGCTCACCCGGGCCATTACCGCCTCCCCTATCTTGCGAGGGACCCCGATCTTCTCGACGGGGCCCGTGAGATGCCACTTCCCATGCTCATGGACCACGACGCCCTCCTCCTTGAGGAGCGCCACCAGTTCCCGCGTCATGAGCGGGTTCCCAGAGCTCTGGTCCGCTATCAGATCCCCAAGTGGACCAGAGCCCAGACCCTCGTCCAGGTCCGCGATCACCATGGTCTTCAGAGCCTCCCGTTCCATCCCGCCCAGCGTGACCTCGGACACCTGTCCCGTGGTCTCCAGGTCCCCGCGGGCAAGCATGAGCGGATGGTCGATGCCCATGTCCTCGGTCCGGTAGGTGCCCAGTACCGTGAACTGCTCCCCTTTGAGCCGCTTGAGCAGGTGCTGCACAAGCTCTACGCTGCTCGGGTCCATCCACTGCAGGTCCTCGAGGAACAGCAGCAGCGGCGCCTCCTTCGAGGCCCGGACAAGGCCGTGCGTCACATTGTTGACGAGCCGCCAGTACTTGTTCTCCGGTTCCGTCACCTCGTCAACGCCATCGTACTTGCCCGAAGAGAAGAACGCCTCCATCTCCTTCTCGAGCGGCGCCATAACATCCATGGACCCGTCCCAGGACACCAATGCCGTCCCGTGGATGCGCTCGATCCGGTCCATGGTCTCTGCTATGTCGTCCTTCAGGAACTCGGTCTCCTGTTCCGTGAACACGAACACCAACGTGCCGAAGGCCCGACCCTCGAGCAATATGTGGAAGTTGCCATAGTCCATCCGGTTGAGGACCGCGGCCTCCCCCTCCCGCCCGCGCGTTAGCTGTCCCATGGCGTCCTTGACGAAACCGCCCACGGCGGAGAGCATCCCTGCGAACAGCTGCGTATCTACGCCCGCGTCCGTCCGATTTGCCTTGGCGAACAGCCTGCCGGAGGGAGAGATGAGAAGGACATGCTCCACCCGGGGGGGCTTCGAGAACTCCATCAGGTGCTCCAGTTTCCCGTCACGAAGGGCGTCCGATATCGGCAGGTAGGGTACTAGGGAACCGGGCAGGCACTTGCCGGACAGCACGCGCCATCCCGAGCCCATCGCCCGACGGAGCGCCTCCCGCGACACGCGGGTCTTCCCGGTCCCTGCGGCGCCGGTCAGAAGGACAAGCCGTGAGGCTCCCTTCCGGGAATCCTCAACATGGCCAAGCAGGGCGGAGAGCTCCTTCTCCCGTCCTATGAGTGGCAGTTCGCCGGCTACGGTGGCCATGGAGACCGATAGCATCTGCCGGGAATAAAATATTTGGCACGGCCCATCCCATTAGAATTAAAACCAAAAGATATTTAACCGACGGAACGGAATTAGCCACTACATGACCTGCGGCAAGCATCCCCAAATGCCTATTTCTGGCGTCTGCTCGGTCTGCGGACGCGGTGTGTGCCCGAACTGCGGCATCGCCTACATGTTCCGGCTCTATTGCGCAGAATGCTTCGAGAGGACATACCACACGGCGGCCCCGCCGCCACCGCAATGGGGCCCGCCATACCCGTACGCGTACCAGTATCCTTACCGGCCCCCATATCCGGAGGAGACCACCGAGCTGGCAAGGGAACGGCACCTGTTCCTAGGCCTCGCCGGGGGCATCCTCACCATCGCATACGCGTTCCTGATGTTCGCGTTCATGGTGGACCTGGAGGCCGAGGGCAACAACTTCTTCCTCCATGGCATAGTGGCGGCCGGGATATACGGGGCCATGGCCGCCTTCATAGGGTACGAGGCCTTCCTCCGTGGGTCAAGGGCGGCCAGGGAACAGATGTCGCTCCTCGTCCTGCTCGTCCTCTTCCCGGCCGTGGGCCTCGTCCTGGCATACACCGCTGTGATCACCATCCCGTTCCTCGGCAGCATCGTGCCCATCGTCCCTTTCATAGGCTACAGCATCCTGCTGGCCAAGATGGCCCAGTCCCGGCTCTCGACATTGGGGCCGGGCACGAAACGGACCCTCGAGGCCTTCCTCTATGTGAAGGTCGCGCTCCTCATAGCCGTCATGCCACTGCACGAGATATCCCTGTTCTTCTGGAGGGGTCCCGGCACCATGCTCATCTTCATGGTTGTGGCGGCCGTCGGGGTGTTCACCCTCGGCGAGACCATCTGGGTCCTGAGGGCCCATTCTGAGACCATGCAGCAGCCACAGCAGCCACAACAACAGCAGCAGCAGCAGGCCGAGCCCATGAAAGCCGCTCGCGCCCGCGCCCGTCCGCGCGCCCAACCGCGCCCGCGCCAGCTCCCTCTGCCGGTGCCGGTGGCCATGTCCCTGGTCGTGCTCTTCGTCCTGCTATGCCCTCTCCCATTGAGCAAGGTCAACACCCCCGCACACCTCCGGGTCTCCCAGTCCTATGGCTGGGCCGGTGAGGACCTCCGCCTGACCATCCAGGTGGTGAACGAGGGAGGAAGGGATGCGGAGGGCACCATCGAGCTCTACCTGACGAACGAGACCCTCAACATCCGGATCGCATCGCGGGAGGGCATGACCGGGTTCTCCAAATGGACGAAGGACGCGAACGTGGACTACTCCCTCCTCGGGTTCAACAAGACCGAGGTCGGGCTCAAGATACGGCACCGGGAGTACCAGGTCGTGGTGGTCCAGAAAGGGGACGTGAAGGACACCAGCAATGTGAGGCAGCCCACCGAATGCTCCGGCTATATCCCGGCAATAATCCTCTCCATGGCCGTGGCCTGCTACATCGCGCCCCGTTTTATGAGAATGAGAAGGGACGGGCTTACCAAGAGGGAATGAAACGATAAAAAATATTTTAAGGCGGGCCCCCCGAAGGAGGCCCGCGATATGGGCTTACTTCATCCTGCGCCTGCGCCTCTCCCTCTCCGCCGCCGCCTCCGTCCTGGAGCGGTAGACAAGGATGCCGATGATGACGATGGCGATGACCACCACTGCGATGGGTATCACCAGTTTCATCAGGCTCCAGTCCACGGTCACCGTCTTCGACACCCGGTTGTTGTTGGTGTCCCCTTCCGGCCTGTTCTCCGGGTTCACCTCGACGGTTATCTTCCGCTTGCCCTCCTGGCCCTTCCAGTTGACCTTGACCACCTGCTCGCCGTTGGCAGCGATGTTCAGGCCCTTTACGGACTTTATCTCCTTGGAGCCGACGCTGAACCGGACGGTATAGCCTTCCGCATCGCCGGGCCCGTGGTTCTTTATGGTCACCTTTATCTCCACGGAGTCCCCGTCCCTGGGCTTGCTGTTGGACAGCTTTATGTCCACAGGCTCCAGATCGGGAAGCAACACCTTCTCGGTCACAGCCTGGTCCATCGACGTCTCGTTGGAGTTCCCGGCTGCATCGTAGGCCGTCAGTGTTATCCGGTAGTCGCCCTCCGTGTCGAAGGAGTAGTTGAAGGCCTGGCCCTCCTTGCTCTCCTTCAGGGTGAGGGTCTCCACACCGGCCGTGTCCTTCGTCACCAGGTTTATCTTCCACTCGTACTTGGTGACCCAGACGTTGTCCGTGGTCCTGGACCCGTTGTACTCGACGAAGTAACCAACTTGGACGCTGCCAGAGACGTTGCTCTGGATGTCGGCCCTCGGGACCGTGGCGTCGCGGACCAGCACCTGGACTATCTTGACCTTGTAGAAGCCGGCGTTGTCGGTCACGTTCAACGTCACGTTGTATGCGATGATGTTCTTGCCCGTGACCGTCGTCCCGTCCTTGACCGTCTCGGTGTTGGGCTCGGCCCAGGAGTGGTTGACGGCCTCGCCGCTCTTCATGGGCATGCTGTCGCCGAAGTCCCACAGATACGTGAGGTCTGCGCCATCGACGTTATCCTTGCTGCTGGAGGCGTTGAAGAACAGCGTGGTGCTGTTCGTGTCGTGCTCGGTGACCCCGTTCAACTCGTCGACGCCGACGGGCGTGTCCGTTATGGGCGTCCCGCCATCGGTGGAGGCGACCACGAAGCTCGCGGTCGGCTCGCCGCCGTCGACGGTGACGTTGACCACGACGCTTGCCGATAGGCCCGCCGTGTCGAACACGGTCAGGTTCACCTTGTATATGTACCAGGCCTTGTCTATGGCAGAGGACGGTAGCACGAACATGTGTATGACGGTCTCGTTCGTCTCTATCGCGGAGCCGTCGCCGAAGTCCCAGGCGTATGCCTTTATGCCGAAGTCGTCCGTCGAGTCGCTGGCATCGAACGTCAGGTTCGTGCTCTCCTTCACGTACCTGTCCTTGCCTGCGTCGGCGGTGGGGGCCGCGTTGTGGGTGACGTTGAGCGTCACGACCTCGCTGCCCGTGCCCTTTGGCCCGTCCAGCGTAACGGTCGCAGTCCCATCGACCTTGACCTTGTCGGCCGTGTTGTTCCTCATCTCGTAGCCCTCAGGCAGGACGACCTTGGACGAGTAGTCCATGGTGGCCGTGTCGAAGGACACGTTGAGGCCTAGGGAGTGCCGTGTCTCGTTGGACGTGGCGGTCGACGCCGTCAGATTGACGGTCGTGGTCACGGTGAAGGGCCTGTCATCGCTCACGGAGCCGTTCATCTCGCCCGTCACAATGGCCAGGCTGGTGGCGTCTATGTTGTAGTAGTTGCCATCCACGTCGAACATGCCTTCGGTGTTCTTGAATGTGAGCCCCTTCTGGACAAGCCATGCCTCGTAGGCCACAAGTTCGGTCGCGTCAAGCAGGAGGTCCCCGTTGCCGAACGTCTTGTCCGCCTCCCACTTCTGGAGCTCCACATCGTTCATGACCGTCTCAACGGACGTCATGGTGACGTTGTCCCAGTCAACGAACGTGTATGTGCCAAGGGTCCTCTCCTGGAGGTAGCCGTCCACCTTGATGTCGGTGGTGGCATTGCCGGTCACGCTGACCTGCTCCACTGAGGCCTGGTGGTCCTTGACGGTCACGACGCGCACGAAGTTGCCCGCGTATATGGGCGCAGCGTAGTAGCCGCCCGTATACACCGCGGCAATGACCTTGGAACCGCCATGGGTCGCGTCCATATCATAGAACACGACCGATATGCCCTCTAGTATCGTTGTAACGTCCGGTTCCATCACGATGCCGTCCAATATGTAGTTCACAGGCAGCATCTTGACGAGCACCATGTTCTTGCCCGTAATGTTGGCTGCGACCGCGAAGGCGGCCGATCTGTAGTCGAAGTACCCGGCGGCCTGCACCGTCAGGACCAGCGAGCCGGCCGGGACGAAGAGGTCGAAGTCACCCGTGACGTTCGTTGGCCCGGAGGCGGCGACCCGCTCCCCGTCCATTGCCTGGACAGTGGCACCGTTAATGGCGCCCACGGTGGCGGCCGTGACATTGCCCTTCACGTGCCAGGCCAGTATCGGCAGCTTGACCATGTAGACGGTCGGATACGTCGCTGTCTCGGACTGGTGTACCGTTATGAAGCCGGTGTTGTCCCTGTACCCAGAAAGGGTCGTCTTGACCTGGAAGAAGCCGGCGTATATCCCGATCCTCCAGTACCCGCCATCATTGGACACGGTCCCGAGGGTCTTCAGGCTCTCCTGGTCCGTTATGGTGACCATGGCGCCCGTGAGCGGCTTCTTGGTGGCATCGCTGTAGACCCTGCCCTCGAGGAACGAGTTCTGCGGTGGTGTGGCCTCGAGCACAGTGTTCAGGTGCCCGGGCATGGATATTGCTATGCCGATGATCGTAGTGTAGGCGTAGTATCCTTCCTTGTGGACTATCACGTCGTACTGGCCCCACGGGACCATTGTATAGAACTGGCCCGTCTCGTTCGTCATCACTGTGAAGGTGCCCTGGTCCCCGGATATGTCCACGGTCACGTTCGCTATTGGCTTGTCGTCCTTCCCGGTAATGGTCCCTGAGAAGGATACGTACTGCCTGTAGATCGTGAAGTTCTGGACAAGGGTGCTGTGGATGGGCAGCGGAAGACCAATGGCCTCCTCGGTGGAATAGGCTCCGGCGTGTGCCTCCAAGCTGATGGTCCTGTTCACGACGTTATTGAACGTGTAGACGCCGCTCGCGATGTTCGCATTGGACACGAACACGTGCCCCTCGCCATAGAGGCTAACGTACCCGCCCGGTATCAATGCCAAGGACCGGCCGTCCCGGACCGTGCCCGACACGGTCGACGGCATCGGGTCTATCTTGACCGTCAGCGTCGTGGTGTTGCCCATTATCGCTACGACGTTCACTGCCAGGTATGATGTGTAGTTCGCAAGTGCGAAAGTCAGATTGTACGTTCCGTTCTCGGCGGCCGCGATGTCGAACAAGCCGCTTACATCCGTGGTGTCAGTCCCGACAGTGGCCTGGTTCGACGTGTTGAAGGCGGTCACGAGTACACCGGCCAAGGCCGTGTTGTCGAAGCTGTCAAAGACAGTTCCCGCAATGCCCCCGACCCCGCCCGGGGCCGGTGAGCCGGTGTGCGATCCACGGTTCTGCCCAACAACAGGCAGCAGCATCGAAGGGCCCAGTACCAGCATTATAGCTATGAGCACTATCGTGGCCCTTCCTGTGCGAATCCCGTTCCTTACTTCAGTCCGCAATTCAATTCCTCCACACATTTGCGTATTTTCCCGCGAAGGACCGCTGTTTCCAATGAAACAGACCCTGTTCGTTACCCTTCTCAAGCCCATCAGCGGGACCGTTCTGGTCCGGTTAAATAACTAGCTATTTATAAAGATAACTGATGCATCGTACATTGATAATATAGGGAAAAAAGCCCTTTTTTCAGGTTCCAGACCCTCCTCCCATGCCCTCCTCCCCCCCCAATCCATGATGGTTCACTTATCAAGGTCATCCTCTATCTTCTTCTCCGCCATCCGGAGCCTCCGGCCCGTCTCCCCGTCAACCACCACCACTTTCCCGATGATGTAGGTGCTATCGCCGGAGCCGCCCATGCGGGGCCCTCCGCCCGTGGCCACCGATATCCGGTTCAGAAGGGCCTGCGGTTCCTCGGCCACCTCCTCCTCCTTCTCCACCGGGGCCGCCGCGGCCGGGGCCTCTTCCCCGAACGCCATCATGGGTACGGCCTTGACCGTGATATCCATGGCCTGGTCCAGGGACTTGCCCCCCAGTATGTTGTCCATGAACGTGTCTATGAACGCCCGCTGCCCCTCCCCGAGCTTGGAATATGCGGGCCCGCGCCCGTACACGGGCGAGGCCTTGATGACCTTGTCCAGGTGGAGCAGGCGCCCCTCCTTCCCGAGATGCAGGTAGCAGAGCAGTTCGGCATAGACGCCATATTCATCAACGCGCACCTCGGACACGCGAGGGACCCAGATGTTGCAGAACAGCTTCTCTGTCCGGATGGCCCCGGTGACCGCGTTCAGGTAGGACCGCCCGTCGGGCGGCATGTGCAGTACCAGTTGTATCTTTATGAGATAGGCCTTGCGGGCTAACGGGTCCACCGTCTTCTCGGACGACGGGAATATCTTCGATATGCTGATACCGAAAGGGTTCGTGCCAGGCTCGAAGGCCTGGCCGAACGAATCCGATGGCGGCCACGAGGCCGCACCACCCGCGCCCGGCATCCTGAACTACCATCCTCGAAAAAGGGATGGGCGTCCCCTTTAATAATCATTGGCCGCGGCGACCTACATGTCCTGGCGCGGCGGCGGTCTGCGGCGGACCGCGGGTCTGCGGACCTGCTGCTGCCGCGACGGCTGCATCTGCGCCCGCTGCTGCGGTCGTTGCGGTTGCTGTTGCCTTGGTTGTTGTAGCCGTTGCTGCTGACGTGGCTGTTGCTGCGGGCGCCGCGGCTGTGCCGCCCGCTGTTGCTGCGGGCGCGGTCGCGTCTGCTGTTGCTGCGGTGGCTGTGCCCGCCTCTGCTGCGGCTGCTGCACCGGCGGCGGTGGTGGCGCGGCAGGCGCCTCCGCCCCCTCGTCCGGCAGTTCCTCGAACCCTGTCTCGTCCCACGACACCTTCTCTGCCCCGCCCGCAACCGGGTCCATGTCCATGACCTCCTCCATCGGCTCCTTTTCCTCAGCTCCCGTCTCCGGGGTCGCTTCCCGACGCGTCCCGACCGCTGCACTGGGAGGAGGCGTTGGCTGTGGCGGCTCGGGATGTCCGACCCGGTCCTTGCGCCGCTTCGCGAGCACCATCATGACCGTGGCGCCGACCAGGATGCCAAGTATCAGGCCCAGCACGCTCCCGACCGCCACCATGGTCAGGTCCGACGATGT
>Ga0315273_10011295_pt1 | contig 11416 bp, 10 predicted proteins | sample YL17G02_0_MG_FD_205753 | JGI IMG/M metagenome (GOLD analysis project Ga0315273, IMG submission 205753) | Sediment microbial communities from Yellowstone Lake, YNP, Wyoming, USA - YL17G02_0 | ecosystem: Environmental > Aquatic > Freshwater > Lake > Sediment | place: USA: Wyoming | collected...
CAAAGGATGCTGAAATTTCATACCGGCTTTATATACAGCAATGATATCCCCTGATTGTTTCTTCTCTATATTGGTCAGCAAAGACCAAACTATACGACCTTTCACTCGTAAAGCATATCCTCCGTGATTGATCTTTACACCATATTCTTTATTTATTATAAGCCTCTTTGTTGTCTCAACTGCTGCTCCTTCAGCACTGATGTTGATTATTTTTGTGTTTAAGGAAGGTGACGTATCCCCCAGGACTCCCTTCACGGCTACTCTTTTATGTCTTCTCTTCTCATGCCCGCTATATTTTCTGTTGTCGGATGCAATCACTTCATTATTCCGCCCTACCGTATATCGTGACCTCACGATTCTCTCTGCCTTACTCCAGTTTTCAAGGTCACGTCCTTCTATCCGGCCACTCTTCTCATACAGTTCATGTGCCAATTGAGCGATTTCGTCGTGCAAATTATTATCCATACTGTCTTTTCGTTGCTTAATGGTTGATAAATTCCATGCCCACCCGATATTTTCGATCATCGTCAAATTCTTGTACCCACCTTACCACAGAGGATCTTGCCATAATGCCATTTACCTTAAGCTCAGGCTCAAAAAACAACGTATCTCCTCTCATGAGGGGAAAGTAGGTTATCATTCCAAGCCCGCCTTCACTGACGTCAGTAGAATCACCATAGCTATAGATTCTGTCCTTGTCCCGGTGAGGGGCATGAAGATAATATCGTATGTTCAGAAAAAATGGTTTCCTTTCATATCTGCGTTTTTCTGCGAAAGACTTTTCCATCATTCCATTCCACCTTTTTATTTTAATAAATCAAAAAATGATTACCATGTCAACGTAAAAATCCAAAAAACGACAAATCATATTATAAAGAAGTGGTCGCGCTGTCTGCGACCCATAGGGAATTCATTTTCCGCCTCAGCGGATTCGCCTGAGGAGAACAGCATCCCGCATTTTTGGAATCAGTTCGTTCTCTTAATACCCTTTGTAGCCGAATCGCTTATAGTATTTTCCCGTGCCGTTTTCCCCTGTTATTGAATCTGATTCCTTCGAGGCAAGAAATACCCCTAACTGCGCTGCCTTTTCAGGTAGCTCAAGAATGCCGTTTTCCTTCATGGATAAAAATTCATGATAAATCTCTTCACCCAATATCTCAGGACCTAAATCCCTTATCTCCTCCTGCATCCTTGTATCCATTACACCCGGGTCAAGACCATTTGCCTGAATGTTATGGTACTCAAGCTCTTCTGCCATTATTTTCGTAAGATGAATCAGCCCTGCCTTCGCCACAGAATAAGCCGCAAAATGCGGCATCACCATCTCTCCGAGCCCGGATGTAACATTAATTATTTTTCCCCTGCTCTGTTTGATCATGTAAGGGATGACCGCTTTTGCAAAGAGATAGGGTCCTCTGAGATTTATGTCCATAGTTTCATCCCATTCTTTATGATCGATCATAAAAAGAGGGCTCACAGGGCCGATTATTGATGCGTTGTTCATGAGTATATCGATTTTTCCAAAGTGTTTGATAGTCCTGTCAACAACTTTTTCAATGTCTCCGAAGTTTGCAACGTCAGCCTTTATGGAGATGACATCTGCACCTGAAGTTCTTATGGCCTTTGCAGTCTCCCTCAGTTCTGAAGGTGTGCGGCTTAAAATCACAAGAGAGGCGCCCTCTTGTGCCATCTCAAGAGAAGAGGCTCTCCCCAGTCCTCTTCCCGCACCTGTTACGATAGCCACTTTTCCTTTCAGTCGCATGTTCTATTTTTCTACTGTTCAATAATTAAAAATGAAACCGGGGTAAGAATTTCGGTACTTTCTTTTTATAGAGATTATAATCATTACCGAAACGTTTTGAAAGCTCTTTCTCTTCAAGAGGGATAATTAATGCATAGATAAGGATGAAATCAATAAAGGTAATAGCGCCCACAGCTACTGCTCCTGTTAGGAGAAAAATACCGGAGAACATCAGGGCATGGGCGAGATAGGTCGGGTGTCTGACCACAGAAAATGGTCCTGTTGTAACCAGCTTTCCTTCTATCCTCCTTGATACCTCTGGTAGTCCTATCAACCCCCATAGGCCCAGGAGCTTACCGGTCCAGAGATGGAGCGCAGTCCCAAGGACTAAGAGAATAAAACCCAAAGCATGTATGCCGACAGAGAGATCTATTTTCCAGGAAAGCAGTAATGTTTTATTCCTGTAGATAAGGTATGCCACAGGAATCCATGTAAAAAGAGGCATACCATAAGTCAGGAGACCAAGCTTTTTAAAAATCCTTGAAAGACCGTGCACAGGAATCCAGAACAGAGGGACGATAGGCCAGAGGATAATTGTCACAAAGGCGAGGAGATCAAGCATAGTTAATCTTCAATAAAGCATTGTGGATCCTCGGAAAGGAAACTTTCTTTCCTCATCATGCATGAATAGGCATATGCTATCGCCCTGCACCCTCTGCATGAAGCCCACCTATGGCATCTCCTGCATTTTCCAGTATAAGATTGTCTGTCCCTTAATTTCATCAGGACTTTTGATGTTGCCCATACCTCTCTGAGAGAGTCCCTCCGTACGTTCCCTATTGGAATGCTCAGTCTTCTGCAGGGTGTTATTGTCCCATCCTGCAAGATAGTAACTCCTGAAACGCCTGCTGCGCAACCTCCGGTGGGAACAGAACCATTGTCTTCTGTAACATTCGGAGACATCTGTCCTACAATCGGATCCCCCGTTACAATCTCAAGCCCCTTTACCTTCAGAGGAAGGATAGACTCATATAGTTCTTTTACCCTTTCTTTTCTGAGCATGTTCTGGAAGAGGCCTGTACCTCTGCCCGACGGAACAAGTCTTGAAAAACCAAGCCGCTGCACACCTGCTGAGGACGATAGCTCAATCATCTCCATGAAATGGTCAGCATTGATATCAGACAGGGTAACGTTGAGGGTAACTGTAACGCCTGCATCGAGAAGATGCTGAACTCCTCTCATAGCTGGTGAGAAACTACTTCTGCCACGGATCATCTCATGGACTTTTTCCGGTCCTTCAATGCTCACCTGAACTCCTCTCACCCCGATGTCTGATATCTTTTGTGCTCTTTCTCTGTCAATGAGAACACCATTTGAGAGAAGATAGGCATCAAAACCTCTGCTTGTGATTAAACGGAGAATTTCAAAGATATCGTGTCGCAAAAAGGGTTCCCCGCCTGTAATGTTGAAACTTGGAGAGAATACAATCCCGTATCGATTTTCCCATTCCGCCAACATTTCCGCTACCTCACTGACCACAGCATGTACTTCAGATAAAGATATTTCCTGACCTCCTGAGCCGGTCTGATAGCAGTGCTTGCACCGGAGGTTACATCTTTCAGTCAGGTGCCATTGGACAAAGAAATCAAATGAATGTGTTATGGCCATAAATTACCTTAGTTTGTTCACAAGTGAAATAATCAGATTATTCATAGCGAACCCTGAACCCTGTTCCAATGATTGTCATTATCCGGCTTGGAGGCTGTGTCGTAATTACCTTGAAATGTAAATTTGTCATTCTGAACGAAGTGAAGAATCTCATAAGATCAATGTGTTGTAAAACGAGATTCTTCGGCTTGGGCCTCAGAATGACATTGCGACACAGCCTCTTGCCCGGATAATCCAGTTCTTTTTCTGGATTGCCCAATCAAGTTGGGCAATGACAGAAACAGAAAAACTTAAACAACTTTTAAGATCTTTGAAGATTAATAACATATAATCCATGGCAGATGAGGATTTTGTCCACACAATTTTCTGAAGAATCAAAAAAGAAGCAGGTATGGCAAACGTCATTTACATATTGTTTCCGTTGATCATCTGCCATACCTGCTTTCACTCTTATGTTGCTTGACCAGCAACCTTAGCTCTTTCAGGCCTTTCACTTTTGGCATACCTTGACCGGATTATCCTTTAAGGCTTTTTTAAGGTTATTCCACAAGGAAGCCTCAAGTTGAAATGCCCTTTTGCTCAAAGGCTTTTTCATGCTCATTCACCTCCTTCCTTTATTCAAAATATAAGAAGGAACTACTATAAATGATATCAGCATAATTCTTTTTTTTCTGTAGGAATTAAGCTTATTTATATGTCGGTGTTAATCCTACAAAATTCATTTGGATTTTGTTTTTGTTATCTCCTCAACTTCTTTTCTGCCCTCTTCCAATTCCCTCTCCTGCTCCTTGTCTAATCTCAATAACAGGGTCTGGAACTCACCAACGTGTGTTTTTTCTTCCTTTGCGATATCCATGAGAATTGCCTTGATATCTTTCCTTTGTGTCATGGCTGCCATCTGTTCATACAGGTTGACGGCATCCAGTTCGGCAATAATTCCCGCTCTCAGTATCTCTCTGTCAATATCTTCTTTTTTCATCCCTTCGAGTCTTATGGGGATTTGTGACATCATCTTACACCTCCTATAATTCCTTTACGTTGCTGGTCCTTCAATGCAATAGTAAAAATCAGTAAGTTCATACTTATTCCAGACATCACAGAGACCGCAATTGCAACCTGCTTTTTGCTTTGGTGAATTGCTCTTTCCCCTCGCACAGAAAAGTAACTCTCCCTTAACGCCTGGATACGTCGGGCAAAAACCACAGAATTTAATACATATCATTTCATTCTCATAGGTATCCTCTACTTTCGACACCCCATCACCTCCTTTTTACTCTTTACTCTTATTCCACGCCATTACTGCTTATCTATTTCCCCCTTTCATATTTGTAGAGCGGGTGCCCGCAACTTGGGCAGATATAAATCTCCTCCATCTTTTTAAGATATTCAAGGGTAGTCGCCACAAAGGCAGCATGACTCCAGGTGAGGGGAGATACCGACAGGGGTTGATTAGTGTACGGGTTGACCTGTTCTGCAAGCACTCCCGATGGCAATGCCCTTGAGCTCACCCACTCAAGGATAGGGACTGCTTCCTGTAACTCCTCAAGGTGTTCGGCTTTCGCTATATACCACTGTGCAAGCCAGAGGGTGCAGATGAACCAGGGATTGCCGGGTACTTCTTTTAGATTATCCGTCACCTTGTGATAACTATCTCCTTCATACCTTGCAATCCCCCCAACTTCAGTTTTTACCCAGAGGCTCTCCTTTATGGCATTCATAGTATTCACGATGCGTTCATCCCTTGGTTCGAAAACACCAAAATAGAATGGTGCATACATACTGGCATCAATGGTGAGATCTGTGTCAAAGAATCCGTCATTATTGGGTATTATTGTCTTTAAAAACCTTTCATGTTCTCTACTGTAAAGATATTTATCCATGGCATCCTTCACTTCTTCTGCGGCCAGCCTATATATTTTGCTCCTCCGTATGTCTCCAAAAAAATTGGAAAATTTTTCTGCTGCTTTCAGTCCGGCGTAAACAGCGGATACGGTAAATGTATGTATCCCCCATTTTTCTTCCCATAAGTCATAGGATGGAATTGGGAGCCCTGTTTTAGTATCTCTATATGACGCAAGAAAGTCTCCACATCTTTTTACCAGATTCTCATACTGATTCACGGCAAATTCTATATCCCTATATTTATCAAAATGGAACCATAATGCCCATAGTATTAAAGCTGTACCGTCTTCCTGGATTGGAAGGCGCTTCTCGTTATTGCTTATCCATGGATGCCAGGAACTTCCGAGCGAACCGTCAGGATTATATTTATGGAGGAAATATCCTACTGATTCTTTACCTTTACTGATTATGTCAAGACAAAAATCAAAAAAATATCTTGTCAGCCCATGATAACCTGCCATATCAAGTGCGTAGGCTGCAAAGGCGCCATCACGCGGCCACATGTAACTATATGTATCCCTTGCAAAATGCTGAATATCAGAATCGTTTGCTGCAATGATAGCTCCATGTATATCAATATTCGTCGTCAGGATAAGGAGACTTTTTTTATAGAGCTTTAAGACCTCCTCGGGCAAGTTCGTAAGATTAAACTGCTCTTTATTTACCCATGCCCTCCAGTAATTCTTCGTCCTTGTGATGAAATATTCCGGTCCATGTCCGAGGATTAATTTGTGCAAACGACTTACTTCTGCATAATCGTGTCCGACTGTTATCCAGTAATAGAGTGTTTTTTCTCCCTGGGGAGGTATGTGAATATTGAAGGAAAGAGTAGAATCTACAGAACCCTGGGATATGGTGTTGCCTTCAAGCCATCCATCTTCTGCATCCCTCCATGTTCCTTCAAGAAGACGAAATTCTTTTATGCCTGTTGAATACTGGTCAATCCCGCGAATATCATCCTTCATGCCGCTCATTAAGAAATAACGATTGCCTTTATAATGGATTATCGCCTTTTCATCAGGGTCAAAATAAGCAGTATCCCCTATCGGAGATGCAAGGATATGGAAGTCATGGGAGAAAAACAGGCGGATTTCTTTTGCCCTGTCAGAAAGGTTCTTCAGGGTTATCCTCTTTATATAAATATTCTCCCTGTAATCAACAATGTCATTGCAATGAAATATCACTCCCAGGGTTTCGTTTATTCCTGTGACATTTGTCAGAAGACTTTCAGGGACATACTCGAGACTGAGATCCCAATTCTCTCTTTTCACCCAATCAAATCTTCCGTCAACCCAGACACCAAACCTGAATCTGTGTCCGTCAGTATGGTTCTCTTTGCCGACATACGGATAGTAAATATCTCTCAGGCAATAGTCCTGATCAAAGGTGATCAGAAGACACCCGTTTCCAACAGGAATGTTGCGTGGCATCGTATAATTCCTTCCTTCAAAGAGTATTTAAGAAAGCGATGATATTCATAACATCTTCTTGAGACAGATGTGAAAACGACGGCATGTCCCGGTACGGGTTTCTAAGCTGATTTACAATATACTCAGGGGTCGCCGGTTTTTTACTTACAGGGAGAAACGGATTTTTCAGGATTCCTTTGTGACCGGGTCCTACGATTGTTTGTGTACTGATCGGGTCATGACAGAAAGTGCATGTTGACTCATAAATTTCCTTGCCCTTGCTGATACTCTCCGGATCCGTTCTGATGATAATCCTGGCTTCTTTTTGGATTTCCTTTCTCTCCTCAACTTTCTTAGGCAATACATTAATGCCAAATTTGGTTATGAGCAGATAGTATCCGGCAGAAGTTCCTATCATCCCAAAGGTTAAAAGAGCTATTATGATGCCAATTGTCTTTACCTGACTGTAAAACTGCCTGTATATCCTCACAAAGAAAACTTTTAGCAGAAGGAGTACTATCACAGCGAGGGCGAACACACCATGGAGAGCAGCCCTGGGTGAAGGCTCTGTCTTTGTTCTTAGAATAAAATCGAGGCAGAAATATGCGATGAAGATATAAAGTAAAAAATAGAGTTTCCCATTTAACCTATGGATCTTTTTAAGTTTTTCAATATTATATTTTTTCTCTGACCTCCCGAAAACCTCGAACATGGTGAACATCTGAATAAAAGTTAAAAGGAGCAGTACAAGAGATAAAAAAGATTTCAACAAGAATATAGGCATAACAGTTCTCTTTATAAAGGGATAGGAAAAGACATAATCTCTTCGCTTCTCCCCTCCACCTCCTTTCCACATAAGATTCTACGGGAAAAGACAAATAAAAGGTATCAGGAGAAGTCTGATTTTTTTGTAAGTATTTATCTTACAGAAAAAATGTTTGCCACTCTGTAGCTTATCTCTTTAATTTTTTTGCAGCTTCTTCGTCAATCAACCACAGTATATTGTCCCGGATAGGCTGAACAAGGCCGGCAGGATACTTTATCGCCCTATCCTTCCTGCCCAAAATCTCCTGGATAATATCTGCTTTCGATGAACCTGATGCTAATATGATTACCTGAGAACCATTGTTCAGAACAGGAAGTGTCAGCGTTATTCTATGTTCTTGTTGCTTCTCAATGAAAACTGGAACAACAAGCCTGTCAGTCTCTCTGAGTCCTTCTGAATCAGGAAAGAGTGAAGCAGTATGCCCGTCTTTTCCAATCCCCAGAAGAATAAGATCAAAAGCTGGTAATGCAGACTTCCCGAAAAAAGTTCTTAAATCTTCTTCATATGCTCTTGCAGCTTTTTCAGGCTCCATTTCACCCTTCATTCTGCGTATATTCTCATCCGGCATCGGAAGTTTTGACAGGAGTATTTTGAAAACAAGCCCATAATTACTGTCTTCATGCTCCTTCGGCACGCACCGTTCATCTACCCAGAAAAAATAGACATGACTCCAGTCAATTTTCTCTCCATAAGAATCCGAGATGAGGAGGGCATATAACCTTCTCGGTGTGGAACCACCCGAGACTGCACCGGTAAACTTTCCTTTTGAGATAATACATGCTCTTGATATGTCAACAAAGATTTCTGCAGCCTTACGACTGAGATCTTCCAAGGTTGCAAATACTATGATCTGCATATAAATATAAAATTACAAGGGTCTCCATGAACGGCCGTCTCTTTCGATCAGGCTTTTTGCCGCCTCCGGCCCTGATGAACCAGCTTCATAGTTCGGGAATTTTTCAGCTTGTGTAAAGGACTCAAGCCTTTCTATAACAGGGGTCAGTAATGACCATGTCAGTTCCACCCCTTCCTGTCTTAAAAATAACATTTGATCCCCCCGCATGCAGTCAAGGAGGACCCACCCATAAGCGCTCATGAGGACACCCTTCTGGTATATAAAGTCCATGAAGACCGGCTCCAGGCAGAGCCGTGACCCTGTCCTTTTCGCCTGAAAGGCAAGACTGATACCCTCATCGGGTTGCAGCCTGAACACCAGGATATTGGGATCTATGGATTCCTTCATGACCTGCGTGAACATCATGTAAGGCACTGTTTTGAAGTGTATCGATATCTCTGTTTTTTTGCTTGACAGTCTCTTGCCTGAACGGAGATAAAAGGGAACACCATTCCATCTCCAATTATCAACAAATACTTTCATGGCAGCAAAGGTTGGCACTATTGATTTCCCGAAAACCCCCTCCTCTTCTCTGTAACCAGCCACTTCTCCCCCCTTTATCGTGCCTCTCCCATACTGACCAATAGCAACATCATCATTAAGCCTGTCAAGAACATAAGGACGTATTGAACGAAATATCCTTACCTTTTCATCCCTCACCCTCTCTGCATCGAACGCCACGGGAGGTTCCATAGCTATCAGCGCAAGAAGCTGAAACATGTGACTCTGGAACATATCTCTGATTACACCTGCCTCCTCGTAATATCCTGTCCTGTGCTCAACCCCAAGTGTCTCAGAAACTGTTATCTGTATATGGTCGATATATCTTCTATCCCAAAGAGGTTCAAAGATTGCGTTTGCAAAACGGAACATGAGCATATTCTGTACTGTTTCCATTGCAACATAGTGGTCTATGCGAAAGATCTGTTTTTCTTCGAAATATTTCCGGAGGACGTTATTTAATCTCCTTGCTGAATTGAGGTCTCTCCCAAAAGGTTTCTCGATAATAATATGCGTGTAGCCTTTGCTTTTATTCGAGAGACCTGTTATCCCAAGGTTGAGTATGATCGGTTCAAAAATCGAGGGAGGAGTAGCCAGATAAAATATACGGTTCCCTCTCGTCTGGTGTTTCTTTTCCAAAGAAGGTAACTTTTTCCTGAGGAGACTGTTATACGATTCTGATGCGGTTAAATCAAATGATACATAATAAAGCTTCCCTGCAAATTCATCCCAGGTGGCATCATCGAAATTCTCAGGAAAGGCATTTTTCACAACAGTTCGAAATAACTCGCGGAAATGCTCATGGGTTAACTCCTTACGACCCGTCCCAAGAAGAAAAAAGTTTTCAGAGATAAGTTTGTTTTGATAAAGGAGATAAAGAGAGGGAATAAGCTTTCTCTTCGCAAGATCACCATATGCACCGAAGACGACAAGACAGCAGGGATTTGATATCCTGATCTCGCATCCACCGATTGCACGAAATATCGGTTCTTCAGCAGGCTGGTCAATAGTCCCTTTCATACAAGTTCCTTTACTTTTTTAATAATTGCATTCTTTGAAATCTCCTCATACTCAAGAAGCTCTTCTGGTTTTCCACTTTTTGGAATTCTCCGTACTGACAGGGAGTACACAGGCATAGCTATAGCGGCAAGGGCGCTCTTTACTGCCTCTCCAAGACCGCCTTCGGCAACATGGTCTTCAACTGTGATAATCGCTTTGGTCTCAATTGCTGCTTTTTTAAGGGTTTCATTATCAATGGGTTTGATACTGTAAAGATCAATTAAGCGGACAATAATTCCAGCCTTTTTTAGTTCTTCATAAGCGCTAAGCGCTTCATGAAGCGTAATTCCTGCTGCTATGACGGTTATAAAATCATGCGTACTGTTTCTTAATACCTTACTTCCACCGATGGTAAACTCTTCATCCGGACTATAGATAAGAGAGGTATCTTTTCTGGTAGTTCTTATGTATACCATTCCATTGTGTTCGGCAGCCTTCTCAACTAATTTTTCAGTCGATATTGCATCAGAAGGATAGAGAACTACGCTGTCTAAAATTGTTCTGAACATGGCAATATCTTCAAGACCCATCTGGGAGGGTCCGTCTTCGCCGACAGATACTCCTGAGTGTGAACCGATAAACTTAATATGAGAATCAGAATACTGCCCCATCCTGATGTGGTCAAATGACCGTGTAAAGAATGCTGCGAAGGTAGAAATGAAAGGGATTTTTCCCCGGCGGGAGAGACCTAATGCAGTCCCCACCATATTCTGTTCCGCAATAAACATTTCAAAAAATCTGTCCGGGTATGCCTTCTTAAATAGTTCAGCATACGTCGAGTTACCCACCTCGGCATCTAAAACAACCATATCCGGAAATTGTGGAAAGATACGTACTAAGGCATTGCCGTATGCCTTCCGGGTAGACACAGCTTTGCCAGCCTGATAAAAAACTCCTTTCATCTTTTGCGGTATCTTTTTTCCCGGCAACAGGTCTTCGGGTTTTGCTATTTTTCCTCTGAGGAAGGTATCGACTGCGCCAAGTTCTTTAAGCGCTATTGCAAACTCTTCTTTGTTGAGAGCTTTGCCATGCCAGCCTTCTTTGTCTTCGAGGAAAGTAACTCCTTTTCCTTTTACTGTTTTGGCAATAATCATTACAGGTTTGCCGGAAACGGAAAATGCCTTTTCATAGGCATTGAGGATTTCTGTGAATGAATGACCATCAACCAAGATCGTTTCCCATCCAAATGAAGAAATTCTTTTCTCATATGCATCAAGATTATGACCATACATCGTTTCTCCGCGCTGGCCAAGGCGATTGACATCCAGGACACCAATGAGATTGTCTAATTTATAATGTGCAGCAATCTGGATAGCCTCCCACTGAGAGCCTTCAGACATTTCACTGTCACCGAGTAAGACATACGTTCTGTAGGGGAGTTTGTCAAGATATCTGGCATTCAATGCCATGCCAAG
>Ga0315273_10011296_pt1 | contig 11415 bp, 12 predicted proteins | sample YL17G02_0_MG_FD_205753 | JGI IMG/M metagenome (GOLD analysis project Ga0315273, IMG submission 205753) | Sediment microbial communities from Yellowstone Lake, YNP, Wyoming, USA - YL17G02_0 | ecosystem: Environmental > Aquatic > Freshwater > Lake > Sediment | place: USA: Wyoming | collected...
TCTGGTCGAGACTGCTCGCGAACGCCACCAGCCCGTAGCGCGACACCACGCCATACGTGGGCTTCACCCCGACCACGCCGCACAACGCGGCCGGTTGGCGGATCGACCCTCCCGTGTCGGACCCGAGACCGAGCAGCCCGAACCCTGCTGCGACGGCCGCGGCAGAGCCGCCACTCGAACCGCCGGAAACCCGTGACGGGTCGTGCGGGTTCCGCGTCGGCCCGAACGCCGAGTTCTCGGTCGAGGATCCCATCGCGAACTCGTCGAGGTTCGTCTTGCCGAGCACGACGCCGCCGGCGCGCTTGATGCGATCGACCACGGTCGCGGTGTACGGCGGACGCCAACCGTCGAGAATGCGAGACCCGCAGGTGGTCGGCGTGCCCCGCACGCACAGGTTGTCCTTGAGCACCACCGGCACGCCGGCGAGGGGGCCCGGGTCATCGCCTGCCGCGACGGCGGCATCGACCGCGTCGGCGGCTCCACGGGCGTCGTCGCCCAGCACGAGCAGGAACGCGTGCAGCTCCGGGTCGCGCGCTTCGATGTCGGCGATGCGCTCCTCCACCACGTCACGCGCCCGCTGGGTGCCGGACCGCACGGACGCGGCGAGATCGGTGGCGGGGGCGCTCACGGGGCGTCGAGGATGCGAGGAACGCGGAAGCGCCCGTCCTCGGCGTCGGGGGCCGCGGCGAGCACCTCGTCGCGATCGAGGGTTGGCCGCACTTCGTCGGCCCGCAGCACGTTCACGAGCGGCAGCGGGTGTGCGGTGGGCTCGACGTCGCCGAGCTCGAGGGCCGACACGTCGCCCGCGTGGTCGAGGATCACCCCGAGCTCGCCCGTCAGGCGCTCGACCTCTTCGGGGGTGAGCGCGAGCCGAGCCAGGCGGGCCACATGCTCGACCTCTTCACGTGTGATCGGTTCAGCCACGCTGGCGAGTCTACGGGCGGGTCTACGAGCGGACCCCTGCGGTGGGTCCGGTCGTTCTCCGCAGGTAGGGATCGTCGGCGGCGCCCGCGTGCCGCCACCACCGCTCGGGCGCCGCGCTCCAGGCCGGGTCGTCGACGATGCAGTCGACCGGGCACACCGGTACGCACTTGCCACAGCCGCTGCAGAGCTCGGACACGATCACGAGCGTCACACCGTGGCGGAAGATCGCACCGAAGCCCGCCGGGCACGCACGGACGCACTCGTCACATGCGATGCACTCGGACCGCACGATCCGGAGTGGCGCGTGCCTCCACGTCGCCTTTCGCTCGCGCCGGTCAATGCGCTCGGCGCGGCTGGCAGTGGACACGGGTGGAGGGTACCGGCCGATGGCCCGACTACGATCCGCCCGACCGGCAGCCGACCGCCTACAACCCGAACGCCCGTCGCCCGAATCGAGGTCCACGCGTGGCCAAGCACCCCTTCCTGTCCGACGAGTGGTTCGCCGTCGTCGAGCAGCTCGTCGAGGTGCACGGCGCCGAGGTGCCGACGCAGGCGTCGATCACGATGAACGTGAGCGTCACCGACACCCCGTTCGGCGACGAGCGCCACCTGCACATGGGGACGAGGGACGGGCGGGTGCACTGGGGCATCGGGCATGCCGACGACGCCGACCTCACGCTCACGACCGACTACGAGACGGCCCGCGAGGTGTTCGTCACGGGCGACCCGCAGGCAGGGATGCAGGCGTTCATGGCGGGCAAGGTGCGCGTGCAGGGCGACATGGCCAAGCTCATGGCCGCCCAGGCATCCGGCGCCGGCCCCGGCGCGAACGGCGCACTCGCCGAGGCCATTCAGGGGATCACCGAGTAGCCCAGGCCGCCCCGTCAGGCCTGCCGGATCAGGCGTCCGGATCAGGCCTGCACGATCAGGCGTGCTCCGTCAGGGCGACGGATGATGCTCGGGGAGCCAGTGCCACGAGCGCACGAAGATGAACGCGGCACCGAGGCCGAGGAACGCGAACGAGATGACGTCGGAGATCCCGCGCTGGCGCACGACGTCGTCGTTGCCGGAGCCGAACGTGCTCGGCGCGATGACCTTGAACAGCCCGTAGAAGCCCTTGGTCGCGGCGACGATCACGATGATCGCGGCGACGAAGCACGCGCCGTAGAGCGCCGCCCGGGCGACGCGCCCGGGGGCCTGCTTCGGGAAGCCGTCGGCCGGCGCGAGCTTGCGGGCGCGTCGGACGTGGAACACGAACACGACCGAGGCTGCGATCCCGAGCAACGCGGTGCGCGCGGCCATCCGGTAGTCGGCGTCGTCGCTGTGCGCGACCCCACCACCACCACCGTGCGAGCCGCCGAGCCCGGGGATCTGGCTCGCGCCCGGGATCTGGTCGAGGATGTCGCGCAGCGCCTTGGGGATCCCGCTCCCACCGCCCGCCCGAGGGGCCTTGTCGACGATGAGGTCGGTGAGCGCGTGCACCGTCCCGAAGAACGCCAGCAGTGCGACGAACACGGCGACGATCGTGATCGCACCGAGGTACCGCGCCTGCGTTCGGATGCCGTCGGGGTCGTCGTCCTTGCGCCCTGCGACCAGGATGAGGATGACGACGACCAGCAGCGGGATCAGGAACACAACCAGACCATCGTGCCCGCCGTGTCCTCCCTGGATTCCGTTCAGCAGGCCCATGATGCTCCCTCCGGTCGAGATCTATTCTGCCGCGCGGGCGAGCTCACCGGGGCCACCCCGGCGCTCACCCTGCGGGGCGAGCTTGGGGCCTTCCTCGATGAGGCGATCGACCGTCCAGCGCTCCTTGTCGTTCGTGATCTTCTCGGCGATCGAGTACGACTGGTACCGGGCGACGGTGTCGCCCTGCACGAAGAACGTCTCTCCCGTGAAGGGACACGCCTCGGCACCGAGATAGGCGATCAGCGGCGAGATGTTCTCGGGTGCCCACGCGTCGAACTTCGACGGGTCGTCGGGTGCCTTGACCAGGTCCTCGAGCCCGGGCGTCGTCTCCGTGAGTCGCGTCCGCGCCATCGGCGTGATCGCGTTCGAGCGCACGCCGTAGTTGGCGAGCTCCATCGCGCAGATCGCGCTGAACGTCGCGATCCCGCCCTTCGCCGCGCCGTAGTTCGTCTGACCGACGTTGCCGAGCACGCCGGAGGTCGACGACGTGTTGATGATCGAACGGTCGGCCTTCTTCTCGGCCTTGGCCTGCTCGCGCCAGTAGCCCGCGGCGTGGCGCGTCGGGCAGAAGTGGCCCTTCAGGTGCACCGCGATCACGGCGTCCCAGTCGGCCTCGGTCATGTTCACGAGCATCCCGTCGCGCAGGATCCCGGCGTTGTTCACGAGGATGTGCAGATCGCCGAAGGTCTCGACCGCGAGGTCGACGAGGTTCTTGGCGCCATCGAAGTCGGCGACGCTGTCGGTGTTGGCGACCGCTTCGCCACCCATCCCGTGGATCTCGTCGACCACCTGCTGTGCGGGGGCGCGGTCGTCGCCCTCCCCGTGGATGTCGCCGCCGAGGTCGTTCACCACGACCTTGGCGCCTTCGGAGGCGAAGTACAGCGCGTGCTCGCGGCCGATACCGCGCCCCGCGCCGGTGATGATCGCGACGCGACCGTCGAGAGAGCCCATTTGGTGATTCCTTCCTGCGAACCGGTTCGCGATGCTAGGCGGTCACGCCTGGCAGCGACCAAGGGGGCAAGGGAGGAAGGGAGGAAGCGGGCTACAGGAAGAGGGTCACCTTCGCGCCCCGCTTCACCATGGTGCCGGCGGAGGGATCCTGGGCCCGCACCTTCGCGCCGGGGCTGAAGTTCTGGACGTCGGCGGAGAGCCCCGCCGCCTTCAGCGCCTGGCTCGCGGCCTCGACACTCTGACCGATGACGCTGGGGACCGCGATGAGCTCGGGCCCCTTGCTCACGAGCACGCCGACCTCGGAGTCGCGCGGCGCCTGCTGACCCGCGGCCGGGTCGGTGCCGATGACCGTGCCGACCGCGATCGTGTCGCTGAACTCCTCGCGCTTGACCGGCTTGATCCGCTTGGCCGAGATCGTCGCGGCCGCGTCGTCGTAGGTCTTCCCCGCCACCTCGGGGACCTCGACCGGTGCGGGACCGTCGCTCACGATGAGCTTGACGGTCGACTCGGGCGGCGCCTGACCGCCACCGGCCGGTTCGGTGCCGAGCGTGACGTCCTTGGGGACGTTCTCGTCGAAGCGTCGCTCGACCGCGACGACGAAGCCGGCCTGCTCGAGGAGCGGCTGGGCCTCGGCGAGTGGCTTCCCCGTCACGTCGGGCAGCGGAACCGGCGGTGGACCGCGCGACACCACGACCTCGATCTCGTCGCCGGAGGCGATGAACTCGCCCGGACCCGGGCGTTGCTCGATCACCAGGCCGGCCGGGTCGTCGCTCGTGCGCCGCTCGACCACCGTCATGAGGAGCTCGGCGTCGGTCGCGCTCACCTTGGCCGCCGCGTTGTCGAGACCAACCAGACTCGGCACCGCGACGTGCGGCCCGCCCCCGGCGGCACCCAAAGCCACCATCGCGACGCCCGCCGCGAGCACGACCGCGACGGCGATGCCGACGACCCACGGCACCATGCTGCGGCGGAACTGTGGCCGACTGGGGACGGCGATCGCGAGCGGCACCGCATCGTCGGCGACGCCGACCTCACCGGTCGCGACGTCCTGGTCGAAGGCGCGCCCGAGCGGGGCATGACGGGTCGAGTCGACGTCGTCGAGCATCTCGCCGATCCCTGCGATCGGCAGTGCACCCGGCGACGGGAGCGTCCGCGCCGCTGCGGTGAGATCGGCGCCCATCGCGGCGGCGTCGGGGTAGCGATCCTGCGGCTCGGGGCGTCCGGCGCGTGCGATCACCGGGACCAGCGGACCGAGTGCGGCCGGTGCCTCGATCCCGCGACTCGAACGCGCCGCCATGGTGCTGATGGCGGTGTCACCGACGACCGGCACCTCGCCGGTGCACGACTCCACCAGCACGATGGCAAGGGAGTACAGGTCGGCGCGGCCGTCGAGCGGCTTGCCGCCGGCCTGCTCGGGTGCCGCGTACCGCGCGGTCCCCACGATGGTGCCGGCCGGCTCCGTCCACGATGCCTCGGCCAACGCGCGCGCGAGCCCGAAATCGGCCACACGCACGATGCCATGCTCGTCGAAGAGCAGGTTGGCCGGCTTGATGTCGCGATGCACGAGCCCGCGCACGTGGGCGTACCCCAGGGCCGCCGCGACCTGGCGCCCGACGTGCGCGGCTTGAGCCGGGGTCAGGCGGGGCCCGGCGTCGAGGAGCCCGCGCAGCGACCCTCCCTTGAGGAGCTCGAGCACCATGAACGGGACACCGTCGTCCTCGCCCCAGTCGTAGACCGCCATGACGTGGGGATGGTGCAGCGCGGCCGCCATCTGGGCCTCGGCCCGGAAGCGGCGCAGGAAGCCGGCGTCGTCGGCGAGGCCCCCGTGGAGGACCTTGACCGCGACCCGGCGGCGGAGGCGGATGTCGTCGGCCAGATAGACGCGGCCGCTCGACCCGGACCCGATGGGGGCCAGGAGCCGGTAGCGACCGGCGAGGACGCGACCAACGAGGTCGACGAGGGTGGAGTGGGCCATGTTGTGTCCAGGCTACGGGGCGCGCGGCCCGATTCCGTGGCAACACAAGGCGCCGATACCCTCGGGGCGATGGCCACTCCCCTGTTCCGCCACCCGTGGCGGTGGGTGGTCGTGGGCGTGGTCGTGGTCGTGGTCCTGAACCTCGGCGTCGTGCTGCTCTCCCAGTCCGACACCCAACCCCAGGGGCGCACCTTCCCGAGCACGATCGACTCGGTATCGCCGGGCCCCGGCGAGCTCGCCCGGCTCCAGGAGACGGTCACCGCCGACCTGCGCGACGACCTCACCGGCGTGCTCAAGATCGACGGCGTCGAGGTCCCCGAGGATCAGCTGGAGCGCATCGTGCCGCTCGCCGAGGTGAGCTTCCGGCCCGGACCCGACAGGGACCTCACCCGGTTCGAGCCGGGCTTGCACAACGTCGCGGTGTACTACTGGCCCCAGGGCAAGGAGCGCCCGGCCAAGCCCGGCGTCTACTCCTGGAGCTTCCGCGCCGGCGCCTGACGCCATCCCTCCGAGGGCTACGGGACGACGAACGTCGCCGCGCCCTTGATCGCGGTGCCGCCCGACTCCACTCGCGTCACGAGCAGGTCGAGATCGACGGTGCGCGCGCCGCCGCTGTTGTGCCTGGATGCGACCGTCGCCGAGCAGACGAGCCGGTCGCCCGGCCACACCTGCTCACGAAACTGCACCGCGAAGCGCCGCACGTGCTCGGTCCCGAGCCACTCGGTGCAGTAGGTCGCCAGTATCCCGGCCTGGAGCATCCCGACCGAGAAGACGCCTGGATATCCGGCTGACGCAGCGAACTCCTCGTCGTGGTGAATCGGGTTGAAGTCACCCGATGCGCCCTGGTAGCGGACGAAGTCGGTCCGCGTCAGCGGCCCGTACCCGCGTGGCTCCGGTCCGGAACCTTCGACGAGGTCCTCCCACGTCGCGCTCACGACGCAACCTTCCCGGTCTCGATCGCGGTCGAGCGCGCCTCGGCGACGAGCGTGCCCTCGGCATCACGGAACTCGGTCACGGTCTCGACGAACGTCATCGTCCCCCCGCGCTTGCCTTCCTTCTCGTAGATCGCGTCGACACGCGTCCGGAAGGTGAGCTCGTCGCCGGCGCGCGGTGGTGGCCCGTGGAACACGTACTCCTGTGCGCCGTGCAGCAGACGTCGCAGATCGAGCCCCACCTGGGCGAGCGGCGATGTCTCCGAGGTCATCCAGAAGTTCACCGTGGTCAGGAACGTCGGCGGGACGACGGGCGAGGGCGACTCGACATAGTCGGGATCGTCGCTCATGCACGCCCGGGCAAACTCGCGGATCTTGCCCCGCTCGACCGGCATCGTGGCCGCCTCGTCGGTCAGCCCGACCTTGTCGTGATCAACCACTTCACTCCCCACTTCCCGCTCCTGCTTCTGGTTTCGCTTCCGAGGGACCGTGCTCGAGGAGGTGCGCGAACCCGGCTTCGTCGAGGACGGGCACGCCGAGGCTCTCCGCCTTCGCGAGCTTCGACCCCGGGTTCTCGCCCGCCACGACGTAGCTGGTCTTCTTCGACACCGTCGAGGTGACCTTGCCGCCGCGCGCTTCGATCGCCTCCTGCGCCTGGTCACGCGGCCCGCCCTGCAGCACCCCGGTGAGCACGATGCTCACCCCGGCAAGCGTTGCGGCACCTTCGAGAACTTCCACCTTCGGCGCAGTCAGGTCGACCCCGGCGGCGCGCAGCTTCTCGACGACCTCGCGGTTGGCGTCGATCGTGAAGAAGTGCCGCACGCTCTCGGCGATCACCCCACCCACACCGTCGATCACGGTGAGCGTCTCGACCGGTGCGGCCTCGACCGCGTCGAGCGAACCCATCGCGCGCGCCACGGCCTGCGCCGCCGTCGGCCCGAGATGACGAATGCTGAGGCCGACGAGCACACGAGCCAACCCGCGGGGCTTCGACGCCTCGATCGCGTCCACGAGGTTCTCCGCCGACTTCTGTGCCATGCGCTCGAGCGGCAGCAGGCGCTCGACGGTGAGCGAGTAGATGTCGCCCGCATCGTTCAGCAGGCCCGCGTCGACGAACTGGCGCACCCGTTCCTCACCGAGACCCTCGATGTCCATGGCGCCGCGGCTCGCGAAATGACAGATGCGCTGCACGCGCTGCTCGGGGCACTCGACGTTGTCGCAGTGATGGTTCGCGTCCCCCTCGAGGCGCACCAGCGGCGCGCCGCATGCAGGGCACTCCTTGGGAAACTTCCATCGCCGCGCGCGCTTCGGGCGCTTCGCGAGCACCGGACCGACGACCTCGGGGATCACGTCGCCCGCCTTGCGCACGATCACGGTGTCGCCCTTGCGGACGTCCTTGCGCGCGAGCTCGTCCTCGTTGTGCAACGTCGCGAGCCCGACGGTCGAGCCGCCGACGAACACGGGCTCGAGCTGCGCGAAAGGCGTCGCGCGCCCGGTGCGCCCGATGCTCACCATGATGTTCAGGAGCAGCGTCGTCTTCTCTTCCGGAGGGAACTTGTACGCGATCGCCCAGCGCGGCGCCTTGCTCGTGGCGCCCATCTCGGCGCGCTGGGCGAGGTCGTCGACCTTCACGACGGCACCGTCGATCTCATAGCCGAGAGAGTGGCGCCGCTCGAGCATCTCCTCGCAGAACCCGAAGACCTCGTCGATCGCGCTGAGCTGCTTGATGCGAGGGTTCACCGGCAGTCCGAGGTCCCGGATCCACGCGAGGGTCTCGTGGTGAGAGCGAAGTGCAGGACCACCCTCCAGCACCCCGAGCTGGTACGCGAAGAAGTCGAGATCGCGCGACGCGGTGACGTGCGGGTCCTTCTGGCGCAGGCTGCCCGCGGCCGCGTTCCTCGGGTTCGCGAAGAGCCGCTCCTCGGCCTCGCCTTGCCGACGGTTGAGCTCTGTGAAGGAGGTGAGGGGCATGAACACCTCACCTCGTACCTCGAGCCGCGCCGGGATCTGCTTCCCCCCGAGTCGCTTGGGGATCGACGTGATCGTTGCCACGTTGGGGGTGACGTCCTCGCCCGTCACCCCGTCGCCACGGGTCGCAGCGCCCGTGAGCCGCCCGTTCTCGAACAGCAAGGAGATCGCGAGACCATCGAGCTTGGGCTCACCGACGAAGTGGATGGGGTCGTCGACGATCTTGGAGATGCGCTCGTACCACGCGACGAGCTCGTCGCGGCTGAACGCGTTGTCGAGCGAGAGCATGCGGACGAGGTGCGTGACCGGCGCGAACGTGGCCGAGCGTGCGCCACCTGGGCGTTGGGTCGGCGAGTCGGGGGTGACGAGGTCGGGATGCGCCGTCTCGAGCTCCTCGAGCTCGCGCAGGAGGGCGTCGAACTCTGCGTCGGAGATCTCGGGATCGTCGAGGAGGTAGTAGCGCTCGGTGTGGTAGTCGATGAGCGCTCGGAGCTCTGCGGCTCGCGTCTCCGGCTTCACGTCGCCGGGGTCACGTGGTCGTCGAGGCCGGCTGACTCGTCGTGGTGGCCGGCGGCTGCGTCGTCGTGGTCGCCGCGCTCGACGGTGGCGCCGTCGGGGCGACCCCAGTGGGCGGAGCCGTCGGAGCAACCGACGACGACGGCGGGAGGGTCGGAGTCGTGGGCGTGTCGCCCTCGTCGTCGTTGAACGCGAACACGACCAGCAGGAGCACCGCGACGGCGATGACAGCGCAGATCACGATGACGGCCACGCGCTGCCAGCCCGACCAGGCACCGTCGAGGTCACCGGACCCCCGCGGCGGCTGCGCTCCCGCGCCGCCGCCACCGCTCGGGCTGCCCGTGTAGACCTGCGTCGGCTCCCCGGTGGCCTGTCCCCCAGAACCAGGCGGGTAGGCCACCGGCCGGTCAGCCGGGTTCGGAACGCCTGGATCAGGAACGTACGGTCCTTGCGTCGACATGCGGTTCGGAGTCTACGCAGCCCTCCGGCTCGGGAGGCCGGCAGGAGGCCGGCGCGAGACTGGTTGAGTGCGCCTCTGGGTCCTTCGCGTCGTCTGGCTCGCGCTCCCGCTCGCGGCAGGGACCGCAGCCGCGAACGCCCTCGGCGATTTCGGCGAAGCGTCCGGTGTCGTGGGCGCCGCGCTCCTGTGGCTCGCGTGGGGCACGGGACTCGTCGCGCTCCTCGCGCCCCGCCCGCTCGGGCTCACCGCGATCCGCGTCATCGCCCCGACCTTCGTCGTACTCGCGCTCGTCATAGCCATCGACGGCGACGCCTCGGCGATCGCGGCGTGGGGCGCGGTGATCGCCACGCTCGTCGCGACGGTCCTCGTTGCGGATCCCGAATTCGCCGTGAGCGCAGTGAACGGCGCCTCCTACGGTGACGAGCGACGCCACCCGCTCCGCACACCGCCGGGGCTGTACTTCGCGCCCGTACCTCTGGCACGGGCCCTGGTGGCCGCCGGCGTCGCGGCGGGACCGCTGCTGCTCGCCGACGGAGCGACCGTCGCAGGGCTCGCGTCGCTCGTGCTCGGTTGGCCGGTCGCAGCGCTCGCAGCCCGCGCGTTGCACACGCTGGCGCGACGGTGGATCGTGCTCGTCCCCGCCGGCGTGGTGGTCGTCGACCCGATGACGATCGCCGACCCGGTCCTGTTCGTCCGCCAGCACGTACGCGCCCTGCGCGCCGTCGACACCGCGGCGCCGATCCCGCCGGGCGCCCTCGACCTTCGACTCGGTGCGAGCTGGGGTTCGATCATGCTCGACCTCGACGGCGGCGCCGATCTCGTGCGCAGCGCGGGACGCGGTCGCACGGCGGAGACGCTGCAGCCCGACGCCATCCTCGTCGCGGTCGCGGCGCGGGACTCGCTGCTCGCCGCAGCCGCGGAACGACGCGTGCGGGTCGAGCTCGCCTGACGCCAGGGCCGAGGTCAGCGCAGCGTCACCACAGCCAGGAACAGCGGGTAGCACGCGAGCAGCACCAACCCTCGACGCCGATCGAGCCGCCCCGACGGGAGTGCGAGCGCCAACACGAGCACGAACGCGCCGAGCATGAGCGCGAGCGGGAGGTGCAGCACCGTCGTGTCGCCGAGTCGGAGCGGACGGGCAAGCGCGGCGACGCCGAGGCTCATCGTCGCGTTGTACGCGAACGACCCGACCACCGCCGCCACCACCGCTTCGCTGATCCCCCGGCGTGCCGCGGACCACGCGAGCACGACCAGCTCGAACCCGGTCGCGAAGCCGACGATCGTGAGCGCGAGCGTCGTCTGCGTCTCCTCGACGTCGGTGAGTGAGCGCACCGACTCCACGAGCAGCATCGCGCCGACGACCATCGCCGCGACGCCCACCACGGTCCACGCGACGTCACGGCCTGCGCCGGCCGTGCCCTCCACGCGCGACTCGCGGGCCGCGGCAACCTCGATCTCGCCGGTCTCGCCGAGTGCGGGCGGTCGGCGCTCCTTCACCCAGATCACCGTCACGTACACCACGTACAGACCGACGAGCATCGCTCCCTCGAGGCGACCGACCTGGCCGTCCCACGCGACGACGACCATGGCAATGGCGAGCGGGAGGCCCAGCAGTGCGTAGCGGCGAACCTGGCCGCCGAAGGGCAAGGGCGCGACGAGCGCGCCGACACCGAGAGCAACGAGGCACACCGTGACGTTGGCCCCGATGACGTCGCCGAGTGCGATCGCCGGGGCATCCCGCAACGACGCGGTGACCGTGGTCGCGAGCTCCTCCGGCTCGGCTCCGGCCAGCAGGAGCGCGAGCGCGAACGTGCTGACGCCGAGTCGGACCGACGCCGAGCCCAGGTGCTCGGCGAAGGCCTCGGCCCCCCACACGATCAGCGCGACGCCGGCGAGGAACCCGGCGAGCGCGAGCGCGACGTCCATGTCGACCCTCCCCGGCCGCGGCCGACGGCGTGCTGCTCAGGCCGCCCTTGCTCAGGCGGCGATGCCGCCACCGA
>Ga0315273_10011297_pt1 | contig 11415 bp, 19 predicted proteins | sample YL17G02_0_MG_FD_205753 | JGI IMG/M metagenome (GOLD analysis project Ga0315273, IMG submission 205753) | Sediment microbial communities from Yellowstone Lake, YNP, Wyoming, USA - YL17G02_0 | ecosystem: Environmental > Aquatic > Freshwater > Lake > Sediment | place: USA: Wyoming | collected...
CGTTCCGTTTGATCCGTATTGGCCCCCGGCGACGTGTCCATCCCCCGCCGCGCCCCCCCCGTAGAAATAAGCTCCAAGGGATTGCGCCCCCTGGCCCCCGCCAGCCGCCCCCCCCGCTCCATTGCCGCCGTTGTTGCGAATGGTCCCGTTATTCGTGAGAGTATTTTTCACGAAAATCGGATGAGCGGCCCGGATTGTGGCCCCGCTATCTACAGTCAGATTGCCTGCATTGATGATAGATAATGTCGTATAGACCCCACCAGCCGGCGTCAAGGTAACACCGTGCGCCGCCAACACAACCGGGTTTACCCCGTCAAAAACGAGGTCACCGTCCGACCCGTCACCGAAAATGAGTGAGGGACCGGCCGCGCCGGCCGCGCCGGGGGCGCCGGGGGCGCCGGGGGCGCCGGGGGCGCCGGCCGCGCCGGGGGCGCCGGGGGCGCCGGCCGCGCCGGGGGCGCCGGGGGCGCCGGGGGCGCCCGTCAACGGATTCCGCAGGTTGTTAGCCATTGTTGATTACCACTCCGTTACCAGGAGGTTAGAAGGACCGGCCGCCGATCCAATCGCATAGACTTCCCCGATGAACGGTTGATCCCCGTCGAGCTGGTAGGTTCCACCGACGGCGTTGACGCGTATCCCCGTGTTAGCCACAGCGGGGCCGCCCAGGTGCAGATAGTGAATGATCGTCGCATGATCGTTGACGAATAGCGCGCCCTTCCGAAGAGGGTTAGCCGCGAGAGCGAGCTGAGAAGCCGCCGACACGGCAAGGACCGAATGACGGGGGGCGCCGGCAAACAACGTGGCGCCGCCGTGGTTCGCAATCCACATTCCGGCCGGATCGTCAGGGGTTGCGCCTTGAGCGCGGCTCCCCGGCAGCTCCGGGTCGTATCCCGTTGCGTACTTCAGCCCCGGCTTGTCAACGTGCATGAAAGCCCCGTCGAGGATACGGCATTTCACGGTGACGACGGGGGCGCCCGAAGTGATGGCGAGATAGAACGAATACTCACCAGGGCGATTGATGAAGATAGGCATTCCGCGCCGATGAGCTTCCGCGATATAGGTGGATTGATTCGCCCAGGCGCAATAGGCGTTGTTGTCCGGTTGAGGTCCGCAGAAGAGATAATAAATCACGCCGATGAAGTCCGTATCGGGGATAACAACCGACGGCCGATCAAACGGAACGCGCGCGCTCCACTCGTTCGGGGGGAGATAGAGCGGTTGCGGCCGCATCGGATTCCCTTCGGGGACGCCGAAGCCGCCCTTCGAGTAATCCGCATCAAAGACGTCGTTACGCAGCTTCCCGGCCTGGCCGACGAGCTGCCCCGCGCGAAACGGTCTAGCCATATTATTTTCCCTTCGTCATATACCAGGCCGCCAGGAGTATCGCGCCGACGATTGCCGCTTGTTTCAACGTGTCGCCGTCAGCCGTCCCGGCGCCCCCCGAGGCCCCATAGACCCCGGAGCTTCCCGGCGCCCCGTAATCCCCAGGGGCGCCCCCCCCGGCCACTCCGTCCCCGCCCCCGCCGCCCCCGCCGAGAACGCTTCCGCCCCCGCCGAGGACCGCTCCTACCACCGAGGCCACCCCCTGCACCAGGTTGGCAACGAAGCTTGGCCGGGTCGGCTTCGTTTGCGTGTACCCCTGTTTATACTGTTCCTGCTTCACGATGAAGGCGCCGCCCTTTTTAGCGTAGCCCGTCACCGCATAGGCCGCCTTCCCCGCAACGGGGCCGCCGAAGTATGTCGCAACGGCCGTGCCGACCACCTGAACTACCGTCCCGCCGACCTTCCCGACCTTCGCCATTCCCCGCAGGGTGCTTTTCTTCGCCGTCTTGCCGGCCGTCCGCGAAACGTAGACGCCGACTTTTTCGCCAAGTCCCGGCCCCAGGAGGGCCGGCGCCGCCACAGCCGTTGACCGCTTGACCTGTTTCCCGATTTTCTTGACCGTAGACCCTACAGACTTCCCGACTTTCTTGACGGACTTTTTCAGCTTTTTCAGGAACCCCATGCCGTCACCGAAAAGCAAAAGGCCGCGCCGCTTTCACGGCGCGGCCTTGCCGCTCGTTTCACGACTTGTCAACCGTCACGCCAGGGCGCCCGAGGCCGCCGCCTCAACCGCTTCCTTGCCTTCCGGCTGGACGAGGTACAGGGTCAGCTCGTTGTTGACCCCGCCCCACACCGCGACGAGGGTCGTCAGCTTCACCAGGGCGTCACCGGAGTTCATGGGAAGCATAGGCTGCTTTACGCACACCGGATCGGCCGTCGCGCCGGTCGTCCCGTCGGCCGCCTGGGCCACCAGCTCCTCGCCGTAGAGCGCATCGCCCCGAATCTGGTCGTAGAGCTGCCGGCCGGCAACGGTCATGCTGAACCCCGTCAGCCCCGTGGTATTGATGATGATGGCGCGGAGAAGTCCTTCCATCTTCGGGTCGTAGGGCCGGTTAACGCCGCCGGCCGCAATCTGCATCTGGTTCCCGATGAGGAGGGGGCTGTACTGCGGCGCTACGTTCGGGTCCTGCACCGTCAAGAGGTTCACGGCTTCCGCGATCCCGGCCCCGAAGGCGCCCCATTGAATCTGAATCGAAATGGGCATATTCGGCGGGACCTGGCAGACCTTGCGCCGCTTCTGCCCCTTCTCATCCAAAAAATGGAACGGGATCGGCAGCACCTTGCCGGTCGCCAGCACGGCGGAATGGCGCGGGGAGAAGCGCTGCATCCAAGCCTGGTACGCGGGGAGGCCGACGTCGATGAAGGCCACGTTGCCGGCCAGTACGCGGATCCGCGCGACGTCCGCCACCGTCCAGGCGCAGCCGGCCGCCACCGTATCCGCCGTCAGGACGAACTCCGTGGTATTTCCCTGGGGGATCTGTGAGGCGGGGATCGTCGTCACGCCACCGGACACGGGGATGTTGCCGACGTTCGGCGTGTAGTGCGTCTGCTTCACAGCCGGCCGCCTTTCATATGACCCCCTGGCACAAGCGGGGCCGGTTCGCGCATGGCGCGCGTTCCGCCTTCAGCCGGCGTTTACAGGTACTTGTTTGCTGCCCACAGGACGGCCAGGATCGTCACGGCGTCGAAGGCGTCATCCAGGCCCAGGCCGTCCGCGCGCTTCAGCGCCGCCGGGAACCAGGACATCCCTTCCAGCTTCGGCCGCGCGAAGTTCAGCAGCACGAGGGAGCCGAAGATGGCCCCGAAGGTCTTGATCTTGCCGCCCATGATTTGCCCTTTCCAGGTTGACAGGGGACGCACACCCTTGACGGCTTGAAATTTAGGCCGGAATGGCAGGAAAGTCAAGAGGGATCGCAAATCAAGCTTCGGGGGGATAGTCGAAATGCGCGCCGAGGGGGAGGGTCTGCACCTTGCCGACGTCGATTGTGGGGAATGTTTCCTTGATCCGCACCAGGGCGCGCGGGGAGCTGCTGCGGAATATCCGGTGATTTTCCACGCATTGCAGATAGGCCGGGGACAGGTCCCCCAGGTATTGAGTTGTCAGAAAAAGGGAAACGTAGCAATGTCTATGCGCGCGCAGGAGTAGAGTCAGCTCCCGAGGCCGATACATCGCGGAGAACCAGGGGGACGTTTCATCAATCAGAATCACGCAGCTTTTCCCCTTGTGGCCCCGCAGGAAAGCAACCTTTGCGATTGCTTCGACTTCCTCCGGGTCTGACGGCATGAAAAGGGCGTGACGGCCGGATTCCCACACGCGCAGACAGGCCGCGCGCGCGCTTTTCACTTCGTACTGATTTCGCAGATGATCGAATGTGGAGCTGCCGAGGGAGTCGATAATCAGGAGGGGGAGGCCGGCCGCCCCGGCTTCGGCTTGCGCTTCCGCCAGGGCAGCCGTCGTCTTCCCCGTCCTTACGTCCCCGTAGAATCCGAAGCTCCGCGCGTCATACGCCACAGCTTCACCAGAAGAAAACCCATGACCATCCCGAGACACGCCACCTTGACCCCCGCGTCATACCCCCGCTGCTCCGCCGCCTGCTCCCGATGATAGTCACTGATCGACCGAAACAGGGACACGGCAAACGCGCGCCCCGAGGGCTCAACGTTTCCGCGCGGGGGGCCGCCCGACGGGGCGCCGATGGACGGGGGCCGGCTTCGGGGCCGGCGGTGCTTCGATTTCGCTTTCATGCGCTTCTGTCCTTTCCACTTCGGCCGCCTTCTTTGCCAGCGGTTTCGACTTCACCAGGGCAAACTTGCCGGCAAAGACAAAGCCGAGCTGGACGACGAAGGCCAGGGCCGCCAGCTTTTCGGAATGAGCGATCAGCCGCGCGACAAACGGCGCCGCCGCGTCAGCCGTCAAGGACAGGTTTTGACGTTCGGTGATGGACAGCCGACAAGCCGCATCGCACTCCCGATCCCACACGCGCCCGTTGACCTGGGCATACCCCCGGACCACCAGGGGAACCCAGGATTCCACGAAGGCTATCAGGGCGTCCCCCGTAGGCTTTTCCAGCCCCGGAAGGCCGCGCGCCGCGCCGGGGCCCGGCGCCGCCGGGGAGCTGCCGGCGGGGAGGCCGGCCGCCGCAAGGTCCCCTTCCAGGTCCCCGGCGGGGGCGGGGGGGGGCGGGACGTCCTTCGGCTGCCCCGTCAGTATGGCGAGGAATCCCATTGCGTCAGTCCCCCAGGAGGGTTGAAAGGAACCCCTTGCGCGCCGCAGGGGGGAGCATGGCCGCCGCCGCCTTCGTTATTTCCTCCATCACCGATTCCAGCTTCACCAGCCGGGGGGCGATCACTTCCAGGGCCGCCTCCACATCATGCAGCCGCTTCCCGAGGTCCGCGTAATCGGCGGCCGTCGGGGGGAGAGCCCCCGGCTTCCCGGCGATCCCCGGCGCGCCGGCTTCGTCCTTCTTTTCGTCTGCCATCGCGACTATCCTCCCCTTCGGGTTAATCGTGAAATTCGCGTAAATATCGACATTTGGCGATCCCGGCCCGCGCAGAGGCTATTTAGATTTAAGTCCTTCCCCCTCCGATCTTTGCAATCGAGGCCAAGAGTTCCGAGCGATCACGGGAATCGGCGATCATTTGCCGCGTCACGTTGTCCCGGACGCCCAGTCTGAATTCGAATTCCCTCCCGGCCGTCACCCCTCGGCGCCAAGCCACCAGGCACCCGAGGACGGTAGCGAGGAACGACACCGAGCCGGCCCCCAGGAGCTGCCACCAGGTCATAGTCCCCCCTCCCTCAAAAACCGCGTCCCGCAAGCCTCGCACACGGGAACGAAGCGGGAGGCCGTCCCCGTAAAGGGCGATTCCGCGTCATCGTCCACTTCCACGGCGATCGACACAGCCCGGAAGCCGGCCGCCACTTCCGCCTCACCACAAGCGACACTCCCGTTCGGCCGCAGGCTTACGTGATGCACCCCGCCGCAGTCCGGGACGCGGCCCGCATGGTCCACCACCCGGCATCGGTCCGCCGGCAGAAGGAATCGGATCACAGCCCCCCCCCTTCCGGCTTCCGATCCGGCGGGACGGGGACGGGGCCGCCAGGGCACAGGAAGCGTATCCGCGCGGCCGCCAGCTTCCCCGCGCGCCGCTTGTCCCGCCGCGCGCGGCTGACAGCGATTGCGGCCAGGTGAGCCCGCGCCGTATGCAATGCGGCCTGCAGCTCCCCGCACTCCCTGATATATCTAATCGTCTGGCATTCCGCCTCGGCAGCCTGGACGCGCGCTCTCTTCACGTCCCGCTCCGCGATTTCCAGCGCAAGCGCCAGCGTTTCAGCCGTCGGCATGGCCCTACCCTTTCAACGGCGCCCACAAGGCCGGATAAAGTTTGATCCACTTGTCAAGGTCCGTCGGCGTGTCGAAGTCTTCCGTTTCGTCCCTGATTTCCGTCCAGTAATAATCCACACGGTCCCGCAGGAAATCGAGCACTTCCCAGGACGTCAGCCGCTCCGCTCGGTTGGCGCGCGCCTTCGCCGCCTCCACCGCCCCCGCCCACCGCTCCCGCGCCGCGCGCCCCCTCACCAGGATGGCGAACACTTCGCCCCAATCCTTCCCGTTCGCCCCGCCCCCGCGCCGGCCGAAGTAGTGCAGCCCCAGGATTCCGCTTCGCTCCGTCATGGCAGCCGACACAAAGACATTTTGCAGACAGAAGGGGGAATAATAAACGTCCCCGAAAAGGTATACCGTGCAATCCTCCGGGTCCGCCGTCAGAAGGATATCAGCGAGCATTTCCCCGCTATCGGCCAGGGGATAGCCGGGGACAAACACGGCGCCTTTTATGACGATCCCTTCCGGCGGGGGGTTGTCGGCCGTTACCACGACTTCCGAGACCATGCCGAAGCCGCGCACCTGGGAAACCGTCCGTTGAAGCAACGGCATCCCGCAGAAATGGATATACTGCTTCGGCAACCCCAGGTGATTGCCCCACCGGGCCGGCGATCCTGCCGCCGCGATTATGACGCGGGTTTTCACTTGATCACCTGGGGCCAGAGAATAAAGCTGGAAACGTCGGCCCGAAAGATTTGAAGAGCCCACCGCTTCCCGTCCGGGTCCTGCAAAGCGAGATATTCCAGAACCGCCGCTTTCACCCCGTCCTGTCCCGGCGCCGCGAGGTCCCAATCGTGGCCCACAATGATTCCACACCCCATCATTTTTTGTTCCCAGGCCCCGAGGTCCCGCAGGACGGCGGTCCGCTCGTGGTTCGCGTCGATAAACAGGAGCGAAACGGACCTGTCACGGAACCGCGCCGCCGCGCCCGCCGTATCATCGACAATAAATTTGCAGCTCACCCCCGAGTCTAGCGGGAAGCTTTTATCCGCATTGTCGATTGTGAAAACGTTTCTCGCGCCGGCCAGCAAGGCGCGCGTTGAGCGCCCCGGCCCCGTGCCGAGATCCACCACAAGCCCCAACGGGGCTTGAACCGTTGCCAGGGAATACAACAGGGCCAGGTGCGGCGCACAGGTCCAATCGCAATTGTTGATGTCCGCCCGGAGAACGTCGGCAATGTTCATCGGCGTTTCATTTCCTCCTGCATTTCGCACAAATCCGACAGGTAAATCTTTTCCGCTTCCACCACCTCACGTTGAAGGGCCGCTTGCAATTTCATTTCCGCCCCGCCCACATGAGCTACGTTTGCTTGATCCTTGCATCTCTGCAAATACACCCGATTCGATTCCACAATCATATACAGATGATAGAATCGGTTAATATCCACGGCCGCCCCTTTCAATCCGACCCCATTTCCAGCGGCGCCCCCCCGGCGCGGCCCCCTTTCACTTTTTTTCCCGCGCCAGCTTTGCGGCCGCCTCCATCGCCTCCGTCACGCGCTTCCGCTCCCGCTCGAGATCCTTTTTTCCGAGCAGCCGGACCCAGGTTGTCTTCACCAGCATCCCCAGGACGAACGATAGCCCCCACCCCTCACGCCGCGCCAGGTGGCGAATTAACATCCCATCGCGCGCCGAGCACCGAAACGTCGTCCAGTTTTCCACGGCCGCCTCCTTTCCAGCTTGGATTATAGCCTATAGGGAGGGATCCTGCCTATAGGATTATAAGGAGGTCCTGCAGGTCCTGGATTATAGCGCGATCGCGCTATAGTATAAGGCCCGCGGCGCCGCGGCGCCGTCAATCCGCCCCCATCTCCACCGGAGAGCCCCGCGCGAAGCCGTCGAAGTAATCTTTCCAGCACGGACCCAGGGTAGCCTCCGCGTATTCTTCGGCCGTTGCGCGGGACGAATCCCACGCATGGATATTAAATTCGTCCCCGCACCGGGGGCAACAGCACGGGGGCCGCTCCTCCCGCTTCGGCGGCCGCTTCCCGCCCGGCGAGTACCACCGAAGTCCCCGGCAGCCCAGGACTAGCTCGCCCCACAGGACCGGCCGCCATTTCAGCTGCTGCCGAAGCCGCTTGAAGTCCCCTTTCGTCCCCTTCACCAGCTCCACCGCGAGGCCCCTAAGATCCCGCGCCGCATTTATCTGGACCCCCGCTGGCCCCCCGGCGCCGCCGCTGGCCTTCACCCAAGCGGCCTTCAATTCCAGGTGAGGCATATAGTCAGCGTCCACCGCAACATGTATATGGACGTGCCAGCGGCCCCGGGAGAACGTCAGCCCCCGGGCCTGGACCCACCCCCGCGCCTTCCCCTTCCACAGCTTCGACCGCCGGAGATTGCGGAAGCCCTTGTCCAGCAGCTTCCAGCCGGCCCGAAGCTCCCCGAGGCCGGCCGCCCGGATGGATAGAACAAGGTGTTTCGGGGCCTTGAAGCCGGCCAGCTCCGCCCGGAGCTCCTCTACGGCCGCCCCCGCCCAGGCCCGGAAGCAATCGGGACACCAGCGGTTTTTACACGTCCAGAGGGTCCCGACGCGCGCCCCGCATTTTTTGTGAAGCCAGACGGTATAGATCGTCCCGCACCCCTCCACCGCCTCCCGTTGCAGCCTGGAAGCGTCCAGAAAGCCGGCCGTGTCCTGTTTCAGGCCCCGCCAGCGGTCCCGGCGAGGCGGCCGTGGGGGCTGGCAATTCTCAAAATCAAGCGAATTTTCGCTATCGTCAGAGTGACAATTTGCGTCACTTTCCCGGCCGTCGGATTCCTCTACAGGGAAGATTCCCTCAAACTGCACGGAAGATTCCGTGGTAAGAACCCTAGTACTCCCCGACGGCCCGACGGCCCCCGTCCCGTCGTCGAGGCCCCCCCCGGAGGCCCCCCCCCTCACCCCGGCGCCCGAAGAATCGTTCGGGGTCCTTCCCAGGGGGCGCGGAGGGGGGGGGCTGGCCGCTGCGCCGCGCCGGGGGGCCGGCGCGGCTTGTGGAGGCCAGGGGAGCGTCAGGGAGGCCGCCAGAGAGAACGCTTGACCGTCCACCGTTGCGGGGGTACGATTCATGGCGTTGTAAGGGCGCGGGGATTGCATGGCTCTCCGCGTTCTGCCCCTCGCCGGTTCAGCCCCGGCGGGGGGCTTTTTTATTCGTCGTCCCCGGCATTCACTCCCGGCAACAGCGGGGATTTATGCGAGGGGCATTCCGCAACGGACTTCACACGGTCGTCATGCTGAACAAGAGGCCAATAATATATCGGAATCCGCAGCAGCCGGCATGAACGATACAGCAGGAAATCGAATCCGTCAAATCCTTTTTCCCACCCCGGAATCCGCCGCAGGGGAACCAGCATGAAACATTCCAGCAGCTTCACGGCAATCGGGAGCATTTCGGCCGAATAATACATCGCCTGGTTGCCCCAATCCTGCACCTGTTCCGGCAACGTGTAGGGCCGCTCTTTCGCAAACGGCAGCCCGCCATTCGCGGTTGCGTACAACGAAAACATGAACGGCTCCGGTTCCCGGCACTCCTCCCGAATCCGGCCGATTCCGTATTCCATGCGGCTCAGCCAATGTTCCGTAGGAACGACGTCATCCTCCAGCACCAGGAGGGGGCCGCCGGCCTTCAAGCCGATCCGCAGACATGACAAATGACCGGCCGCGCACCGTTTGACGGAGCGAGAGAGGCGGGAGCGGTTGACGTAGACTTCGAAGCCGGCGTGAAGGCGCGCGCGCGCGCCCCGCTGCGGACAAGTCAGGATAAGTCGTTTCAGCATGGCGCCGCCCCTTTCAGCCAAGGGTTAACCGAAAATACTCCCAATCGTGTCACCGATGAGGTCCGTTCCGTACTTGATCCCGAGGTCCGCCCAATCCGTCCCGCCGCTGGACGGGGGCTGGACGCGCGGGAGGGGGACGGCCTGGACGGGGACGCCGGCCGCCGCCGTGCGGGGCTTCAGAACGAAGAAGTACAGGGCCGCGAGGCCGGCCGCCAGGAGGATGAGGGTTGAAGTTTTCACAGGTATTTCCTCAAAAGGAAAAGCAACACAAGGCCGCCAAGGACCCAGGGGACATAAGAACCCATCGCGCGGCGCACATCTTCCTTTTGTTCTTCCTTCCCGACCTCAAGGGGATCGCCTCCGGGGAGGCCGTCGGGGACGAAGGACCCGAGGCTCCCGGCGAGGCCCGCTTGATCCTCCACCGCTTTTAAATTCGCCTCATGCTGCCCCACCGCCAGGGACAGCCCCGACACGGCGGACAGGGCCGCATTATCCGCGAAGCCCCAATAGCGTCCAAGCATCGAGACCCCGCGCGAGAGCTGCGCCGCCACCGAATCCGATCCCGCCTGGAAATAATAGTCACGAATCTTGAGGGAGGATTGGAAAAGCTCCGCGAGGTCGTCCAGCACCGCCTGTTGATCCGGCAGGGACAGGGCGCGCGCCGCCGCCGAATAGGCCGCTTCGTCAATCGAGGCCGTTTTCTTCATCACGGACACGAGGCGGTCCTGCACCGCCGCGAAATCGGCGTACTGTTGAGCGGCATCCATGTTTCACCTTTCGCGGGGGCGCCGGCCCCGGCAGTTAATATAGCCGCCGGGGCCCTGGCGGTGCAATCCCTTTCTTCGTCGTCGCGGCCGGCCGGGGGGACCGCGCGCGGCCGGAAATCTTGTCCTGTTGGCCCCGGCCGCGATTCCAAGTCCGCATAACGCCAATGTCCGCCGGCCGGTTGACCTTATTCCGAATGTGCTTTGCGTTCATCACGGCTTTTCCCCTTCAATCGTCCCGTGTCCCATTGAAAACGTGCAACGTGTAGGGCAAATGACGCTACCCGCAGGACCGCGGGGCCCAGGGGGCGCGATTTCAAGCAACGTCGCCTTGCTTGGCACCAGGTCCGCTACATGGCACTTCGCGCACAGGCCCAGGAGGCCCGAGTACAGCCGCGAATCCCCAAACATCCCGCAGCCGGCGAGGAGGGCGCCGGAAAGGACACAGCACAGAAACCAGGAGGCCGCGCGCTTCATAGCCGCACCTTATGAAAGTTGAATCCACCGGACGGTCCCGGCATCACCATTCCCGCCGTTTCCTCCCCCGTTCTTTCCCGTGCCACCAGTACCGCCGAGCGCCTGGACGGCCCAGGAACCGGGGATAGCCGAAGTAGTATAAACAATCACTTCACCGCCCGTCCCGCCGCCGCCGCCGCCGGTCGCAAGGGCGCCGGTCCCGTCGCCGTCGCCGCCGTTGCCGCCATTCGCCTGGACGTAAGAGGGGGACGCGCCAGCGCAAAGACGCGCCGCAATCGCGAGGATTCCGCCGCCCGCCCCGCCGCCGCCGCCTTTCTTATTAACATTATCTCCCGATCCTCCGTTTCCGCCCGTTCCCGACCCCACATTATAGAGGTTTGTGTAAGAGTTCAAAAACTCCGCCATGAAAAAATTAAGCAGCCTATGTATTCCAGCCCCCCCCAAGTCTTGCGCGATTGCGGTCACAGTCCGTCCGGGGGTTGTCGCGGCAACGACCCCGGCCCCACCAGCCCCCGCATTCAAGACCGTACCGGAATCCGGATTCGCACAAGACCGCGTTACGTTTGATCCGTATTGGGCCCCGGCGAGTTGTCCAGGCCCCGCCCCGGCCCGCCCCGGGGCGGGCGCGGGCCGGGGGGGGGGCGGCGCGGCGCGGGC
>Ga0315273_10011298_pt1 | contig 11415 bp, 10 predicted proteins | sample YL17G02_0_MG_FD_205753 | JGI IMG/M metagenome (GOLD analysis project Ga0315273, IMG submission 205753) | Sediment microbial communities from Yellowstone Lake, YNP, Wyoming, USA - YL17G02_0 | ecosystem: Environmental > Aquatic > Freshwater > Lake > Sediment | place: USA: Wyoming | collected...
ATTTCGCTATTTCCATGGTAGGCGGAACAGGACTTGAACCTGTGACTTCCACGGTGTAAGCGTGGCGCTCTCCCAGCTGAGCTACCCGCCCGGATCACCCCGATTTTCGCGAGCTATCTAACAGTGATTCCCCCGGTTGTCAAGGATTAATTGGTCCCTGCCGTTCACGCGGCATGGCTGCAAAGGGACGGAGATCTTCCCCGCAATGGGATCCGTTTCAGGTGTCATCGCCTCATCGCCCGGATCGGTCTGCCCTTTCGTTTCCTCCTCCGGTAGAAGCGCATGCTTCAGGACCTCATCGACATTCTCCACGAGGATGATTTTCAGGTTTTTCAGCACATTGGCCGGAACATCCGCCAGATCCTTTTCGTTGTCCTTGGGGATAATCACGGTACGGATATTCCCTCGATGCGCCGCAAGCAATTTCTCCTTCAGCCCTCCTATCGGCAGGACCCGGCCCCGCAGCGTGATCTCGCCCGTCATGGCCAGATCCCCTCTGACCTTCCGGCGGATGAAGGCGGAGGCAATGGAGGTCGCCATCGCAATGCCGGCGGAGGGTCCGTCCTTGGGAATCGCCCCTTCGGGCACATGGACGTGGATATCCGTCTCCTTGTAGAAACCTTCCGGCAACCCGAATTGTCCCGCCCGGGCACGGACGTACGTCAGCGCCGCCTGCGCCGACTCCTGCATGACGTCACCCAACTTTCCGGTAAGAATCATCTTTCCGGTCCCCTTCATGATGGAGACTTCGATGACCAGCAGTTCCCCGCCCACTTCGGTCCAGGCGAGGCCGATCGTAAGGCCGATTTCATCCCGTCCCTCAGTCTCCCCGTGACGGAATTTCGGCACGCTCAGGTACCCCTGAATGGATTTTGAGGAGATCCGGATACGGTTTTTACCGCCGTCGGCCACGATCTTCCGGGCGACCTTCCGGCAGATCGAAGCGATCTCCCGCTCCAGATTCCGGACCCCCGCCTCCCGGGTGTATTTACGGATGATCGTGAGCAACGCCCCGTCCGTAAAAACGACGCCTTTCCCCTTCAGCCCGTTCGCTTCCATCTCCTTGCGGACGAGGAACCGCTTGGCGATATTGAGCTTTTCCGGCTCCGTATATCCGGCCAGGCGGATGACCTCCATTCGGTCCTGCAATGGCGCGGGGATGGTCTGCAAGACATTGGCCGTGGTAATGAACATGATATCGGAGAGGTCGTAGTCGACTTCCAGATAATTGTCGTTGAAGGCACAGTTCTGCTCCGGATCGAGGACCTCCAACAGTGCGGACGAGGGATCCCCTCTGAAATCGGAACTCAGCTTGTCCACCTCGTCCAGACAGAAGACGGGGTTGTTCGTCCCGGCCTTCTTGAGAAGCTGGATGATCTTCCCCGGCATGGCGCCGATGTATGTTCGCCGGTGGCCCCGGATCTCCGCCTCGTCCCGGACGCCGCCCAGGGAGAGCCGGACGAATTTCCGATTGGTCGCACGGGCCACCGATTTCGCGATGGAGGTCTTCCCGACGCCCGGAGGTCCCACCAGACAGAGGATGGGTCCCTTGTTCTTCTTTACAAGGGTCTGGACGGCCAGATATTCGATGATCCTCTCTTTGACCTGTTTGAGGCCGTAATGGTCTTCTTCCAGGATGGTTTCCGATTCCCGCAGGTTATATTTGTTTTCCGTTTCCTCGGACCACGGCATATCGAGCAACCAGTCGATGTAATTCCGGACCACCGTCGCCTCGGCGGACATCGGGGCCATCATCTGCATCTTCTTGATTTCCTGTTTGACCTTCTTGTGGGCCTCTTCGGAAAGCTTCTTCTGTTTCAGCTTTTTTTCCAGTTCAACGATTTCATTGCGGAAATCGTCCTTCTCCCCCATCTCCTTCTGGATGGCCCGCATCTGTTCGTTGAGGTAGTAGTCCTTCTGGGTCTTATCCATCTGCTTCTTGACCCGTCTTTTGATCTTCTCCTCAACGTGCAGGATCTCGATCTCCGAAAGCATCAGTTCATATATCGTTTCCATCCTCTCGGGAATGTGGCAGATCTCGAGGATTTTCTGCTTGTCTTCCAATTTGGCGTTGACCTGCGAAATGACGACATCGGCAAGCTTCGAGGGATCTTCGATGGAGGCGATGGTCCCGACCATCTCCAGATGAACCTTCTTGGTCATCTTGGCATAGGTTTCAAAAGACTCCCGGATGCTCCTCATCAGGGCTTCGATTTTTACATCTTCCGTATTACCGATCTCTTCGAGTTCGTCGGCACGGACCAGGAAATATTCCTCGCAGGGGAGGTATTCGCGGACAATCCCCCGTTTTTTCCCTTCAACCAGAACTTTGACCGTGCCATCGGGCAGGCGCAGCAGCTGGATGATGATCCCGATCGTTCCGATGCGGTAGATCTCATCTTCACCCGGGTCATCCTTCTGGGCGCTCTTCTGCGCAACCATGAAGATCTCCTTCTCGTCCTTCATGGCTGACTCCAGCGCGGCGATCGACCTTTCCCTTCCCACGAACAGGGGGACGATCATGTGGGGAAAGACCACCACATCTCGGAGGGGCAGAAGGGGAATCTCCATCGTTGCCGCACCCCTGTCCCCGTATTTTCCATTGTCAAACATCATTTCATTTTCCTGTTTCAAAAAATCAAGCGGTCTCCGATTTCTTTTCGAAAAGGAGGATCGGCTTTTCCTTGTTCATCACGACCTCCTCGCTGATGACGCATTCCTTCACGTCAGGCGTGGACGGCAGTTCGTACATGATATCGAGCATCGTATTTTCCAGAATCGCGCGCAGACCTCGTGCACCCGACTTCCGTTCGACGGACAGGGTTGCAATGGCGCGAAGCGCGCCATCCGTAAATTTCAGTTTGACCCCTTCCAACTCGAAAAGCTTCTGATATTGCCGGACGATGGCGTCCTTGGGCTCTACCAGGATTCGAATCAGCTCCTCCTGCGACAGTTCGTTCAGAGATGCAATCACGGGCAGTCGGCCAATAAACTCCGGGATCAATCCATATTTCAGCAGGTCTTCGGGACGCACATCTTGGAGCAACTGATTCGTCTTTTTATCCCGCTTGCTGCGGATTTCGACCCCAAAACCCATGGCGTTGAAGCCGGTCCGGCGCGCGATGATGCCGTCCAGATCGTTGAACGCCCCGCCGCAGATGAACAGGATGTTGGTCGTATCGACCTGGATGAATTCCTGTTGGGGGTGCTTTCTCCCCCCCTTGGGCGGAATGTTGGCTGTGGTACCTTCAATGATCTTCAAGAGCGCCTGCTGGACCCCCTCTCCCGACACATCCCGCGTGATGGAGGGATTTCCCGATTTTTTGGCGATCTTGTCGATTTCATCGATATAAACGATCCCCTTGGAGGTCTTCTCGACATCATAATCGGCATTCTGCAGGAGGCTGAGAATGATATTCTCCACATCCTCCCCCACATAGCCCGCCTCGGTCAACGTTGTCGCATCGGCGATCGTGAAGGGGACATTCAAAATTCTGGCGAGGGTTTTCGCCAGAAGCGTCTTGCCGGACCCGGTCGGCCCGATCAGCAGGATGTTGCTCTTGTGGATATCGACACCGTCCATATCGATGCGGGAAAACAACCGGCGGTAGTGGTTGTAAACAGCCACGGACAGAACCCTCTTCGATCGTTCCTGCCCAATGACATACTGGTCGAGAAATTTCGCAATGTTCTTCGGATCCGGAATTCCCTTGCGGAACTCTTCCGTTCCCGGTCTCTCGCGCTCTTCCTCCACGATGCAACGGCACAGCTCGATGCACTCGTCGCAGATATAGGCCGTGGGGCCGGCGACGAGCTTCTTGACCTCATTCTGGCTCTTCCCGCAGAATGAACAGAACAGAAGACCCCTTCCGTTCTGCGGATCTCTTCCTTTTCTAACCATTCAATCATACCCTCTTTAAATCATTAAATTCTCTTGACAATGATTTCATCGATAATGCCGTATTGTCTGGCCTGATCACAGGTCATGTAATAATCCCGTTCGGTGTCGGCCGTGATCTTTTCCATGGGTTGACCCGTCAGATGCGCCAGAATCTGATTCAGTTCATCCTTCAACCGCAGGATCTCGCGCGCCTGGATGTCGATGTCCGTCGCCTGTCCCTGGAATCCGCCCAGGGGCTGGTGGATCAGGATTCGCGAATGGGGCAGGGCAAACCTCTTTCCCCTTTGACCCGCCGCGAGAAGGAGGGCGCCCATGCTCGCCGCCTGTCCCATGCAGACCGTACAGACCGCGGGTTTGATGTACTGCATCGTATCGTAAATCGCCATCCCCGAACTGACATGACCGCCGGGGGTATTCAGATAAAAAAAGATCTCCTTGTCGGGATCATCCGATTCCAGGTAGAGCAGTTGTGCGATGACGAGGTTCGCCACCTCATCGTCGATGCCCGTCCCGAGGAAGATGATACGATCCTTGAGGAGTCTCGAATAGATATCGAATGCCCTCTCCCCGCGACCGTCCTGCTCGACCACCATAGGGATCAGACTCATTTCCCCTCCTCCGTCATCTGCTTCTTTTCGTTCCTGACGGTGGTCACCTTCGCCTTTGCCTCCAGGAACTCATATGTCTTCCGGTTCAGAATCTCGCTCCGGATGTTGTCGATCAGATCGTCCTTGTCCAGCGACTTCTTCAATATTTCATAATCCTGAGCCCTCTGCGCGGCGATCTCCCGGATCTTATTTTCCACCTCGTCGTCTCCCGCGGTCAGCCCCTCTTTGCCGGCAATCCCCTTGAGCAGAAGCACCGTCTTGACGATCTTGGCCGCTTCCTCCCGGAATTGATCATGGAGCTTGAAACTGAATTCGGCCGCCTTTTTCGGATCCATGCCGCCGGAAACCATTCTCCGCTGCGTGTCGGACATCATGTAGTAGATCTGCCGTTCCACAAAGGACTCCGGAACCTCGAACGCATTTTTTTCCAAAAGCCGGTCACTGATCTGTCTTTCAAACGCCGCAGCGATCTTCCGCTTCTTCTCTTCTTCCAGGTTCTTCCGGATATCGTCCCTGAGGGCCTCAAGGGATTCGTACCTTTCAAAATTCTTGATAAATTGTTCATCGATCTCCGGAAGCTTCTTGACCCGCACACCTTTGATCATAACGGTAAATTCGACATCTTTCCCGGCCAGATTTGCGGCGTGGTAGTTCTCCGGAAACTTGACGGCGACGGACTTCGACTCATCTTTCCTCATGCCGATGACCTGCTCCTCGAAACCGGGGACAAAGGTTTTCGAACCGATTTCAAGCAAGTAATTATCCGACTTCAGCTCCTTGAGCGGCTCGCCGGCAAGGGCGCCCGCGAAATCGAGGGTGACGAAATCTCCCGCAATAATCCCGCGGTCTTCACTTACCTCTTCCATGGTGGCAAACATCTGGCGGATTTCCTGCATTCTCGCCTCAAGGTCCTCCCCGGTCACGACCGGCTCTTCTTTCTCCAGTTCAAGACCAACATAGTCCCTGGGTTCAACGGCGGGCTCCACCTCGACTGTTGCCGAAAAGGTAAAATTCTTTTCCGCTTCGATTCCCTTCTGTTCGATCTCCGGCTGCATCACCGCCGGAATTACTTTCTCCTGCAGCGTCTCCCAGTAGTACCGGTTCACCAGATTGGAGACCGTTTCTTCTTCGGCCGTTTCCCGGTAATGCGCCTCGAGGATCCCTCGCGGAATCCTGCCCGGCCTGAACCCCCTGACCTTGGCCTTCTTCCCCACCTTGCGGTAAACCGAGTCCAACTCATTCTTTACATCCGCCCAGGGGATATCAAAGGATAGTTTCTTCTTTACGGTGCTGATATCTTCAATTTTTACGGCGGCACTGATGTCACTCACGGCAATAGGCTCCTTTGTCCAAATATAATTTAATCGGATGATCCACAGATTGGTGCGAGAGAGGGGATTTGAACCCCTATCCGCTCAGGCGGGCTGGATCCTAAGTCCAGTGCGTCTACCAGTTCCGCCACTCTCGCAGGGTAGAAGCTCTGTCTTTATAAACATTGCCCCACCGATTGTCAACATCCATTATCGAAGAAACATCCGCAACATATTAAAAAACCGCCTTTACGGCGGTTTTAATTTCAATTGGTCGGGGCGAGTGGATTTGAACCACCGGCCCTCTGAACCCCATTCAGATACGCTACCAGACTGCGCCACGCCCCGACATGAATCAGCTCAATTATAGGAGTTTTTACCACCAATCCCGGGCCAATGTCAAGGACAATGAGGCATAAAAAACTTGAATTCATACCATGGATCAAGTATATTCTTCCCGGAGTTTGGGGAAATACGATGACCGGGAAGGTGATTGCAGACCGAACGATGTATAAATACAATTTTTCTTTTACCCTTGTACTGACCTTTCTTTTACTCATGGCCTCCCTATGCCATGCGGACATCTACAAATACACAGACCCGGAGGGGGTCATCCACCTGACCAACGTCCCCACGGAACCCGATATCCCCTATGTTCTGGTCATGAAGGAGAAGCGTGTCATCTTCCAATTGAAAGGGGATATCGCCCTTTACGACGATCTGATTGCCCGGGCCTCGGAAAGATACCGCGTCGACTCCGCCCTGGTCAAAGCCATCATCAAGGCGGAATCGAATTTCAATCACCGGGCCGTCTCACCCGTAGGCGCACGGGGCCTGATGCAACTCATGCCGGCCACAGCGGCATCGCTTCAGGTAAAGGACTCCTTTCATCCCGAGACCAATATCGACGGCGGCGTCCGCTACATCCGTTACCTCATGAATCTGTTCAACGGCAACCTTCCCCTCGTCCTGGCTGCCTACAATGCGGGTGAAAATGCCGTCATCCGGCACAACAATCGCATCCCCCCCTATCCGGAAACGCAGACCTATGTGAAACGCGTCCTGAATTATTTAGACGGGTACAGCAAGAAGTGAACTGTGGGGACAGATGCCGAGCTATGGGGACAGATTTGAAATCTGTCCCCATAGCGATCAAGGCGCCTGCCCTGCGATCAGATACCCCTTGAGACCGTTCAATTTCTTTTCCTTGATTCCGGGCACCGCCGCGAGATCCGAAAGCTCCCGGAATGCGCCCCTTTGTTTGCGCAACTGAATGATTTGATAAGCCATTTTTTCGCCGATGCCGGGAACCAGGGAAAGATCCTCCTCCGAGGCTTGATTGAGGTCGACCGGCAGGCCCAGGGCCAGCCTCCTTGCGGCGGCCATCTCCCCGATTTTCACCTCCCCCTGCCCAGAGGTCACCAGGACGGAACCAGCGGAGATCCCCACGCCTTCGATCTTCCCCCCGTCATTCATTCCTGGAATCACCGCGATTTCGCGTACTTTCTCGATGGTCGTTCCCTCCGGCAGAAAATAAATCCCCTCCCTCCCCGGATCACCTGCGACCTCAACGGCCATCAAACCCGGTCCCTGGCTTCCCCAGGGGATGGGTGATTCCCGAACCGGCTGCCGGGCGTTGAGGAGAGAAACCCCATAGACGGTTAGAGAGACCGTCAGGAGCGTCAGGGCGCCCAGTCTCTGTCCCTCGGAAACCCGCATTCAGGATTCCTTTCCCAGACCGAAGGCGTCGTGCAGAACCGTGACGGCCAGCTCCGTGTACTTCGCCTCCACGACACAGGAGACCTTGATCTCGGAGGTGCTGATCATCATGATGTTAATCCCTTCGCGGGCGAGCGTCTGGAACATCCGGGCCGCAACCCCGGAGTGGCTGATCATGCCGACGCCGATGATCGATACCTTCGCCACATTGTCGTCGACCTCTAATTTTTCCGCGCCGACCTCCTGCACCACCCCGGAAATGATCCGCGTCGCTTCGCGGACATCCTTCCGGGAGACCGTAAAGGTGAGATCCGTATGCCCCTGGATGCTCGCGTTCTGGATGATCATATCGACGAGGATGTTATGCTCCGAAAGGGGCGTGAACAGACGGGCCGCCACGCCGGGGCGGTCCGGAACATGAATCACCGTGATTTTCGCCTGATCCCGGTCATAGGTTACGCCGGCCACCACTTCCCTCTCCATATCCATATCCTTTTCCTCCCTGGTCACCAAGGTTCCCCCTTCATCCGTGAACGAGGATTTAACATACACCGGAACATTATATTTTTTGGCAAGCTCAACGGAGCGCGGCTGGAGCACCTTGGCCCCGGCCCTGGCCATCTCCAGCATCTCATCATAGGTGATCCGGTCCAGCCTTCGGGCGTTGCTGCAGATGTTGGGATCGGTGGTATACACCCCGTCCACGTCGGTATAGATATCGCAGATATCGGCCTTGAGCGCGGCGGCCAGGGCCACGGCGCTGGTGTCCGATCCGCCCCGTCCCAGGGTGGTGATGTTGTTTTCCCGATCAATGCCCTGGAACCCGGCAACAACCACAATGGTCCCTTTCTTCAGTTCAGCGCGGATGGCCTCCGTATCCACTTTCAGGATACGGGCCTTCTTGAAGGCCTGATCGGTCAAAACCCGAACCTGAAATCCCAGGAAGGATTTCGCCGGGTATCCCATACCGTTCAGCATGATCGCGAGCAGGGTGACCGTCACCTGCTCGCCCGTGGAGACCAGGGAATCGTACTCCCTGGGATCAGGTTCGTCCGCCGCCTTCTGCGCGAGCTGGATCAGACGATCCGTCTCCCCCGACATCGCCGACAGGACGACGACCACGTCATTTCCCTCTTCCTTTGTCCGGATCACCTTCTTCGCCACATTCGCAATCTTGTCGAGATTGCCGACCGAGGTGCCGCCGTACTTCTGAACCACCAGAGCCATCTGCTAATATCCTCCTTCTTTGAGGGTCTTCTCCCAGAAACCGATTCGGTCCCGGCAACCGGAAAGCTCAATTTTTCTCACATTCTCTTCCATATAGGTCATAACGACAAACAGGGCATCGACCGGAACGGCCTCCCGAATCTTCTCCGCCCATTCGATGACCATGACGCCCCTGCCGGACAGATACTCATCATACCCCATTTCAGCAAGGTCGGCGCATCCCGTCAGACGATAGACATCCAGATGATAAAGGTCCACCTGCCGTCCCGGATACTCGTTGATGAGCGTAAAGGTCGGCGAGGTAACCGCATAGCTCTCCGGAACGCCGAGCCCGTTTGCGATTCCCTGGGTCAGGCAGGTCTTGCCGGAACCCAGTTCTCCGGTCAGGGCAACGACATCTCCCGCCTCAAGGCCATCCGCCAGAATCCGTCCGATCCGGAAGGTCTCCTCCGGACTTTTTGATAACAGGACCATAACCGATCGCTCGCCTGAGATCATCTTACGCCCTCAGTAAGGCGTCCGCCATGGTCGCAACCTTCTTCATCATCGGAACGTCATGGACCCGGATGACCTGTCCTCCATTGAGGATCGCCGCCGTGACCGCCGCCGCCGTTCCCTCACTACGTTCCACCGGCGTCCCCCCTGTGACCCGGCCGATAAAGGCCTTGCGGGAAGCCCCGATCAGAATCGGCCTTCCCAAAATCCTGATTTCACGGAGGTACTTGATGAGGCGCATGTTGTCCTCGGTGGTTTTGCCAAAACCGATACCCGGATCGACCATAATCTGCGTCGGATCGATTCCCACATCCCCGGCCCGTTCGATTCCCTTTCTCAAATAAGCGATAATCTCGCCCCGCAGGGAATGGTACGCAAGATCCCCCGCCTGCATCGACTTCGGAACCCCCCTCATGTGCATGAGCACGATGGCCGCACCGGTGTCGGCCACGACTTTTGCCATGGCCTCATCAGACCTCATCGCGCTGACGTCATTGACGATTTCCGCCCCCTCCCCCAGGGCTTCCCGTGCCACGGACGCCTTCATTGTATCGACCGAGAGCGGAAGATCGGTCCGCGATGCAAGGGCTCGAATGACCGGGATGACCCGCCGCATCTCCTCTTCCGGGGAAACGGGATCCGACCCGGGGCGGGTGGATTCTCCCCCGATGTCGAGGATGTCCGCCCCCTCCTCCGCCATCCGGATCCCCTCTTCGACGGCTTTTTCCGGGGAATCGAACCGGCCGCCGTCAGAAAAGGAATCCGGTGTCACGTTGATGATCCCCATGATCAGCGTCCGTTCCCCAAGATTCATTTCCCTCCGGGACGTCCGGAGCAGGAACGAATCCGCAAAGATGTTTTTCAATATCTCCCGGAGCCGTTCCGAAATCGCGCCCAAACCGAAGGGCTGCGCTGAAATCTTGTCGGCGAACCGTTGCATCTGCTTGAGCGTCCCCATCAGGATCACATCCGTCCGGGCGACGCTGCACGCGACCGTCCCCCTGGCGACGGCCGCATCCCCCCCCAGGGAGAGCATCTCCTGTTTGATGATGTTGGCCACCCGGCACTCCAGGCCGTCAAGGACAATGTTCAGATGGAACATCTTGGGGAGCATCGCCTGAATGCCGTAGGGGTCCACGTCCGCTCCCTTCAGGGCGTCGAGGGCCTCTTTTCCCGAGGTCAGATGCAGATATCGGATTCCAAAGTCATTCATGGCCAAGCCGGAGTGCCGTACAAATGATTTACGAAAACACGACGATGATCCGCTGATTCGGGTCGGATGATCCCATAAGAAACCAAGACCGGCGTGTAACAACCCGTTTAAAAAGTTGCCGATCCAGGCTGTTCAAAAACGTCTGGATGCAAGGCCCCCGATATCCTGAGCCGTGAGGCGTACTTTCTGGTACGTTGAACGGCGAAGGATGAGGGAAACGCAGCAGACGGGCGTTTTTCAACAGCCTGCTCATGTGTTTGCCTCCGGGACCGTGTTCACATCGTCCTGCGGCTTCCCGATCCCGATCAGCGCGTCCAGTTCCGGTCCGTTCAGGACCTCTTTCTCTAACAGTTCCATGGCGATCCGGTTCAGGAGATCCAGGTGATCCGACAAGAGCTTCCTGGCGCTCTCGTAGCCCGTCATGACGATCCGCGAGACCTCCTTGTCGATCTTTTTGGCCGTATCTTCGCTGTAATCCTTGTGGGTGGCGAACTCCCGTCCCAGGAAGATCTGTTCCTCCTTCTTTCCGTAGCTCAGAGGTCCCATCTCATCGCTCATGCCCCATTCGCAGACCATCTTGCGGGCGAGATTGGTCGCCCGTTCGATATCGTTCCCGGCGCCGGTGGTGAAATCCTTCAGGATCAGTTCCTCCGCCGCGCGCCCGCCCAGCAGGATTACGATACTGTTCAGGAGGAATTCCCGCGGATAGGTGTGCTTTTCATCGACGGGCAACTGCTGCGTCAGACCCAGGGCTAGTCCCCTGGGGATGATGGTCACTTTGTGGATCGGATCGGTTCCGGGCAACATTCGAGCGACGAGCGCGTGACCCGTCTCGTGATAGGCCGTGTTTCTTTTTTCCGCATCGCTGATGACCATGCTTTTCCGTTCGGCGCCCATCATGACCTTGTCCTTGGCATACTCGAAGTCGCTCATGTTCACCTT
>Ga0315273_10011299_pt1 | contig 11414 bp, 7 predicted proteins | sample YL17G02_0_MG_FD_205753 | JGI IMG/M metagenome (GOLD analysis project Ga0315273, IMG submission 205753) | Sediment microbial communities from Yellowstone Lake, YNP, Wyoming, USA - YL17G02_0 | ecosystem: Environmental > Aquatic > Freshwater > Lake > Sediment | place: USA: Wyoming | collected...
CCACGGGATCCCGATTCGCATTGACGACCCGGACGCGCCCGTCAAGCTGGTTCACATAGAGGACGTCGTGGCGGCCTTTCTGGATGTGCTCGAGACACCACCTCAAGGCGTAGAACACCGCACGGTTACCCCGACTACCGAGACCACGGTAGGGGAGCTGGCGGCGCGCGTGCAGGGGTTCCGTGCCACACAGCACTCGCCGGACCTGCCAGACCTCTCGGGACACTTCATGAGGTCGCTGTACTCCACGTATCTGTCATACCTCGAACCCGAGGAGCTGGTCTTCTGTCTAGACGTTCGTGCCGACGAGCGCGGCGACCTGGCGGAGCTGGTCCGTGAGGCGCACGCCGGCCAGGTTTTCGCCTCGCGCACGCATCCGGGCATCACCCGGGGCAACCACTATCACGACACCAAGGTCGAACGATTCATGGTGATTGAGGGCGCTGGCTGCGTGCGACTGCGACCCCTCGGCAGCAACAGCGTGATAGAGATCCCGTTGAGCGGCGCCTTTCCGCAGGGCGTGATCATCCCGCCCGGGACGGTACACAGCATCGAGAATGTGGGCGGGACTGAGATGGTCACTCTCTTCTGGGCGGCCGAGGTCTTCGACCCGGAACGGCCCGACACGTACTACGAACCTGTCCTGTCCGGCGGGGAGAAGCCTTGAAGGTCGCAACGATCCTCGGCACGCGCCCGGAGATTATCCGCCTCTCGCGCGTGATCGCCGTCCTCGACGGCCACCTGGAGCACGTGCTGGTGCACACCGGACAGAACTACGACTACGAACTCAGCCAGGTGTTCTTCGAGGACCTCGAGCTGCGTCCGCCCGACAGGTATCTGGAGGCGGCCGGTGCGACGGCCGCGGAGACTATCGGGAACGTCATCGCACGCGCCGATGCCGCTCTGCGTGAGGTGGAGCCGGACGCAGTGTTGATCCTCGGCGACACGAACAGCTGCCTCGCGGCCATCGCCGCTAAACGCCTGCACATCCCCGTGTTTCACATGGAAGCAGGCAACCGCTGTTTCGACGAGCGTGTACCAGAGGAGATCAACCGCAGGATCGTCGACCACATCGCCGACATCAACCTGCCGTACAGCGACATCTCGCGACAGTATCTGCTGGCCGAAGGGCTGCCGGCAGACCGAGTGATCAAGACGGGCAGTCCGATGTACGAAGTGCTGCATCACTATCGCCCCAAAATCGAGGCGGCACAGGCACTTACGGAACTCAGCCTTGAGCCCGACGCCTACTTCGTGGTCAGCGCCCACCGCGAGGAGAACATCGACGATGAGCGACAATTCGCGCGCCTTGTGGAGCTGCTGCAGAGACTCTCCAGCGAATTCGGGCTGCCGGTCGTGTTGTCGACTCACCCCCGCACTCGGAAACGACTCGAGGAGAGCGGCGCGTGTCTCCCCTCCCAGGTGCTGACGCTGAAGCCGTTCCGTTTCTCCGACTACGTGCACCTCGAAATCAACGCCCGGGCTGTCCTGTCGGACTCCGGCACCATCAGCGAGGAGGCCTCAATCCTCAACCTTCGGGCGCTCAACATCCGCGAGGTGCACGAGCGCCCGGAAGCTATGGAGGAAGCCTCGGTCATGTTGACAGGCTTCGCATGGCCCCGTGTGTCTGAGGCCCTCCACATCCTCGAGACCCAGCCACGCGGCGACGACCGGCTGCTGCGACTGGTCGGCGACTACGAGGCACCGCATGTTTCGGAGAAGGTCCTGCGTCTCATCGTGAGCTACACCGACTACGTGCGGCGCAACGTCTGGGGACTCAGCTAGGGAAGTCAATCTGCGGGAGTGGGCGATCTGTCATGCTGGGTCGTATCAGCAAGTCATTGTGAGCACCTCCGTCAGCTCTGGGCTGGCCGACGCGGTTCTCCGGCGAAAAGCCACCGCGGCCCTCGAGGATCCTCTTGACGGGCCGCAGCTCGCGGTTCTCCTTCTCGCACGCCGTGTGGACATGCGACTATGCTGAGTCATGGCTACCCAGCCTCATCAAGAGCTGAGATGCGATGGCCGATATTGGGGAAGCGGTGCGTGTTGATGGCCCAGACGAAAGTGGCGGCAATGGGACAGGCACTTCTCCTCCTGAGCCGTACCGGACTTGGAGCGAACCTGACCGACGACCTGATCAGAAGCAGATGACGCTGAATCGTGTGTTGATGATCGCCGACGTGCTTGCCCACGGTGGAGCCGAGCGACAGCTTGCTCTCCTCGCTTCATCCATCCTTGGGCAGGTCTCCGTCCGTGTCATCACCATGTCGGACGGTCCGTACAGACAAGTCCTCGAGAACGCGGGAGTTGCGGTTGTGGTTACTCCACGCACCTGTCGCTTCGATGTCCGACCAGCCGTAGCGGTCTGGCGCGCAGTGCGTGATTGGAGACCTTCCGTCGTCCATTCCTGGGGGTTGATCTCCACTGCCGCGGCTTTGCCCGCCTGCCGCCGTTGGCGCGTGCCGCTGGTCGAGGGGAGCATCCGCGTCGGTTGGAGGCAGCCGCGTCGCGGACGGATACTACGGTTCCTGGCGGGTCGAGCCGACGCCGTGGTTGCGAACAGTAATGCTGGCTTACGAGCATTTGGCTTTGACCACGATCGCCGAGGCCACGTCGTCTACAACGGCTTCGACAAATCCAGATTGCTCGGTCTGGACGTGGTGCGCGGTACGGAGAACCGTGTAGGAGTGGTCATGGCCGCAAGGATGCGGCCTGTGAAGGATTTTTCCCTCCTCTTGCAGGCGGCCACTGTTCTGGGCGAGGCAGAACCGGACCGATGGCGTTTCATTCTCGCCGGGTCAGGATCCGAACGGGAGAGGCTGCTTGCGCAGGCGCGGAGAGTCCGCGGGTGTGTGCTCGAGTTCCCTGAGACGGGGCTCGAGGTACTGCCGGCAGTGGCGTCTGCCGATATCGGCGTTCTGCTCACAGCACCGGACTTTGGCGCGGAGGGTTGCTCGAACACAATCCAGGAGTACATGGCTCTTGGATTGCCGGTCGTTTGCAGTGATGGCGGAGGCAACCGCGAGATCGTGGAGGACGGAATCAGCGGAATTGTGATTCCCCCGGCCGATGTCGATGCGCTGGTCCGAGCCCTTCGGTCCTTGGGGTCTGACGCCGACCTGCGCGCACGTCTCGGGAATGCGGGAAGGGAGTTCGCAGACTCTCGTTTCTCTGTGGAGAGATACGTGGAGGACTTCCTGACAATCTATCGTGAAGTGTCCATTGGCGACTGAGTGCGGCCTTCGTACCGCTGACATGAGAACGGCGACGAGGCCGAAGAGGTGGGCTCCCTCACTGACACCTCTACCTAGGGAGTTGGCCCGCTGATGAAACACCCGCAGGATAAGTCGGTTGATGGTGCTGATGGTCTCATGAGGAGAGTCTTGAGGATCTGTGTCGTCGGCGAATGGCTGCATGGGCGGCCGGACGAGGGAATCCACAACTTGGCCCAGCATCTCTCCCACGAATGGCGGAAAGACCACCCGGTTTGGACAATCAGGATCGGGCCTGACTTCGCCGTCAACAGGCTCTTTCTCAGTGTGAAGCTGTGCAAGCTGCTCCGCAGCATTCGACCTGATCTCGTCTTCTACATATCTCCGTCTTCCGCCAAGACCACGGCGCTTGTCCGGGCAAAGATGCTGAAGGCCTATTCTCCTCAGGCAAGGGTGCTGGTGATCGCCTGCCAACCGGCTGCGTACCGTGCTTCTGAGCGACATCTCTTGCCCTTGTTTGCCCCCGACGGCATCTTCGTCCAATCCCCTCGAGGAGAAGAGGCACTGGGGAAGGTTGGGTGCCCGGTGCATTTTCTGCCCAGCGGCGTTGATCTTGCCCGCTTTGCACCAGTCGAGCCAGGCCGAAAGGTCGCCCTACGTAGGCAGTACGGAGTCGACGAAGACGGCCTAGTGCTGTTACACGTCGGCCACATTCGGCGGAGCCGAAACGTGGAGTTGTTGTCCCTTGTCTCCAGGCTCCCCAACACACAAGCGATACTGGTCGCCAGCTCCACTGTCAGTCAGGATGAACTGCTGGCGTGTGAATTGGCGCGGCGTAACGTTCGCATCATTCGCCACTTCGTTCCTCACGTAGAGGACCTCTATCACCTTGCTGACGTCTATCTATTCCCCGTAGTCTCTGAACACGCCGCAATCGGCGTACCGCTTTCGGTCCTAGAAGCGATGGCCTGTAATCTGCCGGTGATTACCACCCGTTTTGGAGGACTGCCCATGATGTTCCACGAGGGTCAAGGCCTGTTCTACTTCGACAATGAATCCCAACTGCCGGAACTAGTCAGGAAAGCGAGTCGGCTGTCCGCGTGTTCCACTCGTGTGATGGCGGGCGCATACACGTGGAGTAGCGTCGCGACAGATGTCCTAGCGATGGCTCAAGGTGAGGGTCATCCTTTATGACGCCAAGGTTCACTCCTGAGTGCGTCATCGCCGCCGGGCTGGCCGATCCCGGGAGCCGGGGAGACATCGATTTCGACCAAGCGGTCGACTGGCGAGAAGTCGTAAGGATCCTTTCAGCCAACAGGGTGCCGCTGAGCAGCCTCAAGGACGATCCAGACTTGGAGGCACGAGCCTCCATACTGATGTCCGCAAGTGATTTTCGAGATGCGGAGCGTGCGGAACGCGTCGCGGGCGAAGACCTGCGGGGCGAGTATGTGGAGCTTAGGCGAGTGCTGTTAGAACGAGGCGTTCAGTCGATTCTGCTCAAGTCCACCGGTCTGGCACCTTCGTTCCCCTATACAAGTGACAATGTAGACACTCTCGTCAGGTTGCGGGATGTCACCGTAGCCAAACAGGTCTTGGACTCTCTCGGTTACGTCGAACTGCGCAATATCGAAGAGCCGAACAAGTGGCTATTCCGGAAATTCCGGGGCGGGGAAAGCATCTCGGCAATCCACCTGCACGGAGTAGTGGGCTGGGGCGTATCTTTTGTGGATGATGCCCTTGTCTGGAGGCGGGCCCGGCCCTCCGAAGACGATCCTTTGGTGATGGTCCCAGCCCCCGAGGACGCGTTTCTTGTCACCGTTGCGCACGCCTTCTACGAAAACAAGTCGTTCAAGCTCCTGGACATCGCACGTATGCGCCACTGCTTGCGCGACGACGAGCTGGATTTCGAGAGCCTTGAGAGCATCGCTCGCAAGCGCGGTTGGGAGGACGGGCTAGCCTTCTGCTTGCTGCTCTGCAGCGGTCTGGAAGCAGCACTGTATGGCGAAACGCTGGTCAGCGACGCGGTTCTGGCCCGCGCACGGGCAATCATCTCTCGCGACCGACGGTTGTCCTCTTGTCTGGAGGAAACCCTGAAGCGCGACCAAGGAGATTTTCCGTTCCGGGTGTCGTTCCTCCTGGTCAAGATCCTCTACTATCGAAAGATCCTCAGAGACCAACAGCGGCCGCTTTCGGGTCGTGCATGGGATACTGTCTCCACCCTTGCGTGGGGGGTTAGGCAGAAGCTGCAGATCAAGGGGCAGCGCGGCATGATCGTGTCGCTGAGCGGCATCGATGGCGCCGGGAAGACGACACATGGCCGAGCCCTGGTCAGGGCGTTTGAGACGTCGGAAACACGAGCGCGTCTCTACTGGAGCCGTTTTGGTTCGTCCCAGCACGAAGGCCACAACGACCGGAACGGGCAGCCGGAGTGCAATCCCATGGATATTGCATCCTCGCTCGCGCGCCGGCGCCGTCGGCTTGAGAACCCCATGATGCGCGCTTGCTGGTTGACCGTGAACCTGGTCCAGTACACAGCTCGCTGCAACCTGCATGTGCGAGTCCCCCGTCTGCTGGGCGCGGTAGTCGTCTGCGACCGCTACACGTACGACGCCATGGTCGAGATCCAGGCTTCCCTGTCGGATGGGAGCAGGTGGTCTCAAAGGGCAGGGTGGCTTGTGGGCAGACTGTGTCCGCGGCCGAATGTTGCCTGGTTGCTGGATGTCGGCTCTGAAGTAAGTGTGGAGCGCCAGGCTGAGCAAGGGTCAGACGAGGCAGTCTGTGCCGAACTCGAGCGGCAGCACTCCGACTTCCTAGCGCTCGCCTCCGCGAACCGACTGCGCATTCTGGTTACCTCTGTGGATCCGGAAGAGACGTGCAGTCAGCTCGTGCGCGAGACGCTGCTGGAATACTTCACCGACTATCAGACCTGGGTCAGCGCGATCTTCCTGGCCAACCCCAACCAGATGAATCCGGCGAAGGGCGCGGGCCGGTGAACGTTCTCGTGTTCACTCACATGTATCCTTCGTCAGGGCATCCTGAACACGGTGTTTTTGTTGAACAACAGGTTGCTTCGCTTCGGCGCGAGGGCATCCAAGTAGACGTTCTTCATGTAGATACAAGAAGATCAAAATGGCTGTACCTTTGGAGCTTCGTGCCCTTCGTGAAGCAGGTACTGACGAATCGCTACGATCTCGTACACGCACACTACGTCTTTGCCGGGGTGGTAGCGCGCAGTCAGTTTCGCTATCCAGTAGTTATGACTCATCACGGGGCTGAGGCGCTCTGGGGGTGGCAAGCTCCCCTATGCAGGCTGATGTCAAGGTTAGTGGATAGCACGATTGTTGTGAGCCGAGAAATGAAGGCAGCAATAGGTTCGGCGAACGTCGTTGTCATACCTTGTGGGGTTGACTTAAGCCTATTCAGTCCGCGCGAACAAGAAGAGTGTCGGGAGACGCTAGGACTTCCTCAGGAAAAGAAGCTCGTGCTGTTCGTCGGTAGGTACACAGCAAGAGAAAAGCGATATGACTTGATTGAAAGTGCGGTCAACCAGCTGAGAATAGACGGCATGGCCGTTGAGCTAGTCTTGTCGCACAACGAATCGTACGACAGGATTCCTCTCTACATGAACGCTTGTGACGCTCTGGTCCTAGCTTCTGACTTTGAGGGTTCGCCACAGGTAGTAAAAGAGGCGATGGCCTGCAATCTCCCTGTCGTGTCTGTCGACGTGGGTGACGTGGCAGAGATTCTTGAGGGTGTGGAGGGGTGCTGCATCTGCACGCGCGACCCGCGAAGTATTGCTGAGAAACTGAGGGTAGTCCTGGAACGTGGACGTCGTACGAACGGGCGAGTTGCGATTCAGCGTTACGAGCTGAGCAGTATCGCAAGGCGCGTGATTGAGGTCTACCGCGAGACACTCACGCACAAGGAAATGAGGTGTCCATGACGCGAAAGAGGAGAGAAGGTCTTCGCATCGTGGCGCTCCTCGAGAACAATCCATACCCCAGGGACGTGAGAGTCAGGCCGCACATGGAGGCTCTGGCGGCCGAAGGCCACAGGGCGACCGTCATATGCCCGCGAGATCATGGGCAGCGTTGGAGAGAAACGGTTAATGAGGTTGACGTCTATCGCTTCCCTTCTCTGACAGTCGGCAGCGGCAAGGCGCGTTACATCTGGGAATTCGTGTGGGCGACGGTAGTCATGACTGTGCTTGCACTCTGGGTCTGGAAGCGGCAGGGGATGGATGTACTTCATATATACAATCCGCCCGAAAGCCTGTTTGTGGCCGGCCTGCTTCCGAAGCTCGCGGGAAAGACTATCGTTTACGACGTGCGCGACATCGCACCCGAGCTGTTCCAGGCCAAGTTCGAAGACAGCAGTCCAGTCCTCAACCGCACTCTGCTCGGCCTGGAATACGTGATGTGCCACCTGGCGGATCACGTCGTGGTGGTAAACGAATCATATCGACGGATTCTGCTTGCCCGTGACCATGTACCCCCAGCGCGTGTGTCCGTGGTTCGCCAGGCGCCTGACCTGGACCAGGTGCACCCCGTAGAACCGGACCCCGACCTGCGTTCCCGGGCTGGGACGATCATTGGATACATGGGTAGCATGGCCGGGCAAGACGGGATAGACCATCTCCTCGAGGCGCTGCGCCAGCTGGATCAACGCTTTGGTCACGCGGACTGGTTCTGCGCCCTCATAGGTCCCGCGGAGGATCAGCAATCGTTGGTAGCTCTCTCCGCCGAGTTGGGCCTTTCCGACCGCACGTGGTTTCAGGAGTATCTGCCGATGGAACGGTGGCTCCCGCTTCTCTCGGCAGCGGACGTGTGTGTTGAACCGTGTCCCTCTAATCCCATTAACAGCATCTCTACGATGAACAAGATAATGGACTACATGGCGCTAGGTAAGCCTGTGGTCGCCTATGACCTGCCGGAGCACCGCTTTACAGCTGGCGAGGCAGCTCTCTATGCAAGGCCTAATGATCAGGTCGATTTCGCTCGCCAAATCCTACGGCTGATCGAAGATCCTGAACTTCGTTCTCAGTTGGGTGCAATTGGACGCGAACGGATGGAGCAACTGTTCGCCTGGCCCTACCAAAGACAGAACTTGATCAACATATATGAGACTTTGGCGAGAAAGAATGAGACTGCATGACAAGACCACCGTTGTCCTCCGCACGTGATTCCGATCGTGAAGCAGACTCCTCCGCAGGTTCAGCAGCGAAGAATGGGCAACAACGCGCCTCTGGGGCGTAGGGTGGATTCGGCCGCCCATTCGCCATCGGCTGTCTCGGCGTCATCGCTCGACTCTGCGAGTCTCAGCGCCACCGGGCGCGGGCAGCCCCTCATCCGCCGACGTCCCCGGGCTGCTCTGGTATCGTGAGCGCATGGGAGCTGCCGAGACAGCGCCTCAACTGGAATCGTATGGCGGGCAACGAGCACAACCCCACTTCAGATAGCTCCCGGGGCAGTCCTGCGGAAGACCGTGTGCAGCCGGGACCTCGCACGCCGGACAAGTCCAACTGCATAGGACTTCTCCTCGAGGACTTCCTGCAGCCGGCATGGGCGTGCGCGAGCGTGGAGCGACTTCTGCGCGACACAGACGTCAGCGTTGCTTTGGTCGTCCTGGCGCCGCCGCGGCTCGACGTGCTACAGCATCGGGACTCACGACTCCGACAGATCGTTGAACATGGGCTGGTGACTGCCTTCGAGAGGCTCGACGAGCGGCTGCTGGGCAAAGCGCCCGATCCTTTTGACGTTCACGATCTGAAGCCGTTGCTGATGGGCATCCCGACGATGACCACCGACCTGCACCACAGCGATGAGGGCTGGCACCTCTCTCCGAAGGACGTCGAGACCATCAGCGGCGCCGGTCTTGACGCCTTGTTGTACCTGGGCGAAGAAGTGGCGTTCAGCGGAGACATCCGCTCAGCAGCAACGCACGGAGTGTGGCTGTTTCGCCACGGCAGTCCCCCTCCATACCCTGGCACAAGGTCAGGCTACTGGGAGACTCTCGCGCGGGACCTGACCGCGACCTCTGCCCTCGTGGCAGTGACGGAAGAGGGCGACCGGGACCTCTGGACCTCCGTCATGGGCGTCCGGTACGTATCACCCTCGCGTACCCGTGCCGCCCTCTACTGGAGTTCGGCGTCATTTCCTCAAAGAGCGCTCAAGTCCATGCGGGAAGGCGCCCAGCAGACAGCTCATGTCCGAGAGATGACTGCTCATGAACGCCATCTGAGGCAGGACAAGCCGACGGAGAATGCCAATCGCAGACTGATTCGTTGCTTGCCGCGCTTCTTGTCAGGAGCGGGCAGAGAGAGCATGAAGGCTGTCCTCGGCAACCATCAGTGGTTCCTCGCCTACACCTGGGGAGATGAGGGCATCGTGCCCGACCTCGAGAATTGTGGGCGAATCGTGCCCCCTAGGGACCGCTATTGGGCCGATCCGCACGTCGTCATGCAAGGCGACCAGTACTTCGTGTTCGTCGAGGAAGTCCTCTTCTCTCACAAGCGCGGCCGCATCGCGGTAATCGTCTTGGACGAGTCTGGGCTGATAGAGGGTCCGATGACCGTGCTCGAACGCCCGTACCACCTGTCCTATCCGTTCGTGTTCGAGCACGGAGGCGAGCTGTACATGATCCCCGAGTCGTCGGGGCACGGCACGATAGAGCTTTACCGCTGCGAGCAGTTCCCGCTCCGATGGGAGTACGTCCGAGACCTCATGCAAGACGTGTTCGCTCTCGACACGACGGTGCTTCACCAAGCGGGGAAATGGTGGCTCTTCACCTGCATCCGTGAGAGGGAGGGCGCTGCCGTCCACACCGAGCTCTTCCTGTTCAGCTCAGACGATCCGATCCGTGGCAGTTGGTCAGCTCATGCTCACAACCCGATCGTCTGCGACGCGCGCCGAGCGCGACCAGCCGGCGCGGTTTTCGAGCGCGACGGCAGACTTCTGCGGCCGTCTCAGCAGGCGGTGCCTCGTTACGGATACGCCGTCCGCATCAACGAGATCCTGGCCATGACCGATAGAGAGTACCTGGAGTCTGATGTCGCTTGCCTTCTCCCCGATTGGGAGCCCGGGCTTGCCGGTACTCACACTCTCTCGCGAGCCGGCGACCTGACGATCGTCGATGCCTGTCGCTGGCGGTCCCGATTCGCTTGAAGGCGATCGTGCCGCGACGCCCGACTCGCACAGACCATCGATCTCTCCGTACTCCTGACCGGACTTCCGCAGTTCGTAGGCATCTTCGGCCCCTCGCGCTGGCCGGACTTCCGGAGATAAGAGGCACACGTAGTCCCGAGAAAGTGGTTACGAGCAGGGAAAAGGGAAGTCTTTGGCGCGAGGGGTCGTGTTACTACAACGAGCCTGAGGCAGCGACGCTCTACGCGGGCGCCGGCGATACCTCGAAGTCGCTGAAGGCCGGCGGCTCGGGAAGCTCCAGGGAGGCGAAGATCTGGCGCTGGCCGGGCGTCGTCAGTGAACGTTTGGCCACCCGCCCCTCGCCGCTCTCCAGGGTCACGAGGTGCATGCGCTCAAGCTCGTCGCGCACGCTTCGCCAGCTCTCTCCGGTGGCGATCTCGACGACGCGGATGAGGAGCAGGGCCAGCCAGCAGAGCCCCGCGTGAGCGCGAATGCGGTCCTCGCGGTAGTGGAACACGGGGCGCAGGGCGAGCGCCCCCTTCAGGTCGCGCCAGCCGCGCTCCACCTGGTAGAGCTGCCGGTAGGCGGCCGCCAGGTCGGCGGCCGCGAGCGTCGTATCCGAGGTGCGCAGCAGCCACTTGCCGTCGAGGCGCGCCTCGCGTTTGATGGCAGCCCGGTCGAGGCGCAGCAGACCTTCCTTGGTACGGCGCAGCAGGCGGTAGAGGGCGGGGCGCGTGCGCAGCGCCCCAACGAGCTCGTCGCGGCGCCTGCGCGGCCAAACGTCGGAGCCCGCGATCTGGCTCTCGAGGTAGGCGACGAGGTTGGCGCGCACCTGCGCATCCCGCGCCGCCGCCTCCGGGTTGTGGCAGACGACGAAGCGCTGCCCGCGGGCGCCGTCGCCGAGGCGCACCTCCTTGACGGCCAGGTTGCCGGCGACCTTCTGGTAACGACCGGCACGCGAGAGGGCAGCGCGCGCCTCTTTCGAGCCGGAGCGCAGGCGCTCGGCGAGCACGCAAGAGCCGCCGCCTCTCTGCAGGTAGGCGCGGTTGGCGGATGAGTT
>Ga0315273_10011303_pt1 | contig 11413 bp, 5 predicted proteins | sample YL17G02_0_MG_FD_205753 | JGI IMG/M metagenome (GOLD analysis project Ga0315273, IMG submission 205753) | Sediment microbial communities from Yellowstone Lake, YNP, Wyoming, USA - YL17G02_0 | ecosystem: Environmental > Aquatic > Freshwater > Lake > Sediment | place: USA: Wyoming | collected...
CCCCGCTCCCACGGCAGCGAGGAGGATTCCTGCGGCTGTCTTGAGCTTTTTTCGTCCCTTCTTCCTCGCCTCGTGGGACATCCTGTCCGCCACGGCATCGATCATGGCTTCGAGTTGCCGGGCCGGGACCGATTTGAGAATCGCCGCCTCGGCCGGGGTGAGATCCAGTTCCAACGCGCTCGCCGCCAGGGAGCGCCGCTTGAGGAGGAGTCTCCGGAACCGCGGGTCCGCCGCGGCCTTCGCGACCAGGATTTCGATGCCGGATGGGACCTCTCTCGCGGCCCCGTTGGTTCGACTCGCCTTGGCCATGGCAAGCCCCTTTCCCTCGTGGGCCCGCCGGCGCCTACTCCACTATGTCAATAGAATATACCACGTACAGGCTGGAAATCAACAGACAAGCGCTATCAGTGTGCAATAACACATTTGCAGGCGGTCCCCCTGGTCTGGGAAGAGGTTCAGCCCCCTTGCGGGGCGGCGGAATAAAGCCCACGGCGATGGCTCTGCGGAGCCGTGGGATCAGGAGACGCGGGCAATCTCCTTCTGCCCCTTCCCCAGCCCCCGAAGGGGGCGGCGGAACCGCCGGGACGCGCCGCGCCGGGGTTCCACGGTTCCGCCGCCCCATACGGGGCTTGGTCGCCTGAGGAGCAAGAGCACGAGCATGGCAGAGAGGAACTCACCGAAGCCCAAGAACATGGGCCGGATTCGTCTCACATCTTCGGGAGGGCATGACGCCGAAAGGCGTTTTCGGGATACCCTCCCGAAGGTGTGAAACCTTCGGGAGGGAGGGAGGGAGCGTGCGGAGCCGATCACCGGTCGCCATCCCCGCCGAACGGCTCGGGTCGGGCGTCTAGGGACTTCAACGGCATCTGCGTCCCTTTGAGACCGGGGTCCGGCACCTGCTGAGCGGCCGGCTGATGGCCCCAATCGGGTGGGCTGAGCATGATCCCCACGATCATCATGGGCATCGAGGGCGGCGGCCTCGAGACTACCCAGGGCCTCGTCGCAGGCGGCTGCGGCTGTTGGCATCCGAACTTGAGGGATCCGGCTCCCGCTGCGGCGAGGAGAAAGACGGCGGCGGATTTGAGCTTCCCCTTCCGTTTTTTGCTGGTTTCGCGGGACAGCGCGTAGGCCGCGCCGTCGATCATGGCTTCGAGTTGGCGGGTCGGGACGGCCTTGAGCATGGCCGCCTCGGCCGGGCTGAGATCCAGGTCCAGCGCGTTCGCCGCCAGGGAGCGCCGCCTGAGGAGGAGTCTCCGGAACCGCCGGTCCGCCGCGGCCTTCGCGACCAGGATCTCGATGCCGGATGGGACATCTCTCGCGGCCCCGTTGGCTCGACCCGTCTTCGCCATGGCAAGCCCCCTGCTCCCTCCCGAAGGTCATTCACGAATAGCGCCTTCGGGAGGGTATTCCGTTCGGTCTTCCGGACTCGGAGTCTCCGGCATACCCTCCCGAAGGTGTGAAACCTTCGGGAGGGCGCGGTGTGAAACCTTCGGGAGGGAAGAGCTGTGCCGCCTACAGCGCGGAGCTGCGGTACTTCTCGATCAGCTCTTTGGTGCGCAGGACGCCGGTGAACTGGTCGCCAGGGCCTTCGTATTCGATGGAGAAGACGGCCTGGCAATCGCAGTCCTCGGCCATGCGAATCACGCGGGCGAAATCGGTGTCGCGCTCTTCGCCGTCGGCGTGGAAGTGGAGGGCCTTGGCGTGGACGTGGAAGGCGTAGGGCAGCACGCGGGCCAGCTCGCGATAGCGGATCTCGCGGGGGAAGTTGCCGAAGTCGGGGCAGGCGCCGACCCAGTCGGGGTCGGTTCCGAGGATGACGCGGAGGATCCAGGAGGCGCGGCTGGCGACGCCGCCATGGTTTTCGAGGGCGATGCGGACGCCGCGCTCTTTCGCGGTGGGGATGAGTTCGTTGAGGGCGTCAATGCAGCGTTGGATGCCCACGGTGGCGTCCTTCGCATCGTCGCCGGTGCGGCCGAGCTGGACGCGAATGCTGCGGGCGCCGAGGGCGGAAGCGGCGAGGAGGCGGTCGCGGATGACTTCGATGTCCTCGCGCCGCTGGGCCGGGTCGTCCTGGCAGAAGCCTCCCGCGCAGCCGAGACAGGCGATGGGCAGGCCGACGTCCTCGGCCGACTTGCGGATCTCCGCGAGGTAGTCGCTCTCCCAGCTCTCGAAGAACATCTGATGGTATTCGAGAGCTTCGATACCCAGCTCGGACATGATGCCGGCGAAGTTCAGGCAGTGCATCTCGCCGGCCTTGAAGTAGTCGCGGACGCTGTAGGCGGTGCAGCCGATGAGCATGGTCGAGGCCTCGAATCGGATGGAGGTGAGGGGCCGCCGCGCGGCGTGCCCACGGAAGCCCGCGGGCCAGGCACGGCCCGCGGCCTCATCGCATGCCATGCTAGCCTGCGACTGCCGGCGTGTCAAGCCCTTTATGGGAAGAGAACTCAGGGCGGGCGGCGGCAGCCGGGCCAAGCCGCCCGCCCTGAGCGGCGACACCCCGGGGAGGGATGTCGGAGGAGAGGGTCGCGGTCGTTGGCCGCGACGAAAGGGTATTCCGTGCATGCCCTTCCGCGGCATACCCTCCCGAAGGTGCTATTCGTGAATAGCCTTCGGGAGGGAAGCGGCGGCGGCTCAGTTCAAGATGGCAAAGGTTCCCCAAGTCGCCCGGCCCCGCTGGAGGTCGTCGTGGACGCCGACCAGGCGGCGGCGCTGCTCCTCCCAGGAGCAGGTCTCCGCGGTCCCGACGACGGACAGGGCATCCTTCGCTCCGCACTCCGTGCAGATCACGTCGGGCACGAGGATGGTGTGCTCGCGGCCGCAATGGCACTCGTGGTCGACCGTGCGGAAGGAGGTCCCGAAGGCGTAGCTTCCGTGGGTGCAGGGCATGGTGGCGGCGACAATCACGCGGCAACCGCAGTCGCATCGCTGGACTTGCGTGGCGACGAGCGTGGCGAAGCCGCGCCCCCGCCAGAGAGCCGCCGATTCTGCCCGAATCGTGACCGGAACGGGCAGGTGGTCCCCCACTGGAGCATCGGGTCCATTCCCCCAGGCCAGAACCCAACTGAACGGCTCGTCCTGAGCGCATGCCAGACAGTAGCTGAGCCAGTGGACTTCGCCGCCATGAACGCGGCAGAAGTGCACTCTGGCCTCTTCGTTCCAGCACTTCTGGCAAAGCATTCCGAATCCTTTCTCTAGCAGCCGCAAGCACTTGCGGCCAAGCTCGCAGTCCACCTGCCCGTCGGCCACTATCAGAGTAGTCGTTGCGTGCTGGGGATTGCTGCATGGAAAGAAGAAATCCGGCCAGTTCGGCCCCAGTCTGACGCAATTCAAGGGGGTGCGTCAGAGTGCGCAGACTGCGTCAGACTGGGGCCGGGGGACGATAGGTCAACGGGGGGATTTCTTCTCGGTGGCGACGCGGCGGCGGGCGATGTGGGTCTCGAACCACTTGGGGTTCCGCGAGCGGAGCCACTCGAAGCGCTGGCGCTGGCAGGAGAAGAGGATGACCTGGTGGCGGCCCAGCGCCAGCTCCGAGAGAATGTGGATCGCCTTCTCGAAACGGGTGTCGTCGAAGTGGGCGAAGGGGTCGTCGAGCAGGAGCAGCCCGCCGCTCCCCCGCTGCGCCACAAAGTCGGCCAGTCCAAGCCGCACGGCGAGGTAGAGCTGGTCCCACGTGCCCGAGCTGAGGATGGGCGTGCCTTCGTCGCCGGCGAGCGGCATCTCGATATGGCGGTGCCAGACGCGGAACTGGAGCTTGCTGTCGAACTTCAGGTCGGTGAGGGTCGGGGCGATGCGTTCGAGGAGCTGGCAGGTCGAGCGGTTGAGGTGCTCGGCCCAGCGGCCGTGAACCTGGAGGCCGATTTCGTCGAGCGTGTGGATGGCGAGTTCGAGGGCCGCCTTGTCGCGGCGGGCGCGGGTGAGGTGGGCCTCGCGGTCGAGGAGTTGCTCTTCGAGTGCGGGCCTGGCAGCGTGGTAGCGGTGGAGGGTGTCGACGACGCGGCGGCCGACCTCTTCGGCCTTGGCATTCAGCTCTTCGAGCTTGGCCTGGCCCTCGGCCAGTTGCTGGCGGTACTCGGCGGCGCGCTTGCCGGCTTCGGCGGCGAGCAGCTCGGGGCGCTGTTCGCGCTGGGTGGTGATGGTCCGGTGGAGGCGTTCGGCGTCGGCCTGGAGGGCATCGATCTTGGCGGGCTCCATGGCCATGGCTCGTGCCTGGGGGATGGCGACGTCGCTGAGCTGGCGGAGGCGCTGGTAGCCTTCGAGCCGCTGGGTGAAGGCCTCGATGCCCCGCTCGATGGACTCGACGTCGCGAAGCCCGGCGCGGGCGAGCACCTGGCCGATCTGGGCGGCGAGGGCATCGGCCCGCTGGCGAAGCTTCTCGCGCTCCTCCTCCTTGGCGGCGAGGCGGTCGGAAAGCTCCTGGATCTGCTGGCGCAGGCGGAGCGCCTTAGCCATCCGCTCCTGAAGCTCTTCGAGCGCGCGGGACAAGGGCAGGCCCGCGGGCGCCTCGACGCCGTAGGCGAGGAAGCGGCCGCGGACTTCGCGCTGGACATCCTGGCGCTCGCGGTCCATCTCGACGGCCTGGCCGCGCAGGTGGATGAGCGTGCCGCAGAGGCGCCGCAGGTCGTCGAGCGAGCGATAGTCCTCGGTGAGGACGTCCGGCTGCTCGTAGCCGAAGCGTCGGGCGAGGGTCTTGAGGCGGGCGCCACGCTCCCGCTGGTCGGCGGCGAGTTGCTCGCCGCGGTGCTCCAGTTGGCTGATCTCGAGCCGCACCTGGGCAAGCTCGTCGCCCTGGAGGGAATCGGCCGCGACAGAGGTCGCGTGCGCTCGCATCACCAGAAACGCTGCGGGGGCCAGCCCCAGCCCCATCAGGACGAGGCCGACCGCCAAGTTGCCGAGCAGGATGAGGAGGACGCCAAACAGAAGCCCCGCCACGCCGACTCCCACCCCGATGTTGAACGCCCGATGGGCGGCCTCGCGCTCCCGCTGTCGGGCCTCCATGATGCGGTCCGCCTGGAAGGTCGCTTCGAGGGAGTGGCGCTTGACCTCTTCGGTCTCCGAGGCCATCTGGGCAGCGGCGCGCTCCTGATCGGTCAGAAACTCACCGTCGCCGGGATCGACCGTGGCGAAGCGTTCTTCGAGGCGGTCGAGGTCCTCGACCGAGGCTCCCCGGACGGCGAGTTCCTCCTCCTCGCGTCGGATGCTGTCGAGGAGGCGCTGCTCGCGGGCCTCGAAGTCGCGGGTTCTCCCGAGCAATTCGGTGACGCCCGCGACGTCGTCCTGGGCCGCGGAGGCGATGCGCCCCATGGCCTCGAGGTCGCGGCGCGCCGCGCCGAGGCCGTGCTCGCGAAGCCGGGCGATGGCGCCCTCCGCCTGCTCTATCTGGCGGAGCAGGCCGAGGCGCTCGGCCTGCCAGGCGGTCACCTCGTCGGCCTGCTCGGCGGGGAAGCGTTCGAGGGATGCCAGCTTCGCCCGTTCGGCTTCGAGGCGGTCGAGCGTCGTGCGGCAGTCGCGGGCCTTCCGGACGCGATCAACCAATTCGTCGTACTCGGCGATCTGGGCGAGGTAATCGAGGCGGGACACCTCGCGGCGGAGCACTTCCCGTTCGGCGATGGCCCGCTGGAACTCGGCGTCCTCGTCGGCGATGGCGGCTCGGCTGGCTTCGAGCTGGGCCAGCTCGCGGCGGAGGCGTTCGGCCTCCTCTTCGAGGCGGCGGATCTCATTGTCGACCAGCCCGCCGCCCTTGAGCATCACGCCCGGGTAGTCGCGGACTTTCTCGCTGAGCCGCTCGCGGGCGAGGGCGACCGTCGTGTCGCCCGCCTTCGAGCCGGCAGCCCGCTGGACCAGGCTGTCGATGCCCTTCACGTCGCAGACCCGGGCCAGCTCGTCGTGGCGGACGAGGCTGGTCTTGAGGAACTCCTCGAACTTCAGGCCCAGGAGCTGCCAGCCCAGGTCGCGGCCCTCGCCGGTCGGGCAAAGCTCCTCGGTGACGTCCTGGTTCGTCCCCAGGTCGATCACGTGGACCGAGATCCCGTTCGCGAAATTCCAGCGGACCTCCAGCAGGCGGCGGCCATCGTGCAGGCGGAGCCGGCAGCCGAACGGCGGGCCGCCGAGGGGGAACCAGTGCGTGGCGTGGGGCCGGTGGCTGGTCTTCAGCAATCGTTTGTCCGTCTCGATGCCGTAGAGCGCGGCCAGGAGGGCCACTTGGAGGGTCGTCTTCCCCGCCTCGTTGTCGTCGAGGAAGAGGTTGATCCGCCCGCGCTCGAAACGGAAGGGCTGATCGGGCGTGCGCAGGCACCCGAACCCATCGATCCACAGTTCGCGGAGGTCAGTCATCTTAGATGAATCTCGCCGAGCGTGAGTGCGTCGAGGCCGTAATAGAGGGCGGCTCGGATGCGCTCGCGCTCTTCGTCCGTGGTGGCTTCCCGGTAGAGCTTGAGCATCTTCCAACGGAACACGTCTTCGCTCGTCGCCGCCAGGTCCGGCTCGGGGCCCGGCTCCGCGTCGAGCTGGATATCGTAGTCGGGGTCGACGGCGCTGGCATCGACGACGACGTGGAAGAACCGCTCGCGGAGCGGCCCTTCGGGATTGAACTCCACGCCGCGCGCCAGGCGCCCTCGAAGCCTCAGATACACGATGTCCGGCTGGGCCGCCTTGCGGGCGGCGAGTTGCGCGTCGAGCCGGTGGCCGAGCGCGGTCGAGTCCGTGAGGCCCGTCACGTCCATCTCGATCCGATGGATTGCGCGAGGGTCGCAGCGCAGGGTGTGGAGCGCGTCCTCCGCGAGCGGCTGGCCGGGCTTCAGCTCGACGTCGAGCCACGTCCCGACCCCTCCCGTGGCACGGCTGGCTTGTCCCAGTCCGCCGTACGGCGGATCGGACAAGCCGACCGTGGCACAAAGCATGGCGTCGGAGAGGGAGGCCGCGAACGGGGCGCCCGCGTAGGCGCCGAGGATTCGGCCGCCCGGCCCCAGGATGGGGCCGCCGTGATGGTAGTGGCCGACCGCGGCATAGGCGAAGCCCGCGCGATGGAGGTCGGCCGCGGCGAACGGCAGGACCTCCTTGTCCGCGCCCGCGCGGGGATAGCTCGACAGCGACCCGTGGAAGACGAGGAGGTGGACTCCATCCTGGGGCGGGCGCCGAACGTCTGCCAGGACGTGCTGGCTCTCGGGCATGTGGCGGCGGAAGGCGGCCCCGGTCACGGTGACCGCGCCGTGGGGCATGACGGGTAGCGTCTCGAAGCGTTCGCTGGTGAAGATCCGGACGTGGTTGCCCCACTTCGGGCTATGCGGCGAGCCGCGGCTGAGGTAGAGGGCGCTCTGGGCATTGTAGCAGCCCGACGGCGCGTAGCCGTCGTGGTTGCCTGGGGCGACGAAGACCGGCGTCGGCCCCATCGCGTTGACGGTGTTGATCAGGAAGTTCAGGTCGTCGGCGTCCGGCTCCCCGCTGTCGAAGAGGTCGCCCGGCAGGAGCACGAGGTCGGGGCGGATCTCGCGGACGTGGGTCGCGAATCGCTCGAAGCACTGGCGCTGCTCCGTCCGGCGCTGCTGGACCTTGCTCGGCGGCAGCGCCAGCCGTCCCCCGGCCAGGCTCGCGCCCAGGTGAAGGTCCGAAAACTGGGATATCAGCAAACGCCGCATACCTTGGCCTCTGTCCTTTCTGCCGTGCTGTCCTTTCTGCCGTGCTCGTGCTCATGCTCGTGCTCTTGCTCCTCTTCTCTGGCTCTGAGGCCCGCCAGGGAGGAGCACGAGCATGAGCAAGAGCAGGAGCATGGCAGAGCCGATGGCAGCCTTGGTCGCGCGCTCAACTGACGGCCCCCCCACTCTCTGGAGGCGCCGCCACCAGCAATTCCGCTTCGCGCAGCAGCTCGTCTGTGATGGGGAGCCGCCACTCCCGGCCGTCCGTCAGGAAGAATAGTATCACTTCCCGCACCGGCTTGCAAAGAATCCTCTGCGCGGCCAGCGCATAAGCCAGGACCTGGCTCCGATAGACTGCGGCTCGCCCCTCGACCCCAGCCGCGCCCCGCACGGCATCCGTCTTGAAGTCGACGATGACGGCTTCTCCCTCTTCCATGTAAAGCATGTCCATCGAACCGGCGAGGACCGCGCCGCGAACTTCAACTGAGAACGGCACCTCGTGGTAGCAGTCCGAGCCCGCATGGGCCCGCCGCCAGAGGTCGGACCCGATGGCCACATCGACGAGGCGTCGGGCCTCCGCGCAGGCCTCCGCCGAGAGCCCCAGCTCCCGCCCCTCCGCGTCCAGAATCGCGTCCAGACTCCCGCGGCCGGCCAGAGCAACGCGCTCCAGCGCCTGGTGGACCAGCAGCCCGATCCCTCGCCCCTCCCCCCCCGCCGGGAGGCGGTCGCTTTCGATCTCGGATTGGCGGCTTTCGGTCGGCAATCGAAAATCGGCAATCGGCAATCGCAAATCCCCTCGTCCCTCGCCCCACGCCCCTCCGGCCTCCGGCCCCTCGTGCGCCAATGTGGATGGCGTCCGCCAGACGATGCCTTGCTGTGCGCCCGCGAGCACCCCCGCGACCTCTTTCTGCCAGGCATCGCGCGCGGCGAGGCGCTCGCTCGCGCTCGCGTCCTCGCAGCCCGGCAGCGGCACCAGGAACGGGCCGGCGTCCTTCCTTTCTCGCGAGAGCGATGCCGTGTCGTAGATCAGTCCCCAATCCGTGGTTTCGCCCCAGTCCGGATCGTCGGTCCGCAGCGCCTCAGGGAGGAACCGCATGAAGCCTCCGTCGCGCTCGCCCCAGCCAGGGAGGAGAAAGAGCAGGTCGCGCGCCCGCGTGGTCGCGACGTAGAAGAGCCGGGCCAGCTCCGCCTCGCTGCGGGGTCTGTCATAGCCATCGCCCGGCCAGTTCGCCGTGCAGATGCCGCCATCTTTGCGGCCGAGGTAGAAGGCGAACTGGCCCTGCGCCGGCTCGCGCTCGCGCAGGACGACGAAATTCGTCCCCCGCGAACCGCCGGCGGTCATGTCCGCCACGAAGACCACGGGGAACTCGAGCCCCTTCGAGCGGTGGATGGTCAGGAACTGGACGAAGCCCTCGTCACCGCCCATCAGGGGGGATTCGGCCTCGTCGGCTTCGGTCTCGTGGAGGCGGCTGAGCCATCGAACGAAGCCCCGGAAGGTCACGCGCTGCGTCGCCTCCAGCGCCCGCGCGCGCTCGACGATCTTCAGCAGGTTCGCCACTCGCTGAGCCCCCCGCCGACGCAGCGAGAGCAGCTCGAGGGCCTTGGTCGTCTCGAACAGGCGCTGGAGGAAAAGGGCCAGGCTCTCGGAGTTGCGGCGCTCGTGGAGATCGCGGAGGACCTCGGCCGCCGCGCCGAGCGCGCCGCGGTAACCGCTGTCCGAAGGTGAAGCTGTGCCACGGTCGGCTTGTCCGACCGTGCCAACGGAGGACACGGCTGGGCAAGCCAGCCGTGGCACGGCCGAGCCTCTCAGATAACTCAGCGGCCCGTGCTCGCACGTGGCGAGGAGCAGTTCCTCGTCCGAGACGCCGAAAAACGGCCCGCGCAGCGCCGCAACCAGCGAAAGGCGATCGTGCGGATTATCGACGGCCTTCAGCACGGCGAGAAGGCCGGCGACTTCGTACGTGAGGTAGAAATGCTTGCCGCCCACGATGCGAAGCGGAATGTCGGCTTCCGCCAGCGCGTCGGCGTACAGCTCCGAGGAGGTGAATGTCCGAGCCAGAATCGCGATATCGCCGTAGGAGACCTCCTTCGGGAGGCCCGACTGGGTCTTGCGATCGCAGATCGTCCACTTCTCATCGATCATTCGGCGGATCATGGCCGCCGCGCAGCGCGCCTCCGCCCGCCGGAAATCATCCTGGCTCTCCATCTCTTCGAGAGTGCCGGGAGTGGGATAGAGCAGCGTGACGGAATGGCGAGGCAGCGTCTGTTTCCGAAATGGGTCCAGCGCGACGTAATCAGGCTGGTAGGCGCCGTCCTTTGGCTTCCGGATCACATTCGAGAAGATCGCATTCACCACCTGGGCGAGGGAGCCGAGCGGACGGAAGCTCTGGGAGAGGGTGAGCTGGCCGCCGTGGCGCTGGAGCGCCTGTTTCGCCCGCTCGTAGATCTCGATGTCGGCGCGGCGGAAGCGGTAGATCGACTGCTTCGGGTCGCCGACGATGAAGAGCTTTCCGCGCTCCAACTCAACCTCATCCCACCGATCCGCGTGGCGGTCCAGCCGCTCGGCCAGGAAGAAGACGATCTCGACCTGGAGCGGATCCGTGTCCTGGAACTCGTCGACGAGGAGGAACCGGAAGCGGTCTTTGAAGTGGTCGCGAGCGTCCTGGCTGCGCGCCAGCATGTCGCGGGCCAGGAGCAGCAGGTCGTCGAAATCGAGGAGTCCTTCGGCATCCTTCGCCTTGCGGTACGTCTCGACGAAACCGACGAGTGCCTCGGCAATCGCCGCGGCCAGGTCGGCTCCCAGGGCCGGCTGGAGTTCGTCGAGCTTCTCCTTGAGATCCTTGTGGATGCCCGACGCCAGGGTGTAGCTCTCGGACCGGAGCCAGTGTGTCTTGCCGGGGAACTTCCGGTGGAGGTTGAGGCGACAGACCGCGGCCTCGGCCTGGGCATCGTCCAGGCAATCGGCCAGGAGGAGCGTTCGGCGCGCGTCCTCCATTTGGTCGCGGAACGCCGCCCCCTCGGTCGGGCAGTAGGACGTCACCTGATCGACCAGGACACCGAGCTTCGGGCGGGCGTAGCCCATGAACGCGCGGAGATCGGGCCGGGCGAAGGGGCCTCCTGTGCCACGGTCGGCTTGCCCGACCGTGCCCCCGGGAGAAGACACGGCTGGACAAGCCAGCCGTGGCACAGCAGGCCGCGGCCGGCCGTCCAGGAGGTCGCGGCACCTCAGCATGTCCATGCCGAGGGCGTAGAGCGAATAGCTGTTGGAGGAGTCGTCGAGGCTCAGGTCGCGGGCCACGGCGCGCAGCAGGGCGGGGTTCCCCGCGGCCAACTCCGCCTCCAGCCAGTCCCGCCAGACGCGCTCCCGGAGGAGCGAGGAGTCCAATTCGTCGGCGACGGTGAACTGCGGGTCCACGCCGGCCTCCACGGGCCGCTCGCGCAGCAGGCTCGCGCAGAAGCCGTGAATGGTGCCGATGGTCGCGTGGCCGAGGTCGTCGAGTGCTTGCCGAAGGAGATCGGTCGGATCGTGAGCGATGATGCGTGCCGTGTGACCCTTCCCTCCCGAAGGGTTCATCCCTTCGGGAGGGTATGCCGGGGAGTCTTCTGAATACCCTCCCGAAGGTGTGAAACCTTCGGGAGGGGCGGGTGCGTTGCCGCGGCACGCGTCACGCTTGTCCAGCTCGGCTTCCAGCGTCTCGCGGATGCGCATCTTGAGTTCGCCGGCCGCCTTCTCGGTGAAGGTGATGGCGACGATCTCGCGGAGCGTGGCCTTCCCCGAGCGAAGC
>Ga0315273_10011304_pt1 | contig 11413 bp, 12 predicted proteins | sample YL17G02_0_MG_FD_205753 | JGI IMG/M metagenome (GOLD analysis project Ga0315273, IMG submission 205753) | Sediment microbial communities from Yellowstone Lake, YNP, Wyoming, USA - YL17G02_0 | ecosystem: Environmental > Aquatic > Freshwater > Lake > Sediment | place: USA: Wyoming | collected...
TTCTGGGTGGAACCTTCGATGTCGGTGAAAAGAAATGTAGCCACGATTGTGTATTTTAACCGCAGAATATCCAGAAATCCATGGGATACCGGACCGGGAAGGAAAGCACCGTCTAAAAAAACGTGATTCCGGCGCGTTTTCCATGATGGCCATTGACACATTCGCAACCCGCCCCCCTATGATATGCATATGCAATTGAGCCGGAAAGTCATCGAAACCATCCGCTCGCTGCTCAAGACGGTGGATTTCCTCGCATACCTGGACTCGAAGGAAATGGACGCGATGATCGCCTGCATGGAATCCCGTCCGTGCAGGAAGGGCGACACGATCATCCGTCAGGGGGACCCCGGCGATGCGTTCTACATCCTGACGGTGGGAGCCATCGAGGTGGAACGTGACGGGAAATTCGTGACGCGCCTGGAGAAGGGCACCTACATCGGGGAAATGGCCCTGCTTTCGAACCGGCCCCGATCAGCCACCGTCAGGGCCGTGGAGGAAGGGGAACTCTACTGCCTGCCCCGGGAGGCATTCACGAAGATCCTGATGCACAACTCCAAGATAGCCGCGGTCATCCAGCAGACCGCCGCCTACCGGCAGGCCCAGGATCGCGATCGCGCGATCAACGCCGAGGCATGATCCTGCCGGCTGTCATTTCCTTCGCCTGGAAGGCATAGCCGAGAGCGCCGCCAGGCTGTCGCGTGCGCCGGTAAGGGCGGGATTCTCCTCTACCGCGCGACTCCAGCACCGTCGGGCCGTATCCCGGTCGCCCGCAAGGTAAGCGACGTTCCCCAGAACGTGCCAGGAGTCGGCCTGGTGTGGATTAAGCTCCAACGCGCGCTCGCAAACGGCGCGCGCATCCGCGAGCTTCCCCTCCCGGGCCAGGACCAGGGCGAGCTGGCTCAAGTCCGCCGGCGAGTCGGGGAATGCCGCCAGCGCGCGCCGGACGTGCCTCTCCGCGGACGCCAGGTCCCCAAGCTGGTAGGCCGCGCGGGAAGCGCCGGCTGCCGCCCTCTGCCCGTTCTCCCATAACAGCCAGCACGCCTCGGAACGCTCGGAGCAGAAGAGCGCCTCCCGCCACCGGGAAGAGGCCAGGAAGTCGCCGGAAAGCTTGAGCCATCCGTTCGCGATCATCATCCTCCCTGCCAGGATGCCGACGGCCATAAGCACCGCCATGCCTGCGATCCGGGTGCCGGTGAATAACCGTATGGGTCGATGGTCTACATCCATACCGCGATCGGAATTCAACCTCACCCACGCAAACCAGAACCAGCCCTGCACGGGTATGAGGTACCAGGGAAAGTTGAACAACGCATTCACCTGCACGGCCAGGAATCCGAGCATGATGCCTGGCGCGTCACGGTCCCCCGACTTGACCGCACGCCAGCCCGTCCGTACGAAGACCGTCCAAACCCACAGCCACAACCCGAAAATGAGCAGGCCTTCCTCCGCCGGCAGTTGCAGCCAGTCGCTGTGCGCGTTCTCGGTGTAGAAATACGGGAGGGACGGATCCGCCCGCATGAGCGCCGAGTGCCGGGCGGGATAAAGGGCGCAGAACGAACCGGGACCTCCGCCCATGAGGGGCCGGACGGGAATCATGCCGGCCGCGGCCCGCCACATGGCCATCCTTCCGGCCGCGTCGAAGTGCCTGACGTTCCCGATATTGGCGAGCCGCTCCCGGGCCGGGCCGTTCATGAGGAAAAATCCAGCGGCCATTACGATGGCGATCGTCAACGCCCAAAACGCGGAGCGGTTCGGCCGCGCCGGACGCCCGAAGGCGCGCGCCACGAATGGATAAGCCGCCATCGCCGCCGCCACGCCAAGCCAGGCGCCCCGCGACTGCGAAAGCAGCAGTCCGGCGGCGATCAGGAGCGCGGCGGTTCCCGCCAGGGCGCCCGGCCGCCTCAGCCATCCCATGACCGCCAGCGGGAAGACCGCCGCAAGATAGGCCGCCAGGAAATCCGGGTTCCCCATGGTCGAGAAAGGCCTGGCCCCGGCGGTGTGCCACGGGGCGGCCGGATCGAACCCGGCGAACTGGACCATCGAGTAGGCCGAGCTGGCGGCCCCGGCGATTACAAGAAGGGGCGGGATCAGGTACACGGCTCCCCTTGAGGCAAGGGCCAGGCCGGGCAGGATCATGAACCAGGCGGCGTCGGCGAACCGGCCCGAGCCGCCAAGCAGGACCGACAGCCCGTGCCCTCCGGCCAGGATCAGCGCGGGAGTTGCCATGGAAATCCCCGACAAGGCCGGAATCGTCCCGGTCGAGGCGAAAAGCCCGGCAAGCGCGAGCGCGACCAGGACGAACTGGGGAAGCTTGAAAGCGTCCTCGAACGGGGGCCAGAATGCCAGGGAGAGCATCAGTATCGCCCAGCCGGGAATCAGGACGGTAAGCCGGGACTCAAGCCTTCCCGCCGTCGTCCGGGCCGTTCCCGGTCCTATTTCGCTTCCCGCCGTTTCAGGACCGCGATCTGGTTCCGGACCTTCTTCGCCATGTCCGGATCGGGATTCGTCCTGAGGAATATCTCGTAGTTTCGGCGCGCCGATACCAGGTCACCGGACTGCTCGTACGCCCAGCCCAGATTCACGTAAACGTCCGGCTGGTTGGGCTCCAACGAAAGGCTCTTTTCATACATGCCGACGGCGTCATCGCCCTTCGACTGCGAATTGTATACGTCTCCGAGATACCGGTAAGCGGTGCCGTTGTTGGGGTCCAGCGCCAGCGCCCGGCGGCACGACTTCTCCGCGCCGGCCGGATCTCCGGACCGGAGCAGAAGGAGCGCCATCTGGGCGTGGTATGCCGCCAGGTTTCCGTTGAGCTTGATCGCCTTCTCGATCGAGGCCTTCGCCTCCGCTACCTTGTTGAGCCTTCCCTGCGCCATGGCAAGCTGGGCCAGGGCCGCGTCCCGCGGCTCCACCTTGAGCTTGATGGCCCTTTCAAAGTGGGTTTCCGCCTCCCGCACCGATTCCATCCGGAGGAGCGTCATGCCCAGGACGCTGTGCGCCTCGCCGGTCTCCTTGACCGCCAGCGCCGCCCGGTACTCGTTGGCCGCCTTTTGAATGTCGCCGGAATAGAAATAATAGTGCCCAAGCGTCATGTGTTGCTCGTACGGCTTCTTCATGTCGGCGTAGAACGAGCTCATCACGCCGTGCGGGAGGGGGCTGTCCGGCGCGTTCTCGACCGCGGACTGCAGGAACCCGAACGCCTCCGGGACGTTTCCCATCTCGTAGTAAATCGACGCCTTGCCCACCAGCGCACCCGGATGCTTCGGATTCCTTTTCAGCGCCTCCTCGAACTGGATCAGCGCCGGCTCGTTTTTCCCGCGGGCGCGGAGGGCCGTTCCGTATCCATAGCGCATGTCCGCGTTATCCGGGTCGTTCTTGACGCCGGTGGCGAAAACCTTGTCGGCCTCCTCGTAACGCCTCTCTGCCAGGAGGATGTTCCCGATCTGGTTCAGCGCGAGCCCGTGGAACGCCTTATCCTCGGGCCTGGTATACGTGCGCTTCATGACCTCCTCGAAGAATCCGATGGCGGTCTTCCGTTTGTCCCGCCGGAGCGCCGAGAATCCCGCCCCGTACAGCGCGTCCGGGTTATCGGGGTCCAGCGCGATCGCCTTGCGGAACGCATTCTCCGCCTCCTTGAACTGCCCGAGGGAGACCAGGTCCTTGCCCTGGGCGATCAACGTGTCGGCCTCGCCCGCGACCGACCGGGCGGCCATCAGGACCAGCGCGCATGAAAGCGCCAGGGTTGCCGACGGAAGGATGCCCCGCCGCGGAATGGACGCGTTCACGGCGCCGCTCATTCCCTCATCCCCGCACGCGCCGCGTCGTTCGCGATCCTTCTCAGGCTTCGAAGCGCGGCGACCGGATCCCGGGCCCCGAATATCGAGCAGCCGGCCACCAGCACGTTGGCGCCGGCCCGGACGGCGGCACGCGCCGTCGCGGACGTCACGCCCCCGTCCACCTGGATGTCCAGCGGCAGTCCCTTCCGCACGGCCATGCGGCGCAGGGCGGCGATTTTCGCGAGCACGCGCCCCTGGAACGCCTGGCCTCCGTAGCCCGGGTCCACCGTCATCAGGAGGACCATGTCGGCGTGCGGCAGCACGGGCTCCAAGACCGACAGCGGCGTACCGGGCTTGAGCGAAATCCCGGACCGGGCGCCGCGACGCCTGATCTCCCCGAGCAACCGGGCAACCGGACCGCGGATCTCGGCGTGGATGGTCAGCGAATCGGTCCCGGCCTCAAGGAACGGCACGACGAATTTCCCCGGATCGGTGACCATCAGGTGAACGTCGATCGCAAGACGGGTCGCCGGCCTGATCGACTCCACGATGTGCGGCCCCATGGACAGGTTCCGGACGAAATGCCCGTCCATGACGTCGACGTGGACCCCGTCCCCCCCGCCCCGCTTTATGATCGCAAGATCCCTTCCCAGGTCGAGCATGTCGGCGTTGAGGATCGACGGGTGGATCCTGATCGCCCGGCACACGGATGCCTCGTTTCTCATCGTTTGATTCTATGCCTAACCGCGCCTGAAGGACGAATGATCCCCTTTTCCCTTCCGCCTATCGCCTGACGTTGATGACAAGGTCGACGCGTTGTTTCTGCGCGTCCCCCTTCAGGTTGGGATACTCGGGCGCGCCCTTGCTGCGCCCATACACGCGCAGGGAGACCCGGTCGGCGGCCAGGTTGTGCTCCTCGATCAGCGACTGGAGCACCTTTTCCGCCCGCGCCTTGGCCAGGTTGTAGTTGTCCTCGTCGCTGCCCGGGGCGTCGGCGTAGCTCTCGATGGTCAGCGCCGATCCGGGGTGATCATCAATGAACCGCGCCGTCTTTTCCATGACCTGCTGGTGCTCCTCGGTCACGGCGGACTCGGTTCCCGCGAACCGGACCCCGACGATGCGCACCTGGTTCGAATCGGCCTCCGGCTTGACTTCGGCCTGGATCTGCGGCAGGCTCCGCTGCCCATCCGTCTTCTCCCCGCTTTCATCCACGAAGTGCCACGAGAAGGACGGCTTCTTCAGGGTCACGGGCCGGCCCGAGGAATCCAGGCCGTCCCATTTTATCTTCTCGGTGGGTTTCCCCTGCCCTTCCCACGTGCGCACCAGCCGGCCCGCGTCCTCCACCTTCAACTGCCACATCTGGTAGTTGCCCTGCGGAAGGGCGAACACCACCTCGGGGTAAACCGGCTTGCCCACGATCGGCTTGAGCTGGGGCTCGGCATTCACCGCGGCCACCGCCTGTGAGGCGCTCTGAACCTCCTTGTTGGCCACGTCCTTGGCTTTCAAGACTATGTTGAACTTGTTCATGTTGGGCAGGACCTTGCCCCGCTCGTCGGTCCCATCCCAGTCCAGGGTCTTGGGCGGCACGCCGGTTCCGGCGAAGGTCTTGACCACCCTGCCCTTGTCGTCCGTGATTTCCACCTTCCATTCCTTGGCGGGTTGGGCGAGCTTTATCTGCCTGGGCTCGATGACCATCGCCGGCTTGGCCACCTTGCGCTCCAGCGCGTTGGGCGACTGCGAGGTAACCGCGCGCGGAACCTTGGGTATGTTCCAGCGCACCAGCAGGGCGGCCTGGTGCACCGTGCCCAGGGTCCCGAACGGCGCCATGGCATAATCCAGCTGGGCCAGCGTGGAGCCGGAGAACCGCCAGCGGAAACCCATTCCCGTCCGCAGCGGGGACGGCAGACTGGACAGCCCGCTGCGCGCCCCGAAGTCCAGGGCGGTGGAGCCGATCGGCGAGTCCAGCGGCTGTTCCCACCCGAGCCGGAAGAACGCGATCCCGGCCAGCCCGTACTCGGCCCCGAGCGACAGCCTCGGACGGGTTATCGAGTCGATGTACGAGGTAAGGTCGGCCGTCCCGAGAAACCGCTGCCCCCAAAGCTTCGTCCGGGCCGCGGCGCCCAGCCGGAATATCACGGGCAGGATCTCGGACTGGCCGTTGAAGGCCATGCTGAAGCCCTCCCGGAACGCCCCGATCGATCCGAGGTTCTGGACGGCGCCCCCGAGCGACAGGCCCCGGTCGGGGCTCTCCCACAACGCGCCCAGGTCCGCGCCCAGCCCCGAAGCCTGGTAATTGATGGAACGGGTCGCCACGCTGTCCCCGGTCACCGGATCAACCTGGTAACTGGAGGGATCCGCTCCGGAAAGACTGCGCTGAACCAGCTTGACGGTAACACCGGCGGAGATCGACTCGGACACCAGCGATCCGTAGCTGAGGAAGACGAGAAGGTCGGACGCGTTCCCGGCCGCCGCCTTCACGGAAGAGAGCGGATCGGTGGAATCGAAAGTGCCGCTGGTCAGCGCCATGAACCCGGCGCCGGCGTTGCCCTGGGGGAACGGGAAGCCCGGAACCTCCACCGCCCCGGTATACAGCCCCATGCCGTCCACGCGATCGAACAGCTTCACGTAGGATCCGGCCACCTCGGGCGCCTCCAGAAGCCCTATCCCCGCCGGGTTCCAGTAGAGGGAATAGACGTCTTCCCCGACCGCCGTGAAGCTCGACCCCATGGCCACCGCGCGCACCCCGTTTCCGATCTTGAGGAAGTCGGCGCCCGTGGATCCGCGGGAAAGCGCCATCCCGGTTGACGGCGCCGCCAGGGCGACCAGGACGGCCAGCAACCGGGCGGCTGGAAACCGGGCGGCAGGAAGCCGGGCGGTCAAAGCGATACCTCCCTCAAGGGTTCGTATTCCGCCCCCGCCGGTCGAAGATGGCTCCTGAACAAGATCACGGTTCCTATCGAACATGCTCCCATTACAGTTTCCCTCGCCCGGTTGAAAAGTTCAATCTGGACAAGGTTTGCCGGCGTCCGGAACCGGGCCAGGGTGACGTGGGGAACATACGGCCTGTCCTCATTTTGTCCCGGTTTTATGCTATCCACGGCCGCGGAAGCGAGCCGTGCCAGCGCGCACAATTTTTCGGCGCCCGGTTCCTCCACTCCCGTCCAGAGAACCCGGGCCGCCTCCGGTCGCGGAAAGGCACCCAGACCCTGAAGCGTGATCGGGAACGCCCCGAATCCGGCCAGCGCGGCCAGCGCCGACCCGATCACGGCCGCCTCACCCTCGCCGATCTCCCCGAGAAAACGGAGGGTGAAATGCATCGCCGCGGGATCGGAAGGACGCGCTCCCGCGATCGTCCTGATCAGCGGCTCGACGAGCAGTCCGGCCCCGGCTTTCGTCTCCGGCGGCAGTTCAGCCGCGATAAAGCACCTCATTTGCACAAGGACCGGCGCAAAAGGTCGAGCGCGAACGTGGCCGCGTATTCCCGGACCGCGGACCGGGTTCCCCGGTGAAAGTACCTGTGCACCGACTTCTCCCCGTCCCGGTCGATCCCCACGTATACGGTGCCGACCGGATCCCGGTCATCTCCGCCGTCCGGGCCGGCCCAGCCCGTGGTCGCCAGGCCCACGGCGGCGCCGGTCTTAAAGCGCGCCGCTTCCGCCATGGCGGCCGCCGTTTCGCGGCTTACCGTCCCGTGTCCGGCGACCAGCCCCGGATCCACGCCAAGCCAGCCCGTCTTGGTCGGGTCCCGGTACGCGACCATCCCGCCATGGAACCGCGCGGAAGCGCCCGGAACCGCCGTCAGCCTGGCTGCGATGATCCCCCCGGTCACGGACTCGGCCGTGGCCAGGTCCAGGTTTCCCTCCCCCAGCAGGCGGATGACCGTTCCCTCCAGCGAATCCCAATCGGTGCCGTAAAGGTCGCTTCCCAGTATCCGCCTGATGTCCCCGTCCAGTTCGGACAGCCGGACCCGGCACTCCTCCCCGTCCTCGCCCATGATCACGGCCCGCAGGATCACCTCTCCCTGCCCGATCTGCAGGGCGAATCTTTCGTTGTCCTTCAGGCCGTTCCACAGGTCCCGCAATCGCTCGTCCACGCCCCCCTCCGGAACGCCGGCCATGCGGTAGATCCGCATGGCCCCGGGACGGCCGCGCGAGGCGAGCCGGGGAATGGCGGATTCCCGGGCAATCGCCATCATTTCCGCCGGAACGCCCGGCAGCATGACGTAAACGCATCCTTCACGCTCGATCATGATTCCCGGGGCGCTTCCCACCGGGTTGGGAAACGCCTCCGCCCCCAGCGGCACGCGCGCCTGGCGGATGCCGCCTTCCGTGAGCGGGCGGTTGCGGCTCGCGTACCAGGCCCGGATGCGCTCCCTGGTCGCGGAATCCTCCGTGACGGCGACGCCCAGGGCCCGGGCCACGGAATCCACGGTGATGTCGTCCTTGGTGGGTCCGAGTCCGCCGGTCATCCAGACCAGCCGGTCCGGCGCGCTCGCACCGGTCACCGCCTCTACGATCGCCTCGGGCAGGTCGTCAACGGCCGAAATGCGGGTCACCGGAATCCCGGCCCGGAGCAACTCCCGCGCCGCCCACTGCGCGTTGGTGTCGGCGACCTGCCCCGTCACCACCTCGCTGCCGATCGAAAGGATTACCGCGTCCACTTATCTCTTGCCCCCCGGTGCTTTATTGGCATAGAATATTGCCGCTCCCACATGGCCGGACCAAAGGAAAAACGCATCGCCCCCCGGATCACCACGGTCGTGCCCGTGAACTGCCGGGTCATCGCCTCGGGCGCCTCCCTCCTGCCGAGCCAGCGCGCGGCGGGGGGAATCGCCGGCTCCTTCCCCGCCAAGACCATCAACGTGAGCCGCGACGGGATGCTCATCAATTTGGAGTACGACCTGGTTCCGGGATCCCAGCTTGAGGTGTCCTTCAACGCCCCCTCGGACGACCGGCCGGCGAAGATCATCGCCTTGGTGGCCTGGTCCCGGCGCAACGCCATCAACCTTTTCGGGCGCTACGCCGCGGGCCTCAAGATGAGCAGGTTCAGCGAGAAAGACCGGGCGGCCCTGGCTAATTTCTTCAAACCCCTTTAAGAGACCCCTACCCCGGCAGCTTACTGATCAGCTTCCGGATCACGGGACCCACGACCGGATCCTTCAGGGCAAACGCAATGCAGGCCGCGACGTATCCGGGCTTGCTTCCGACATCGTATCGGATTCCATCAAACATCACGGCATGCACCGGCTCGACCCTCGCAAGCGCCTTCAAGGCGTCGGTCAGCTGGATCTCCCCCCGCGCGCCGCGCCGCGTCCGTTCGAGCATTTCAAAGATCCGAGGTGACAGGACGTACCTTCCCACGATCCCGTACCGGGAAGGAGCACGGCCGGGCGACGGCTTCTCCACCAGTTTGGATACCCGCATGACTTTTGGATTCAGCCACTTGCCCGCCGCCACCCCGTATGAGGAAACCAGGGAACGCGGGACCTTCATCACGGCCACCACCGATCCCCCGAACTTGCGGTAAACCTCCCAGAGCTGGGCTATCGCGGGAACCCGCGAATCAATCAGGTCGTCGGCCAGCAGGAGTCCGAACGGCTCATCGCCCACGACGGAGCGTGCGCAGAGCACGGCGTCCCCGAGCCCCCGCGGCACCTTCTGCCGGATGTAGATCAGGTCGGCCAGCTCGCTGATGCGCCTGACCTGCCGGAGCATGCTCGCCTGGCCGTGTCTGCGCAGGTACCCCTCCAGCTCGAGCGACTTGTCGAAGTGGTTCTCGATCGCCTGCTTGTTCCTGCCGGTTATGACGATGATCTCCGAAACGCCGGCGGCGACCGCCTCCTCGACCACGTACTGGATCGCCGGCTTGTCGAAAACCGGGAGCATCTCCTTGGGCTGGGCCTTGGTGGCCGGAAGGAACCTGGTGCCCAGCCCCGCCGCGGGAATTATGACCTTGCGCAGCTCCATTACGTCCTCCCCGCCAGCGCGGCGGTCCCGACGCCGGCGAAATACAGGGCCACCAGCACCAGCGACACGACGGACATGGAAAAGGCGTCCGGGGACGGGGTTATGGCCGCCCCGGCCACGAAGCAGGCCACGGTGGCCAAACGCCAGCCCCTTAATAGCCCCCGGGCCGTGACCAGCCCGGCCTTCGCCAGTCCCGCGGTCACGATGGGGAGCTCAAATGCCGCCCCGGAACCCAGCAGGATCCAGAGCGTGAACGACAGGTACCGGTCGGCTGAAACCATCGGCACGAGCGCGTCCGACGCGAATTGCATGAAGAACTTCATCATCGCCGGCAGGAGGTACAGCCATCCGAGGAACATCCCGGCCAGGAAGGCCAGGGCGCCGGTCGTCACTATGAATATGCCGGCCGCCCTCTCCTTCCGGGTGAGGGCCGGAAGGACGAAGGCCATGACATGCCAGATGAGCACCGGGGACGCCAGGATGGCGGCGGCGGTCATGTCCACCTTGAGCGTGACCATGAATCCGTCCGCGGGACCCAGGAACACCGCCGGCCGGCCCAGCGGGGCCAGCAATCGCGCCAGCAGGACCGGCGACTTCGGCCAAGCGACGGCGCACGCCGCCACGTAGGTGACGATACACGTCAGGAGCCGGCGCCGGAGCTCCTCCAGGTGCTCGATGAAGGTCATCCGGATCCCGGACGATCCGCCTCCCATCCACCAAGCCCCTCCCGGCCTTCCCCCTTTTAGAACTTCATCCGGAGCCCGAGGCTGACGAACGGCCCCTTAATCGGCTTCACGTGGATCTTCGGTCCGGGATACCCGGCCAATTGCACCTCGTCGGTGTCACCCTTGGTCTCCCGGTACCCGACCATCAACGGCACCAGCCAGTGCCCGATGGGAATCTCGACCCCGACTGCGCCGTATCCCCCCATCAGGGACCCCGAAGCCTTGTTGGCGAAGTTTCTGTATTCGCCGGCGGTCGTGTGCCGGACCACCCTGGTATCGTAGCCGATCCATGAGATTCCAAACTCGAAATGGGTCGTCTTTTTCCAGGAGATTCCGGGTCCAAAATCGAGCCACGTCTGGTCGGTCATCACCAGGTTATACTGGCTGCCCTTTGAAATGGGCTCCTGCTTCCAGCTCCCCTTTCCCACCCCCAGACCGAGGTACAGCGCCGTCTCCGGCTCCTCCGGGGCCAGGTTGACCCGGATCTCGGCCTTCGCTCCGCCCCGGTTCCGCGCAACAACGTCCTGCCCGTAGAAAATCACCCCCGCGTCAAACCAGTGCCCGCCCAGTTCGCTCGCGGCCGCCGGCACAGCCAGCGCCACGGCGGCGATCATTCCAGCCAGAATTTTCATGTTCGCCTCCTTGAAGTTAACCCTCACTTCTTCCCCTTCCCGGACTCATCCTCGTTGATCCCCGAGACCGCGCTCTTGAACTCCCGGATCGCCTTGCCCATGCTCCGGGCCACGTCCGGAAGCCTGCCGGCCCCGAAAAGCAGGAGCACGATCGCGAGAATCACCACCAGCTCCGGAAAACCTATGTTTCCAAACATACTTCAAGCCCTCCTTTTCAAGCCGGCTTGGCCGTCTCGAGAACGTCCTTCACCGGCTCTTCCTCGAAAGCCACCGGATAACGGCCATCGAAGCACGCGAGGCAGAATCCTCCGGCG
>Ga0315273_10011306_pt1 | contig 11412 bp, 9 predicted proteins | sample YL17G02_0_MG_FD_205753 | JGI IMG/M metagenome (GOLD analysis project Ga0315273, IMG submission 205753) | Sediment microbial communities from Yellowstone Lake, YNP, Wyoming, USA - YL17G02_0 | ecosystem: Environmental > Aquatic > Freshwater > Lake > Sediment | place: USA: Wyoming | collected...
CGCTCTACCAGTACACGGTGCGCCTGCTGAAGAACATCGCCGAGAATCCGGAAGGTGCGGCGGTGTATTTCCAGGAGCAGCCCTACATCACCGAGTGGTTCACCGACGAGCAGGTGGCCGAGGTGCTGGAGAAGGAGACCCAGGTCTACGAGCACGTCGCGGGCCTGATCGACCGCGGCATCGCCGACGGCGAGTTCTTCGACTGCGACTCCCACGTGGTGGCCCTGGGCTACATCGGGATGACGATGGGGGCCTACCGGTGGCTTCGGCCAGACGGGCGCCGGACGGCCTCGGAGGTCGCCGCCGAATTCAGTACCGCCCTGCTGCGCGGGTTGATCCGCGACGAGCAGATCCGCCTCGAGCGCCCACCGATATGATCGGCCGGTGCCTCTCGTCAGCCAGACCGTTGAGGTCGGTGCCAACGCGGCGGCGATCTTAGGCATCGTGTCGGATTTCGAGGCCTACCCGCAGTGGAACGACGAGGTTAAGGCCGTCTACATCCTGGCCCGCTACCACGACGGCCGGCCCAGCCAGTTGCGTGTCGACACCGAGATCGGCGGCAACCCGGGCACCTACATTCAGGCCGTCTACTACCCGGGCCCGATGCAGATCCAGACCGTGATGCAGCAGGGTGACCTGTTCAGCAAGCAGGAACAACTGTTCTCGGTCGTCGAGATGGGCGCATCCAGCCTGCTGACCGTCGACCTCGACGTTGAAACCACCTTCCCGATGCCGAACGTGATGATGAAGAAACTCGTCAACGACGCCCTCGAACATCTCGCGAACAACCTGAAGGGCCGCGCGGAGCACCTGTCGGGTGGACCGTAGCGGTGGACGTACCGATCGGCTTCGGACCCGACACCGAAGAGCCCTACCTGTCCCGTCGGCAGAACTGGATCACCCAACTCCAGCGTCATGCTCTGATGCAACCCGACGCCACCGCGCTGCGGTTCGCCGGGCGCACCATCACCTGGGCCGGCCTTGCGGACCGGGTTGACTCGTTGGCCGGCGCCCTGCACCGGCGCGGTGTCGGCGTCGGTGACCGGGTGATGATCCTGATGCTCAACCGCCCGGAGTTCATCGAGGCCACGCTGGCCGCGAATCGGTTGGGCGCCATCGCGGTTCCGGTCAACTTCCGGCTCACCCCGCCCGAGTTGGCCTATCTGGTCGACAACTGCGGTGCGGCCGTACTGATCACCGAACCGCTGCTGGCGCCGATCGCGGCCGCGGTGCGTGACGTCACCGCGGTGCTGTCCACGGTGATCGTCGCCGACGCACCGACCGGGGCCGACGGCGTTCTCGGCTACGAGGACCTCATCACCGAGGACGGCCACCCGGCCCCGGTCGTCGACATCCCCGGCGACAGCCCGGCGCTGATCATGTACACCTCGGGCACCACCGGAAACCCCAAGGGGGCCGTGCTCACCCACGCCAACATCGCCGGGCAGGCGCTGACGGCGATCTACTCGGCCGGGTCCGACGTCACCGGCGACGTCGGATTCATCGGGGTGCCGCTGTTCCACATCGCCGGGATCGGGGGGATGTTCCCGGCGATGACCCTGGGCACCCCCACCGTGATCCATCCGGTGGGCGGGTTCGACGCCGGTGAACTCCTCGACGTGCTGGCCGCAGAAAAGGTCACCGGCCTGTTCCTGGTGCCCGCCCAATGGCAGGCGGTATGCGCCGCACAACAGGCCGCCCCGCGGGAACTGCGGCTGCGCAGACTGTCCTGGGGCGCCGCGCCGGCCTCGGACACCCTGCTGCGCCAGATGGCGCAAACCTTCGGCAACGTCACGATCCTGGCCGCCTTCGGCCAGACTGAGATGTCGCCCGTGACCGCCATGCTGGCCGGCGCAGATGCGATCCGAAAACTTGGCTCGGTGGGCAAAGTCGTGGCGACGGTGGTGGCGCGCATCGTCGACGAGCACATGCGCGACGTGCCGATCGGTGAGGTGGGCGAGATCGTCTACCGCGCCCCGACCCTGATGGCCGGCTACTGGAACAATCCCCGCGCGACTGCCGAGGCCTTCGCCGGCGGCTGGTTTCACTCCGGCGATCTGGTACGCAGTGACGCCGAGGGCTACATCTGGGTCGTCGACCGCAAGAAGGACATGATCATCTCCGGCGGGGAGAACATCTACTGCGCCGAGGTGGAGAACGTCCTCGCAGCGCACCCGGGCATCGTCGAGGTGGCTGTCATCGGTCGTGCCGACCCCACCTGGGGCGAAGTGCCGGTCGCTGTCGCGGCCATCAGTGTCGCCGAGTTGCGCTTGGAGGACCTCAACGAACTCCTCGGCGAGCGACTGGCGCGCTACAAGCACCCGAAGGCGCTGGAGATCGTCGATTCACTGCCTCGCAACCCGGCTGGCAAGGTGCTGAAAAACCAGTTGAGGGAGCTTTTCGCAGCCACCCCCAAAACCTCCGCAGGCGATTAGTGCTGATGCGGCTCACCACCTCCGACGGATCAGGTATGTTCCTGTGGTCGCGGTTACTACCCGGTGGTAGTGAGACGCGCGCCACAACGATCTTCGGATCGCTCGCTACTCGGGCCAGGGGAGGTTCCGTTTGACAACGGCGACCGGCGCTGGCGGATATCTCCGCAAGCGCATGCGAGGCCCCTTGCAGGCTATGGGCGGCTTCTTCAAGATGTGCATGCTCACCTTTCGGGCGTTGGGCAGGCCCTTTCAGGGCAAGGAATTCATCCAGTACAGCTGGTTCTTGATGTCGGTGGCGTTGCTGCCGACGTTCGCGATGTCGATCCCGCTGACGGTGCTGATCATCTTCATCTTCAACCTCCTGCTGCAGGAGTTCGGCGCCGCCGACGTCTCCGGCGCGGGTGCCGCGCTGGCCTCGGTGACCCAACTCGGCCCGCTGGTGACCGTCCTCGTCGTGGCCGGGGCGGGTTCCACCGCGATCTGCGCCGACCTCGGGGCGCGCACCATCCGCGAGGAGATCGACGCCCTTGAGGTGCTCGGCATCGACCCCATCCACCGACTGGTGGTGCCCCGGGTGGCCGCGGCGATGTTCGTGGCCGTCCTACTCAACGGCGCCGTCATCATGATCGGCCTGGTGGGAAGCTTCATCTTCGGCGTCGGGCTGCAAAACCTTTCCGCCGGTGCCTATCTGCAGACCCTCACCCTGATCACCGGGCTGCCCGAGGTAATCATCTCGATCGTGAAAGCGTTGGCCTTCGGCCTGATCGCCGGACTGGTCGGGTGCTACCGCGGCCTCACGGTGGGCGGTGGAGCCAAGGGTGTGGGCATCGCGGTGAACGAGACCCTGGTGCTGTGCGTTGTGGCACTGTTCGCGGTGAACGTCATCTTCACGACAATCGGTGTCCGGTTCGGGACGGGGCGGTAAATGGCGACGGCGACGGCGAACGCGACGGTAGTACGCACCCGCTTCCCACGCGCGGCGCGCGATGCCGGGAAATGGGCCGGCCTCCCGGGCCGGTTCCTGGATAGCTGCGGCCGGATCGCCTGGTTCGCCATTCAGGCCGTCGGGCAGATCGGCCATGCGCTGCGGTACTACCGCAAGGAGATCGTCCGCCTGATCGCCGAGATCGGGATGGGCGCCGGCGCCATGGCCGTGGTCGGCGGAACCGTGGCGATCGTCGGGTTCGTGACGCTGTCGGCCGGGTCGCTGATCGCCATCCAGGGTTTCGCGTCGCTGGGCAACATCGGGGTGGAGGCCTTCACCGGCTTCCTCGCCGCGATGGTCAACGTGCGGTTGACTGCGCCGGTGGTGACCGGGGAGGCGTTGGCCGCCACCGTCGGTGCCGGCGCCACCGCCGAAATCGGTGCCATGCGCATCTCCGAGGAGATCGACGCCCTCGAGGTGATGGGCATCAAGAGCATTTCCTACCTGGTGTCGACACGAATACTGGCCGGTGCCGTGGTGATCATCCCGCTGTATGCGATGGCGCTCATCATGGCCTTCCTGGCCGCCCAATTAACCACGACGGTGCTCTACGGGCAGTCCGGCGGAACCTACTCGCACTACTTCCACACCTTCTTGAGACCCGACGACGTGTTCTGGTCCTTTATCCAAGTGATCATCATTTCGGTCATCGTGATGATCAACCACTGCTACTTCGGCTACACCTGCAGCGGTGGCCCGGTGGGCGTGGGCGAGGCGGTGGGCCGCTCTATGCGCACCTCGCTGGTGGTGGTTCAGTTCGTGGTCCTGTTCGCATCGTTGGCGCTGTACGGCACCAACCCCAACTTCAACCTCTCGGTGTAGCGGCCGATGACAGCACCCCTGAACACCCAACGGCGGCCACCGCTGAAGCTGGCGGGCTTGATTCTGCTGGTGATCTTGGCGCTGATCACCACTTTCGTGTTTCTCCAGTTCCGCGGGAAGCTCACGCCCACAACGGATTTGACCCTGATCTCGACCCGGTCCGGTCTGGTGATGGACCCGAACTCGAAGGTCACCTACAACGGCGTCGAAATCGGCCGGGTCAAGTCCATCTCGGCTCAGGCTGCTGACGGCAAGGAAGCCGCGAAACTGATCCTTGAGGTCAACCCCCGCTACCTGCCGCTCATCCCGTCGAACGTGCAGGCCGACATCCAAGCCACCACGATCTTCGGCAACAAGTACGTGTCGCTGACCAGTCCGGCGCAACCGAGCCCGACCCGCATCACCTCATCCGACGTGATCGACGCGCGAAGCGTCACCGTGGAGTTCAACTCGCTGTTCGAGACGGTCACCAACATCGCGGAGAAGATCGACCCGGTTAAGTTGAATTTGACGCTGTCGGCGACCGCGGAATCATTGACCGGCCTGGGCACCAAGTTCGGCAAGTCGTTGGTGAGTGCCAACGCGGCGCTGGAAGAACTCAACCCGCGTCTGCCCCGCCTGCAGTACGGCGTGCAGAAACTCGCCGACACGGCCGACATTTACACCGCCTATGGCCCGGATTTCTGGGATTCCCTGGACAACGTGTTGACCTCGGCGCGCACCATCAACGCCCAGCGCGGCGATCTCGATGCCGCCCTGCTGGCCGCGGTCGGCTTCGGCAACACCGGTGCCGACGTGTTCGAGCGCGGTATGCCGTACTTCGTGCGGGCGATGTCGGACCTCATCCCGACATCGCAAACTCTGGACACCTACAGCCCCTCGCTGTTCTGCATGGTGCGCAACTACGCCCAACTTCTGCCGCTGGCACTGTCCTCCTTCGGCGGCAACGGCTACTCCCTGGACACCAACGCCGAGGTGCTCGGCGCACCGAACGCGTACGTGTTCCCGGAGAACCTGCCGCGCGTCAATGCCCGCGGCGGCCCCGGGGGCGCTCCGGGTTGCTGGCAGCCGATCACCCGCGACTTCTGGCCGGCGCCCACCTTGGTGTCTGACACCGGTGCGTCGCTTGCGCCCTATAACCACTTCGAACTCGGTCAGCCGTTCCTGATGGAATACGTGTGGGGACGCCAAATCGGGGAGCAGACGATCAACCCATGAGAGCTTCCGCTACGGCCGTCAAACTCGGCATCGTCTCCCTCGTGCTGTTGCTCTGCACGGTGCTACTCGTCGTCATCTTCGGCCAGTTGCGGTTCGAGCGGTACAACACCTACTCGGCTGAGTTCAGCAACGGCAGCGGTTTGCGCGGTGGCCAGTTCGTGCGGGCCGGTGGTGTAGAGGTCGGCAAGGTGTCGAAGGTGCAGTTGACCGACAACGGCCAGCGCGCACTGGTCACCTTCGCCGTCGACAAGTCGCTGCCGCTGTACCAGTCGACCATCGCGCAGATCCGCTACGCGAACCTGATCGGGGACCGCTACGTCAATCTCGATCGGGGTACCGGTGAGGGTGCCGATCGGGTGCTGCCGCCCGGCGGTTTCATCCCGGTCGCGCGTACCCAACCGGCACTCGACCTCGATGCGCTGATCGGCGGGTTCAAGCCGCTGTTCAAGTCGCTCGACCCGGAGAAGGTCAACAACATCGCCACCTCACTGGTGACGGTGTTCCAGGGCCAGGGCGGCACGATCAGCGACATCCTCAGTCAGACAGCGCAATTGACGTCCACCCTGGCCGACCGCGACCAGGCGATCGGTGAGGTGATCACCAATCTCAACACCGTGCTCGGTACGGTCGTCAAGCACCAGAAGGAGTTCGACTCCACCGTCGTCAACTTCGAGACCCTGATCACCGGCCTGAAGAACCGCGCCGATCCACTGGCCGGAGCGATCGCTGACATCAGTGACGCATCAGGCACCCTGGCCGGGCTGCTGCGCGATGACCGCCCGCTGCTGCAGCAGACCATCGGCCACCTGGAGACCATCCAGCAGCCGTTCGCCGACGATCCGGCGAAATTGGACAAGTTGCTCAGCGAGTACCCCGCGGCGATCACCCTGATCGGCCGAGCCGGTGGCATCTACGGCGACTTCTTCAACTTCTACCTGTGCGACATCAGCCTGAAACTCAATGGGCTGCAACCGGGCGGGCCGGTTCGTACGGTCAATATCACCAAGCAGCCGTCTGGCAGGTGCACGCCGAAATGAGAACCCTCGAAGGCTCCGACCGGATTCGCAACGGACTGATCGGCCTGCTCGTGCTGATCATGGTCATCGGCGTCGGCCAGAGTTTCGTCAGCACCCCGATGCTGTTCGCCAAGCCCATCTACTACGCGCACTTCGCTGATTCGGCGGGATCGGGTCCGGGTGACAAGGTCCGGATCAACGGCGTCGACGTCGGCAAGCTCAAGTCGATGAAGATCGATGGTGACCGGGTCAAGGTCGGGTTCACCCTCGGCGATCAGCGCATCGGGTCCGACAGCCGGGTGTCGATCCGAACCGACACCATCCTCGGCAAGCGGGTCATGGAGATCGAGCCGCGCGGCAACAAACCGCTTGCCGTCAACGCCGTGCTGCCGATCGAGCAGAGCACGACGCCCTACCAGCTCTACGACGCCTTCTCCGATCTGACCAAGACCACGGCCGGCTGGGATCTCGACGCCGTCAAGAAGTCGCTGAACGTGTTGAGCGAGACCCTCGACCAGAGTTCTCCCGAGTTGAGCAAGGCCCTGGATGGGATCGCCCGGTTCTCCGACACCATCGGCAAGCGCGATGACGAGTTCAAGCTGCTCCTCGCCCAGGCCAACAAGGTCGCCGGGGTGCTGGGCAACCGATCCGAGCAGATCAACCGCCTGCTGGTCAACGCCCAGGTGTTACTCGCCACGGTGAACGCTCGCGGTCAGGCCATCGACTACCTGTTGGCGAACGTCGCCGCGGTATCGAGGCAGTTCGCCGGGTTCATCGACGACAACCCCAATTTGAACAATGTGCTGTCCCAGCTGGAGATCGTCAGCGACGTGTTGGCCAAGCACAAGGAGGACTTCGCCTACTCGATCACCACGGCGTCGAAGTTCATGGGCGCGCTGGCCGAGGGGATCGGTTCGGGACCGTACTTCAAGAGCCTGATCGTCAACCTGATTCCCGGCCAGCTGATGCAGCCGTTCGTCGACGCGGCCTTCAAGAAGCGCGGTATCGATCCGGAGGAGTTCTGGCGCAACGCGGGCCTGCCGGCGTTCCGGTTCCCGGATCCCACCGGTGCCATGCAGGCCAACGGAGCGCCGCCAGCGCCGCAGCCGATCATGGAGGGCACGCCGGAATTCCCGGGCCCGGCCGTCGGCCCCGGCTCGCCGTGTTCCTACACACCGACCGGCGGCAGCATGACGCCGGGCAACCCGATGCCGTGTGCGTCGGTGACCGACGGCCCGTACGGACCGGTGCCCGGCGGATTCCCGCCGCCGAACATCGCGGTGTCCGCTCCGGTACCGGGTTCGGCCACGCCCAATCACGGTGTGCCCGCGGCGGCCATTCCTGGCACCATGGGCCCGATCGCACCCGGTCTGCCCGGTCCCGCGCTGGCACCCGGTCCGCCGGGAGCCCGCACGGTGCCGGTGCCCGGCCCCGTCGACGCCCCCCCGATCGCGCCACTCGACATGGGAGGGCAATAAACCATGTCCATCGCGAACATTCGTGACAAAGGATTGTCGAAGGTTTCCCGTGGGTCGGTGATCGTGGGGACGCTCGCGGTGATTCTCGGGTTGATCGCTGCGTTCGTCGGCTGGAATCTCTACAAGAAGGCGGCCACCACCACGGTCGTCGCGTACTTCGCCGATGCCCTAGCGGTCTACCCCGGTGACCGGGTGCAGATCATGGGCGTCAAGGTCGGCAACGTGGTCAGCGTCGAACCGGCCGGCGACAAGATGAGGGTCACGCTCAACTTCGACAGCCAGTACAAGGTTCCCGCCGACGCGACCGCATCGGTGCTCAACCCCACCGTCGTGGCGTCCCGGGTGATTCAACTGTCCCCGCCCTACACCGGCGGTCCGGCGCTGGCAGACAACGCGGTGATTCCCCTGGAGCGCACCCAGTCGCCGGTGGAGTGGGACGACATCCGCAACCAACTCGACAAACTCGTCACCGAACTCGGGCCGACCCCCAGCCAGCCGAAGGGTCCGCTCGGCGATTTCGTCGAGTCGCTGGCCGACGGACTCAACGGCAAGGGCAAGCAGATCAATGCCACGTTCCGGGCGTTGGGCGACGCGGTGGCGGCGCTGAACGAAGGCCGCGGCGACTTCTTCGCAGTCACCAAGAGCCTGGCGACGTTCGTCAACGCGTTGTATCAGAGCGACCAGCAGTTCGTCGCGCTCAACAACGACCTGGCCGGCTTCACCACGTCGCTGAACAACTCCGACCAGGAGCTGGCCACCGCGGTCAAGGAAATCGACGTACTCCTCAAGACCGCTCGCCAGTTCATCGACGACAACGGCACGGTGCTGGCCACCGACATCAACAATCTGGCCGACGTCACCAACGCCCTGATGCAGCCGGATGCACGCAACGGTATCGAGACGGTGCTGCACGTTTACCCGAACCTCGCGGCCAACGTCAACCAGATCTACCACCCCACGCACGGCGGAATCGTGGCGATTCCGGCCGTCGCCAGCTGGGCCAACCCGATGCAGTTCATCTGCAGCGCCATCCAGGCCGGTAGTCGGCTCGGCTACCAGGATTCCGCGGAATTGTGCGCCCAGTATCTCGGTCCGATCTTTGATGCGACCAAGTTCAACTACCCGCCTTTCAGCGTCAACCAGTTCTCCGGCGCCGAGACGCTGCCCAAGTACGTGGCCTACTCCGAGGAGCGCTTACGGCCGCCGTCGGGTTACAAGGACACCACCGTGCCGGGCATCTGGTCGCGCGACACGTTGTTCTCGCACGGCAACTCCTCCAACGTTCCGTGGCAGTCCGGGTTCGGCCCGCCCGACTGGATCGTGGCCCCGGGTATGCAGGGCGTCGAGGTGGGTCCGTTCACGTCGATCATGCTGACCCCGGACTCGCTGGCGGCGCTGATGGGTGGGCCGGACCCGGTGTCCTCGCCGGCCGGTCCGCGGGGCGGCGCACCGTCGAACTCCTACGACCAGAACAATCCGCTACCACCGCCGTGGTACCCGGGTGCGCCACCGCCGCCCGCCCCGGGCGTTGACGTGGTACCGGGACCGTTGCCGGTATCGCAGCAGATCGGACCGCCGCCCGCGGCGCCCGCCGCACCCGGGCCGATGCTGCCCGCTGAGATGGGGGCTGGATAGTGAATTCTTTCGCGAAGTCCGCGCGCCGGCTGGGTTGGCGATCACTGGCGCTACTCGTGGTGGGGATTGTGCTGAGTTCCTGCGGGTGGCGCGGGATCGCCAACGTGCCGGTCCCGGTTGGTCCCGGTACCGGCAAGGGCTCGATGAAGATCTACGTCCAGATTCCGGACACCCTTGCGCTCAACACGAACAGCCGGGTCCGGGTGGCCGACGTCTTCGTCGGTACCGTGCGCAACATTGAGCTCAAGGACTGGGTGCCCACCCTGACCTTGGACATCGAGCCGGGTATCGAACTGCCCGCCAATGCGACCGCGAAGATCGGCCAGAGCTCCATCCTGGGCACCCAGCACGTCGAGTTGGCCTCACCGGCCAACCCGTCGCCGGAGCCACTGCGCGACGGCGCAACCATCCCGGTCAAGAACTCGTCGGCCTTCCCCACCATTGAACGCACCCTGGCCAGCGTCGCCACCGTGCTGCGCGGTGGGGGCATTCCGAACCTTGAGATCATCCAGACCGAGGTCAACAATCTGCTCACCGGCAATGCCGACCAGATCCGCGCTTTTCTGACCAATCTCGACACCTTCACCGACCGACTCAACCAGCAACGCGAGGACCTCGCGCGGGCGATCGAGTCGACCAACGATCTGATCACCTACGTGGCGAGCCGCAACAACACCCTCGACCGATTGCTGGTCGACCTGCCGCCGCTGATGGAATATCTGGCGGGTGCCCGCGACCGGGTCAGTGACGCGGTGATCGCGCTGGGTCGGTTCAACAAGGTGACCGGCGAGTCGCTATCGGCGGCGCAGGCCGACCTGCAGACCAACCTTGCGGTGCTGCAACGCCCACTCAAGCAACTGGGCCGCGGGGCGCCGTTCTTCCTCGACGCGATGCGCCTGATCGTCACCAATCCCTACCCGCTGGACAACATCCCGAAGGTGATCCGCGGTGATTACATCAACCTCTCGCTCGGGGTCGACCTGACGCTCAGCGCGATCGACAACGGGTTGCTGACGGGCACCGGCGTCTCGGGCATGCTGCGTGCGCTCGAGCAGTCATGGGGCCGGGATCCGGCGACGATGATTCCCGACGTTCGCTACACCCCGCATCCGAACATGACCGATGGTGGCGGACCGTTCATCGAGCGCGGCGAGTGAGCGGGGGAGAGAAGCGATGCTGACCCGTTTCATCAAATTCCAGTTGGTGACCTTCGTTGTGCTGACGGTGCTCGCACTGGTCGGTCTGAGCATTTACTATCTACGTCTGCCCAGCCTCGTCGGGGTGGGCCAGTACACCCTCACCGCTGACCTGCCCACCGCCGGCGGTCTCTATAAGACGTCCAACGTGACCTACCGTGGCGTGTCGATCGGCAAGGTCACCAACATCGAGCCGACCGAGACGGGTGCCCGCGCCACCCTGCGGATCAGTGACAAGTACAAGATCCCGGTTGATGCGAGCGCGAACGTCCGGTCGGTCACCGCGATCGGTGAGCAGTATCTGGACCTGGTGTCGGGCGGCAATTCGGACCAGTTCTTCGCTAGCGGCCAGACCATCACCAAGAGCAGCGTGCCGGTTCCGGTGGGTCCGGCCCTCGACGCCGCCTACCGTTCGCTGGCGGCGATTCCGTCGGACAAGATCCCCAATTTGCTCGACGAGACCGCACTGGCGGTGGGCGGACTCGGCCCGACCCTGCAGAGGTTGGTGGACAACACCTCGACCTTCGTCGGTGAACTCAACGACAACATCGGCGACATCAACGACATCGTCGACAACGCGCCGCCGATCTTCGACAGCCAGGTTCAGTCCGCGGATGCGATTTACAC
>Ga0315273_10011307_pt1 | contig 11412 bp, 10 predicted proteins | sample YL17G02_0_MG_FD_205753 | JGI IMG/M metagenome (GOLD analysis project Ga0315273, IMG submission 205753) | Sediment microbial communities from Yellowstone Lake, YNP, Wyoming, USA - YL17G02_0 | ecosystem: Environmental > Aquatic > Freshwater > Lake > Sediment | place: USA: Wyoming | collected...
CACGCGATCGATCCTGGGCTCCGATATCGTGGGGCGAAATCCGTATCTCGTCCCGATCGCCAGCCCTCTCGGTGGTGAGCCGCTTCTGGCCGTCAAGCCGCTCCACCCCGATGTCGCCATCGTGCACGTGCAGCGCGCCGACCCGCACGGAAACGGGATCGTCTGGGGAAGCCTGGGCATCACGGCCGACGCTGCGCGGGCCGCGCGGGCCGTCATCCTCACAGCGGAGGAGATCGTCGCGCCGGAGCAGATCCGCCGCGATCCGAACCGTGTCGCGATCCCGGGGCTCGTCGTCTCCGCCGTGTGCGAGGCGCGCTTCGGCGCGCATCCGTCCCCGGTGCAGGGCTTCTACAAGCGGGACCACGAGGCGTACGCGGACTATCACCGCCTGACGAAGACCGCCGAGGGTTACGATCGTTGGCGCGCCGAGTGGGTCGACGGAGTGCCGGATCTCGCTGCCTATGTCGCGCGCCTGGGGAACGGGCGCGTCGCCTCGCTTCTTCCACTCGAGCACCACTACCCGGAGCCGGTCGATTATGGATACTGAAGTTCTGATTCCGCTCCGGGAGACGCGACACCGCGAGCCGGCGCTCGTGGAGCCGGTCATACGGCGTTTGCCGGAGAATCTCAATCCGCTTCGGGCGCTCGGCGCCGTTGAGTCCGCGGCCCACACCGTCTATTTCGAGAGCGGCGGCGAGGAGGGCGATCATGCAAGGTGGACCATCCTCGCCTTCGACCCGCTCTATCGCCTCGAGGTGCGCGCGGGCACGCTGTGGCGTACCGAGGGTGGCTCCACCACCGCGGTCCCGGGAGAACCGCTTCGGGCGCTGGCGCAGGCGTGGCCCGAGCGGCTCGCGATGCCGGACGAGGCCCCCGTTCCGTTCATGTCCGGATTCGCCGGCTATCTCGCGTACGACCTGAAGGATCAGATCGAGCGCTATCCGCAGCGCGCCAAGCGCGAGTCGGTCTGCGCCGATCTCTCGCTGGGGTTCTACGATGTCGTCTGGGCATGGGACCGGAAGACCGGGCGCGGCTGGGCGGTGTCGAGCGGACTGCCCGAGCCGGACCCCCGGCGGCGGGAGGAGCGCGCGCGGGCTCGGCTCGCCGAACAGTGGGCGCGGATCGTGGACGGGGGATCTCCGCCGCGCGAGTCATCCGCGCCCGCCGGCCCACCCGTCTCCAATTTCACGCGCGACGAATACCTGCGCGCCGTGGAGCGTGCTCTCGAGCGCATCGCCGCGGGGGACATCTACCAGGTCAACCTATCCCAGCGCCTCCTCGTCGAGCGGGCTCCGGATCCTGCCGTGCTGTTCCGGCGCCTGCGCCGGGAATCCCCCGCGCCTTTCTCGGCGTTTCTCTCGTATCCCGGCGGCGGCATCGCCAGTTCCTCCCCGGAGCGTTTCTTTCGCGTCCAAGGGGATCGCATCGAGACCTGGCCGATCAAAGGCACGCGTCCCCGCGGCGCCACACCGGAGGAGGACGCGGCGCTCAAGGAGGCGCTTCGATCCAGCGCGAAGGATCGCGCCGAGAACGTCATGATCGTGGATCTGGAGCGAAACGATCTGGGCCGTATCTGCGACATCGGGACCGTGGCGGTGCCCGCGCTCTGGGACGTCGCGAGCTACGCCAACGTCCACCATCTCGTGTCGCGCGTGGAGGGGCGGCTGCGTTCCGATGTCCATCCTGTGGACGTGATCCGGGCGCTCAGTCCGGGAGGCTCGATCACCGGCGCGCCGAAGATTCGGGCGGTCGAGATCATCGACGAGCTGGAGCCGACCCGGCGCGGCATCTATACGGGCGCGCTCGGCTACTGGGACGTGCGCGGGGGCTGCGACTGGAACATCGCGATCCGGACGATCGTCGTGGAATCGGGAACGGCGTCCTTCCACGTCGGGGGCGGGATCGTGGCCGACTCGACCCCGGAGGGCGAATACGAGGAAACGCTGGTCAAGGCGAGCGCGATGCTTCGCGCGCTCAGCGGTCCTTCCACTTAGGCTCGCGCTTTTCCAGGAACGCCTGGATTCCCTCCTTGGCATCCTCGGTCCGCATCAGGTCCTCGAGGTAGAGTCGCTCCATCTCCTCCAGCATCTGGCCGAACGCGGCCTCCTCCGACAGCCGTAGCGCGCGTTTCGCGACGCGCAGCGCCGCAGCGCTCTTCTCGGTGAACAAGGAGGCGAACCGGTCCACCGTCTCCTCCATCCTGCCGCGCGCCGCCAGCGCGTTCACGAGGCCCATCTGCTGCGCCTCGATCGCGGTGATCGGCTCTCCGCTCAGGACGATCTCGTAGGCCTTCTGCGGCGCGATGTGCCGCGGCAAGACCACGGACGCCACCGCGGGGAAGCGGCCGAGCCAGATCTCGGGCACGCCGAATGTCGCGCCCTCCTCGGCCACGATCATGTCGCACGCGAGCGCCAGCTCGAACCCGCCGCCCAGCGCCATTCCACGAACCGCCGCCACCGTCACGCAATCCATCCGGCGCACCTTCCGGATCAAGCTGTCGAAGCGCTCGAGCATCGTCCCGACTCTGTCGGGGCCGAGATCCTTGACGTCGACGCCGGCGGAGAATGCCTTGTCGCCGGTCGCCTCCAGGACACAGACCACGACGCCCTGCTCGCGATCGAGCTGCGCCAAAGTCGAGGAGTACTCCTCCAGCGTGGGAAGATCGAGGATGTGGAGCGGCGGCCGGTCCAGCACCACCCGCGCCACGCGACCTTCGACGATCAGCTTCACAGCGTTCTGCGAGGACATGCGTCCACGTTATCACAGCGAGGCGAGGGATCGAACATTGAACGGCAACGGTCATTTTGCTATAGTCTTACGAAGTCACAAGGCCGTCTAGCTGGGCCCAAGGTGGGGGGCTCCCGTGGCTCGCGCGCCGCACTCTTATTGCTTAAGTACTTACGGTTCAATCTCCAGTACCTGCCGCCCCATCTACCGGGGGCGGCCCCCCACTGCCTTGCCACTCCCCCGGGAACGGCCATGATCGGCCGATGTCTGGGGCGCTACCAGATCCTATCCAAGCTTGGGCAGGGTGGCATGGGATCCGTGTGGAAGGCGCAAGACACTCTTCTCGGCAGGATTGTCGCCCTGAAGCTCCTTCCCGAATCGCTGACCGGCTCGCCCCAGGCAAGGCACCGTCTTCTCCGTGAAGCCCGCGCCGCATCAGCGCTCAACCATCCCGGTATCGCGACGGTCTTCGACGCCGGCGAGGCCGAAGGCAACTTCTACATCGCCGTCGAGTACGTGAATGGCGAGACGGTGACGGACCTCGCTGCACGCGGGCCACTGGAGATCGACGAGGCGCTGCGCGTCGTCATCGCCGCCGCCGATGCCCTGGCTCATGCGCACGCCCGCGGCGTGGTCCACCGCGACATTTCGGGACGCAACATCATGGTCGCAAGCGACGGTCGCGTGGCCGTGCTGGATTTCGGCCTGGCGCTTCCGGACGGGACGACACGGATCACGGCGCCCGGAGCTGCGGTCGGCACCGTGGCCTATATGGCGCCGGAGATCATTCAAGGCGGCTCGGCGGACGCGCGGACCGACATCTACGGACTGGGGGTCGTCCTCTACGAGATGCTGACGGGCACGTTGCCCTTCGTCGGCGAGCGCCAGGAGGCCGTGCTCTACGCGGCGGTGCACGAGCCGCTCGAGCCTCCCGGGGCGAGGCGAGGCGGGATCTCCGCCGAACTCAACCGAATCGTGCTTCGAGCGCTCGCCAAGGAACCCAAGTGCCGTCATCAAACGGCCGCCGATCTCGGCGCCGATCTCGCACGGCTCGAGGGAAAGGGAAAGAGGCGCTCGAGCGACGCCCGTGGCCCGTCCGCGAATGTGGGGCGCGCGGCGGCCGACGCCCTCTCGGTCGCCGAGACGCCGACCGAGGCGATCTCGACGGCAAAATGCCTCGCCATCCTGCCCTTTCAGGATCTGGGTTCGGGCGAGGGGGCCGATCCGCGGGCGCAGGTTTTCGCGAACGGTCTGGCCGAGACGGTGAGCGCGTCATTGGCCAAGCGATCCGAGATCCATGTGATCCCACCCTCCTCCGCTGCGCCGGGGACGTTCCTGGACGAGGACCTGCGTCGCGTCGGCCGGAATCTGGGCGCGAACGTGATCCTCCGCGGAACGGTTCAGCGCTCCGGCGATAGAATTCGGATCGCCTACTCTCTGCTCCACCCCGACCGGTGCGTGCAGATCGCAGGCGACACCATCGATGGATCGTTTCGCGATCTTTTCGCCGTCGAGGACCGGCTCGTCGAGAGCGTCGTCCGGTCGCTACAGCTGCAAGCCTCCGCGCCGCGAGGAGAGGCACGCGCCGCGCCGCGAGGGGAGGTGCGCGATCCGGTGGCTCACGAGCACTACCTTCAAGCGCTTGGATACCTGCAGCGGTTCGAGGACGCGGCATCGATCGACGGTGCCATCGCGCTCCTGGAGCGGCTCCTCGACGCGGAGGGCGACACCGCGCGCGTCCACGCCGCCCTCGGCCGGGCGTATCTCTGCAAGTACAAGCTGACCCGTGAGGCGAGATGGGAGGAGCGCGCCAGGACTTCCTGCCTGCGCGCCCTGGAACTCGATCCGCGTTCGCCCGATGTGCTCGGCACGATGGGGCACCTTCATATTTCGCTCGGGCGGCCGGCGGACGCGGTGCGCGATTTTCGGCAGGCGCTCAAGTTGAGACGCGACAATCCCGACGCGCTTCTGGGCCTCGCGGAGGCCTACGAGATGGCGGGAAAACCGCACGAGGCGGAGGAAGCGTGCAGAACCGCGATCGCGCAGAGGCAGAATTTCTGGGGCGGCTACAACCGGCTCGGCATTCTCCATTTCAGCCGGGGACAGTACGAGCGAGCGATCGAGCCCTGGAAGCGCGTGGTCGAGCTCACTCCGGACAACGTTCGAGGCTGGAACAATCTCGGCGCGGCCTACTTCCAGTTGGGACGCTATCGCGATGCGCTGGAAACGTACCACCGGTCCCTCGAAATCCTGCCGAGCGCCGCGGCCTACTCGAGCCTCGGTACCGTGCACTTCTTCCTCGGAAACCACAACGAGGCGGCCGCGATGTTCGAGAAGGGCGTCGCCCTGCGGCCAAGCGATCCGCGGATGTGGGGCAATCTGGCGGACGCCTACCGATTGATGTCGGGCATGGAGGACAAGGCCGCGGCGACGCTGGATCGGGCGATCGGCATGCAGCGCGAACTGCTCCACGTGAACCCCAAGGACGCCGAGGGATGGGCGGATCTCGCGGGCTGGCTGGCGAAGCGGGGTGACGCGCGTGAAGCGGCGCAGGCGGTGCAGCGCGCGCTCAAGATCAAGCCGGACGACGTGAACTTCATGGCGGCGGCCGGCCGCGTCTACCATTTGGCGGGCGCCCGGGCGAAGGCGATGGAGTGGCTGACCCAGGCGATCGAGAGGGGATACAGCGTCAAGGAGCTTCTGCGGGATCCGGAGCTCAAGGCCCTTCATTCGGCGCCGGCTTTTCTGAAATTCATCAAGGACGAGGAACAGAACCTGGCAGGGAAGTAGCCGATCGCAGCAGGTATCCAAGAAGAGGGGGGTAATTCATGCCGAAACAGAAAGAAGTGGTCATCTCGGTCACGAACGGGAAGATCAGCGTGGACCAGGATCCGGTCTACGTCAGCATCCGGAACATCGAGGAAGTGATGTGGCGTTGCTACCAGTACGAGATCGAGATCATCTTCGACCAGAACGACACGCCGTTTCTGGCGCACCAATTCAAGGCGACAAAGGCGGGCGCCTGCTGCTCGGGCGTGCCGCGCGACGGGACCGCGCGCTCGAAAGAATACAAGTACTCGGTGGCGGTCATCATGCGCGGCAACGAGAGGCTGGAGCTGGACCCCAAGGTGATCGTGGAGTGACGCTTCTCCCGGCGCTCGGGGCTTCGAATGAAAACGGTCGGCCGCGGATCATCCGCGGCCGACCGAGCGTACGAGACAGGCGGGTTCGCGCCCCGAGGGCGCGGCCCGCTATTTCTTCGCGTCCAGGACGAGCACCAGCGCACCCTTCGTGATGCTGAAGTCGTACGTCCCCGTGGAGCCGATCGCGTAGACCGTAAACTTCCCGTCCCCCTTTGTCTCGTTTATAAGCACTGTCTTTCCGGCCGACTGGAAGAGCGTCGCCGACTCGTTCCAGTCGATGAGGTGTATAGCGCCCGGCCCCGCCGCCACCGAAAGCGGTCCCCAGAGCTTCACGACCTTAGGGTCGGCCTTGAGCAGCACCTCGGTCGTGTAGGCGGTCGAGTCCGGAGTCATCCACAGCTCGACCTTCAGAGGGTTCGTGTCGTTGTTGGTTATCCTTCCAAGGACGGAGAGATCGATCACATCCGCGATCTTGTCCTTGTTGTCCGTGTATTCGCTCTCGGTGTTCAGATCGATCCACTGGGAGGCGAGACCGGTTGTCGTGATCCCGGTCGCGTCCGGAAGATCGAAGGAGATTTCGATCTGTGCCGACGTCAGGATGCAGCCGGGAATCGCGAGCCCCAGCCCCAGGGCCAGAAGTATCCACGCGTGCCGTTTCATTCCTGACCCTTTCCGGGAAGGAGGTTGTAGTTCAGGCCGAGCGTCAGACTCCCGAACTTGCGGGAGGTGTCGCCGGTCGGGAGCATTGCGAATTCACTGCGGACCTGGATCGAGATCTTTTCGGCCGGCGAGATCCCGAGACCGAGGCCGAAAGTGAACCCCGTCTCGCTGAAATCCTCCCCCTCGCGCTTGAGGTTCGTGCTTCCGAAGCCGACGTACGGGTAGAACTTGAGCGTGCCGCCGTCGATCGAGCCGAGGATCGCGTTCAGACCGAACGCCGTCGCGTCGTATCCATCGCGGCTGTACTGGAGACCATTAAACGTCTCGGTCCGGTCGCCGTAGCTCGTGCTGGAGTAATAGGGCTCCAGGAGCACGACCGGGATCGCCTTCACCGGTACGCGGATTCCAAACTGCGAGCCGCTCTCTCCGAACGCGTCGCTTGGAGAGAATGAACTCACGTTGACCTCCTGGAGGACCGGCCAGCTCAGTCCTCCGAACAGGCTGACGCCGACGCCGACATCTCCCGCGTGCGCCGCCCCGGCTCCCAGAGTGAGCGCGAGCAAGACAAACGTTAACAATCGCCTCATGCTTCCCCCCTTCGATGATTGTTTCAAAGAGACACATCGCCGGCCCGGTACCCGCCGGCGGCGATGCGTCTCGGCGCTTCGGCGCTGCCGAATTACGCGCCCATGCTGAATTGTACCCCCTGCAAGCACGCTCCACCAGCCAGATTACAGCGCCATGTCCAGCCTTGCCGTCAGAGACTCCTCGGTCGGATCGTCCGCGGCGGGCGTGGACGTGACGCGGCGGGAGTACTCCAGATGTGCCGCCACGTTGTCCTCGAAGTGATACCGCGCGCCGGCGGTGATGCGCCGGATGTCCTTCTCGTCAGTCAAGAAGGAGGGTTGCTTCACCATGTCGTACCGCGCGAAACCGGTGACGTGCCCCGACGAGGTGCATGTCACCTCGGCGAAACCGCCCGACCAGGTCACGTTGTCGTTCTCACCCCAGAGGGAGCCCTTGTCGCGGGACCAGAGATACTGCAGCGCCAAGTTGCAGACCGCCAGGTTCAGGCTGGCGTCGGCACCGATGCGCGTGAAGCTCTGAAGCCCGGTACCGGTGGAGTCCACATTACCCGGCCGCGCTCTTCCCGCGTATCCCACGAGGCCGAACCGGTGGCCGGCCGTCTGGCCCTCGCCTGGGCCGAGCACGCCCTCCACGCGGAGGTAGACGTCCTGGGGCGAATCGTTGGCCTGATTGGTGGCGGATCCCGCGACGAGCCCGGCGACGGCGCGCAGCGGGCCGTACCCGCCGCCCCGCATCTCGACTCCGGTCTGCGTCTCGGAGTATGCCGGACCCCCGGGGAAGGAGTAGTCGTAGATCTCGTATGGAGACGCGCTCAACTGGCGCTTGACGCTGAATGCGGTGTACGCGGGCTCGAACCGGCCCGCGCGCACGGTGAGCGCGCCCTTCGCGATGCCGCTGAAGACGAGGCTCGCCATCTCCAGGGAGGCCTCCTGCCCGGCCACGCCGCGGCTCTCGGTAATACCGGGCACGAACACCATGAAGTAACCGATCTTGGCGCCAAGGAGTCCCGCAGAGAGGATGTCGAGGCCGTTCAGCTCCACGGCACTGAGCTTGTTGTCGCCGCCCGGTGTCGGAGGATTCCGCAGCAGGGCATAGTTGTAGCCCGCGCTCGTGCGCAGCGCCAGCGGGGCCGGCGATTCAAGAACCGTCCTCTCGATGTTCTCGCGTCCCGGAAGGCGATAGCCGTTGGCTCTGAAGCGCGCCCCGAAGTCGTTGAGACGCGGAAAGGACGAATGGCACATGGTGCAGTTGACGCCGTACTTCCTGGCGAACACCGGGATCGCCGAGGCGTCCTGGGGCAGCATCGTCGCGAGGGCGGCAAGCGCCGTGAGCAATGTCGCGAGACGTGCGGTCTTCATCGCAAGCCTCCCTTCGGATCGGCGGTGGAGCCAGGCGCCTCGACGAATTTGGGCACTTCGGTCGCGGGTACGGGCCCGCTCAGCGCCTTCATGAACTCGACGAGGTCCTCCTTCTCCTGCCGTGTCAGACGGAGCGGTAAGACCAGAGGATCAAGGTGCGGATTCCTGGTTCCGCCGCGGTCGTAGAAGTCGACCACGTCCATCAGCGTCTTCTCCATCCCCGTGTGCAGGTATGGAGGCGTCTCGGCGATGTTGCGGAGCGTGGGCGTCTTGAAGCGGCCCGTGTCGGTCGGGTTCTTCGTCTGGCTGAAGCGCCCCAGATCCGGATTCGGCTTGTCCATCCCCGCGCCGAGATTGTGGAACGATTGATCGGAGAACATCGGGCCGCTGTGGCACGGCGTGCAGTGGCCCTTTCCGTTGAAGATTCGCAGGCCCCGGACGGCGGCCTTGGTCATGGCGCTCTTGTCGCCCATGAGCCAGAGATCGTACGGGGAGGGGCCGGAGATCACCGTCCGCTCGTACGACGCGATCGCCTTCGCGATTCCCTCGGCGCTCGCATCGGTTCCGAAGACCTGATCGAACTGCTCCTTGTAGCCCGGAATTGCGTTCAGCTTGTTGATCACGTTTTCCAGCGTCTCGCCCATCTCGATCGGGTTGTGGATGGGGCCGAGGGCCTGCTCTTCAAGCGAGCCCGCGCGGCCGTCCCAGAACTGGAAGCGCATGTAGGCCGCGTTGATGATCGTTCCGGAGTTGCGCCCGCCCACCTGACCCTTGATGCCCGTGTCGGTTGGATTGGGGTTGGAGAACCCGGTGCGCGGATCGTGGCAAGTGGCGCAACTGATCGTGTTGTCCGCCGAGAGCCGCGTATCGAAGTAGAGTTGTTTCCCGAGGCGGATCTTGGCGTCTGTCTGCGGGTTGTCCGGCGGCGCCGGCGCGGGCGGGAGCAGTCCGTTGGCCAACATCGGTTCCCCGGCGTACACCGGCAGCTGCAAGAGCAGCAGGGGCGCCGCGGCGAGAGCAAGAGCTACGAGCAGAACTCGCCTCATCGCTTCCTCCTTGTCTTAACCGGGTCTTGGGAAGACCCGTGTACTCAGGTCACGCCTCCGATCACTGCCGGGCCGGTCCAGAAGCCGCCGATGTCGATTCGTCTCAGTGCCTGTATTTCGTCTTCTTCGAACGGGCGCGTCAGCCCGATCGGCTGCGCGATGCGTGGCGGCCAGCTCATGCCGGCCAGGATGTGATCCACGCTCACCCCGGAGTGTACCTCCGCCAGATAAGCTTCGCCAATGGTCCGATCGAACCGGAACACCGCGTGCGTCGTGACGATCGCCGTGGGGCCGCCCGACGGAAGACCCGTGCGGTCGCGGAACTCGGGGCCATCGCCGTAACCCGGCGACGTGCGGAACCGGACCCGCGCGACGAGACGCCGCCGCTCCTGGGGCACCATGACGACGATCCGCCGCGCCAACGAGGCGATGTCGGCCGCGCCGCCGCTGCCGGGAAGGCGCCGCGTCGTGCCCGCCTCGTCCACGACCTCGGTCGTGTTGAGGTTTCCATAGCGGTCGACTTCGGCCGCGCCCAGAAGTCCCAGGTCCACGCGTCCCGCCTGCATCATTCCCATGACGTCGAGCATCGTCGAGGCGCAGGTCGCGTCGAGGATGTTGGGCGGATCGCCCATCGTGAAGAGAAGCTCCCGTGCCGCTTCCTCGCGGATGAGTCCGTTCTCGTAGAACGCGGTCGCGTTCTTGGCGTGGGTGGCCTTAGCCACCAGATAAGCGAGGAGGGGGAGCCGCATTCCCACGAACACGGTCTCCCCCTCTTTGATTTCGCGGGCCGCGCGAAGAACCATCCGCTCCCGGGGAGCGAGAGGGCGAGTCACGGCGGCGGCGGGTGCTACTTGCCCGTGAACTTGGGCTGGCGCTTCTCCACGTAGGCGTTCAGCCCCTCGCGGGCGTCCTCGCTCGTGAAGAGCTGCTGCTGCAGCTCGCGCTCGATCGCCAGCGATTCGCTGAACGGAACCTCGAGCCCCGACTGCACCGCGCGCTTGATGCGTCCCACGGCCTTCGACGCCTTGTTGGGCGGCACGAACTGCCGCGCGTACTCCATCACCTTGGCGTCGAATCCGTCCGCGTCCCAAACGTGGTTCACCAGGCCCATCTTCTCCGCTTCCTCGAACGAGAACGTCGCTCCGGTCGCCATCATCTCGATCGCGTGAGCCTTGCCGACCAGGCGCGCGAGGCGCTGCGTGCCGCCGGTGCCCGGGAGAACGCCCAGCGTCACCTCGGGAAGACCGATCTTGCCGGCGCTTTTCTTGGCGATCCGGATGTCCGCCGCCATCGCGATCTCCAGCCCGCCGCCGACGCAGTGGCCGTTCAAAGCCGCGATGACGAGCTTGGGCGTCTGCTCCAGGCGGTTCAGGGTCTCGTTCGCGTGGAGGCAGAAGTAGTACTTGAACGTGGGGTCGACCGTCTGGAGCATCTTGATGTTCGCGCCCGCGCAGAAGAACTTGTCTCCCGCGCCGCGCAGCATGATCACGTGCACGTTCGGATCGAAGCGGGCTTTCAGGATCGCCTCGTCCAGCGCGCGCATCATTTCGTAGGTGTAGGTGTTCGCGGGTGGGTCGCAAAGCTCCAGGATTGCGATGCCGTTCTCGGTCCGGTATCCGCACAAACCGGCGGTCGCGGGGGCCATGGCTTCGGGTGTCACGGGTGGGTCCTCCTGATCGTTTCGGATCTCGACTTGATTCGCTTGCGAACTGTCCGGGGAGTATAGCCTAGCGGCCCTCGTAGCGGGGCTCGCGCTTTTCCAGGAAGGCCGCGAGTCCCTCGCGGCAGTCGCGGGTGTTCCAGCACCGTTCCTGAGCCTCGATTTCCCGATCGAGCACCTGCTCCAGCGAGGAGTGGCGCGATACCCGCACCGAGCGCTTGATCTCCTCG
>Ga0315273_10011308_pt1 | contig 11412 bp, 9 predicted proteins | sample YL17G02_0_MG_FD_205753 | JGI IMG/M metagenome (GOLD analysis project Ga0315273, IMG submission 205753) | Sediment microbial communities from Yellowstone Lake, YNP, Wyoming, USA - YL17G02_0 | ecosystem: Environmental > Aquatic > Freshwater > Lake > Sediment | place: USA: Wyoming | collected...
ATGTAAAAATGAGAACCATGATATGGCTTGGATTGAATTGCGGTTTTGGGTGTACAGATTGTTCGGAGCTTAAATAGAGTGATTTGGATCTTGTCAGTGCCAGAGTGAAACTGGCAAGAAAAAAAATGGGAATTTTAAGGGATTTGCCATTATGGCCGGAAACTGTTAAAGCACTTGAAAAGATTTCCAGAACAGGCAAGCTTGTCTTTTATACATCCAGAGGTAACCCATATATACAGACACTTTTGAAGGCAGACGGTAATGGAAACGGGAAATACACAACCTTGAATACAATCACGACCAAATTTTCAAGGCTGATTAAAAAGTCAGGTCTTGTTGTTCCTAAAGGAACGGGTTTTTATAGCCTACGAAGAACGGCTGCCACAGTAGCAGCAAGATCAGGCGATCCGTTTGCTGTTCAAAGACTCCTTGGCCATGCAGATTTGCAAATGGCAACAAGGTATGTACAGGATGTTTCAGAACAAACGGACAGAGTTATTGAAAATAGCAGAAAGTATTTAATTTAAGAAGAACCCGAAGGTATTATTAGATTTTAAAAGAGCAAAAAAAGTCTAAACCAAGAACATTCTGCAAGATTTGATCTTCTGTTGACCCCACGGCCACAAAAATGTAGCGCAGAGCATGACGCGGTATCCAATCCATCGATGTCTTAATCGCGGGGGCATCATATAAGGACCATGAGATACCGGATTTTGGGCCAATCAGGCCGGAAAGTGATGGCACTTTTGTCACCTTTTGAACACCGCCAAAACGCGTAACTCTTTATCCGTCAAACCTTTACCGAATGTCACCCCTCTATACCCCGACAAGGATTTAAAGCATACCCTGCCTTCGGTCATAACCGACAGAGGCAACCATCCCATCGGATGAATTTTTTACAGTACGCGATGCTGCAAGGCGTATCGCAAATAGTGTGAAGCGTCATTGCCCATTACAGTGAAAAAACAACCGGGGCCCATACTGAACTGGTCAGTATAGGCCCCGAACTAATGCGAAATCATCGCCTAATCAGCAGCTATTAATACGGCCACACTGCCGCCGATAACCACTGGCTCGCCAAAATGGCATATTCCTTGAAGTTAATCTTGTCATCCTTATTCAGGTCGATGTTAGGATCGGCTGGCAGCAATAACCAGTTGTTTGTCAGTATATCAAGGTCGCTGTAGTCAACGAAGCAGTCGCCGTTAAAATCGGGTGTTCGGTTAGGCATACATCTGGGCTGGTACAGCCTGATGTCGTCAAAGTACAGCGTTCCTGTACCATTTGGGGTAGCAGGTCCGACACCGAGAGTTATCTTCCTGATCTTTGCCAGATTCAGGGCGGGGTTGACGACTTTGAAGTCATTCAAGGCAATATCCCATGCCTGCCAGGTGTTTTGCAAGACCACATTGGGGTCAGTGTGGGTGACCGTTGCTTTATTGCTATCGCTGCTGCCTACGTTGTTGTTATCCTGCAAAGTTATGTACAGCGGCGCAGCGACGTTACTTTTTATACCGATGTCTTGATGGCTCCATGATGATATCGTCATTCCTGGAGCGGTTATGGAGACATTGGAAAGCTCTGCTGTGCATGTTGCCGTAGTGTTATGAGCGGTCACCGCTGAACCTACATAGATTGGCAAAGCCGCAAACACGGGGCTATCGCTTAACACATTAACCCAGTTGGTGCCGTTAGCCGAATAGTAAGCCCAGAGGTAGCCACTGTCGGTGTAAAGCTCAAGCTTTACCCAGTATGGAGCGCTAATGTCGGCCATGGATTCGTAGCCGGCCATCTGGTAGTCGTAGCTGGTGCTGGCACAGGCATCTTCGACACGATACTGGAAGGCCGCGCCCATTTCAGGCGTGATACACATAAACCCGTTCTTAGAGTTCGGATCCAGCGACTGGCGAATCATCACGCCGGCCTTGGCCCACGGGCTGGTGTTACTACTGACACTATCTACCTTCGCTATAATCGTCACGAGAGGCCCCGCGGTGCCTGTTATTGCCTTATAGGCGTAATGGCACTCATCGTGGTACCCTGTTCCTCTCAAGTCCGGCACATCCCAGACGTCTTCGCCGGAGGCGGTAATTGTGTGGGTACCTGAAGACTCTACCCAGCTGCCTACGGATGCCGGCCAACCTCTATACCACAGTTCCAGTGACTTGACGCCTTCGGCAGTCCAATCACATGGGTCACCCGTAAATGTGCGGGTGGCATTTGAATCATGGAACGACCCAACGTTATTGTAATCAAACGGCATCGACAGTACGCCTCCGTGAACAATGGTTGTCTCAGCAAACTTCGGGTTGGCGTCTGGATAACCTACATACCCACCACCGCCCTTTACCCATGTGGCCGCTAATTTGTTAACCATGATAGAGGCGTAGCTCTCGAAATTATCCACGAAGACATATTCTGCTGTCGTAAAGCTCCAGACCATGCCTTTCCACGGACTACCAGCGGCGCCCCACTCATCTCAGGCAAAAAACTGAATTCGTTATAGGATTTTACCAAAGATACCTGAGTTGCCGGTTGATTTGCTTCTATTCTGCCAAGCCCAATGGGATCTGCCCCTTTTTAGTATTGACCGATACCGCTGTACGTTGCCTTCGCCCCTTTCCGCCGAAAAGTTCCAACTGCGATACCATGAAGCTATCGGCAATGTAACGCCTGATGATGTTTATTACGACAACAAACCAAAGAAGCCAAAGCGTGATGCCAAAACGGCCCCATGCAATATCGAACAACACTTCTTCCGCCAAACACGGATAATGGGTTATCGACTTAAACAAGCTGCATAGTTTTGCGGAGTTATTTTTTTCTTAACACAGAGAAAATCCATCAACACCTCAAAAGCGAAGGCAAAATTCTTGTATTTTGATGGGGTTTGGCATATCCCGGTGCTTTCGTTCAATAACAGCTTCCGGTGTTTTAACTTTTCAAAGTGCAAACATTATAAATTTAACAAGCTTTCAGCAGTCCTAAAAACGCTTGACAAGCGCACCCTGAACCAGCGACGATAGCGTTGTTCGGGCTTGGCGCAGCTCTGGTTCGAAAGAAGCGGTGAGAGTATATTGGCAAACTATCACGTTTTATACGCTATTTGGACCAGTTTTGAGCCATTTCTGCAAAATCTGAAAAGTCATAATCGATGAGCCATGCATCGGCGAGCATCTTTAGATCGTCAAGATTGACCAAACAATCGCCGGTAAAGTCCCCTTCCAAATCACACCCGAACAGGATATTCACAGGCATCTGTGTCTTTATTATACTGGGGCCTGCATAACTTACAAGCAGCGCATTATCGCCATCGTATTCGAGATAATCGACAGTAATTGAATGTCTGCCGGTGAGGAGATATTTGTAGCCGCTTCTTTCCCGCATCCCGTGCAGACCATCGTTATCAACCACAAGGCTGCCGTTGACATACAATTTGCTGCCGTCGTCGGAATTAGTATAGAATGTATAGTTGCCATCCGCCGGCACCTTTATGTAACCGGTGAAACGGAATGCAAAATAATCATCCCGCTGACGCAATCCAATGTCAAAGTTATTAGCTTTCCCTACCGCTATCGGAGTCAGCGAATCAAAACTCGGCAGCGAAGTCCACGTGCCCTCGTAGTATTCATAATTAAGCCCGTTATCAGCCCTCGTCGCCCAGCCGATACTCTCGAGCATAGGCGATATCTCAGGATTAGCCATGAATAAGTCCCAGCAGAGGCCTGTGCGATAATTCTCAATCATCGGAACAATTGTACCCTGGTCAATTGCCAAATAGTCGTTTGAAAACCAGCTTACCTGAAGATTAAAAGCGTCATAAAAACCAAACGGACCCCACAAACTGCTGCCATAGTTATAGTATAAATGCTTCATCGCGGCAATTGATTCGGCCGGCGTATAAGGCATAGAACTTATAGCGGCGGTCGGAGTAATAGTGCCGTTATCGGAAGCGCCAGGCGCATGAGCAGCATAACCCCACGGATTATAGCTGGCGGTAAGTCCCCATACCAAATCGCTGTAGCCTGTAAAACCTTTGGGATTGGCAATGCAATAGGCACGGTCAATTAGAGCAATATTTCGGCTGTTTTCAAAATAATTGCAGTAATTGTCGTTTTTGTTGCGCGGATCAAATCCAAGAAAAGAATAGTGCGTCCAGAACATCGGCGTTTCATACGCGCTGACCCATTGAGTATAACCATAGTACCTGCTGCCGTTTTTATAGCTACCGCCAAGGCCAAAGCCGTCATAATAACAGGATGCCGGTATCGGATGCGTCGGCGAGGCAATGGCTAAAAGATACACTATCATAGTCTCCGCACCGCCAAAACCAAAACTGCCCGCCCAGCCAGTTGTCGGCGACCAGAACCAATACAGATGCTTGCCATCTGTCTCAGTAGCTCTGCGGTACCAATCCCACTCGACTTCTTCGTAGAGCTGAGTAGCACTGCTGCGAATATCGGTTTCTATGGGGTCATTGGAATCGAAGTACTGCCGGGCGATAAGCATGCCTTGAACCATATAAGATGTTTCAACAATATCGCCGCCTGTTACGCCGCCGAAAGGTATAGACGCGCCGGTTTCACCGTTTATCCAGTGCGACCAAGCTCCGTGATAGCGGGTCGTTGTATTCTGAAGAAATCTAACTATTTTCAAGACACGTTCGGCAGCGGCTTGCCTTGTAACAAAACCACGCTCAACACCAACCACAATAGACATTATTCCAAAACCTGAACCGCCGGTGGTAACGGTCTGGCGGTCATATAATGCAAATCTTTCTCGAGCCATTCCGCTTACCGGATGGCCAAAATCCCAGAAGTACCTGAACGTCGCTTCCTGTATGGACGTCAAAAGCTGCTCATTGGTCATTGCGTAAGGAGTGGCTGAAACAATAACTGAAGCGGTGCCCTCTACCCCATTAATCACAGGCCTGACATAATAGCAGTATGGATAGACATTAGTGCCCAAAAAATCGCTATAAACAGAGACGGTATGAACTGAACTATTTAACTTTGCATAATCTCCGCCCGCATATCTGGAACGATAAATATTATAACCATTTAAACCCGATGCCGACACAGGCGTCCATCGCAAATCAATTCTGCAGTCGTGGCCCGCGGCAACAAGGCCTTCAATCAAGGTATCCGCCGCAGACAGCGGCAAGGCTATATTCAACGCTAACGCTAATATTGCCACAAACTTCACAAAAAAAGCTTTTTTCATTTTAATACTGCTTCCGTTATCTATACAGCGAAACGGGGTGTCCGACTATTTGAGCCAGACACCCCAATCGCTAATTAGTATCAATCATCGTTATTCGATGATTTTTCAATTACTGACAATTCGGATTAGACACATCGTTGCATTTGCGCCAATTAGCGGCCATTTCTGCAAAATCAGCAAAGTTGACATAGCAGTCTTTATTTACATCGCCGGGCATATACGAAAGGCAGTTATCGGCCGTACTGAATTTCCACCTGGATTTGGGAGAGCCGGTCCAGCCTACCGTCTTTATCTCCGGACCTGAACCGTCCGGGTCATAGCAGTCAACACGCCAATAATAATCCTGATATGAGTCAAGCGAACTAATCGCAACAGAATTGGCATCCTGCTTGTCCAATATTTTGGTGTTGGTACCCGGCATATTCGGGTCTGTACCGAACCATACGTCGCAAAGAATAGTGCCGCCCTGACGAGGAGCAGGCTTTTTCCACGACAGCGCAGTTACTTCAAACGGAACAAGATTGATCGCGCCATTTGCAGGTTCAGGGTTCGACGCACCGTAACGGTAAGTAACTGATACATCATCCCAGTTAATAGAACCTATGTGAGCATCGGGGCCTATACTGCCTACAGTCATGCCCATAAAAACCCTGCCGGTAACAGCCGTAGGCGGCGCGGTCACGGTACAGGAAATAAACTTCCATATATCACAGGGATCGGGATAGGTATAGGGCATGCAGAAAACATTGGGGGGAATAGGGGGGGAGGGATCGGCATAAAAATACCCTATTACTGCGGTCTCCAGCCAGGAATCGTCCCCGTCAAACCACTCGACCTGGAAAAAAGCGTCCTTGCCGGAAAGACCACCACCATCGCTTGAGAGAGCAATGGCCCAGACGCTGAAATCGTACTCATTATTCCCGACCACAGGAAAATCCTGGAATATACCGGTATCATCCAACCATTCTTTCACAGCTTTGGTGCCGCTTTTTACCGAACAAGCATCACTGTGATGCTCACCGTTTGTGCCGTAAGTCGCCCAGCCTGGAATCGGAGGACCACCAAACGTGCCTAAATCACCATCCTCAAAGCCGGAGCTCAGCAAGTTACCGGCCAAGGCATTGCCGGCAGCAAAACCTACAACCAATATCACTAACAGGACAATCTTTTTCTTCATAATATATCCTTTCCTTAATATAGCAAGACAGAGCGCTCGACTTTTTACACCCGAGCACTCCAATCGTCAATTCATAAAAATCGTCATCAAAATGATTTTTTAACTATTGACACTGCGGATTAGACTCATCGTTGCATTTGGGCCAATTAGCAGCCATTTCTTCAAGATCAGCAAAGTTGACATAGCAGTCTCCATTTATATCGCCGGGCATATACGAAGAACCGCAGTTATCGGCCGTATTGAAAGTCCACGTCTGGCCTTCCGACTTTATCTCCGGACCTGAACCGTTCGGGTCATAGCAGTCAACACGCCAATAATAATTCTGATGTGGGGCAAGCGAACTAATCGCAACAGAATTGGCATCCTGCTTGTTGAGGATTTTTGTGTTTGTTCCGGGCATGTTGCCATCAGTGCCAAACCATACATCACAGCGAATAATATCGCCGGTGTGACGAGGAGCAGGTTTTTTCCACGACAGCGCAGTTACTTCAAACGGAACAAGACCGAGCGCGTCATCTGCAGGTTCAGGTTCCGACGCACCATAACTCCCAGTAACTGATGCATCATCCCAGAAAATAGAGCCTTTAATCTCAAACGCGCCGTCGTATCTATCCAAGTACAAAAAAACCCTGCAGGTAACAGCCAGAGACGGCGCTGTCCTGCTGCCGGAAATAAACTTCCACGTATCATAGGGATCGCAGGGATCTCCTACAACTTTCGCACCATAAAAACGCCCTATTTCTTCGTCGGAAATCAGGGCACTGCCCGCGTTGTACCACTTGACCTGGAAAACCGCATCAGCGAAGCGAAGACCAAGATCATCTCCTGAGTAAGCATAAGCCCAGATGCTAAAATCGTACCTGTTACCCGCGATTACAGAAATATCCTGGTATAAATAGGTATCATCCCACCATATTTTCACACCTTTGACGCCGCTATGTGCAAAATCGTTCCCTGTATTACCCGTATGCCAACCCTTAGTGCCGGTAGGCGCAGAAGTCGTCCAGTATGTCACATTCTGAACAGTAAACCTGCCTAAAGGACCCTCTTCAAAGCCGGGGTTCAGCAAAGCATTGGCCAAGGCATTGCCGGCAGCAAAACCTATAACCAATATCACTAATAGGACAATCTTTTTCTTCATAATATATCCTTTCCTTAATAGGGCAAGACAGGTCTTTGTTTTTATATTTATATCTTTAATATGACAAAATAGGGCGCTCGACTTTTTACAGCCGAGCGCCCCAACAATCAATTCAAAGACCAATTATTTCCTGCGTCTGGCAAGGAATAAACTGCCTAACCCTAACAGAGCCATTGTTGCCGGTTCAGGCACAGGAGAATAAGCCATATTCCCGAACGTTGCCTGCTCCCAAAATAAACCCTGGCCCACACGTGGCTGAAAAAAGCCGCCGACACCGGCGGGAGTGAGCATTCCCCACAATCCGTGAGGAGGGTCCTCGGCGGGATTGCCCATGTCGAAAGCTAGCTGGCCGCTGCTGTAAGTTAACGAGGCCATAGTCAAAACATATTCTATGGTAGCCGGGGATAACGAGCTAAGAGCGTTAGGGCGATAGATGACACCCATTCGAACCGTGTCTCCTGTGGTATAAGTGAGGCCATATCCAGAAGGGTTGGTAAAACTATAAAATGGTAATCGGCCTCCAAAGGCAGCAATCTCTCCGGATTCGCCATTAATCATAAACCTGCCGTCAGCATCCAGTGACCACCAGGGTGAGACTAACAAGCCGGCTTCGGCTTTGCCTGTACCCGTAATAGTCACATCTGAGGCGAAGCTAAAGGCGTCGCCGTTAGCAAATGAAGCAGGAGTGGTTCCGCCGTCGGCAGATAAACGGAAATTGTGCAAATTGGCCCAACCAGTAAAGTATGCACTCTGGTCATCTTTGATTGTTATCGACGACGCATAGGAATTGGTGGTAGTGACTGTCGACGTAGGGTTGTCGTTCCAGATGCGTGTTGTAATAACCGCGCTGTCGATGGCCGGTGACGCGATGACCTGAGCAGTTCCACACAGAACCATGCCCAAACTGACACATAACATAACACAAATTAATCTCTTCATCTCTCTGACCTCCTAAAATAAAAAGCTTACGCGTATTATAACCCGGCTAAACACTTAGTCGGGCAATACGCAAAAATGTCATTGTCATAACGCTTTCGCAACTTGATTCTACCACTTCTGCAAGTCCAAAACAACACCATTTTGCGGATATTTTTAACCATTTTGCGACATTTCGTTTTTTGCCACAGAGAACACCCGCCGCCGATAAAACAGCAGCCGTCATAAAAATCACACCTAAATATAACTGGTTGATAATTTCATAACATAAAACCTATTTATTAATAGTTAATTAAATGTATCAATTTGTCAACTCCAAAAGTCAATTTCATACTTTTATCCGAATAACCGAGGGCAATGTCCTCCTTGTCATAAGCCTTCTCCTCGCTGACATGACCATCGATAAACAGTACATTACTGACACCCGTGTTCTGTTTTGAATCGTTAGCCTTGTGGAACGTCGCTATGCAATCGCCGTTGCCGTTTTTTTGCGTGCCAAAATACATGTCATTAAGGGCATAGTTAGATAAATTAAGGCCTGGAGGTTTGTCACTGCTGCGTATAATCCATATATTTTCCTCCGTGAAAAAAAGCACTCGTGCTGGGTGTCTTACCTGACCGAGTCCTATCATTTGGCCGAGATTATCGGCAAGCGGACTGATTTTGTCGCCGGCACTGAGACGTCCGTTCATACTGTAACTAAACGTCGGTTTTATAGGGATACCAGCTATATGCAATGGGTGATTCGCCCCCCTGGTTTTGGCGATGCCGGCAAAAACCGGGCAGCTATGTACTCCCTTTGCACTCAGATATCGCCACAGAGGCCCATCAGGAACAACTCCGGCATCGTGCCAACGGCACTCCCAAGGATGCTCCGCTGTAAACGTCGCCCTGCTGTAAATGCAGGTGAGCGGAAACGGAAACTTATCGTTGTTTGCCTCAAGATACATTAATCCAGCAAGACCATAATTTTTAAGATTGTTCCTACAGACAATCAATTGGGCCTGTGCGCGTGCCTTGTTCAACGCCGGCATTAGAATCGCCATCAGCAACGCAATTATCGCAATCACAACCAGCAATTCTACTAACGTGAAACCTTTATTCTTTCTCATAATTCTATTCCCTAAGAACATTTCAAATTTATCGTTCTTATTTCCGCCAATCGGCAGCCATTTGTGCAAAATCAACGAATGTATAACTGTTGAGCCAATTTGCGGCTAATATCATTAAATCGTCCATATCGACAACACAGTCCTGTGTGTAATCGCCGGGGAAATTACATCTGAACAACAGATTTACCGGAATTTGTTTTTTGGAGATTCCCGGCCCGGCGAAGCTGACTGTCAAATCCTGCGAATCTATTTTTTCAAAATAGGTAACAACAATCAGATGTTTTCCGGCGGCAAGACTGACAATGCCGCTTCTGTCCTGTGTTCCGTGCAGGCCGTCGTTGTCCACGACAAGAGCGCCGTCGATGTATAATTTGCTGCCGTCGTCGGAGTTAGTGTATAAAGTATATTCGCCGCCGGTTTGTATATTGATATAACCGGTGAAACGGAGGGCGAAATAATCGTCCTGCTGTCGCAGGCCAATATCAAAGTTGTGGGCAGTGCCTGTTGCGTTCGGTGTGAGGGAATCAAAATCAGGCAGCGAATTCCACGTTCCCTCGTAATACTCGTAATTGAGGCCGTTGTCGGCTCTTGTTGCCCAGCCGATGCTTTCAAGCATTGGCGATATTTCCGGGTTGGCCATAAACAAATCCCAGCACAACTGAGTGCGGTAGTTTTCAATCATTACTATAATCGGCCCCTGGTCAATGGCAAGATAACCCGGAGCAAACCAGCTTTCTCCCAGATTAAACGCATCAACAAAACCAAACGGTCCCCATACGCTGCTGCCATAGGTATGGTAAAAATGTTTCAGTGTCGCGATTGATTCGGTCGGCGTATAAGGCATTGAACTTATAGCGGCGGTCGGAGTAATAGTGCCATTATCAGGACTGCCCGGCGACTGTGCGCCATAGCCCCATGGATTCCAACTGGCGGTAAGTCCCCAGACCAAATCGCTGTAGCCTGTAAAACCTTTTGGGTTGGCGATGCAATAGGCGTGGTCGATTAGCGCGATATTTCGGCTGTTCTCGAAATAATTGCAGTAATTGTCGTTTTTGTTGCGAGGGTCAAATCCGAGATGGGTATAATGAGTGAAGAACATCGGTAATTCAAATCCGCCTACCCATTGCGTATAACCGTAATATCTGCTGCCATTTTTGTAGCTGCCGCCGGTCCAGCCGTTGTAGTAGCAGGAAGCGGGTATCGGATGCGTCGGTGAGGCAATGGCCAGCAGATAGGTAATCATACACTCGTTGTAGCCATGGATGGGCATATTCATAACCCAGCCGTAATTCGGCGACCAGTGCCAGTAAATGTTTTGGTTGGTTTCGTACCCCGGATCCGAACGACGCAGATACCAATACCAGTCTATCCCCTCCCAAAGGGCTGTGGCTTTGCTGCGAATCTGAGTTTCGACAGTATCATTAGAATCGAAGTATTGCCGAACGGTGAGCATTCCCTGCGCTAAATAAGAGGTTTCAACGGTGTCGCCTCCATTATCTTGCGTGCCAAATGGAATCGTTGCGCCGGTAGCCCCATTAACCCAATGCGACCAGGCTCCGTGATAACGGGGTGTTTTTTCATCCAGAAAAGTCAGTATCTTCAGGACACGCTGTGCAGCATCCGCTCTGGCAACAAATCCACGCTCGGCACCGACACAAATAGCCATTAACCCCATACCCGAACCGCCAATAGCGCAGGTATCGTCGCCATGACCAAAATTATAACCTTCTCTTGCCAATCCGCTTACCGGATGGCCAAAATCCCAGAAAAATCTGAAGGTTGCCTCTTCTATGGAGGTCAAAAGCTGCTCATCGGTCATTGCG
>Ga0315273_10011310_pt1 | contig 11412 bp, 9 predicted proteins | sample YL17G02_0_MG_FD_205753 | JGI IMG/M metagenome (GOLD analysis project Ga0315273, IMG submission 205753) | Sediment microbial communities from Yellowstone Lake, YNP, Wyoming, USA - YL17G02_0 | ecosystem: Environmental > Aquatic > Freshwater > Lake > Sediment | place: USA: Wyoming | collected...
TTCGCGGCTATTCCTAGTTAAGGCATCAATGAACCAGGGGGTGACAACGGGGCCCTCCGCGTGAGCCTGTAAGTTGCTGATTACTAATGTTTTTTTTGAAGTGCCGGAGGAGGGAATTGAACCCTCACTCCTGTCGCCAGGGACTGGACTTTAAGTCCAAATATGCTTATCGGGCTCGATTTTCGCATTTTTTGTTGTCATTGACGTCGCCGAGCGGCCGGAAGTATATTACCAATGTGGTCAAGTTGGGAGATTCATCGGTCGGAGCAGGAATTCGTCGCGTCACGGAAAAAGGAATTACCTATCCTTTAATTGATTATACCCGCAAAGCAGTTTATGGTTACGACCAGCACGTGGAAATCTTTTATCCTGAAAACCATCGAAATTTTGCAAGCGATGCGGTACATGGCTCGTTACCACTGAATTTCTTTATGGACCGATACCTGGAGGCCTATGCCAATGAGATGAAAATCTTTTGTGATGCTGTTACAAATAATTTAAAGCTTCCGGTTGATGGCAACGACGGGTCAATGTCGGTTGCAATTGCTCTGGCAGCAAAAAAATCCCACTTAGAACATCGCCCTGTAAAACTATCAGAGATCATATGACCTTATCCTTCGCAAAATGGACAATAATTTAAAAAATATGAACGCAAATTCACAACCGGTAAACACTCCTCTATTAGGAAGGATTACCTCGGTAGATTTCTTTCGCGGATTTACCATGTTTCTCCTCGCAGGGGAAGCAACTCATCTTTACGGCCATTTTCTTAAAATGGATAGCGGTATTATGCAATTTTTTGGAACTCAACTCGACCACCATGAATGGCACGGATTGCATTTCTGGGATCTGATACAACCCTTTTTTATGTTTATTGTGGGGGTCGCAATTCCTTTTGCTGTAGCCAACAGGATAAAAAAGGGCGACAGCATAAGGACAATTACTCTTCATGCTTTTAAACGGTCATTCTTATTATTGTTTTTCGGATGGGCTTTATATTTTACATCTGCAGGAAGTCTGGTTTTTCGTTTTCAGAATGTTCTTGCCCAGCTATCGGTTACGTACCTGGTAGCGTTCCTGATACGGAATAAAAGCTTCAGATTTCAATTGATTTTTACCTTGATAATCCTCCTGCTTATCGACCTTGCATACAGGTTCTTCCCTGTGGAGGGATTCAATCATCCCTGGGTAAATTTCGAAAATCTTGGAGCATGGTTTAATAATAAGATAGAAGGCGTTGATAAAGCCAGTGAGTGGGCTACTCTTAACTTTATTTCGACAACTGCCCATACAGTATGGGGTGTTCTCTGTGGTAAGCTTCTGATGAGTAATAAAACACCTGCAAAGAAAATCCGGATATTGATTATTGCGGGAATATCAGCCTTAATAATTGGATATTCACTTGATTTATTAAACGTGACACCCATTATTAAGAAAATCGCCACATCCTCATTTGTTTTTGCGAGCGGTGGTTGGACAATTCTGTCTCTGTGCTTCAGCTACTGGCTAATCGATGTAAGAAAACAATTCACTTCCGGATCGAGGTTCTTCATAATAGTTGGTATGAACAGCATTTTTATTTATCTGTTTTTCCATATTGGTGGGGCCAACCTGATCAGTAAGATTGTAGCACCCTTCAGTAAACTGCTATTTTCGTGGGGAGGTGATATAACAGTAAAAATAATCACCAGCCTGGGTGTATGGGCAGCACTCTGGTATATGTGCTACTGGCTCTATAAAAACAAATTATTCATTAAAATTTAAAATACCCCAGTCGTAAAAAGCATAAAGAACGGTATTCATGCGGCTATTTTTCATAAACAATATTCCCAAGTTTACGACCACTCATTTTACTATTTATTTCCTTGAGGGGGGAGAGTTTTTACTAATATAAATTGCTGCTTTTTGAGTGCCGTTTTTGTCGTCACGAATTATATTATCGTCTAATAACACATCCATTGCTTTTCCGTTCGTCGGAAAGGTCGTTGATCCTATCGCTTGACCCTTCAAGTGTTCACGATGTCCTTACGGTTGGAAGCATTAGAAAACTGTTCACGATGTCCTTACGGCTACCAATTAATAGATAAGATAGTACTTTTCTTGACGGGGGACAAAAAACTTATAGCCTTCATCTGTCAGATAAACATCGTCTTCCATGGCGATGATCGCATTCTTTCCTCCCCATTCGGGCACCGGGGTCACTGTGTTGAGCTCCATCGAAAGGTATGAGCCGTTACGCAGCAGCTTGGTCATCTTTGAAGGTTCCCTTTTGGAGCCAGGGCGAAAACCGAAGCCGATCCCTGTGCCTAAGCCATGCCCTTGATTTCCGATAGGATGGCTATACACCTTCGCTTCGATCCCTTTCTTTTCCATTTCCACTATGACTTTTTCTGATACATCTCCGGCAGTCAGCCCCGGTCTTGAAGCACGTGCCAGCACGTCCTGCAGCAGATTAGTGTTCGCCATTGCTTTCTTGAATCCTTCCGGCACATCCTTTTCATCTTTGCGCAGAACATATGCGTTTTTCTGCCAATCGCTATGGAAGCCCATATAAATAATACCGAAATCTATGTGCAGCAGCTGACCGCGCTCTATAACCGCACTTTCTTCTGCTACTGCCGGAAAACCAAGGTAAAGCTTTGGCTCCACACCTTTTTCGTAAATACGTAAATCCGGTTCAAACCATAGCCCACAGCCATTTGCCGCAACCTGGTCATACAGCCAGCGCCTGACTTCCCCAATGGTTGTCTTGCCTGGGGTGATGACTTCGTTTGAAAACGCTCTCCTTGTCAGGACGTCGGTTAATCGGACAAGGTTTGTATATTGCTCGAGTTCCTCAGGAATGCGCGTATCCAAATACTCCTCAATGAGGCTTGCGGCGCTCACAAATCTTTTGGTTGCTTCAGGTCCCATCTTCTCACTGAGAAAGAGGTAGCTGTCATGAGTCAAGCTGCGCTGGACTCCTCGCGAGCCTCCTAGGCCTAGTCCAATCTTATTTGGCTGATAAGTTGTGAATAGTTCGGACAGGACCTTATCTGCAGGTCGGGGATCCTTTGGCCAATCGGTCTCAAAGAAACGCCGTGCATGCTCTTCCCAAAAGCCCAAGAGAGCAACTTTCCGCAAGCCTTTCTCGCCTGTATCCATGAAGATAAAGATGTCCCTGCCTGAAGCATAGGGGAGCGGCGGCGCCACGTGTTGAGTCAAAGGATCATCATGAAACTCCTCGTTGACAACGATCCACATGTCGATTCCGTGTTTACGCATCATATTGAGCAGAAGGCCGTGGCGCTTCTGGAGCCAGCTCTCTCTCAAGGCAATTTGCTGGGATAGAGACAGAAGCTTGGGCATTTCATTCTGCAGAGATGAAATTTCCTTTTTGCCCTGGGGAACCTGTGAGGTGCAGATTGAAGTTGCCAAAAATACAAAAGCCAGGAAAAGCAACAAAAAAATATCGGATCTTTTTTTCACTGCCAGTCCTCCTCTTATCTTCGATTTGTTAATAATATTACAGCGATAAACAAAGATCTGTTTTTTAGGGTGTGATCATTTTCCATATTTCTGATTAAAATGCCTGAACTCATCCTCGTCAATAAATAATATCTTAAGAACCATAGATGTCAAAGGGATTTCCTAAGAATCTGTTTTTTTCAGTGCCCACTCAATCTTCGTTCGCTCGTTAACCGCTAAGGCCGGTCTCCTCTTCAATGATTGGATCATTTCTATTAACCGGATCCCGATATTTTTGAAATCTTGCCTCATCCTGAGAGTCCTTAAGCGGCCACGCGGAGATGTCCATCTTCATGAAAAGCAACAACATCTATTTCATGGAGGCCACCGGCCTGAATTTCGGACACATAGACGAAATGCGGGCCTGTCGAACGATGCCAATTCGATCCTGTTCATATCGACAGAGGGATGAATTAGTTCAAGGGATTGACGGCGAGGCCCGGTATCGACATAAGGGCGTCATCGAGAACGGGATGGTCGTGATTCAGAAGGGGAATATCACGGCGGTTGGAAAGAACGTGTCCATACCGGCCCGGGCTGAAGGTCATCGATGTCGCGAGGCGCTATGTTCTCCCAGGCCTGATTGACAGCCACACTCACATTGCCCTGGACATGAATGACGTCAACGAAGCGACCGATCCCGTGACGCCCCAGCTATGGATGAAAGATATCATCGGCGCCGTCAATTCCGTCATCAAGCTGAAGTACGCCCGTCCCATCGAGGAGCTCCTCGTCAAGAACGTTCGCCCTCAGCTCTAGATGGCCCTGGACGAAAATCCAAAACGTCTTTATGGGGTGTCAATGGGCATCCAAAATTCACCCCTTTCGGGCATTGAAAAATCACCCCCCCCCTCTCATGCTAAGCTCTCTTCAACCTCGGGCTCTCGGATGAGCCCGGCTTTGACCTTTTCCCTCAGACGATACGAGTTGCCCTTGATGTTGATGGTGGTCGAGTGATGGAGGATCCGGTCCAGGATGGCCGTGGCGATCACCGGATCCCCGAAGATCTCGTTCCACTGGGAGAAGCCGCGGTTCGCGGTCAGAATGAGCGCAACCTGCTCGAAGACACGCGACGGCCGAGGAGAACATGGAATATTTGTGAGTATTTTGTGATCAGGGGGGAGCGGAAGTCTATCACCCATCGGTCGGTGCGGTGGGGTTTTTCGCCCAAAGAACCTCTTTTGGACCGCTCCGAGGATTTCTTGACATCGCCGCATGGCCAATGATATTATTTCAAAATAGTCAAGCGGCCAGATTCATCCTAAAATTGCCGATAGGACGTGAGTTGGAATTCCGGGACATGAATCAATTCTCTTAAATTAGTGTCGTGTACTTGGAATTCCAAGAAAGAATCCTACCGGCAATTTTAGGATTCATCTGTGATTCTTTAGCATAGAAGGAGGTCTGATGAAAAATCGGCATCAATTGGATCGAAGGCAGTTTTTAAAGAATTCCGCAGCGGGCATAGTCGGTGTCGGAGCACTCGGCACCGGTGTCCATAGGAAATCTTCAGAACAGAATGACCAAACGGACGGTTTGAAAATCAAGGAATACCGTACACTTGGAAGGTGCGGATTCAAGGTTTCGGATATCGCCGCCGGCGAACATCACGCTAACATCACAATCCTCAACATGCTTCTGGATGCCGGCGTCAATTATATCGATACCGGCGAAAACTACGGGAATGGACAGGATGAGAGGATTATCGGGGAGGCCATTAAAAACCGTGACCGTAAATCCCTTTTCATCTCAACCAAACTTGCCCTCAAGCAAGACCGGACAACAAGCAGCATCGTGGCACGCGCCCAAAAATGCCTGGAACGGCTGAAAACCAATTACATTGACTGTATGATGATCCACGGCGCCCAGAATTCGGCAACGGTCCTGACGCCGGGATTTCATGAAGCGATGGGCCAGCTCAAGGCCGAAGGACGCGTCCGTTATGTGGGTCTTTCCAACCATGGAACAAATTGGCTAAATAATCCGGAAGAATCCATGGAAAAGGTGATGATGACGGCTGTGGAAGATGGAAGATTCGATGTGGTCTTACTGGCATATAATTTTATTGCCCGGGACCAGGGAGAACGAATCCTGCGGGCCTGTGCCGAGAAAAAAATTGGAACCACTTTAATGAAGACCAATCCTGTGGGGCTTTATTTGTATTTCAAGCACGAAGCCGAAGAGCTGGAACGGCTGGGCAAAGAGGTTCCCGCCGACGTCGCGAAAGCGGTGACGCGCATGGAAAAATTAGCGGGCCAGGCCGATGAGTTCATCAAGACGCATCAGCTAAAAACTCCCGAAGACATCCGGGGTGCCGCCATCCGGTTTGTTCTGGGCAACCAGAATGTCAACGCCGCCTGTATCACCTTCGACACCTTGAATGATGTGGAGAGCTATATCAAATTGTCCGGGACACGAATGACTTCCCAGGATCAAGAGTTGCTCAGCGGCTATACCCGATCCTGCGGCAGTCTGTACTGCCGGCATGCCTGCGGGATCTGTGAATCGGAATGCCCCCAGCACGTCCCCGTTAATTCCATCATGCGTTACAACCATTATTTTGTTGCCCAGAGACGCGAGAAGCACGCCATGATGAAATATGCGAATCTCCCCGGATCGAAAGCCGATCAGTGTTTGACTTGTGTGGGGCCCTGTGAACGAGCCTGTCCCTACGGAGTCCCCATACAAGGGCTGCTCGCTCTCGCACATAACCGCCTAGCCATGGCATAAGCGGATATCGTCATCTGGTCGGGCATCCATTAGGACCATGGCCACCTATGCCGGGGAACGAGGCCATGATGAGATTTTGGAATCAACCTTACTTATATCCGACTTAAATCCGAAGAATTCGTTGTGAACGGCGTTCACGGCTTCGGCGGTGTGAGCCTTTTTGATGATGAAGTAGACCACGACTGAGCTACTCCCCAAGAACTGGACAAGCTGCTCCAAAGCGTTAAGCCGTACGCCAAAAAGCCGATGCATGAGATTTATTTGTCGCCGACGAAAGAGGAGGCACTCATCGCCTACCGCTGATTCCTTTCGGAATATTTTGCGAAGTACCCGAAGGCGACGGAGTGCCTGCGCAAAGACAAAGATGTGCTGTTCACGTTCTATGATTTCCCGGCCGAGCACTGGATATCTCTGAGGACGACGAATCCGAACGAGTCGACGTTCGTGATGGTGCGGCATCGGACCCGTCAGACGAAAAGCTGCGGCTCCCGCACAGCGACGCTGATGATGGTGTTCAAGCCGGCGGAGCAGGCCGAACGGCACTAGCGCAAGCTCAACGGTTTTCATCTTCTGGCTCAGGTGATTCAAGGCGTCGTCTTCAAGGACGGCGTCCTTGCCAAAGCGGCTAAAAAGAGGATCAACGGGATATGCTCAACCCTGGCCCATACACAACATTTAACAATATCTCCCCCTGCTATGCCGGTGTTGTCAAGTATGGAGAGAGGCAACCACCCGGCTGGATGCCAAGGGGAGTCGAACTTGTCGAGCTATTTGTCGCGCACATCACAAAAAAAGCTCCAAAGGGAGCGAATCCGTCGGAGCGAAAAAAAAGAATAAGGGAATCAATTTGCGCGAAGAAAAGCGGGATGGACCAAGAGGATGCGTTAAAAAACTCTTGACAAATCTTTTTTTTATGTGGTAGAAGCTACCGCATACGTGGAATTGTAGGAATCTTATTATTGAGAGCCGTACAAACTTGGAAGTGGAAAATCGCTATAAATTTATTAATTCATGGAGGGAAGAGTGAAAAAACTTAAACTTGGGATTTTGATTTTTGCCATTCTTATGCTAATTGAAATTCCATCATTTGCTCAGGTCAATACCGGCAAAATTGTCGGGACTGTCACCGACGACCAAGGCTCTGGTCTGCCTGGTGTCAGTGTCGCTGCCTTCAGTGCCAAACTCATAGGCCAATCGACATCTGTCACAGACAGCAACGGCACTTACCGTCTTCTTGGGCTGCCGTCCGGTCAATACAAGCTGACCTTCACTCTTTCTGGATTCAAGCCAACTGTCCAGGAAGATGTCAATTTAAACATCGAACAGACTTTGACTGTCAATATGAAGATGGACGTAAGCGGCATGGAAGAGGAAGTCACTGTTGTTGGCCAAGCTCCCCTGATCGATGTCAAGAGCACGGCTAAAGGCATGACTCTGGGCAAGAATGTCATCGCCTTGTTACCCAAGGGACGAAATTTTGATTCTCTGATGACGATTATTCCGGGCGTCTCTACTGAAAAAGATCTTGGAGGGACATCCATCGACGGCTCCAGCGGCCTGGAGAACATGTACTTCATTGATGGGATGGATACTACAAATCTCTTCTTGGGTAACGCGAAGCAAGAAGCTTCTTTTGAGTTTGTTGAGGAAGTCCAGATAAAATCCAGCGGATACCAGGCAGAATTCGGAGGTTCCTTGGGCGGAGTTGTCAACGTCGTATCCCGTTCTGGTGGAAATGAATTTACGGGCCAGCTGGTCGGCTTTTATGAAGGGAGCGCCCTGACCGGGAAGGAAAGAGATACGCTTCGTCTGAGCCTTTTTGACAACACCAAAGCCGAATATGTCAATTACCAGGACCTTTACGGCAAGGATAAATTCAATCGGCTGGAATTCGGATTTGGTATCGGAGGCTATATTATCAAAGACCGCGTCTGGTTCTTTGGATCTTTGATGCCCGTTTTCCGGAATACAACAAGAAATGTGAATTGGGTTTCCGGCCCCGTTGGCTCGGAAACTTATGAACAAAAATACAAATGGTATAATGCACTGGCCAAAATCACGGCTCAGCCTTTCGGAGGGCTCCGCTTATCGGTGAGTTATGTCAATAACTTCTCCACCTATAAAGGCGATCTGCCCAGCCGAGATGGAACAGGAAATTCAGACTTTCCCTACGGCAATGCAGGCTTTGACTATCCAAACTCAATCATCACGGGCACGGCAGATCTCTCTTACGGCAATAATCTCCTTGTAGGTATCCGAGCCGGCTATTTCTCGACCAATACAACAAACCAAAGAATCAAACCGCCCGGACCCCGTTTCGTCTTTTCTGGCCCTCAGGGCGATTCCACAAATGCCGTTTATCCTGAACTCGTAGCGCTCTATCCGGAGTACATTAAAGCTCTTGCCTATTCAAACTATACATCGGACATTGGCCAGGAAGCAAAAAAGATTCTTTATTCCAGGGGCAGCGCTAATTTAGACCTCACCTATTATTTCAGATTGGCTGGTGAGCATTCCCTAAAGGCGGGATTTCAGTATGTGAAACTCTTAGACGATCTTGACAATTCCTACACATATCCTTATTTCCAATTCGGCTGGGACCAGGACTACACTGTCTATGTAAACGATACGCCTGTCACATACAAGGGGAAATATGGAACGTACGCTGTCTCTGTCTATCCTCAATGGGGAAATTCTGGAAAGGCAAAAAGCCTTCGCATGGCCTTTTATCTTCAGGACAGCTGGACCATTGCCAATAGATTGACGATCCTTTACGGTCTCAGGGCTGAAAACGAAGATGTCCCTTCATACAATGTCACGGATCCTGCTTCCAAGTTCAAGGAAAGGGTCCTGAAATGGGGATTCGGGGATAAGCTGGCTCCAAGAATTGGCGTGGTCTATGATGTTTATGGAGATTCAAGCTTAAAACTCTTCGGCAATTTCGCCATCTACTATGATGTTTTAAAACTGTCCCTTGCTGAGAGCTCTTATGGTGCCTATGTGAGGCAGTTCTCTTTTTACACACTCGACGATCCCAAGTGGTGGACGTATTCAGCCACTAATCTTCCAGGCACCTTCCTTAACTATACGGACGAATCTTATCCCTCGTTTAATGAAACAGATCCCAAGCTGAAACCCATGGCCCAAAGAGAATTAACGCTGGGATTTGAGAAGAATATCTCCAATGAGATCTCCGCATCTGGCCGGATTGTGAGGAAGAGCCTGCTCTATGCTATTGACGATATCGGGGTTTACAGCCCGGGCGGAACCATCTGGTGGGTCGGGAATCCCGGCTATGGCATCTCTCTTTCCAAAGACAATGGAGGAGAATTCCCCGCCGGATACCCAGATACGCCAAAAGCTAAGAGGGAATACGCTGGGATCAATATCGCCATCGACAAGAGGCTTAGCAATAACTGGATGGGCGGTTTTTCTTATACCTGGAGCCGTCTATGGGGGAATTTCTCGGGTCTTGCCAATTCCTCTTCCGGGCAGCTCTTTCCCAATCAGATCGCTCTCTTCGACAGGTGGTATATGTCGCGCGACAAAGAGAATAAGCCTATGGACGGTCCGCTGTGGACGGATAGACCGCACTTTTTTAAATTGTTTGGCAGCTATGTATTCAAATTCGGTTTGACAGTGGGGATCGTTGCCAACGCGAGAAGCGGAATGCCGAACTCCAGGACACTCGCTGCGACATCCGGCTATTGGCCGGATGGCTTGTTCACAGATGGGCGAACTCCTTTTCTGTGGACAACAGATTTCTTCGCTGAATATACCTTGAAACTCGGCGGACGAAGAACTCTTCAATTCAATGTGAATATTATCAATCTTCTTGATTCAAAAACTGCTCAAAAACAGTTCACACGCCTGAATCTGGGCACAATCAAGTCCACCGACGCCGAAAAACTGGCAGGATGGGATTACAGAAACGTAAGCTATCCAAAAGATCCGAGATACTTGATGAAGTATGATTTTTATCCCCCGATCTCAGCCCGTTTTGGAGCCAAATTCGTTTTCTGAGATGAGATGATTAACGCATAAGATGTCCTCCTCTTATAAAATATCAAAAAGAGGAGGACATCTTTTATCCAACAATGATCTTAAACAAGGGAAAATTTTGCACAAATAAGTTTGATATTCATGAGGGAAAAAATGAAAAAAGAAAAAAGAATGGTTCGGTTTGTTCAAATCTTCTTCTTGGCTGCTCTCATTGTGACGGCAGGTCTCCATATAGGCTGCAATTCCGCACCAAGCAAATCAAGACTCAATTTTGAGGTTTCTTTTCCTTCAGAGATCCACCCGGATGCCATTACGGGACGAGTCTATGCCATGATTTCTAAAAATGAAAACGCTGAACCCAGACTGCAGGCTTTGAGAATCAGTCAGAATGGAGTCCCTTTTTGGGGGAAAAACATCAGCCAACTCAAGCCTGGCGACGTGGCCATTATTGATGAAGGGGCTTTTGGCCATCCGTTGAAAAGCTTTAAGGCAATTCCTGCAGGAGAATACTATGTCCAGGGATTCATCAATGTTTATACCGAATTTAAACGATCCGATGGACATACGCTCTGGATGCACAATGATCAATGGGAAGGGCAAAGATGGAATGTGTCTCCCGGGAATCTCTACAGTGATGTTGTCAAAGTGGTCATTGATCCTTCAAAATCTTCCACAATAAAACTCGATTGCAATAATGTTCTTCCTCCAGTTCAGGTTCCGCCTGACACGGAGTTTGTACAAAGCGTTAAATTCCAGAGTAAAATTCTTTCGGATTTCTGGGGACAGCCGATTTATTTAGGAGCCACGCTCCTGCTCCCGAAAGATTATGATAAACATCCGGATGTCTATTATCCTGTCAACTACATCCAGGGTCATTTTTCCATCGAACCTCCATATGGATTCAGAACCGAAGATCCAGGAGAAAAAGAAGTTCGGGGAAGGAGCGGCTATGAATTCTATAAGTACTGGACATCAGATAAATGTCCTCGCATGATCGCTGTCACGTTCCAGCATCCCTGCCCTTATTATGATGATTCCTATGCGGTCAATTCTCCAAATGTCGGGCCCTATGGAGATGCGATTATGAATGAACTGATCACCTATGTCGAAGAACATTTTCGTATCATTCAAAAACCCTATGCCCGGGTCCTTTCCGGAGGCTCGACAGGAGGA
>Ga0315273_10011311_pt1 | contig 11411 bp, 10 predicted proteins | sample YL17G02_0_MG_FD_205753 | JGI IMG/M metagenome (GOLD analysis project Ga0315273, IMG submission 205753) | Sediment microbial communities from Yellowstone Lake, YNP, Wyoming, USA - YL17G02_0 | ecosystem: Environmental > Aquatic > Freshwater > Lake > Sediment | place: USA: Wyoming | collected...
ACACGACGTATCCGGTTCACAATTTTATATCAACGCCAGTAACATTTGCGCCGTGGGTTACGATAAGTAATTTTACGGTTAGTAATACAACACCGATAGTAGATGAAACTGCTGTAACATTCATGGCATTGATGAATTTCACGGCGAACAGGTTCTTATGGAACTACGGGGATGGGGTAACAGAAATTACAACGACGGGTGTTGGAACCCATACATATACAACGATCGGCGCGAAGGATGTGTCGTTAACCGCGTATCTATGGCAGAATACAAGTGTTACGAATACAACAACATTGTATAGCGTAGTTTCTCCCGTCTATAACAACTCTTATGTCAATGCAGATTTCGTCGGTGTTCCTACTTCTGGTACTGCAGGTTTGGCAGTTGTATTTACAGATTTATCTGTATTCGGAAATGAAAGTTCTGGCAGGACATATAATTGGAGTTTCGGAGATCAGTACACATCCACATCGCCATTCTCGAATCTTCAAAATCCCGTGCATGTTTATGCAACGCTTGGTATCTATGATGTGAAGTTAACTGTCAACAACACGGTTGGAATTGACAGTGAAACAAAGAACGGTTACATTACAATAGCAACGTCGCAATCGAATACGGCACTTAATCTTCTTTATCCGAAGGATGTTAATTTTCATTTCGTAGACAGGTTTGGAGCAGTACAGCCATATGTGAATGTGTCCGTGATTATGTATAATTCAACGATATCAAATACGAACTGGTTCTCAACGTTGATAGGAGTATCACCCGTTGCCGATCCGCTACAATCCACATTCTTAACGGGATACACAGACACCGACGGCGACATATCATTCCCCATGATTGCGTCGGGGCGATATACTGTTACTGCCGTTAATGCAAGTAGAGGAATATCAATGAACAGGATTCTTTATCCAACGCAGAATGCATACGTATTCGTTGTCGCCACATCCGATTCTATTGCCGGGTTGATCCAATCCGATTATGTCAACGCATCCCTGTTTGTAACATCGTACGATCCCGCATCCGTATATCTTAACATTATGTATGTGGATTTGTTGAGTGCAACCAGCAGTCTTACATTCTACGTCAATGCAGCAAACGGCACACAAGTTTACAGCAATGTAACCACACCCGTTTCATCGTACAATTATTCAAATTCGTATAATGTTGCAAATGTAAAAATGGCTGGATATACGTGGGGATACTACGCGGATCATTCGGTGTTTGGAAACATATCACAGGCACTTGGTATAACAACGAAAGGCACGGACGAGATGCTGATAAAAATTATACCTTGCAGGAATGTATACGGAGCACCATATGCTACGGGATGGGGTAACGAATGCTAGATACTACTCTTGCCAGTTGGATAGCTCTTGCAATAATCTTTATTCTTGCCAGTGTATTCTCTGAAAGAACGTCGAGGTATGGTTATGTTATCATACCAATAGTGATTGGATTTTTTGCGTTTATCAAATGGCTTCCTGCAATATACATATCAACGGTTTTTCCTGTTGCGATAGGGCTTGGTGTTATAACATTCCTGAAAGAACAGTTCCGCGTAAGACTTGGCGGTTATGGTACAACAGGAAGCCTGATCTGGAAAATCGTGTCATACATGGTTGTACTGCAATTTGCGATAATATTTGTGAATGGTATTGCAATTTTTGGCGGCACGGAGTTTATGTCAAGTAGTGCGGCAAATTCCACGATTGCGAAATATACAGTTACCGATGCTACCGAACTGGGTAAACCATATACACAGAATGATAACTGGCAGCAGTTGTATGTAATGTTCACTATGATCTGGAGCATGTGGGGAGTCATGTGGGCGTTGCTATATGGTGTCCTTACATTATATTCAAGCATGACTGTGATATTTGGTTTGGATCCAGTACTTGCAGGTGTATTGAGTACGGGAGTGTATTTGATGTTCATCTTTGAATTATTCATACTTGTGACAAGACCAGCAAAACAACCGGAGATTTGATATGAAACAGAAATATGCAATTATAATATGTGTTATGTTGATTGTGTCTATTGTTTTGTACCCGGTTGCCGCAGTCACGGTTACAGCACCAGTTACAGGTATAACGCCAAATGTGGTGACATTCAATCGTGTCGGAGGGGCGCAGCCATGTTGGTATTCGTGGGGCGTTGGAACGAATTATTACTGGACTACGCCAAATCTGACGGTGTGTGGATCTGATACGCAGACAAGCGCACCAATGTTGACAGGTGAAACTTACAACGTGAGAGCATGTGATAAGGATGGGTGTGCTGCTGCGGTATCATTCACGGTAAACGAATCGCTTATACCACCAAGAACAAATTACGGTTCTGGTGTCATAGCACTATGGAGAAGCGGGTTTAATGTAACACAGACTGCATCTTCGATAATGAATCCATATGTAGGTTCTCTCTCTACAGTATATGCAGACGCATCTGTTGCGTTCATAATTGGCGTACTGTTCTTCTTTATCTTTGCAGGTTACTGGTTGAGAACCGGGAGTTTCCTTACTCCTGCAATTCTCGGACTTGTGGCAGGAGGGATTATTGTTGGTGCTGGTGGCGTAGGGTTTAACATGCCATCGGAGTTCAGGCAGGTTGCATATGTTCTGATGGTAATAGGATTTGCCGGGATATTCTTGTCGTGGGCTACAAACAAATAGGAGATGTGATGAGAAATAATATACAGTTTAAAGTTAGCGGGATTGACAGGTTGCTCACGTATGAGGAATTGATTGGGTGTAAAGCTGCAATGAGGGTCGGATGGGTAAGAGTGATTGATTTACAGACGCAAAGAAACTGGAGTACAAGTTATAAGAACATACTGGTGAAGTTCAAATGAGATGAGAAATCATTATAACGTATTAAAAGGAGTATTGATTAATCATGGTTGGATTTGATGAAGTCGATGATAAAGAGTTAAGCGGTGTTGCATTATCGAAAAGTGAAGCAGCAGAAGCTGTGCGTGTGGAAGTGCAACGGAAACGTGATATGGATACTGGTTCGGATGAAGTAAGGCGGCACGAACAGGACGAGAACCGAAGGGTAGAATACGCCAGAGATAAAGCAATGAATGAGGGCGCTGAAGAGCAGTATCGGCACACGGTAAAAAAAGCACGCAGGGGATATGATCAGCAGGTTGGCGACGAATTTTTTGATAGCTTTGGTGGAACTGCTGACGATACAAAAAAGATACGTGAGGCAAGGGACGAATCGGTAAGAGGAGGGTTAAGAGCAAATGTAGAACTTGATGCCGATATGACAAGATCGAGGCATAGGTACGAAGAAGAAAACAGGGCTAGAGATGAGTTCGCAGAATCCCCAATACCACGCGCAGCAAAAAAAGTGAAGCCGTATATCCCCGCAGACACTTCATTCCTTGGAGGTCTGAAAGGTCTTGGTGGAATTGTTGGTGGGAAAGCATACGCGAAGGGAAAGGAGATTGGAACGTATGCTGTAAAACAAGGCGCAAAAGAAATATTCGGAATGTCTGTAGAAGATAAAGATGGAAAAAAGAAATTGAAGGTGCGTGCTATCGACGATTTGTTTGCCGGAGTTTCCGCAAGAAAAGCGCAGCGTGAAAAATCGGTTGGGTTTCTCTACGGCGGTGGGTTGCAACCACAACGAGGGAGGAATGGAGATCCTAGATATGGAATTGGATTTCCGAATGCACCAAAAAGAACAAAGAGCAGTACATCAAAATCTGGTACATCAAGACAATCGTCATCAGTGTTCGGTGAACTCAACTTCTTCGGAAATCCGTTTGCCACCAGAAAAGCACCAGTGACACGAAAGAAGAAGGGAAGGAAATCAACAGGCGCAAAACGTGCGAGCGAACGTTCAACAAGCGAATTTGACTGGTTCTGGTAGGTGCGGTGGCAGGTGCGAAATGGATCAACTGACATACCTTCAATGGATTAAAAACCAACAGAATGCACAGACGAGGGATGTACTTGTACGAAGTTATGCGGGAGTGTATCGGAATCGTAATCCTGCACTTGATGAACTGATTCGCAGGAGAGAAGCGAGAGAAGATTACAAAAGGAGATTCGGGAATCTGCCGGGATGAGGATTAAAGTATGATTGTGTTGCTTGAAGTTTTCGGGGTGGGGTTGTAATGGCTATCGGACACGCGGGTTCATTCAGTTCGGGTGGCGGTGCTACAGGTGGCGGTGGGAATGTTGATACGAGAACTGGTTTGCCAACAGGTAGATCGTCTGCGCCATCATCTCCCGTGCCATCATCTCCCGCGCCATCTTCTTCTCCCGTAGGTTCGGCAGATTGGTATGCAGCAGAAATTGCATCCAGAGAAGCAACGGCGGCGGCGACAACAGTATCGAGTCCCGGTACTGCAAATCTCGGTTCTCCGTCTGGTGGAACATACACGGATCCCCGCACGGGAATGACATTCGCAACAGAATCAATTGCAGCATCCCTTGGATACGGAGCACCACTATCAGTGGGTGGACGTACCGATCCATACGCACAGGCAGTTGCGGCATTTCCAACGAGGTCAGAACAAGAACTATACCTGTCACGAAATGTCGACCCGTATAACCGTGCCGATATCGGCGTTCGTCTTGCAGACCAAGCACCCGCTACAAGCATGGCGGCGGCGTATCTCAACCGTCCTGATGTTTTCAAGGTTACTGATGCGAAGCAACTTTCACTCATGGAATCCGAAGGACTCACGTCATATCAGGCGGCAGAACGATTACGGTACGAAGCACAGAAGAAGAACGATTTTCGTGGGGAGAATTACTACGAGAATTTACGCACGCAGGCATGGACTACTGCTACAGGTAAGAGTGCCGGGTATCACGCGTGGGCGAAGGATACGGGATTGCCACAGGCAGCGAACCCATATGAGTACACAGCAGACCTGTTCACGTATGCAGAGAAGGGATACCCGACGCAGAGTAAGGACGTATTCTCACCGATAAACTACGAAGTGCTTGGACTGGCTGATGGGAAAGGTGGTCAGGATTTCGTGTGGGGTAACAAGTCGTATGATTTGCGCGGGGCGATGGATGTTGTCGCCAAGGCAGAACGTGGCGGTGAGATGGGTGCGTATGGCACTTTAGGTTCATACTCATCAGCATATGGAGCTGGTGGCGGCTTCCTACCGCTTTCAATGCAACAGAGTATCGGGGCGCAGGCTGCGGAGAGTCGTGGGGAGAAGGTATCGTATACGCAATGGGGGCAAACACCGGAGCAGATGGGGGTGGGGAAATATGTATCGAGTATTCCAGAGGCACCATTTGATATAAGTAAAATGCCAGCACCGTTCCGATCTGCTCCAAACGATATAAGTAAAATGCAAGCGCCATTCCGATCTACACCAGAATCAATAACAACCACAGAAAAACCATCCGAAGAATGGATACGTGGCGTCCCACTTGTGGGTGGACTTCTGGCGGGTACTGGAATCTTTAAAAAGACAAGTGAGATTTCAGAACCTATGGGTTCTTCCACATTTGCATCTCCTGTAAAGTATCAACAGGATCTTCTCAAATCATTGGTCACAACTATCGCACCAACAACAATTACAACCGAGATAACTTCTCAACCAAGAGATATCCTGCGTTCAGAATTACCAACAGATCGTGGTGCGACATTTACTCCTACATTCATAGATCCGATCGCCAATAAACCATCGCAGACGTTTGAATCCGAAGGGATGCTTTATGATATGAGTAAAGTATCGGTTCAGTCGAAACAGTCTTTTGTTTCTGAAGGCAAGTCGCCATTTACAAAATGGGAGCAGGGGTTAACATCGTGGATGCCACCCTCCGAAGTTGGAGAAGCTGCTGTACGTAGAGTATCCCTTCTCAATCCTGTTACCCAATCGACTGTCGCTCAGGGGTATCTGTCAGAATTTATCGCTGATACTTTCATGCCGTCACGTTCGCAGGAAGTCCGTGAACAGAATATGATGGTTGAAGGTCTTGTCGGGATGCGTGGACAATACACGCAGTTCAAAGAAAGTCCGACAATGACTGTAACTTCGTTCGGTGCAGGGATTGTACTTGGTGGTGTTACAAGAGGTGCCGTCACAGCATACCCATACCTGCTCAAAGCATCTGGTTCTGGTTTAGTCAGAAAGGGTATTGAAACAACTGCAAAAACCGCACCGTATATATTGGCTGGTTTGTATGGTGCCGATATTCTTGGCAGGGGTACTGATTATGGTACTGCTGTTGATTACAGGTCGACTGGACGGATAAAGGCTATCGTGATGCAGGAAACGATCCCGATGGGACTTGGAATGATGGTTGGATATTCACCGTTGCGAACTGCAACGAAAGCATACGATAAAGCTGGGGATAAGATTTGGGAATACAGGCAGAGAGCATCTGGTGTTACAAAAGGGCAGGGTACTGGACCGATATGGGAGGAACCGATTATTACAGGCGGGGGTAGATATACACCCAGTGGCGGTACTCCCCGCGGTGGTGCTGGTGGATACACAGGTGGATACACAGGTGGATATACTGCACCATCCAGAGGAGGATATACTCCCGGTGGTGCTGGTGGATACACAGGTGGATACACAGGTGGATATACTGCACCATCCAGAGGAGGATATACACCCAGTGGAAGCACCGCCCCGCTACGTTCAGACGGTACGGTTTCTCCTGCAAGAATATTCTCGGATGTAATTGAAGGCAGGGTTTCCAGTAATAAATTTTTTAAGTACGAGGCTGCCTATAAAATGCGTACTTACTCAGAAAACTATGCAAGAACCGGTAATGTTAAATTCAAGGAATATGCGGATTTATATTCGGGGTTAAAACCAAAAGGGGATATTATAAATCCATATACCGGGGCTATTGAATATCGTACGGGTGCAAGAGGAGGAATGGAATATTTCCCGTCTGCACCAAAAGCATCGACAACACCCGGTGGATATACACCCGTTCCAATCGATCTCAATCTGTTTGCATCGAAAGCACCGACAATGGCACAAGCACCGAAAGTAATGTCGTCGAGAGTAATCCCGCCGAAAGTAACAGAAGTACCAAAAGGTGCAGTTGCTACACAATACGGATGGGAAACGCCCGGACGCGGAGTTACTGGGGAATATGCGTTTATTGGAAAACAAGTTGTTGATAAGCAGGGATTCCCCCCTTGGTTTACAAACACATTGAAGGCGAGTGCAAAGGCGAGTGTAAAAGTAAGTGCTTCAAGTGCTTCAAGTATAATCCCACTGCGTTCTCCAAGTTCTGTAGTTCCTTCAATAAGAACAAAGGCAACGGGATTTGATAAGGAGATATCATTGTACGGCGGGGCTGGACAATTATCTGCAAGGCGGGGTGGACAACTAACTGTAGGGCGGGGTGGACAACTTGCCACCAGACAAACGGGACAACTTGCAACCAGACGTGCTGGAGAATTAACCACCAGAAAACCACAAGCAATCGAACGTTACTACGGCGGGGGTTTAAAGATATATGAACCCGGTGGAAAGGTAGCGGTATCCAGACCAAAGGGAGAACTAACCATTGCACGATCGTTTGGCGAACTTACTCCATATGAAAGACCGGGGAAGATAACGGTAATAGAAAGACCGGGAAAAATAACGGTAACAGAAAGACCGGGGAAGATTATACCTTATGAAAGAATACCACCTCCAAAAGTTATAGACCCGATCCCAAAAGTTATAGACCCGATCCCAAAAGTTATAGACCCGATCCCAAAAGTTAAACCCCCGCTTCCGGGTGGCATTGACTTCGGTGGGTTCCCCTCATCTGGTGGTGGTGCGGGTGGATATGGGAAAGGTTCAACGTCGCACCGGGAATACATCCCGATATCATCATCACTGGACAGAATCGGGTTTAATATGTTCGGAAGTAGAGCACCCACCAGAAGAAAAAAGAAATAATTTTTATGACTATCTACCTTGAAATTGCAGATGCTGTAAGTGAGTTAAAATACATACTCATACTTATATTCGCAGGATACTTGTTCGGCAAATGGCTGGTACAAAAGTATGTCAATGCGAAGTACCCCGACGAACCAGACGGATCATACAAACCAGACGACATCCCACAATAACCTTTATATCCATTTATACTCCATTACTCTTTTAAGGCAGGTGTATTTCAATGCACAGACAGTTTCAGTACCGCCAGCACCCGGATATCACCAACGAACAAATACCCCACAAGAAGAAATGTAATCCGATGCTGCACAGTGTTGTGAGTAAAGGTGGCGTGTTCAGGAAAAGGGAAGATTGAAACATATTGAAATTTTCAAACTTCGCTAACCTTTTAATACTCCCCCTCACACATAACTTATTATATGACATTAGAAAAACTCGATAATAAACTAGAGAAAACAAAACCAATAAAACCCAATTATGCAAGTCGTGCTGCAATCGGTTCGCTGTTCAAAGCTGTAACACTGTCAACCGATCCGGCACACACCCTTGGGTTCTGTTCTTCGTTCATCAACGCCTCCCGAAGTTCTCTCATCTACAAGCTCGAGCAGATGGTTCCTGACAACGCAGTACTATCATCTGCATTCAATGCTATCCTGAAATGCCTTGCGACGAAATGGACAGAGAACGGATACATAGATTTGGATTCAAGGAAGATTCTCAACGAACGAATTGATAAAGTATTCAAGTCGGAATCAATGTTGAGATATGCAGTTGAAACGTACAGGGATATTGTATTTTGCGACGAACTACACAAACGATGGAAAACCGCGAATGAAATATATTTAAGGGATGTAAATTCGTGGGCGGTATCAAACGAATATATTTCTGATATTAACTTTCAACTCATGGAGATTATCACCCGGCATGATTTGATGGAGTTCCCGAAAGGAGAGTCGTTTAATCTGGATGAACATGGGACAGATGCGGGGCTTATCGCAGCAGCGTTGAACAGGAACAGGGGTGATAACAGGTGACGGGAGTGGCAGAAATTGTTGTTGGAGAAGCAACAGATATGGTTGTCGGAATACAAACAGCAGAACAGCTCATAGGTGTAACTATAACAATTATCTTTATTTTAATTGTTATTGGGGGGATAATACTTCTCCTTTTACATGACCGCGATCCGTGCGATTACTTCTACGACGATTACAAGAGGTTTATCTGATGGCATCGATGCGCTATTCAAACCCTGCTGGACGACACGGATTCCTGCGGGGATTCAAAGCACTATCGCCAGAGAAGGGAAAGACAATATGGGATGAAATAACGGTGCATGATGACGGACAGTTGGGATATGGGGGAACACGTACATTTGGTATCGGCGGTCAGGGTTCTGGCAAAACAACGCTGAATACAAAATTTGCACGACAATCATATTACGTTGAGGGGATTAACAAATTCGACTTTATGAAGAGCATGGAGGAGGCAACTGACGCAGACGAGTGGATGGACTACTACGGAAAGAAACTTCACCATGAAACTACTTTGTGGCGTGGAAGGGAATTTGATTCGTGGAATGTATTAGTACCGGGAATCTTTGAAACTTGTTACCCGCATGAGTATGTGAAGCCATTACGGGTGCATGTACACAAAGAGAGTGATTTTTCATTCTGCGAACAAAACTTCGACACTGCCGAGATAACTGAAATAAAGAATCTGGATGTTGTAAAATACAGAAACGTGAAAGAGATATATGATAATATTGTTGAAGGTGGAAATAATATAATCTACCCGCCGTTGAAACATTACATGAGTGGAAGGTTAAAAAACAGTATTAACACGAAAAGAAATTTATCTATGAGAGATCGGAGATACATGAGTCCCGATGAAGATTATCTTGTTGAACGGGATGTTTTTCTTTTTGAGATATTTGAGTATATGTACAGGGTAAATGTGGAAGGGATAAACAGGAGATGGTTTACCGCAATCATTGATGAGAGTCACGATCTGTTCCGAGCCAACGCACCAGACATATATTACTGGATTATAGAATGTATGGTTGATGTTCTCATTGATACGCGCAAGCATAACCTTTCTCTTGCCTGCATGACACACGCACTCAATCTTATCGACTATCGTATACTTGAACGTTCGAGCAACTTCTTATGGCTCAAAGGTTCAAAACCATCAAGTTCGTATTCGGTTGTTGACAGTCGCCTGATAGCAAAACTTGAAACGGGGGAATGTGTTATCGAGTCAAAGATGAACGGAAAGATTGGGGGGTTCACATTCAACAGGATACCAAACAACGTGTCAAGATTGCTAGTGAAAGGTATGAATACTAGTGAGGATATAGACAATGATAAAGATGAGTTTGCTGCGGTTACAACGGAAGATGGTTATGACAACGATGAGATTGACAATGGGATTGATGATGAGATTGAAATCGAAACCCTGCCACGAACAGATCCGGACTGGATATTCGCGCAACGAAACGGGGGCGTAGTCTGATGGATCCGATCGACGCGTTCTACAGGACTATAATTCTCCCGTTCATACATTTCCTTATGGGGGATAAATAGTATGGCAATCGGAAAAGCGATGGTGACGATGATATGCTTTATGATTGCGGTTGTAGCACTCATGACAATGTTTGCAATTGCAACAAAAGACAAGAGTACAGATGCAACATACTCTGACGCGAATAATACAATTACTGGTACTGTTGGAATGACAGAGAAGATTGCGGGTGCAGGTACTGGATACCTGTTGCCATTCGTTCTTGTGGTTGCAATCATGTTCTTCGGAAGCGTGATTATGATATACAGGAAATGAAATCGTAACGAAATCACAACAAAATTTAAATACTTAACCCATCATACTATTGCATAAGGCAGGTGATTATCACGCTCGTTGAAGGTGTAATAACATTCATCATCGTCGCAAGTCTGTTCTACGTGGCACCCGGTGTACTGGGTTCTATCAAGACAGCAGCTCCGGTTGTCCTTGCATCAACCGACGCGGGACTTAACGCTTCACAGACGCAGATCAGCACCACCGTTTCAGGAGGTCTGAACCTCTCTTCAATCTCGATGATCATGCTCGGTATCGGGATCATGATCGGTGGGTTCATGCTTGTAAGAGGCTACAGGCAGTAAACCAACATGGGATTATAACCCCCATGCATTTTTAGGACAATTTAAATACTTTAAAACTCACTTATTCCTTAAGGCAGGTGATTATCACGCTCGTTGAAGGTGTAATTACGTTTATTATCGTCGCTGCATTGTTCTACGTCGCGCCCGGTGTACTCGGCGCTGTGAAAACCGCATCTCCGGGAGTATGCGCAGATACAAATTGTGGCAATGCAACCGGAAGGGTAGTTGATGTAGGGCTTAACGGTTCAATAACACAGATTGGTACAACCATTTCCGGTGGTCTTAACCTCTCATCGATTTCCATGATCATGCTCGGTATCGGGATCATGATCGGTGGGTTCATGCTTGTAAGAGGATAT
>Ga0315273_10011312_pt1 | contig 11411 bp, 13 predicted proteins | sample YL17G02_0_MG_FD_205753 | JGI IMG/M metagenome (GOLD analysis project Ga0315273, IMG submission 205753) | Sediment microbial communities from Yellowstone Lake, YNP, Wyoming, USA - YL17G02_0 | ecosystem: Environmental > Aquatic > Freshwater > Lake > Sediment | place: USA: Wyoming | collected...
CCCCGAGAAATATATATTGAGCAGAAAATTTGATGTCCGTGTTTCTGCAGAAAACCTAGAATCACTTCTTATTGCATGGCTCTCGGAACTCCTATATATTTCGGATTCAAATAAAGTCCAACTATCCATTTTTAAAATAATAGAAATGACAGATAAGACACTTGAAGCAAAAGTATTAGGTGATAAAATAACCCAGATTAGTCGATTTATTAAAGCTGCGACTTACAATCAACTTGAAGTAAAAAAGGAAAATGACCACTGGAAAGCAAAAGTAATATTTGATGTATAGGAGGATAATATGGAAACTGAAATGATGTTAAGGCTGCTGATATCTGTATTGTTCGGCGGCGCGATCGGATATGTAAGGGAGATAAAGAAAAAGGCGGCGGGGCTAAGGACCCATATGCTGGTTTGCATGGGCTCCACGATATTCACCATAGTATCGATCATGATCGTACAGGACGGCGGTCCGGGGGCTGACGCTTCACGCATAGCTGCCAGCGTTGTTACGGGCATAGGCTTTATCGGTGCCGGCACAATATTCCAGACCGGAGGAAGCGTAAGGGGACTTACGACAGCGGCCTCGATCTGGGTCTGCGCGGCCATTGGCCTTGCTGTAGGCTGCGGATTATATGAAGTAGCAACATTCTCGACCATACTTTCATTGATAATCATCCAGGTTATGCAGACCGTTGAAAAGAAGTTCTTGAGCCCCAGCGAAAGAGAAGGTTAATATTTGGAAAAGCTTTTCCTAATAATCCTTAGCGCGATACTTATCAATAACTATGTCCTGATCAAGTTCCTTGGCATATGCCCGTTCGTTGGCGTATCCAGCCAGATAGACGCGTCAATTGGTATGGGAGCCGCAGTAATATTTTGCATGACGCTCGCTTCCTCTGTTACCTGGGCGATACAAGCTTATATACTTACCCCGTTCAAGATCGATTTCCTGCAGACAATAGCTTTTATCCTTGTTATTGCAGCGCTTGTACAGTTCATAGAAATGGTCATCAATAAGATCAGCCCTACATTAAAACAAGCTCTGGGCATTTACCTGCCGCTTATAACAACTAACTGCGCCGTGCTTGGCGTGGCAATACTGAACATCAGGAGCAATTATAATTTTCTGGAAAGCTCATTTAATGGTTTTGGCGCCGGCGTGGGTTTTACCATGGCATTGATCATAATGGCAGGGATAAGGGAGCGGCTGGACATGGCCCCAATACCAAAAGCCCTGAAAGGAGTGCCGATAACATTCCTGGTGGCATCACTGCTTTCTGTTGCCTTCCTCGGTTTTGTCGGATTGATACCAGAATAATATGGGCCAGAATATCCTTACCGTGATAATTTCCGTTATTGCCCTGTCTTTGATCGGGGCATTTTCCGGCGCGATCCTTGCTTACGCTTCGTCAAAGTTCACGGTCAAGACCGATCCGATGGTTGATGAAGTTTTAAAGCTCCTGCCCAGGGCCAATTGCGGGGCCTGCGGTTTTCCAAGCTGTTCAGCACTTGCGGAAGCGATCGTTTCCGGCAAAGCGGATGTCGCCTCTTGCAAGGTCGGCGGCGAATCTACCGCAAAGGCGATCGCAGAAAAGGTCGGAGCGGGTAAGGTAGATCTCAAAGAAAAATTGGTCTCTTGTGTTTTTTGCGGCGGCAGCACAGATAAATGCGGCAGAAAATTTGAATATAAGGGTATCCCGGACTGTTTTGCTGTGCTTCTGGTGGGCGGCGGTGATAAGCTTTGTTCATTCGGTTGTTTAGGCTACGGCAATTGTGTTAAAGCGTGTAAATTCGATGCCATGAAAATGCCTGCCCGCCGAAGCCTTGGCGAAGGCGGGGGCAATGACAACATCCCGATCATCGATAAAGAAAAATGCGTTGCCTGCGGCAAATGCATAAATGCGTGTCCAAGGCATATGATCGGCTACAGACCAAAGTCAGCAAAGATACTGGTGAATTGCGTTACAAAAGATAAAGGTGCTTATGTCAGGAAGATCTGCAAGGTGGGATGCATTGGATGCAAGCTATGTCAGAAAGCATGCAAGTATGACGCTATATCATTTAAGGATGTTGTGCCGATAATAGATTATAATAAATGCACTGCCTGTCTTGAATGTGTTAAAGTATGCCCACAGAAAACTATTATCGAAATTTAAGGAGGTTTATGTATGTTCTATCCCTATGACCCGACTTTTGTCCTTCTGATCCCGGCGATCATCCTGGCCCTTTACGCCCAGTGGAAGGTGCAGTCCACATACGCGGAAATGTCACGAGTTCACTCTAAAAAAGGCCTTACCGGCGCGGAGGCAGGAAGAAAGCTGCTTAATGACGCCGGGCTTTCAAAAGTTGAGATAAAACAGATCGAGGGCAACTTGACAGATAATTATGATCCAAGGGATAAAACTCTTCATTTATCTGACAGCGTATTTAATAGCGATTCTATCGCCTCGTTCGGGATCGTCGCTCATGAGGTAGGCCATGCTGTACAGGATAAAAAAGCATATGCACCGCTAAAGATCAGAGCCGGGCTTGTTCCTGTAGCGAATATCGGTTCTCAGTTATCCATTCCTTTGTTCTTTATGGGGTTGATATTCGGCTCGCCAAAACTGATGGACATCGGCATAATCGCTTTTTCAATAGCCGTGGCATTTACGATAATCACTTTGCCTGTCGAGTTCAACGCGAGCAAACGCGCGATAGTGATGCTTTCTGACGGAAAGTTCCTTACACAAGAAGAATTGCCGATGGCAAAGAAAGTTCTTGATGCCGCGGCTCTCACATATGTTGCCGCAACTGCAATGGCTGTACTTAATTTGATCAGATTGCTTGCTCTTCGTGGATCAAGAGAAGATTAATAAAGTCCTTTTCATAATCGGCCCGACAGCCGTTGGGAAGTCCGAACTTGCCATTGAACTTGCTAAAAAACTTGATGGCAAGATAATTTCCGCTGATTCAATGCAGGTTTACTTCGGTATGGACATCGGCACAGCCAAGCCTTCAAAGGCGGAGCTTGAGGAAGTCCCGCATCATCTTATCAATATCCTGCCGCCTGATAAGCCATGGAGCGTATCCGATTTCGTTAATAACGCCAAAACCATGATCGAGGATATTGCCAAAAGAGGCAAATTGCCGATCGTTGTTGGAGGAACAGGGCTTTATCTTAATGCTTTGATCGAAGGGTATTCTTTCCCGGTCATCGAACGCGATCTGGAAGTTAGAAAAAGTCTTGAGGGTGAAGCAAAATCTTATGGCAGCCTTCATCTTTACGAAAAACTGAAAAAGATCGATCCTGATACCGCAAATAATATCCATTATAACGATACAAAGCGGATCGTCAGAGCTTTGGAAGTGTATGAGCTTACCGGAAAGCCGATGTCTCTTCTTAGATCAAAAGATGAGGAAAATCTGTCTTTCAAGCCTGTGATCATAGGCCTTGATATGGACCGGCATGCTTTATACAAAAGGATCGAAGCAAGAGTTGATGACATGCTGAAAGCCGGACTTATTGATGAGGTTAAAAAACTGCTTAATGAAGGTTATGACAAATCTTTAACCTCGATGGAGGCTATTGGATATAAAGAAGTGATCGATCATCTGAACGGTAAATATACTTTTGACGAACTTGTGAATATGCTGAAGCAGAACACGCGTAATTTCGCAAAACGCCAGATGACGTGGTTCAGGCGTTTCAAGAATGTTAACTGGGTCGATGTGGAAAGAATTAAACTTAGTGATATTATTGATTTAATTAAGAAGAGTTAGCCTGCCGCCCGGCGAGCAGATGAGTAAGTCTAAGCCTTGACCAGTTTTGTTACGGTTTCAATGTGAAAGCTATGCGGGAACATATCCACCGGCTGGACCTGATCGACAGTAAATCCTTTATCCGATAAATATGCAAGGTCTCTTGCCAAAGTCCCCGGGTTACATGAAACATAAACTATTTTTTTGAATTTAGATTTCCCGATGGTCTTCAATACTTTTTCCTCGCATCCTCCTCTTGGCGGATCAAGTATCAGGACATCCCCTTCCACCAGATCGGCCAATATTTTCTCGACTTTCCCGATATTGAACCGGCAGTTCTCGATCTTATTGATCTGGGCGTTCTCGGACGCGTCATGGACCGCGTCTTTTACTTCTTCAATGCCGTAGACATAATGGGAGCGGGGCGCGAACCATAAAGCCATTGTGCCGATGCCTGAATAAGCGTCGATAACGGTGTCTTCCTTTGTGACGCCGGATAATTCCAGGGCCTTGCTATACAGCACTTCTGTCTGGATAGGATTAACCTGATAAAAAGACGCGTTCGAAACTTTGAATTTCAATCCGCCAAGTTTATCGTATAAGAAATCGCGTCCCCACATTACCCAGCTCTTCTCTCCCATTATCACATTGGTATGTCTTGGATTGATGTTCTGGCATATGCCTACCACATTGATGTCTTCCGATCTGCATTTATTCAGCACTTCCTTGACCAGCTCCTTGGCGCCCGGTATAGCTTTTTCATTTGTAATAAAAGTTAATAGGACTTCCCCGGTCCCGAACCCTATCCTCGCGCGCAAATGCCGGAACAATCCTTTTAATTTATCTTCGTCGTACGCCGAATATCCAAGCTTATTAAGGGCATCTTTTACTATTTTCGCGGCTCTTGATAATTTAGGGTGTTCTATAGGGCAGCTCTGGATATCAACAACCTCATGTGTTCCTTGTTTATAATATCCCATTACTATTCCCGATTTTCGATTATCGATTTTCGAAATCGGATACTGAATTTTATTGCGAAACCCCCAAGGATTCTGCATTCCGATTATCTCATTAACTTTTACATTGCTAAGCTTTCCGATCCGCTGTATCGTCTCCCTGACAATTTTTGTCTTATACCTTAATTGTGCCGGATAACTGATATGTTGCCACTGGCATCCCCCGCATTGCTTAGCCAGCGGGCATTTGGGGGTGACACGGTCAGGGGAATGCACAACAATATCCGTGTACTTTCCCCTGGCAAAATTATTCTTTACTTCAACAAGTTTGACCTTTAGTTCGTCTCCTGGAATGGAATCCGGGACAAATACAGCCATTCCGCCGAAGTGACCTACCCCTTCCCCTCCCATGGCCAGGTCATCGATTTTCATTATGATTATTTCATTAATTTTTATGATATTCGTCCTATGAAGAAATTATTGAAGAGACCCTTTTGTTTTCTGCCAAACATCCGCAACTTTGAGTTTAATTGCCCACTTATCGAGATAAACTAAATCTAATTTTGACCCTGAGACTTTAAGGATTCCTTTTATATCTTCAATATGTTTTTCTGATCCACCCATTTTATGCCACTGCAACTTCTTTAATATTGTGTCCTCAGGTGATTTAAAATAAGCTAACATCTTTTTATCAAAAGCCTCCTTTCGTCTTCTGGAAAATTCCTGTCTGCTGAATTCGTCATCTTCAAGCACATAAAAATCTACTTTCACACCAGCAATCGAATTAATAATATTAAAGTGTGTTTTATTCTTTACTGCTTCAAGGATACTGTTCAGATCAACGTAATATTCGTTGCCAAAGGATTGGATAAATTTTTCAACTTGATCTTCCTTAATATCGATTACAATGTCCATGTCAAGAGTAAGTCGTGGTTCACCGTAGGCGATAGAGGCAACCGAACCTCCGATCATATATGGAATTTTGAGGCGCTCAAGTACATCGATAACATGAGCAAAAACATCGTGCTCAATGCTCATGGCTGAATCGCTTTTTGATCTTTTCTTCTAACTCGGACATTTTCAGCTGAGGATTCTGTCTTGATATTTCACCGGCAACTCTATTGCGCGCAAAATCATACAGATCAAATGCTAGTTCCAATTTCTTGGCTGATGATAGTTGTTTGAAAGTTTCTATTTGCTTGTCTTCTTTTGTTTCCATATCAGATCAATATTATATCACTTTACCTGTTGGCCAACCAACATCTTAAATCCTGACCATTCTTACAATTGCTAACAATTATTTTATGCGCTATTATATAGCTTAATGAAAGACCTAGGCAAAAGAATAGACTTCCATATACACTCCATCTTCAGCGACGGCTCTCTGCTTCCTGCTGCTATTGCCACTGAGGCAGCCGTAAAAGGCCATGAAGCTATCGCGATATCCGATCATGTGGATGCTTCCAATCTTGAAGAAGTGATAGCTGCGCTGACCAAGTTCGTAAAAAAACAGGGAAATACACTGCCGGTAAAGGTTTTCCCTGGGGTTGAATTAAGTTATTTAAGGCCTGATATTATTAAGGATTACGCGAAACAGGCAAGACGGCTTGGCGCGAAAATAGTTATAGTTCACGGCCAATCGCCGGTGGAGCCGGTGATACCCGGAACGAACATAGAAGCCCTGAAACTGAAAGGGCTTGTTGATATACTGGCGCATCCGGGGAATACTTTAACTGAAGAAGAAGCCCGCCTTGCAAAAGAGAGCGGGATATTCCTTGAGCTTTCCACCCGTAAAGGCCACAGGGATGGTAACCGCCATGTTGCCGATATAGCAAAGAGAACCGGCGCTAAAATGCTGGTGGATACTGATTCTCACAGCGAGGCGGATCTCATTACGCAAGAACAAGCCTTGATGGTAGCAATGGATGCCGGTCTTAACGAAGAAGAAGCAATAAAAGTTATTAAAGATAATCCAAGGGAGCTCTTAGCCAGAATTTCTTGATAACGGATAAAATATCATGATCACGAACGCCAAAGCAAGTGCGATCATCGGCAGCCCAGCAACAAGAAACCTCAGCCCCATCAGAAATGCTTTAGACTGTGTAAAAATAATCGGATTATACCTTGTGAAACTGAAAATAAATCCTATGCTTGCCGCTTCAAGCGCTATCGCGAACCTGCATACAAAAGCATTCATACCGAAATACATGCCTTCGCGGCGGCGGCCGGTTTTTTCCGCGTCATGATCTATGACATCGGATATCAGCACATCGGATAAAAGTATCACTCCCGCGAGCCCGATGCCAAGTAATCCTGAAGCTATGGTAGCCAATAAAACAGTGTTGGTGAACAAGAAAGGTATAAGCATCAAAAGAAATAACATGATCGAAGCCATATAACAATATTTCGCTCCATACCTGACGGATAACGCCCTCCATACGAACATCATGGGAATTGCGGAAATAAAAGCGAACAGAAGGATAACAGAGGTCTGCGTGGGACTCGCTTCCAGAACGTACTTGGAGTAAAAAGGGATGATCGCAAGGACAAGCGTGAACGCGAACTGGATTAGCAAATTCGACGTAACAAAGGCCAGGAAAGGCAGGTTCCTGAAAGTGGATATTAATGCTTTTTTAAGCGGCAGTGGTTTTAACGAGGAGTACTTTTTCTTTTCTTTGCTGCCGGCCAGGGCGACAAGATATGCAAAGGCAATGATCGATCCAAAGATCGCTCCCATTTTTCCCCAGCCGATCGAGCTATAGATCATCGGGGGAAGAGCTATCCCGATAATTAGGCCGACCATGCCGAATGTCTGCCTGTATGAATTGACCTGGGCCCTTTCCTTTAAACCCGGGTACATTTCCGGGAATAGTGACGCCCAGTTGAGGACCACCACCGTATACAAAGTATCGAATAAGCAGATAAGAACAAGAAAGTACCAGAACAAAGCCGCCATATTCCCTGCGGAAAAAGGAGGCGTCCATAAGAGAAAATAAATAATTCCGAAGGGAATGGAACCTAGTAATATATACGGGATCCTTCTGCCCCACTTGGTCCGCGTCGAATCAGAAATAAAGCCCGCGATAGGATCGTTGACCGCGTTCCATACGCCATATATAAGCATTGCCAGGGCGGCAAGTCCCGCTTTAAGCCGTAATGTGTCAACGTAAAAAAAGATTATATATGTAGAAAACGCCTGGTAAGAAAGCGCGGTCGCAACCGCCCCGAAGCTGTAAAAGATCTTATTGATCTTGTTCACTCTATATATACCCCTCGACCATAATATCCCTGCCCATGATATGGACTTTTAAGCGTTTAAGGTCGATCGCTTCTGAAAGCTTTTTAAAGCCTTTGCCGGCAACAGGCGTGGGAGCCGCCTTGCCCCCGATTATTTTCGGAGCGACAAAGAACAGCACCTTATCAACGATCCCGGAATCCAGCGCCGAGGATGCGATTGTGCCTCCCCCTTCTATCATGATACTCGTGATCCTGTCCTCCCCGAGTTCGATCATCAGTTTTTTAAGGTCTATCTTACCTCCTTTTGTTGCTGCTTTCAGGACAACCGCGCCGGTCCTGCGGATCTTTTCTATTTTATTCCTTGGCGCGCCGCTGCCAACAACAACAATGGTTCTTTTAGGTTCATTTTTCAGCATATTTGACCTGAGAGGGATATTTGCGTTCGTATCAAGTATGATCTTTCTGGGGTTCTTTTTGACGATATTTTCATTCCCTACATCCCTGACCGTTAAAAGAGGATCGTCGATCTTTATCGTGTTCACTGTCGTAAGTACCGCATCAACATAAACTCTGAGCATATGGACATATTGTCTTGACTCGATCGAAGTAATATATTTACTTTCTTTTGTTTTCGTCGCGATCTTTCCGTCCAGGCTCATTGCACTTTTTAATATCACGAAAGGCCTGTTGGTCCTGATATATTTACTGAACGATTCATTCAGTTTTTTCGCTTCTTCTTCAAGCACTCCAACCTTCACCTTGATCCCGGCATACCGCAGCTCGGCAAAACCTTTCCCGCTGACCAGTGGATTTGGGTCCCGCATGGCCGCCACGACTTTCTTTATGCCCGCTTTAATTATTGAATTGGTGCATGGGGGGTTGAATCCGTAATGACAGCATGGCTCCAGGTTCAAATATAGCGTTGATCCTTTAGCATTCTTGCCCGCTTTTTTTATCGCGAATGCTTCTGCGTGAGGAGTGGTTTGTTCCGCATGATAGCCTCTCGAAATGATCCGGCCGTTCTTTACAAGCACCGCTCCAACCATCGGATCAGGGTTTGTTTTCCCCATCTGGGTCCTTGCAAGGCGCAGGGCTTCTGCCATGTAATATTCATCATCTTGGGTCATATCAACGGGCCTTTTTAAGGCTTTCTATCGAGGCTTTATAATTTTTTGAATAAAATATCGCTGATCCCGCAACAAGTATGTTCGCTCCTGCCTTCACTACGTCTCTTGCGGTAATATCATTAATTCCGCCGTCAACTTCGATATCCACGCTAAGTTTCTTGCTGTCTATGATCTTTCGCAGCTGTGCGATCTTGGGCAGGACTTCCGGCATGAACTTTTGGCCCTCGAATCCCGGGTTCACGGACATTATCAGTACCATTGAAACTTTATCCAGCACTTTTTCTATCGTCTCCAGTCCTGTCGCGGGATTAATCGCTACCGCAGGTACCACACCAAGCTCGTCTATCATCTTCAGATCATGAATTAAGTTCTTTGACGCTTCCGCGTGTATCGAGATAATATTGGCTCCCGCCTTGGCAAAAGCCTCTATATACTTATCAGGATTTTCTATCATAAGATGAACATCAAGGGGAAGTTCTGTGACCGTGGTCAAAGCTTTCACTACAAGGGGGCCGATAGTGATGTTCGGGACAAAATGACCATCCATGACATCCATATGTATCAGATCGGCGCCGGCCGATTCAACAGTTTTAATTTCTTCGCCAAGCCTGCTAAAATCAGCTGATAAGATCGAAGGAGCTATTTTAATATTCATTTACATTACCTCGCTGGTTATTACCTGTTGAATTTCCTTGCTCACCGTAAGTTTTACAGATGAGCCTACCTGTACTTCTTCTTCCCAGGCCGGTTCCTGCCTCATCACGATCCCTTCTGAAACAATATCGGTCTCCTGGTATTCCACTTTCTTTATATTTAACCTCAGGTCAGAAAGTATCTCTTCGGCAGCTTTTAAAGGTTTGCCAATAAGATAAGGCATCTTTACCTGTCCGAATTTTGGGTTTTTTGCGATGAACAGGTCCACACGGGACCCGGAATCGTATTCCACCTCCGGGGAGGGGATCTGGTTAAGTATTATGCCTGTCTGCTGTTCCTCTGTTTCAACTTCAACAGTTGCCCCCACCCTGAAGCCAGCTTCAGAAAGCAGGATACTTATCTGGGAGAAAGGCCTTCCGATAAGATTTGGAACCGGCACTTTTCTTTGTCCTGTAGAGAGCGTCAGATTGATAATGCGCCCCCATTTAACGTGCTTACCGCGTTTCGGCTGCTGCTCGATAATGCGACCGGCCGGCACGTCTTTATCAAATGTCCTGTTGCTTATCCTGGGTTTTAGTCCCGCTTCCCTGAGAATAGAATAAGCTTCTAGGGAAGAATGCCATGTAACATCAGGCACTTCCACTTCCGGGGCGGGGAACATGTAAAATACCAGCAGATATCCCACAAGCAAAGGCGATATAATGATAAAGAATATCGTGACAATAACGGATTTGGGCGACGGGAGTTTAAGGATATACACCAGATACCCCGAAATAATAAGAACAAGAAGAACAAAACTGAAATACAAAGTTAACAGCTTTATCATGTCATTACCTCACGCTGACCAGGTTTATTAGGAAGGCGAGCCAGAGGCCAAAAGCTATCGCGGAAAGAATGAGCAGAAAGAACAAGGTAACTTTTTTTTTCTTCCTGAACTTAAGTTTTGGCTTTTCCCTGGGCGCTTTTCGCCCTTCCTCTTCATATATAATAGGCTCAAAATCCTCCTCATATATCAAATTCACGAATTCCCTGTCCTGCGGTTTATAAACAAGCCTTTGCTTGTTCATACTTTCAATTACATCTTCCGCCCTGCTGATCCTGGACAGAGGGTCCTTATCAAGCATTTTAATGATCAAGTCATCCATGAATGACGGTATGTCATTATTTAAATTTGAAGGAAGCTCGGGTAATTTTAATAAATGTCCAAGTGCCGTATCAAGCCCCCCGCTGCCGTTAAAAGGAAGTCTGCCCGTAAGGAGCCTGTATAGAACCACGCCGATAGAGTAGATATCGGCAGCGCAGCCGATCTGTTCCCCCTTTATCTGTTCCGGCGACATGTAACATGAATCGGTCGCGGCAGCCGCGGCAAGCAAAGTGGGATTCTTGCGGACGCCGGGTTCCAGCGTGAAATCGGTTATCTTTATTTCTTTTCCGCCGGACAAAAATATGTTCCTCATATTTATCGCACCATGTATCAGGTTCTCCTTGTGCGCCAAGGCGATCGAATCAAGCAGCTGTTTTACCAGCTCGATCGAAAAAGCCATGTCCGGCGTGTTGTGGAGGAGGAATTCTTCAAGATTTTCGCCTTCAATGAATTCCCTTATGAAATAAAATCCCTGCCATCCGTAATCGCCGTCTATGACCCGCGCGATGTTCGGGTGATCAAGGCTGATGATCTTTGTGACCTTGGGACGAA
>Ga0315273_10011313_pt1 | contig 11411 bp, 10 predicted proteins | sample YL17G02_0_MG_FD_205753 | JGI IMG/M metagenome (GOLD analysis project Ga0315273, IMG submission 205753) | Sediment microbial communities from Yellowstone Lake, YNP, Wyoming, USA - YL17G02_0 | ecosystem: Environmental > Aquatic > Freshwater > Lake > Sediment | place: USA: Wyoming | collected...
ATTATCGGACTCCCCCGTCTCCACCCAGAGAGAAACCTGTACCAGCCGAACCTGGTAATCGTGGTTATTCTGCATATGGTTCTTCCACAATTCGAATATCTCCAGAGGCACAAACCGGAGCGTGGCGGACTTCCCCTGACGGGAAAGGAGGGCTTTGACAAGGTATTGGTTCATAGCAACCTCAATTTTATGCTCGATATTGTTCAGAATGGCCGGCCGCGATGCAAGTGAATTCACGTATTCATCGGATGTTATTTGCCAGCGGAGCCGGCGCAACCTGCAGAGAAAATTAAATAACAACCTGAGTTGCCGCTCCGACCGCTTCTGTCATAATACAGCCGTCATAATCCTGATGAGGCAGCGTCATGACCCGAACCCTGAATCCTGGCGACCTGCGGGAAAACGAGCCGCTGGCGCCGTTCACCACCTTGGGCGTGGGGGGGGCCGCCCGTTTTTTCGTCGAGGCTGAATCTGAAACGCAGATCACCGAGGGGCTGGCTTTGGCGAAAGCGAAAGGGTGGCCTCTGTTTGTCCTCGGCGGGGGAAGCAACATCGTGGTTTCGGATGAAGGATTTCCCGGGCTGGTCATCAGGGTCGGCCTGAAGGGGATCCGGTTTGATGAAATGGAGAGCGGCAGGCTCAGTTCCGCGGCTGGAGAGGAATGGGATGTTCTTGTTTCCCGGGCCGTGGAGCGGAACCTCGCCGGTATCGAGTGTCTCAGCGGTATCCCGGGCACCGTGGGCGGGACCCCGATTCAAAACGTGGGCGCCTACGGCCAGGATGTCGGGGAAACCATCACCGCAGTTCGCGTCTTGGACAAAACCGACCGAAATGTCCGTCAAATCGAGGCGGCCGACTGCGGATTCTCCTACCGTTCCAGCATATTCAATTCGGTGGATAAGGATCGCTACATTGTGCTTGGGGTTTCCTTCGCCCTCAAACCTGGAGGGCGGCCCTGCCTGCGCTATGCCGATCTTCAGAAGCGCTTTGCCGGCAACCATGCGGCTCCGTCACTCGCGGAAGTCCGCCAGACTGTTCTGGAAATAAGAGCAGCCAAGGCAATGGTTATTCGTCCGGGAGACCCCGACAGCCGGAGTGCAGGATCGTTCTTTAAAAACCCGCTGGTAACAGGAGAAATGCTGCAGTGCATTGAACAGAGGGCCCGGCAAGGCGGCCGCCTCTCGGCGGGCGAAGTGTTGCCCGCATTTGAGATCCCTGACGGGATGTACAAACTGCCGGCCGCGTGGTTGATCGAGAAGGCTGGATTTCGGCGCGGCTGCAACCGCGGGGCCGTCGGGTTATCCAGCAAGCATGCGCTGGCCATCGTCAACCAGGGCGGCGCCACGGCGCGCAACGTAATCGATTTCATGCAGGAGATCCAACGTGGAGTTCAAACCGCCTTCGGGGTAGATCTTATCCCTGAGCCTGGCTTTATCGGTTTCTAGCACCTTATTCCGTTTTTTTTGGAGCGCGGCGGCATGAGGCCGCTTTTCATTTCGGATTGTGGATTGAAGATTATACGAATAAATCCCGGGCTGAGATACTATAAGGCCTGCAAATTGCCATGGGAGGATTGTGATGACGAAGGGATGGCTGATCGGATTGGGCTGTCTGGGTTTGCTGATCGTGGGGGCGTTGATTTTCCTGGCCCCTATATGGAACAGTTACAACGACATCGTGGCGTTGGAACAGGACGTCAACGCCAAGTGGGCCCAGGTCGAAAATGTCTATCAGCGCCGGGTGGACCTGGTTCCCAACCTGGTCGCGACCGTAAAGGGTTACGCCTCGCACGAGAAAGAGGTCCTGGAAACCGTTACGGCATCCAGGGCCCAGGCGGGTTCGGTGCAGGTTACGAAGGACATTTTGAACAATCCTGCTGAATTCCAGAAATTCCAGCAGGCGCAGTCCGGGCTTTCCAGCGCGTTATCACGACTCCTGCTCGTGGTGGAGAAATACCCGGATCTGAAGGCGAATCAGAATTTCCTCGAACTCCAGAGCCAGCTCGAGGGGACGGAGAACCGGATCACGGTCGAGCGGAAACGCTTCAATGAATCGGCGCAATCCTACAACACCAGAATCAAACAGTTCCCGGCGATGCTGGTAGCGCGCTTCTTCGGATTCGCGGAAAAACAGTATTTCAAGGCTGCCGCAGGAAGTGAAAAAGCCCCTGTGGTGGACTTCGGCAAATAGATGCTCATCACGCGCCGCCTGCTGACCGGATTGATCCTTGTTCTTTTTCTGGCGATTAGCGCCTCGGCTCTGGACATTCCCAAGCTCGAGGCGCGGGTCACGGATCTCGCCGGCCTGCTGACGGCAGAGCAGATCGCGTCACTCGATGCAAAACTGCGGGATTTGGAAACCCGGGATTCCACCCAGATCGCGATTCTGGTAATTCCCAGCCTCGAAGGAGAACAACTCGAAGATCTCTCCGAGCGCGTGGCCACATCCTGGCGTCTTGGGCAGAAGGGCCGCGACAACGGCGCGCTCCTGCTCATCGCAATGAAGGAGCGCAAGGTGCGGATCGAGGTCGGCTACGGTCTCGAAGCCACACTGACCGATGCGCGCAGCCGCCGCATCGTTCAGGATGAAATCGTCCCGAATTTTAGAGAGGGGAATTACTTCCAGGGTATCGATGCCGTGGCGACCGCCCTGATGCAGGTAGTCCGGGGCACCTATCAGCCCGCCGAACGTCCGGCGCGTTCGGACCAGCGCCGCTCCGGCGGTCGTCGTTCTTTCGACTGGCTGATCTTTCTGCTCTTCCCGTTATTGTGGGTGCTGAGTTCCACCGGCAAATGGGGCGGCGGACTGCTCGGCGCGGGAGCGGGCATGTTTCTTTCGCACTCCATTGCTGGGATGATGCTGACTCCGCTGCTCATCGGAGGGGCAATCGGCGCCGGCGCGGGAGCTGTCGTCGGAGCGCTCGTCCGCGCTGCAAGCCAGTCGCAGGGTACGCGAAGAGGAGGTTCCGGCGGCCCGTTTTTCTGGGGAGGAGGCGGCGGCTTTTCCGGAGGAGGCTTTTCCGGCGGGGGATTCTCCGGAGGAGGCTTTTCCGGGGGCGGTGGAAGTTTTGGCGGCGGCGGGTCCTCGGGCAGCTGGTGAAAATCAAAGGATTACCGTGCCATGGACCCGGCTGTTCTCATTTCATGACCTCGCGACAAGAAATCGCTGCCGAGAGTAAACGATACAGACAAACTTGACATCGTCCCAGGCCCCGATGGTTCGATGATCCTGTGATTCGACGGAAACATGAAACTACTGACAGAAGAGGATAAGAAGGCAATCTCCGAAGCGGTGCAGAAAGCAGAGGCGACAACCTCGGGCGAGATCGTTTTTGCCGTTTCGGAAGCGTCGGCCCGCTATCACCACGAGTTGCTGCAGGCCTCCATTGTGGGAATGGCGGCCGCGGCGGCGATATATCTGGCTTTGCCTGTCGAGCACACCATCGGGATCCTGCTCTGGACCCAGCTGGTCGCTTTTGCTCTTTTCTTTGCCATCCTTCCTCACCTACCTCCGCGCCGATGGATTATTCCCAAACGCGAGATGGATGTCCGTGTGTACGAAGCTGCATTTCTCGAGTTTTACTCGAGCGGTCTGTACCGCACGCGTGAAGCTAACGGGGTGCTGATCTACCTGTCCGTTTTCGAAAAGCGTGTTGTGGTCATCGGGGATCGAGGCATCCATTCAAAAATGGGAACCCAACACTGGGACGCGGTTCGAGACCGGATCATCGAAGGAATCAAGCAAGGCAGGGCACGCGACGGAATCTGCGCGGCCATTCAGGGTTGCGGGGAAGCTCTTGCGAAGCACTTCCCTCACCAGGCCGATGACGTGAACGAACTCTTCGATCAGGTCATCGAACGCAAGATTCGTCCCGACGCCCCCTGAGCTTACTGCCATTCCCCGCCCAGAGCAGTGCGTGCCAAATCCTTAACCGCTCCCTCACGGTCGCGGCTCTGTAATCCATTGATAAAACAGAGCCGCGCGCGCAAGCAAGCGGCGGAGTACGCGCCAAGATTTGCGACGCACCCCACGAGAATTACGGGTCCAGCGAACTGGTCACCTCCCTGAATCCAACCTGCGCCGGGGGAATCAAGGCGATTGCCATCCGGATCAGTCGAGGTTCGAAGGCGATGGCGCTTGCACCGTCGACACTCAGTCTGGCCGGCCCCCAACTTAATGCGCCGCCGGAGTTGATCATGGCTGCGAGGAAGATTCCGCCCGCGATGTTGCAGACCGGGCCGGCCAGTTCCAGGTCTCCCCTGCCTACGACCAGGATGAGTCCCTTGAATGAAAACGCTCCGCTGATGAAGAGTTTGCCCGTAACCACAAGCAATCCTGCTCCTGAATCGTCCCCGCCGACAGTCAGATTCCCTCCGACAAATGTGACCCTCGGCCTCTGCCCGGGCGCATTGGCGGGAAGGACGGCATCATAATATCCAAGATCGGGCGCCGCTCCATTCGTCCAGTCCTGATCCGCAGGGTAACAATTGTCGGAAAACCGCCGCACCTCGTTTTGAGTGAAATTCCAGAGATAATCTTGGGCGAGCAGGAGGGATTTGTCGGAATCCGAGGCAACCGCCGCCGTCAGATCCTGAATTGAGGAGTCCACGCCGTTCCCCTGGATATTGTCCTTCTGCGCCGGCGCAACCAGGGCCGAAATATCGGCAGCCGGATCGATGGCATCGCTTCTGTCCGGATCAATCGTGCCGATGGCGGGGTTGCCCGCGCTTCCTCGGACCAGGAATGAATCGCCGGAGAACATGGCCGATTTGGATGGGATGACGCCTTTTCCCTGGATGACCAGGGGAGCATCCAGGCTCAAGGTCGATCGCCGCTTGAACCGTGCCTCGAAAACCACAATCGAGTTGTCGTGCAGGGCGGCGCCCGAGGTCTCGCGAATCGTCGGCGCCACTCCCATCGACCGGACAAGGATCAGTCCGTCGCCGTCCATAAACGGGTTGTCGAGCGGATCTCCCGCCAGTTCCGATGCCTCCTGATTGTTGTCCGTAACCTTGACGAAATACCGCGCGGTGATCAGGTTCCCTAAACCTGTCGAGCTCGGAGCAGTGAACTCCATTCCCGATTGGGGGATCAGGACCGCAACGCCCGCCGACTGATACCGACCTGTGCTGACGACCCCATCGTCCTGCAGGCCGGCGACCGCACTCGCCGGATCAAGAATGTCGAGCGATCGCGCCACGGTCCAGGAGAGCGGATTGCGAAACGCCGCGGTTCTTGCCTGGGCCAGATAGCCTGAGCCCGCATCATAGGTGCCGTCAGGCCCCTTCAGCAGATCGTCAAGGTCGAGGCCGCGCAGCGCCGCGCGCGCGTGATCCAATCCAGCATAGGCGGCGAATCTCGCCTGGATCTCGCTCTCATTATTGTCGCTGATGCGAAGCTCGACAGCCCCATTGACAGCGGCATAGAGCCCCAGCAACGAAAAAAACGCCAGTGCGATAACTGCCACCAACAGGGCAAACCCGCGCTCGTTCCCGGCGCATTCCTGCGGGCATAACTCGAAAAGCTTATCTTCATCCGCCATATTTTCTCCGGTGGAACAGGGTTTATGTCCTTGCCATTGTGTAAATGGCTGGCCCTGTATTTCCGGAATTCGGCGGTTGCGGGTTCGTCCACAGGCTTGCGCCCGGATGAGCGCCGTGATTCGCGCAGGCGTTCGCTAGGGGCGGGACCAATCGGAATGGGGGGCCTTGTTCAGGATGAGATACTGGTACAACAAGCGGGCGTAGCCGTGAGATTGAATCCCCTTCTCCCGCAAAAATGGCTCGAGCAGACGGCGCAGTTTGGGAAGGTTGTAAAACGGGACACCGGGAAAATAGTGATGCTCAAGATGGTAATTCGACCACAGGTAGGCGAAATCCCAAAACCAGCTCGGTTTCATCAGCGTGCTCCATTGTGCGGGATCGTCGGGGTTGATATTGTAATGCTGCCCGAGGCGATTGAGAGCGAACGCGACGGGAAACACGATAAATATGGGCACCAGATACAGCCTGAAGGCGCCGTCCCAGCCGTCGAAGATCCAGAGTGCCGCCAGCAGGGAGAGCTGAAAGAAAATGGCCGCCGCCCTTTCTCCCGAAATTCTTCTGCGCAGTGCGGCCGGGTAGCTCGCGCTTTCCCGCGCCGCGGCCCGGAAATATATAAAAAAAGACATGGGGTAAAATAAAGCGATTTGTATCACGGGCGATTGATCTTCGGGGAAAGATGGCGGCGCGCAGACCAAGGCTGAGTCCGGCATGCGGCGCCGCGGGAATTGGAGGCACGGCGGAGGATGCGGCTGCCCGCCGGGGACCAGAAAGGGGTTGGTAGGACCTTTTCTTTATGATAAATGATAGCCTGCGGAACATCCGGAAAAGCGGATGGAGAGAGCTTAACCATGTTCAAAAACTTCATAGGGGTAAAGATGAATCCACCGAAGCACTCATGCATAGCCGCGATTCAGCCGGCCGCACGGGAGAAGCATTCCCGGTATCTCGGCTTGATCGTGGTCGCATGCCTCCTGTCATTTCAACCTGCATGTCTGTTTCGGAAACACGGCAGCAAGGCAACCGTCCCACAGGCCCCTCCGGCGGCAGTCCGCATTGCCCTGCTTCCCTTCAGCATCCCTGCCGATAACAGTGATCTCCGGTGGCTTTCCCTGGCCGCACCCCTCGTCATGGCAAAATCGATCGAGAACGCACCAGCGTTCGAGATTGTGCCTCTGTGGCAAACCTATCCGGTGGCAATCGAGTCCCTGGGAGCAGGCCGCAGCATCTCACCCGAAGTGGCAGCCTACGTCGCCAGCCGCGTGGGCGCTAAATGGGCTGCGAATGGCGAACTTATTGCCGCTAAGGGCGGGATCTGGATGAGAGTGGACTTCATTCCGGCCAAGGCCTCGATAGTCGCCTATCGCTACGAAAAAGAAGGCAACGCCGACTCCATGGGCGGCTATTTCTACGAGGCATTCTCTCAGTTTATGCGCTACCTCGTGCTCCAGCCGCTCCCCAAAGCCGATGGCAAGGGAGTGGCGACTTCATCTATGCGGGAGTTGGGTGAAAGTTTAAACCGCGAGTACGGCTGGTACACAGCGGCTGAGCCCGGAAAATCCGAAAAGATTGTTGCCGATCTCGCACGGATGGACAGCGACTTTGCGCGGTTGCTGTTTGACCCGATTCTGTACCCGAGCATTGCTTCCCCGGTGGCGAAGCCAAAACAGATCGAGCTGAAGCCGGCTGCCGCACAAAACGTGCAGACGCCGGAAGCCCCGGCGCAGCCGCCCGCCGTGCCTGCTGCTCCTGCGACCGCGCAACCCGCGCCGCCCCCGACACCTCCGGCAGCGCCTCCGGCGGCTCAGACTGAACCGGCGCCCGTGCGAGCGGAGCCAGCGAAGGCATCGGAAACGACGGCAGAACCGCCTGTTCCTCCGGCAGCGCCGCCATCGCCGCAGATCACCGCGCGCAAAGGCGGATCGTCGCCATCCAAATCATCATCCAGCCTGCCCCCCTTGAAATCCGGCATTCCAAGCTCCGCCACTCGTCCTGCGGAGAGCACGACGACCAAGCTCGACGCCACGCCATCGACGGCGGCGAACAAAACGGACGCTCCCTCCGGCAATGAAGGCGTTCAAATCCAGGTATACTCCACGCAGCAGCAGGAGAGTGCTGAAGCGAAAGCCGCCGGCTTTATCAAGGAAGGCTACTCCGCAAAGGTCGAGACGGTGGATCTCAAGGATAAAGGAACGTGGTACCGGATATGCCTTCAGGGATTTAAGTCCCGGGAGGAGGCAAAGGCGGCAGGGGAAAAACTGGTTGCAGAAAAACAGATCAAACAGTACTGGATCGTCCCTTAGGGGCCAGCGAGGAGAATTCGCCGGCTTGCGAGCATTCCAATCTCGCGCGGCTTTCTTTTATTGCACGCGGTTCAGATTTCCGCCCACTTGCCTTCTCCTTCCCAGATCCGGAGTGTAAAGGGATAGGGGAGCCTTTCCTGCAGCTTGCGCTGAAGCATTTCGCAGATGTTCTCGACGGAGGGGTATCCGAGGAAATCGTTGAAGGATTTGTGATCATACAAACTCAGCGTATCGCGCAGGGTGTCGCGGAGGTCGGCAAAGTCCACGATCATTCCCCTCTCGTTTTTCCCTTCGATGATCAGCTCGATTTTATAGGTGTGCCCATGCAGCGTCCCGCAGCGGGGATGTCCCGGCAGGGAATGTGCGCAATCGATGTGTTCAATCACTCCCAACTTCATGCTGGTCCCTCCTGCGAAATAGGGCAATTCGCTTGATTGTACCATCGATGGAAAGAACGGGAGTATTGACATCACCATCCACCTTTGCTAAATTGCCCGTTGGATTTGCGGATGGCCGCTTCCAAGTACCTTCGGTCATTATACTTCCCGCCTCGCCCGGTTCCAGCAAGCTAGCGGAAATCGTGGAAAAGAGCCTCGGGGCTGGACTGCTGCGAAAGTGGCGGAATTGGCAGACGCGCTGGACTTAGGATCCAGTCCCGCAAGGGGTGGGGGTTCAACTCCCCCCTTTCGCACCAGGCACATATTCCCTGAAGACTCACTGTGGGCAGCGCCCTCGAACCAGCCGGGAAGGAAATAGAACAGGAATCCAAATTGAGCTCAGAAATAGTCAACATCAACAGCTGCAAACGAAATCTCGTCGCCGAAATTCCAGTCGACCAGGTTGAACAGGAAGTCGACGCACTTGCGCGCAAGTATGCACAGCGGGCCAAAGTTCCCGGTTTCAGACCCGGCAAGGTGCCCCTGAACATCATCAAGCAGCGCTATTTGTCTGATCTGCGCAACGATGCGACCCAGGACATTATCCAGCGCTGCTGGAAGGATGCTGTCGAGGAACACCATCTGGAACCGATCTCTGAACCCGTGGTAGAGGACCTGAAAGACGAGGCCGGCGCGCCCCTCCGTTTTACCTTGGCATTCGAGGTTCTTCCCTCGCTTGAAATTAAGGATTACAAAGGGATTGCTGTTATCCTTGAGAGCGTGAAGGTTGAAGACGCGGACGTCGAAAAAACTCTTGGGGCATTGAGGGAGCAGCATGCCCAGTACGTCCCCATCGAAGGGGGCGAAGCGCTTGACGGGTGCATGGTTTCTCTGACGCTCGACGGTGTTTTCGAAGATGGCGCTAAGCCGATTCACAAAGACGAAGTAACCTGTATCATTGGAAGCCCCGAAACCAACCAGACCTTCTCCGAGAATCTCCGGGGTGCCAAGACGGGCGAGGCTCGCGCGTTCGAGGTAACCTACCCTGCGGACTATCACCGCAAGAATTTTGCTGGGAAAAAGATCCGTTACAACGCTGTAATCAAGGAAATGAAGGAAAAACACCTTTCGGAGCTGGGTGACGATTTCGCCAAAGATCTCGGGGCGAACGATATTGAGGATCTTCGCACGAAGATTAGAAACGAACTGGTAACGAAGGAAGAGAGAACTGCCGAAAAGAAGTCGAGAGAAGCATTAATGGACGACATCGTTCAGCGTAACCCTTTCGATGTGCCGGACTGTCTGATCCAGGATGAACTCAAGGATCATGCGCGCCGCATCGCCGCGAATCTTGTCGATCAGGGCATCGATGTGAACAAGATTTCCATCGATTGGAAGAAGATTTTCGAGGAGGAACGGCCAAATGCGGAAAAGGCGGTTCGCCGCTCCATGGTTCTGGATGCCGTAGCCAGGCAGGAGAGGTTTGAGATAACAGAAGCGGAGTTGGAAGCCGAATTCGAAAAACTCGCTCAAGATACTGGAAAATCGGCAGCTGCGGTCCGCGCCCAGATCGAGAAGGACAAGCGAATTCAGGGTTTTAGAGAACATTTGCGCCAGAACAAGGCGCTTGATTTCATCTTTTGCAATGCTAATATTACTCGGGGGTGACTAGAGTTGGTACTGATACCCATGGTGGTCGAGCAGTCCAACCGAGGCGAGAGAGCTTACGATATCTACTCCCGCCTTTTGAAAGACAACATTATCTTTCTCGGGACTCCGATCGACGACAACGTTGCGAACCTGGTTACGGCGCAGTTGTTGTTTCTCGAAGCGGAGGATCCGGAGAAGGATATATCCCTCTATATCAACTCCCCTGGTGGTTCAATTTCGGCGGGGATGGCCATTTACGATACCATGCAGTTCATACGGCCGGACGTGACGACCATCTGCATAGGTCAGGCAGCCAGCATGGGTGCTTTGCTTCTGGCGGCGGGAGCTCCGGGCAAGCGATTCGCATTGCCCAACTCCAGGATCCTGATCCATCAGCCTTCGATGAGCGGGCTGGCAGGTCAGGCCACGGACATCGATATTCATGCCCGGGAGATTTTGAGGTTGCGCGAGTCCATGAATCAGATCCTGTCCAAACACACCGGACAGCCGCTCGAAAGACTGCAGCGGGATGTGGAACGCGACTACATTATGACCGCGGACCAGTCCAAGGATTACGGCATCGTAGATCAGGTGATCTCCAGAAAAGAAGAGTAGCGCTGCATTTCTGTGCCAGGGAGGGTGACACTTGAGAAGAGACGACGAACGGGACGATATTTTGCGATGCTCATTCTGCTCGAAGAGCCAGAATGACGTAAAGAAGCTTATAGCAGGCCCCACGGTCTATATCTGCGACGAGTGCGTGGATGTCTGCAACGAGATTATCGCCGATGATGTCGTCACGTCGCCCATCGGGGAGAAGCTCCCCAAACCGCAGGAGATCAAAGAATTCCTCGACCTCTATGTGATCGGGCAGGAGCTGACCAAAAAGAAGCTGGCCGTCGCGGTATACAACCATTATAAGCGGCTGGAGATCAGCAAAAAACGGGGCGACCTGGAATTGCAGAAGAGCAACGTCCTGCTCATCGGCCCGACCGGCACCGGCAAGACGCTTCTGGCGCAGACTCTGGCCAAGATGCTTTCTGTTCCTTTCGCGATCGTCGACGCCACGACGCTGACCGAGGCAGGTTATGTCGGCGAAGATGTGGAGAACATCATTCTCAAGCTCCTCCAGAACGCGGGCGGGGACAAGGAAAAATGCCAGCAGGGCATTGTTTACATCGATGAGATCGACAAGATCGCCCGCAAGGACGAAAATCCCTCCATCACCCGCGACGTATCGGGTGAAGGCGTCCAGCAGGCTCTGCTCAAAATTCTGGAAGGCACCGTGGCGAACGTTCCTCCTCAGGGCGGACGAAAACATCCGCACCAGGAGTTCATTCAGATCGACACGACCAACATCCTGTTCCTCTGCGGCGGGGCGTTTGTCGGCCTGGACAAGATCATCGAACGCAGGGTGGGCAGGAAGAGCCTGGGCTTCATGTCCAGCAACACCAAGGGCAAAAAGGGTGCTCCGGTTCCGCCAACAAACATCCTGGAGGCCGTCGAGCCGAGGGATTTGATCAAGTATGGCCTCATCCCTG
>Ga0315273_10011314_pt1 | contig 11410 bp, 13 predicted proteins | sample YL17G02_0_MG_FD_205753 | JGI IMG/M metagenome (GOLD analysis project Ga0315273, IMG submission 205753) | Sediment microbial communities from Yellowstone Lake, YNP, Wyoming, USA - YL17G02_0 | ecosystem: Environmental > Aquatic > Freshwater > Lake > Sediment | place: USA: Wyoming | collected...
CCGAAGCCGCGCTCGACGACGCGGTGCCGGAAGGGCGCGGCAGCTGGCGCGCCGCCTTTTCCGCGCTGCACCGGCGCGTCCGCGAACGGACGGCCCACCAGCAGGACCTCACGCAGACCATCGAGCGTTTCAGGAGCGTCGCCGAAGCGATCCCCGACGGCATGGTGGTGCTGGACGCCGCGAACCGCATCCGCTGGGCCAACGCGCGCGCACTGACGCACCTCGGCCTTGACCTCGCGCACGACGCGGGCCGGCCGCTGGTCAACCTCGTGCGGCAGCCCGGGTTCATCCGCTATCTCGAGACGGGCGATTTCAGCGATGCCGTCGTCATCGATTCGCAGCGCGCGCCGGGCATGACGCTGTCGATCCAGGTCGTGCCGTTCGGCACCGACGAGAAGCTGCTCATCAGTCGCGACATCACGCGGCTCGAATCCGTCGCCCGGATGCGCCGCGATTTCATCGCCAACGTCTCGCACGAACTGAAGACGCCGCTCACCGTGGTCAGCGGCTTTCTGGAGACGCTGCAGGAACTCGAGCTCGAGCCGCGGCAGCGCGACCGCTACCTGCAGCTGATGAGCGGAGAGGCGCGGAACATGGAACGGCTCGTCGACGACCTCCTGACGCTGTCAGGGCTCGAAAGCGAGCAGAACCCCCCCGTGGAAGCGACGTTCGCGCTGGCGCCGCTGCTGGTCGAGGTGTCCGCCGAAGCCAGGGCGCTGTCGGGCGGGCAGCACGACATCAGGCTGGAACCGGGCGACGCGGCGGCGCTGACCGGCAGCCGCGACGAGCTCGCCAGCGCGCTGCGCAACCTCGTCACCAACGCGATCCGCTATACGCCCGGGGGCGGCACCGTGACGCTCGCCTGGCGGCGCGAGGGCGACGGCGGCGGCAGCTTCAGCGTCACCGACACCGGCATCGGCATCGCGCCGGAGCACCTGCCGCGCCTGACCGAGCGCTTCTACCGCGTCGATCGCAGCCGCTCGCGCGCCACCGGCGGCACCGGGCTCGGGCTGGCAATCGTCAAGCATGTCCTGCTGCGCCATCAGGCCGTGCTGGGCGTGACGAGCGTGCCGGGCGAGGGCAGCACGTTCAGCGTGCGCCTCCCCGCGCGGCGCGTTGCCTACCAGTAACTGAGCGCCGCGCGAAAGAGGCTGTTCAGGTCGTCGCGCGAGACGTCCTTCGGCGCGTTCCTGATGACGCGGTACTGCGGCTCGGCGCCGGCCGCGAGCGCGTCGAGGTGGGTGGCGTCGAACCCCAGCGCGGTCAGGCCGTTCGGCATGTTCGTCGCGCGCATCAGTTCGATCACGCGGCCGGCGAGAACTTCGCCGGCATCGCCGGGGCGCGCATCGTCCGTGCGCGCGCCCAGGCAGTGCGCGCCGTGCAGGTGCCGCTCCGGCGAGCACGGCGCGGTGTAGCGCCACACCGAAGGATTGTTCAGCACCACCGCCATCCCGTGCGGGACGAGCGTCTTGCCCTCGGGATAGCCCGGCACGTGCCAATCCCGGACGAGCCCCGAGACCGCGTAGGACAGGCCGTGCGGCAAATGGCAGCCGGCGGCGTTGAAGGCGATGCCGGCCAGCATCGCCGCATACATCATTTCCGTGCGCGCTTCGCGATCGGAGGCGTCGTTGACGGCGCGCACCAGGAAGCGGCCCACACTGCGCAGCGCCGCGGCGGCGAGCAGGTCGGAAAACGGATTGGCCCCCTGCGAGACCGGCCGCGCGATGCCGTGCGCCGGGCTGGAGCGCCGTGGCCAGGCCCGGGCGGTGATCGATTCCAGCGCATGGCTCATGCAATCGAAGCCGGTCGCCGCGACCGCGTTCTTCGGCAGCGTCAGCGTGACCTCCGGGTCGATCAGCGCGACGGTCGGGATCAGCCGCCGCGAGATGATCCCCGTCTTGGCGTTGATCGAGCGCAGGTTGAAGATCGAGATGCCGGTGGTCTCCGAGCCGGTTCCCGAGGTGGTCGGACAGGCGATGTGCGGACGCACCGGGCCCGGGACCTTCTGCCCGGCGCCGATCGGCGCGTTGACGTAGGTCATGAACTCCGCCGGGTGCGTCGCGTAGAGGTTGGCGGCCTTGCAGGTGTCGATCACCGAGCCGCCACCGACGGAAACATAGCCGTCGAAGCTGCCCTCGGCGGCGAAGCGAGCCGCGTCCTGGAACGACGCGTCGGTCGGCTCGATGCTCACGTCGTCGTAGATCGCGAAGTCGACGCCGGCGGCAGTCAGCGCATCCGCGACGGTGGCGAAATACCGGCTTCCGCGCAAATGCCGGTCGGTGAACAGCGCGACGCGTTGCAACCCCTGCTCGCGCGCGTTGTCGCCGGCCTCGGCCAGCACGCCGGCGCCGAACGTGAACGTCGGCATGCCGATGGTGAAGCCGCGGTCGCTGCCCTCGACGAGGGCGAAATCGGCATGACAGCAGGACATCGTCGTTACCTCGCGTTGGCGTCGCGCAGGATCATGGCGGCGGCTTTCTCCGCGATCATGATGACGGGCGCGTTGGTGTTGCCGGACACCAGTGTCGGCATGATGCTGCAATCGACCACACGCAAGGCCTCGATGCCATGCACGCGCAACTCGGGGTCGACCACGGCGAGCGGGTCGCTCGCCGGGCCCATCCTGCAGGTGCCGGCCGGGTGGAAGATCGTGGCGCCCTTGTCCCTGGCGAATTCGAGGAGGTCGGCGTCCGTCGCCGCCTCGGGCCCCGGCCGGTACTCGCCGGCGACGTAGGGCGTGAAGGCGCGGGTGGCGGCGAGGCGCCGTGCGAGGCGAATCCCGGCGACGACCGTCGCGCGATCGTGCGGCGTGGACAGGTAGTTGGGCTGGATCGCGGGCGCGGCGAGCGGATCGGGCGACTTCGGGCGAATGAACCCGCGCGACTCGGGGTTCAGCTGGCACACCGACAGCGTGAAGCCGGAGAACGTGTGGACCGGCGAACCCGCCATGTCGGAGGACAGGGTCGCCAGGTGGAACTGCACGTCGGGGCGCGGAAGCCCGGGATCGGTGCGCGCGAACATGCCCCCCTGGTTGATGCCGATGGCCATGGGACCGGTGCGCGTGAGGACATAGTTCATCCCCATCGCCATCTTCCGCCACCACGACTTCAGCGTGTCGTTGGTCGTGATCGGCTTGGTGCAGCGGAAAATCACGCGCGCCTGCAGGTGGTCCTGCAGGTTTTCGCCGACACCGGGAAGCGCGTGGAGCACCGGGATGCCCAGCGCTTGCAGCACGGCGGGCGGCCCGATGCCGGACAGCTGCAGCAGGTGCGGCGACTGCAGCGCGCCGGCGGCGACGATCACCGCGTGCCGTGCGGTTGCCGTCACCTCGCGCCCGCGCTGCCGGTAGGTCACGCCCCGTGCGCGGCGGCCCTCGAGCAGGATTCGCGTGGCGTGCGCCTCTGTCTCCACGGTGAGATTCCTTCGGCCCCGCACCGGACGCAGGTAACCGACCGCCGTCGAGCAGCGGAATCCCTTCCGTGTCGTGAGCTGGTAGTAGCCGGTGCCTTCCTGGGTGGCGCCGTTGAAGTCGGCGTTGCGCGGAATGCCGATCTCGGTGCCGGCCGCGATCAGCGCTTCGACCAGTTCGTGCTTGGCGCCGATGTCGGACACCCACAGCGGGCCGTCGGCGCCGTGCCATTCGCTCGCGCCGCGGACATTGTGCTCGAGCTGGCGGAAGTACGGGAGCACGTCGGCGTAAGCCCAGCCCGGGTTGCCGAGCGCGGCCCAGTGGTCGTAATCGGCGCGATGGCCGCGGATGTAGATGAGCCCGTTGATGGCACTCGACCCGCCCAGCGTGCGGCCGCTCGGCCAGTAGATCTCGCGCCCGTTCATGCCAGGATCGGGCTCGGTCTTCATGCGCCAGTTGTAGACGGGGTGGAACATCGTCTTGGCATACCCGATCGGCACGTGGATCCACGGGTAGGTGTCGCGCGGGCCGGCTTCCAGCAGCAGGACCGACCGGCCCGAATCCGCGGACAGGCGGTTGGCCAGCACGCAGCCGGCCGTGCCGGCGCCGACGATGATGTAGTCCCAGGCGGCGGCGGTCATGAGCGGGAAGGGAGGCGGGGGAGGCGTGAAGGTGGCTGCGGGTGGCCACGGCGCCGACGGCCGTGGCAGCGCCGCGGGCCCGGGTAGTTTAGCGAAAATGGCGGGTTGTCGGCGCGTTCCGCGGCGGCTACCTGATTCCGGGTGCTCAGCTGGGCCGCTTCAGGGCCCCCGCGGTGAACATTTTCGTAGTATAATCAAACGCTTGTCAGCGCTTCCCCGGCGCTCGCGCCCGCGGCGCCGGACAACGCTCAACGGGGCGCGAGCGTTTGACACGAGGGTATGGAACTTGCTAATATCGTCCGTTTCGTCGGAGGGGTTCCCGAGCGGTCAAAGGGAACAGACTGTAAATCTGTCGGCTCTGCCTTCGAAGGTTCGAATCCTTCCCCCTCCACCATTTCAGGAACCAGAGGTCAGGGATCAGGAATCAGCAAGGCATCCGGGCGCATCCGAACGCCGTGTCCAGTGTCCAGGGGGGGGGTTCTGATCCCTGATTCCTGACCTCTGATACCTGATACGCGGGTGTAGCTCAATGGTAGAGCAGAAGCCTTCCAAGCTTATGACGAGGGTTCGATTCCCTTCACCCGCTCCAAGGGTAGCGGCGCTGACAGCGGTGGATGCGTGCAACAGGGGCTCGCCTGGCGGCGTGCCGGCAATCGGCTAGAGCCCATGTAGCTCAGTGGCAGAGCACTCCCTTGGTAAGGGAGAGGTCGCGTGTTCAATCCACGCCATGGGCACCACGAACAATTTAGTGCGTATTGAGTGTGAACTGAGTGCGAACATAGTCTAGGAGTCTCAACATGGCCAAGAGCAAATTCGAGCGGACGAAGCCGCACGTGAACGTGGGGACGATCGGTCACGTGGATCACGGGAAGACGACGCTGACGGCGGCGATGACGATGGTGCTGGCGAAGAAGTACGGCGGGGACGTGCGCTCGTACGACCAGATCGATGCGGCGCCGGAAGAGAAGGCGCGGGGGATCACCATCAACACGGCGCACGTGGAGTACCAGACGGCGAACCGGCACTACGCGCACGTGGACTGCCCGGGGCACGCCGACTACATCAAGAACATGATCACCGGTGCGGCGCAGATGGACGGTGCGATTCTGGTGGTGAGTGCGGCGGACGGGCCGATGCCGCAGACGCGGGAGCACATTCTGCTGGCGCGGCAGGTGGGGGTGCCGTACATCATTGTCTACATGAACAAGGCGGACATGGTGGACGATGCGGAGCTCTTGGAGCTGGTGGAGCTGGAGGTGCGGGAGCTGCTGACCAAGTATGATTTTCCGGGCGACAAGACGCCGATCGTGATTGGATCGGCCAAGCTGGCGCTGGAGGGTGACAAGAGCGAGCTGGGCGAGGGCTCGATCATGAAGCTGGCGGAGGCGCTGGACAGTTACATACCGCAGCCGCAGCGGCTGATCGACGGGCCGTTCCTGCTGCCGGTGGAGGACGTGTTTTCGATCAGTGGCCGGGGCACGGTGGTGACGGGGCGGGTGGAGCGCGGGGTGGTGAAGGTGGGCGAGGACCTGGAGATCGTGGGGTTGAAGCCGACCTTGAAGACGGTGTGCACGGGGGTGGAGATGTTCCGCAAGCTGCTGGATCAGGGGCAGGCGGGGGACAACGTGGGGGTGCTGCTGCGCGGCACCAAGCGGGAGGAGGTGGAGCGGGGTCAGGTGCTGGCGAAGCCGGGGTCGATCACGCCGCACACCAAGTTCAGCTGCGAGGTGTACATCCTCTCCAAGGACGAGGGCGGTCGGCACACGCCGTTCTTTCCCGGGTACCGGCCGCAGTTTTATTTCCGGACGACGGACGTGACGGGGAACGTGACGCTGCCGGCGGGGACGGAGATGGTGATGCCCGGGGACAACATATCGCTGACGGTGGACCTGATAGCGCCGATCGCGATGGAAGAGGGATTGCGGTTTGCGATCCGCGAAGGCGGCCGCACGGTCGGCGCCGGCGTGGTGGCGAAGGTCATCGAGTAGCAGGGGACAACTATGCAGAACCAGAGAATCCGTATCCGTCTCAAGGCGTTCGACCACAAGCTGATCGACCAGTCGGCGCTGGAAATCGTGGACACCGCGAAGCGCTCCGGCGCGGTCGTGCGGGGCCCGGTTCCGCTGCCGACGAAGATCGAGCGCTACAACGTCCTGCGTTCGCCGCACGTCAACAAGACCTCGCGCGACCAGTTCGAGATCCGCACGCATCTGCGGCTGATGGACATCATCGACCCGACCGACAAGACGGTCGACCAGCTGATGAAGCTGGACCTGCCGGCCGGCGTGGATGTCGAGATCAAGCTGAAATAGGCACCGCAACCGAAATTTGCATCGCCAAACAGGGTCGAACAATTGGGGTTGAGTGCAAGGCGTCGCGCGCAGGCAGCACCAGCGCGGCACCGAACGCCCAACCGGTTTTGAACGCCGCCGGTCAATCGAAATCGGCGGCTTGAAAAGGAAGTGAAAATGAGCCTAGGACTTGTCGGTCGCAAGATTGGCATGACCCGCATTTTCACCGACGACGGCAGTGCCGTCCCGGTGACGGTGCTCGACGTGGGGAACAACCGCGTCACGCAGATCAAGACACCCGAGATCGACGGCTATTCCGCGGTGCAGGTCACCTTCGGCAAGCGCCGCGCCTCGCGCGTGACCAAGCCGCAAGCGGGCCATCTCGCGAAAGCGGGAGTCGAAGCCGGCGAACTGCTGCGCGAGTTTTCGGCGCAGCCCGATGAGCTCGCCAACCTCAAACCGGGCGGCGTGATCGGCGTCGACACCTTCAAGGTCGGCGAACTCGTCGACGTCACGGGAACGACCAAGGGTCACGGCTTTACCGGCGTGATCAAGCGGCACCATTTCAGCTCGAACCGCGCGTCGCACGGCAACTCGCGCTCGCATAACTCGCCCGGCTCGATCGGCATGGCGCAGGATCCGGGCCGCGTGTTTCCGGGCAAGCGGATGGCCGGCCAGCACGGCAATGCAACGCGGACCGCGCAGACGCTGACGGTCGTGCGCGTCGACGCCGAGCGCGGGCTGCTGCTCGTCAAGGGCTGCGTGCCCGGCGCCGACGGCGGCCACATCATTGTCCGCCCGGCCGCGAAGGCGCCGGCGAAGAAGGGGGCGTGACAATGGACCTGAAGCTCATCGACGAACAGGGCCAGCCGGCGGCAACGGTGGCGGGCTCGGACGCGCTGTTCGCGCGCGACTACAACGAGGCGCTGATCCACCAGCTCATCACCGCGTACCAGGCCAATGCGCGCGGCGGCAACCGCGCGCAGAAGGGTCGCGGCGAGGTCAACAAATCGAACCGCAAGCCGTGGGCGCAGAAGGGCACGGGCCGCGCGCGCGCAGGCCGGGCCAGCAGCCCGCTGTGGCGCGGCGGCGGCCGGATCTTCCCCAACTCGCCGGACGAGAATTTCACGCAGAAGGTCAACCGCAAGATGTACCGCGCGGGCGTGGCGTCGATCCTTTCGCAGCTGGTCCGCGAAGGCCGGCTGTCCGTGATCGCCGACCTGGCAGTCGAGGCGCCGAAGACCCGTCTCTTCGCGCAGAAGATGAAAGCCCTCGGCCTGACGGGAACGGTGCTGGTGGTGACCGACAAGCTCGACGACAACGTGTTCCTGTCGTCGCGCAACCTGCCCGACATCCTGGTGCTGGAAACGCGCGAAGTCGACCCGGTCAGCCTCGTCCGCTTCAACAACGTGCTGCTCACCAAGGCTGCGGTGGCGCAATTCGAGGAGATGCTGGGATGAACATCCGCGCTCACCACAGTCCCACCAGGTTCGCGGCCGATCGCCTGGCGCTGGTGCTGCTGGCGCCGGTCGTGTCCGAGAAGGGCACGTACCTCGCCGACAAGCACGAGCAGGTCATCTTCAAGGTGCTGCAGGACGCGACCAAGCCGGAAATCAAGGCGGCGGTCGAGGCCATGTTCAAGGTCGAGGTCGAAAGTGTCCAGATCACCAACGTCGGCGGCAAGGTCAAGCGCTTCGGGCGCTTCACCGGCCGGCGCCGGAGCTGGAAGAAGGCGTACGTCTGCCTGAAGCCCGGCCAGGAAATCAACTTCGCGGCGGAGAGATAAGTGCCCCCACGCTCGCTACGCTCGCTGCCCCCCGCGGGGGCGCAGGTCGCCCTCGGGGCGGCCCATCGGGAGACCTAACATGCCTCTGCAAAAAGTAAAACCCACCTCGCCGGGCCGGCGTGCGGTGGTCAAGGTCGTCCACCCGCACCTGCACAAGGGGCGTCCGGTCGACGCACTGACCTCCGCGCAGAAGCGCGGCTCGGGCCGCAACAACAACGGCCACATCACGATGCGGCACAAGGGCGGCGGCCACAAGCAGCAGTACCGGATCGTCGACTTCAAGCGCAACAAGGACGGCATCGCGGCCAAGGTCGAGCGGCTCGAATACGACCCGAACCGCAGCGCCCACCTGGCGCTGCTGTGCTACGTCGACGGCGAGCGCCGCTACATCATCGCGCCGCGCGGCGTGACGGTCGGCACCCAGCTGCTGTCGGGTTCCGAAGCCCCGATCAAGCCGGGCAATTGCCTGCCCGTGCGCAACATTCCGGTCGGCACGACGATCCACTGCGTCGAGATGATGCCGGGCAAGGGCGCGCAGCTTGCGCGTTCGGCCGGCGCCGCGGTCCAGCTGCTGGCGCGCGAAGGCGCCTACGCGCAGGTCCGCCTGCGCTCCGGCGAAATCCGCAAGGTCCACGTGGACTGCCGGGCGACCATCGGCGAAGTCGGCAACGAAGAGCACAGCCTGCGCTCGATCGGCAAGGCCGGCGCCAACCGCTGGCGCGGCATCCGCCCGACGGTGCGCGGCATCTGCATGAATCCCGTCGATCACCCGCACGGCGGCCGCTCCAACGGCGGCGGCCATCCGGTGTCGCCGTGGGGCACGCCGGCCAAAGGCTACAAGACGAGGCGCAACAAGCGCACCGATTCGATGATCGTGCGCCGCCGTCACGCGGCCAAGGGTTAACTGAGGGCAAACGAAGATGGCACGTTCGATCAAGAAGGGTCCGTTCGTCGACGACCACCTGGTGAGAAAGGTGGACGCCGCGCGCGCGACCAGCGACAAGCGCCCGATCAAGACCTGGTCGCGCCGCTCCACGATCACGCCCGATTTCGTCGGACTGACGATCGCCGTTCACAACGGGAAGCAGCACATTCCCGTCTACGTGTCGGAAAACATGGTCGGGCACAAGCTCGGCGAGTTCGCGCTGACGCGCACCTTCAAGGGCCATTCGGCCGACAAGAAGGTTGCGGCGCCGGCGCCCAAGAGAAAGTGACGGAGGTCCCGATGGAAACCAAGGCAATCCTGCGCGGCGTCCGGCTCTCGGCACAGAAGGGCCGCCTGGTCGCCGACCAGATCCGCGGCCTGCCGGTGGACAGGGCGCTCGACGTGCTCTCCTACAGCCCGAAGAAGGGCGCCGTCATCATCAAGAAGGTCCTGCTGTCGGCGATCGCCAATGCCGAGCACAACGAAGGCGCCGACGTCGACGAGCTCAAGGTCAGGTCGATCTACCTCGACAAGGCCGAGAGCCTGCGCCGGTTCACGGCGCGCGCGAAAGGCCGCGGCAACACGATCCTGAAGCAGACCTGCCACATCCACATCGTCGTCGGCGACGGAAAATAGGTAAGAGGCCATGGGACAAAAAATACATCCGACCGGCTTCCGCCTGTCCGTCACCCGGAACTGGTCGTCGAAGTGGTTCGCCAACAGCAAGAACTTCGCACCGACGCTGAAGGAAGACATCAAGATCCGCGAGTACCTGAAGAAGAAGCTCGCCCACGCCTCGGTCGGCAAGGTCACGATCGAGCGGCCGGCCAAGAATGCGCGGATCACGATCCACAGCGCGCGGCCGGGCGTGGTCATCGGCAAGAAGGGCGAGGACATCGAAACGCTGCGCGCCGACCTCCGCAAGATGATGGGCGGTGACGTCGGCCTCAACATCGAGGAAATCCGGAAGCCCGAGATCGACGCCCAGCTCATCTCCGATTCGATCGGCCAGCAGCTGGAGAAGCGGATCATGTTCCGGCGGGCGATGAAGCGCGCGATCCAGAACGCGATGCGCCTCGGCGCGCAGGGCATCAAGATCATGTGTGCGGGGCGCCTCAACGGCATCGAGATCGCCCGCACCGAGTGGTACCGCGAGGGGCGGGTGCCGCTGCACACGCTGCGCGCCGACATCGACTACGGCTTCTCGGAAGCCATGACGACCTACGGCGCGATCGGCATCAAGGTCTGGGTGTTCAAGGGTGAAGTGATGGCGCACGGAGCCGAACCGTCGAGCGCGCCCGCGCTGGCGCCGGCCGCACCGAAGCGGCCGCGTCGAGCAGGAGTGAAGAATGCTGCAGCCAGCTAGAAGGAAGTACCGCAAGGAACAGAAGGGCCGCAACAAGGGCGTTGCGACCACCGGCAACAAGGTGAGCTTCGGCGAGTACGGCTTGAAGGCCATCGGTCGCGGGCGGCTCACCGCGCGGCAGATCGAGGCCGCGCGGCGCGCGATGACGCGCCACATCAAGCGCGGCGGGCGCGTCTGGATCCGCATCTTCCCGGACAAGCCGGTGTCGCAGAAGCCGGCCGAAGTTCGCATGGGCAACGGCAAAGGCAATCCCGAGTACTACGTCGCGGAGATCGTGCCGGGCAAGGTGCTCTACGAGATGGACGGCGTGGACGAGGTCATGGCGCGCGCGGCATTCGCGCTCGCCGCGGCCAAGCTGCCGATCAGGACGACGTTCGTCCATCGCCTGGTGGGTTGACGGAGGCCACGATGAAGAGAACCGAAACGAAGAAGGCGCTCGCCGCGAAGTCCCCGGCGGAGCTGGCCACCGAGCTGACGGCCCTGTTGAAGGAACAGTTCGGGCTGCGCATGCAGAAGGCGACGCAGCAACTGACCAACACCGAGAAGCTGAAGCAGGTGCGGCGCAGCATCGCCCGCGCGCGGACGCTGATTCATCAGAAGCAAAGAGGCGCGGCATGAGCGCGGCGGGCGCAGCCGAGGACCTGCGAGCGCGCTGGGCGAAGCCAAGGCCCGCAGGGCGCGTCAGCGCGCGAGCGGGGCAGCCGACGTACGCCGCCTCAGCTTTCAACGGCAGCCAGCGAGGCTGCGGAAGCGCGCGTCGCTGCGCGATTGCCTTGGCCGACGCGCAGTCGGTTCAAGCTAATGACGAGATGCAAAGAGGCCAAGCATGAGCGAACAGACCCAGCCCGCGGCGGAGACCCCGGCGCCGCGCAAGACCATCATCCGGACGCTGACCGGCCGGGTCGTCAGCGACAAGATGAACAAGACCGTCACGGTCCTGGTCGAGCGGCGGGTGAAGCACGCGCTGTACGGCAAGGTCGTGACCAAGTCGA
>Ga0315273_10011315_pt1 | contig 11410 bp, 10 predicted proteins | sample YL17G02_0_MG_FD_205753 | JGI IMG/M metagenome (GOLD analysis project Ga0315273, IMG submission 205753) | Sediment microbial communities from Yellowstone Lake, YNP, Wyoming, USA - YL17G02_0 | ecosystem: Environmental > Aquatic > Freshwater > Lake > Sediment | place: USA: Wyoming | collected...
CGACTCCTCTCCGCGGTTTCAGGCGCAGCGTCGCTACGTCGTCTGGGTGATGTAGTTCTGGAGCTGGCGGATCGTGAACCTCTGCTCGGACACGATCGCCCTGACGGCGTCCCGGATGGAGATGACGCCAACCACGATGTTACCGTCGAGTACAGGCAGATGCCGGATGTGCTGCTCGTCCATCAGGGCCATGCACTGGTCGGCTGTCCAGGTCCGGTCGATGACGACGAGCTTGTCCGTCATCACCTCGCCGATGGGTGTGTGCTTCGAGTTCCGGCCCTTGAGGACGACCTTCCGGGCATAGTCCCGCTCCGTGAAGATGCCCAGCAGAGCAGCATCTTTCATGACCAGCACGGCACCGAGGTTCTCGCCAGCCATGAGCTGCAGGGCCTCAAGGACGGTGGCCGAAGGGGCGACCGCATGTACCGCCCCTCCCACGGAGAGCATCTGGTGAACGGTTGCGGACACTGGCGGCCTCCCTTGCGCACAACGGCCGGCGGATGGCGGATCGGAGTTGTGACGCCTGCCTGGTGAAGCTTCAGGGATACCACGGTTTTCGCCCGCAGGCAACCTCAGATCGCCTTCTACCACCTGAACGCGTCGATCAGTCGAGGCCGATCCTCGCCCAGGGTGTCTTCCTTGCCGATGGTCCAGCCTTCGACACGGCCGTCTGGGTGGATGCACAGCCTGATGAAATGCTTGAACCCCGGGTGCCCGAGCACCGCGTAGGCCTGGTGGTGCTCGAGGCCGGTCACGACGAGCACGAGCAGGAAGTGGCCGATGACGAGCGGGCCGACAAAGGCCATGACGACGACATCGAGCAGGCCGGACGCCAGCGTCGGCATGACGCGCGACAGCAGCCAGCCCGCGCCGATCGGCGCCAGTGCCAGGGCCGGCCCATGGCTGAGCGCCACAGCCAGGCTCGCCCACGGGCGCTCGTGTCGCTTCATGACCGCCAGGAACATGAAGAGCGCCGCGAGCGCCGCGAAGAGGCCCGTTGTCAGCCAGCCCGCCACGACACCCCCTCGAAACGCCGCGAGCTGGGCGGCCGCCAGGCATGTGCAGAGAACGTGCGGAAGGAGGCCCGCGGTGCCCAGTACGAGCTGGAAGGGCACGCTCGCCGCGAGGCGCCGGCTGGTTGTCCGATCCGGGAACGCGCAGGCGGGCTCCTTCCCGCGCGGGTACCGACGCACGCGCGTCCCATGGACAAACGACCCGCCACCGCCGGCGATCACGTGCATGGAATCGCCCACCGCGCGCCGCTCGTAGTGATGGCTGTCGCCCGTCAGATAGCAGGTCGGGTCCGACGTGAGCGTCAGGCCGCAGGCCTTGAGGATTTCGACGCCTGGCGTGTTGCGCTCGCCCATCGCGATTGCCGGGTCCGGCGACACCAGGATGCGACGGTCGGCCGCGCCGCTCGTCCGGCGCTCATCGAAGAAGAGCCGCTGCCGGAAGTCGATGGTGCGGAGCTGGCGGTCCACACCCCAGAGGTCGAGGCTGGGCGCGAGGGGCAACAGCCAGTAGGACGCTTCCTGCACCGCCTGATAGCCAATCAGCCACAGCCGCGAGATGCGTTTCACCTTGCGGCCGGTCACGACGGCGAATGCTTCCTCCAGGGCCTGTTCCGCAAGACCCAGCGATGCGAACAGCTCATCAAGATGCAGCTGCCGGTAGAGTCGGCCGATGGCCATGCCGGCCTCGTGCGGGTCCGCGCTCTGGGCCAACCGCAACTGTTCCTGCAGGGCGGCATCCTCCACGCGATCGGCGCGCTCGCGCAGCGGGTCGCGCCGGAAGAAACGCGCGAACCCGTCGAGGCCGTCGTACCAGTCATGGTTGCCAGGTATGCCGAGCAGCACCCTCGCGCGTCCTGGCTGGCCCAGGCGCCGCAGCACGCGATTCCACGGGTGCGTGAGGCGACGGGCGATCTCCGTCGCCGAACTCAGGGGATACGCGGTGTCGCCCCCGAAGATCAGCAGGTCTCCGCGAGGCAACACGCGGCCCGATCCATCCTGAAGCGCATACTCCGAGAACACCATGCCGGCCACCGCGGAACTGACGTCGCTGTCGTCGCCGGTGTCGGCCACGTAGTCGACCCAGATGTCGCGCCCGAGTCGCTCGGACAGCGTGCTGCCGCCCCCCGGTGCCTGCAGCACGCGCGCCACCTCGTCCAGCAGCTCAGCCGGCGGCTGCGGCCGCATCCAGTCGCGCGTGTCGAGCTGCCCGGACGCCAGCGCTTCGGCGCCCAGGTGCCGGAGATGGCCCAGGAGCGCCGTGGTCCCGAACCATCGGATGCCGTAGGGTTCCCGGGAACCGCGCCTGAACGCCACCGGCGCCGGCTGGTCGCCGCGCGGCCCGAGGGGAACCGGCTCGTGAACGGACACGTGCGTCATCAGCCCGGGTGCCGAATCCTGGCGGTCCTCGCGAACTTCCGGCCGTCGATCTCGACGGTTGCCACGTAGTCACCGCGCGGCTGCAGCTTGCCGCCCGAGTCCGCCATGTCCCATCGCACGGTGTTGAGGCCCTGCAGGGACGTCCCGGAGATGGTCCGCAGCAGCCGGTTCGACAGGTCCGCGATCGCAATCGACACCTTGCGTTCCTGCGCGTCACGCAGGTAATAGTTGATCGTGACGGCATTCGGCTCGTTCGGGGTCGTGATGTGGCGATCGCCGTAGAAATCGTAGTTGCCCCATCCACTGGCCTGGAACGGGCTCCGTGCCTCGATGTCGAACAGGTGAATGTCCTCGACCAGGGCCTTCTCGTCAAGTTGCTGCAGCACGGACACGTCCGTGACGTACATCGCCCGTCCGTAGGTGCCGACGATGAGGTCGTGCTCGCGCGGGTGGACCAGCAGATCGTGCACGGGCACGCTGGGCATGCTGCCCTGCATCCGCACCCAACGCGTCCCCTCGTCGATCGACACCCACACGCCCTTGTCGTTGCCGACGAATAGCAACCGCGGGTTCTGCCGGTCCTGCCACACGACATTGATCGGCTGGTCGGGCAGGCCCGGGCTCAGGGACACCCACGTGGCGCCATAGTCCGTCGTCTTGAACAGGTACGGCTTGAAGTCGTCCTGCCGGTAGCCGGTCTTCGCGACGTACGCCGTGCCGGGCTGATGGCTCGAGGCGAAGACGCGGCTGACCCAGGCATCGCGCGGCCCGCCGGCCTTCTCGATCGGGGCGGTGACGTCGGTCCAGTTGGTGCCGTTCGTCCTCGTAACCTGCACCGTGCCATCGTCGGTTCCGATCCAGATCACGCCGGCGGTCAGAGGCGATTCGGAAATCGTCGTGATGGTGCAGAACTGGATATTCCCCCGCCCGAAGGTTCTGGTCGCATCGTCCGTGGTGAGGTCGGGGCTGATCTCCTGCCACGCGTCACCGCGATTGAGGGAGCGCAGGAGCACCTGGGCGCCGGTGTAGAGAATCTGGGGATTGTGCGGCGACAGGACCAACGGCGTGTTCCAGTTCCACCGCAGCGTCGGCTGGCCCTTGGCCCGGCGCGGCATGATGTCGGTCATCGTGCGCTGCGTCTGATCCACGCGCTTGTGGTCGCCGAACTGCGACGTATTGTAGAGCCACCGGGAATCCGTGGGGTCCACGCGGTTGTACATGCCGTCGCCCGTGCCGACGGTGATCCAGTCGGCGACGTTCACCTCCCCGGACCAGCTGTTGCTCGGACCTTTCCACGAGTCGTGGTCCTGCATGCCGCCGTACAGGTTGTACGGGTCGGCCATGTCGGCGTCGATCGCGTAGAACTCCCCGACCGGCAGATTCATGTAGTGATCCGTGGTCTTGCCCCGGTCGTAGGAGATGTAGAAACCGCCGTCGCTGCCGACCAGGATCCGGTTGGGGTTCTGCTGGTCCCACCAGAGCGCGCGAAAATCGCCGAAGGCCTTCACGAACATGCCCTTCGGCGGCCACGACGTGCCCTGCCAGGTCTTGCCCCCGTCGCTCGAGTTGGGCATCGCGTCGGAGATCACGGCCACGTGGTTCGCGTCGCCGGGATCGACCCGCAGGATATTGAAGGAGTACGCCGCCTTGCTGCCGATGCTGATCGTGTCGTCGTGCGTCTTCTTCCACGTCCGCCCGCCGTCATTTGTCCGGTAAACTTCGTTGCCGATGACGAACTCGCTCGGTTTCGGCCTTCCGGCGTCGCGTTTCGCCTCCTGGTCGGTCGGCTTGCGGAGGTCGGCGTTCTCGACGATGGCGTAGAGGATATTCGGGTTCGCCTGGTAGAGATCGATGCCGATGCGTCCCAGGCGGCCGGCCGGCAGGCCGCCCCCAAGCTTCGTCCAGTTCCGGCCGCCGTCCGTTGTCTTCCAGATGCCGCTGCCGGGCCCGCCGATGTCGAGATCCCAGGGTTTCCGCGTCAACTCGTAGGTCGCCGCAAAGAGCACCTTCGGGTCCTTGCGGCTCATGACGAGATCGATCACGCCGGTCCTGTCATCGACGAAGAGGGATTTCTTCCAGGTCTTCCCGCCGTCCTCCGTCATGAACAGACCGCGCTCCGGGTTGGTTGAATAGAGATGGCCCATCGCCGCGACGTACACGACGTTCGGGTTCTTCGGGTGGATCACGATCCGAGCCACATGGTGGGACTCGCGCAGCCCCATGTTCGTCCACGTCTTGCCCGCGTCCGTCGACTTGTAGACGCCATCACCCGAGTAGGAGCTGCGGGCCTGGTAGGACTCGCCCGTGCCGACCCAGACCGTGTTCTCGTCGGATGGCGCCACCTCGATCGCGCCGATCGAGAGCGACGGCTGCCCGTCGAAGACCGGCTCGAAGGTCGTGCCGTTGTTGGTGGTCTTCCAGACGCCGCCATTCCGCGTGCCCACGTAGAAGGTGTAGAGATGCGACGTGAGCGGCGCCTCGGGCACGGCAATCGCGGTGGTCCACGCGCCCGTGCGGAACGGACCGAGGTTGCGCCAGGCCAGGCGCTGGAAGAACGCCTGGTTGAAACGAGGTTCCTGGCCTGACGGAAGAGCCGCGGCCACCAGCAGGACGGCAAGAACCACGAGCAGGGCGGATCGGGCGTGTTTCATGTGTGCATCTCCCAGCGAGGGAACCAACGCGGGCATTCTATCCGGGAACCGGCAGCGGAAGTGCGATCTGCTCGGTGACGAGGGAAGCGCAAGTGTCCTGGCATCAACGGCAGGACTGAAGTCCTGCCCCACGTACGGAATGCGGTGCACGCTATCGGTGGGTGGCGCAGGACGGTGCGCTGAACGTGGCGCAGGACTTCAGTCCTGCGGACACGCGATCGGCCAGGCACTCGACTATCTTCAGAAGACCGTCGTGGCCTTCAGGAACAGCGTGTTGCCCTGGCCGGAGCGCTGACCGAAGGCCGCCGTGCCACGCTGCCAGGCCGCCTGGATCGTGCCGAAGGGCGAACCCGCGCCGTCCCGCCGATGCGCGCGGGGTCCGGGCAGGCCAGCAGCAGGCCGTCCTTTGACATCAACCGCGCTGGCTGTTCGTATCGGAATCTCTCGCTTCGCGCCGCGGTCTGTACGTGAGAGCCAGGATCTCGAGGCCGACCAGGTATCCCGGCTCACTGCCTGCCTGAGGTGCCGGCGACACATGCCTCACTGTCGCTCGAATCCGGGCCGTGACGATGCCGTTGATCAATTGGAACTCGTGGACGGATCCGACAGCGAGCGGAGTCGCAGACTCGACGAGCATGCCCTCCCGGCTGAGATTGCGCACGCGCAGCGGTTCGAGCGCCTCGACAGACCCCCACGGTTTCCCGACAATCTCAAAACGCAACGCTAAACGCCTGTCGGCCAGTGGCATGGTCACTCCCGTTAGAGCGTGTTAGAAGGCAGAGGCATCAATGTTTGTTTTCTTACAGGTTCTTATGGCCGGTCCGAACACACACAGTGGAACCTTTATTCATGAACAGGGCCTTCGTCTGACACCCTGAACCGGCCCGCCCGCCACGTCGCGGCAGGGAACGCGGGAGGTAGGGGCACCCGGCGGCAGACCTCAATCCGCCGCTGCCCAGTGGCTAGCAAGAACGACGCCATCCGTTGCGCTGGCTGTGTCTGTGTCTGCGTCCCTGTCCAGGCGGCGGCCAAGCGGGGGCCGCCGTCTGAGAACGCGCGTGATGTTGACCGCTGCGGGATGCCGCCCGCCCCGCCAAGACGCGAATACCGCCCATTGACCCCCAAGCGGGCGACGCCAACGTGGACACCCGGAACCCAGATGTCGGGATGGCGTGGATAGGCGTACTCAGTTACCTTCCGCGAAAGGCCTTACGCCCCGCGTACGCGAAACGAATGGGCAGTCAGGCTGCTCGAGATAGGCGGGGTACGTGCTCCACCGGGACGCCCGCCGCGGCTCCTCAGGTGGCAGCAACCTCGCCCGCACCGGACTTGGGTGGACATGATCGACACCGTCCGCAACACCCAGCGTCCTGGCCATGGGCAGAGAAATACTTCGGTGAGTGAACGTTGTCAACCTGTGGGACTGACCCTATTCCCCGAACCTTTTGCCTCCTAGTCAAGATCAGGCGCACTCCATCCTGTTGGGCTCCTTCTTGGTGGCAAAGCGGGGGAGGGTTGGACGCGCGCGGCGATTGTATCCGACAATCCGAAGGCGGCTTGGCCTGTCACGCTATTGTGGCGCCACTGCCGCGACCGTTGCTCTGGAGGACGTCAAATGGCAGACATGAACGGAAGACGCTGGGGGATCGCGCTGGCAATGGTCGCACTGGGTGCCGTGTCGCTGACATTGTCAGGCGAGCAGGCGCAGGCGAGGCAGGCGCCCGCCGCAACCCCGGCGCAGGAGCCCGTCGGGCAGGAGTTGCCCGTGGTGAAGATCCCGATCGCCGGTCAGGCGGCCGAAGGATATTTCTCCCCGGACAGCAAGAGCATGATCTGCAACGCCAAATTCGAGGGAGACAAAGAGTTCCAGGTCTATACCTTCAATATCGACGGCTCCCAGGTCAGGCGGATCAACGATCGCGGCGCGGACGCCTGCTCGTTCTACTACCCCGACGGCAAGAAACTCATCTGGACGTCCACGCGTGACCACGCCGACCTCCCGCCCGGCAACTATTCGGACTCGAACGACTACCCGCAGGGGGCCGAGCTCTATTCATCCGGCCTGGAGGGCGGCCATGTCGTACGGCTGACGAACAACGCGATGTACGACGCCGAAGTCACGGTCTCGCCCGACGGGAAGTGGATCTTGTTTGCCAGGCAGACTGACGGGAAGCTGGATCTGTACCGCATGCGGCCGGACGGCACAGAGCTGTTCCAGATCACCAACACGCCGGAGTGGCAGGAAGGCGGCGCGCAGTGGATGCCTGACGGTCAGCGCATCATCTACCGGGCGTGGAAGATCCAGGACCAGGGGCAGCGCGGGATGCCGATGACGATCTTCACGATCAAGCCGGACGCCACCGGCCTGACGCAGGTCACGCACGAGCCCGGCACCAACTGGGCCCCGGCCCCCGCGCCGGACGGGCGCCACTTCGTGTTCGTCAAGTTCCTGCCGCCCGCGAACTTCGAGATCTTCATGATGGACATGGTGGCCGGCACGCAGCAGCGGCTGACTTTCAACAATGCCTTCGACGGCTTCCCGGCCATCTCGCCGGACGGGCGCTGGATGGGATTCTCATCGTCGCGCGGGGCCCAGCCTGGCACGCGCCAGATGTTCATGTTCCTGATGGACATCTCGAGTCTTCACGTCGGTCCGCCCGCCAGGTAGCACGCGCCGCACGCGGCGCCAGTGAGGATGAATCGATGGGTCCACAGTCGCAGAGCCTCGTGCACTACTTCCCGCTCGGCACCACTCTCGTGTCGGTGGCCTTTTCGCTGGTGCTGTTCCGGAAGTTCGCCGCACGCCGGACGCCTTACCTGTTCTGGTGGGCGTTCGGTGTCGCCTGCTACGGCAGCGGCACGTTGGTGGAGAGCCTGATCACGCTGGGCGGCAACACCGTGTTCCTCAACAAGGCGTGGTACATCACCGGCGCGCTGCTCGGCGGCTACCCGCTCGCGCAGGGTTCCGTGTACCTGGCCCATTCACGCCGCTTTGCGGACCGCGCAACCGCGATCACGGTTCCCTTCGTGGTCATCGCGGCTGTCCTGGTGTGCCTGTCTCCAGTCCGGCTCGATATGCTCCAGCCCACCCGGCCGACCGGTGCCATCCTGGGCTGGACCTGGATCCGCCTGCTCACGCCGTTCATCAACCTGTACGCGTCGTACTTCCTCATCGGGGGCGCCGCCACGAGCGCGTGGCGGTATTTCAAGTACCAGCACGACGGGCACCGGGCGGCGGGTAATGCGTTCATTGCGGTCGGGGCGCTCATGCCGGGCATTGGCGGTCCGATGGCGAAGGCCGGCTACGTCGAGGTCCTCTACGTCCTCGAGTTCATCGGCCTGATCCTGATCTGGATCGGGGACCGTGTGTGCGGCATGGCACGAGAGAGTGCTGGAACGCCGGCCGCCGCTGTCGTGAGCAGAACCTCCGCTGCGCCACAGCCGTAGTAGGTGAGTGAGGCGCGTTCTCGTGCGCGCGCGTCGGAGGCCGCGATGCTGAAGTTCCTGCTGTGGCTGATCCTGTTCGTGCTGTGCTGGCCGCTCGCGGTCGCCGCGCTGGTGCTGTACCCCTTCGTGTGGCTGCTGCTCCTGCCGTTCCGCCTTATGGGCATCGCCGTCGGGGGCGTGTTCGCCTTCCTGCGGGCCGTTCTGTTCCTGCCGGCGCGGCTGCTGGGCATGAGCGCGCACTAACACGCCAGCCGAGCGCGCGGGCGCGGCGCCGTGGAGCACCCGCGAATGCCGCGCCATCCACCCTTGGCCACCCGGTCATGTTGACCGGGCTTCACATCAGACAAGAGGGCGGGAGCTATACTCACCATGATGAGGGGTGTTCCGCTTGTCGCACGGCACCAAGAGGGTTCTAGGAGTTCGCCGATGGATGTCGCCTGGGCTCGCCGTCAGTTCCCTGTGACGGAACGGATGGTGTTTCTCAACAACGCCGCGGAATCGCCGCTCAGCCTACCCGTTCGCCGCCGACTGGACAAGTATCTCGACCTGGCGGCCTGGTCTCCCGACAAACGCCCGCCTGCACGGCACCCGCTCAGACCGCTCCTCTCGCGCCTGTTGGGCGGCGCGCCGGAGGAGTACGCCCTCGTTACCAGCACCGGTGTCGGCCTGGGTCTCGCCGCCGCGGGCTATGCCTGGGCCCCCGGAGACAACGTGGTGGTGCCGGCCGGCGAGCACTGGAACAACACATTCCCGTGGCTCGCCTTGCGGGCGCGTGGGGTTGATGTGCGCCTGGTCCCGGTCGACGCGGACCAGCGCCTCGACACGGCCCGGGTCGCGGATCGGGTAGACGGTCGAACCCGTATGGTCGCGGTGGCTGCCGTCCGTCACCTGACCGGTTTCCGCGCCGATCTCCGTCGCCTGAGTGCCATCGCCCACGATCGCGGCGCCCTCTTCGTCGTGGATGGTGTCCAGGCGGCCGGGGTGGTGCCGCTGAATGTCGACGACGATGGCATCGACGTGCTGGCATGCGCGGGGTTCAAGTGGCTCCTCGGGCTGCATGGCACCGGGTTCGTGTACGTCAGGAAGGGCGTGTGGGATCGGATTCAGCCCGTCCTCCCGGGAATGTTCGCGGCCGAGGACACCCTGGACGAATTGCGGTGGTTGCCGAACGCCCAGCGCTACGAGACGGGGTCCCTGGCCTACTCGCTCTTCTACGCCTGGACGGCTGGGCTCGAGATGATTCTGGACATCGGAGTGCCGGCGATCCATGCTCGCGTCCTGGATCTGACGTCACGGCTCATCGAGGGGCTGCGGGCACAGGGTCTGACCGTGGTCACACCGACGGCACACCCGGAAGAACGGTCGGCCATCGTGACGTTCACGGCCGCCTCACAGGACGCCAATCGCGCCATTCACGCGCGACTGAGCGAACGGAGCATCGGCATCTCGCTCAGGGCCGGGCAATGCCGCGTGAGCCCGGCGTTCTACAACACCGAAGAAGAGATCGATCGGCTGCTGGGCGCGCTGGGATAGCTGCGTCCCATGTCAGCGCCGCTGTCCCGGCGGCGGCCAAGCGGGGGCCGCCGTTTGAGAACGCCCGTGTCGAGGAATCGGCGCCGGATCCCCTGCGTCCGCAGGCTGAGGACCCTGACCGGAATAGCTCTGCCCCCTTCGACGCCGATCAGGACCCTTAGGGCCCTGACCGGAATAACTTCGCCACCTTGGACGCCGATGCATCCCGCCGGGCCGCGTTGCTCGTCGCTAGCATGTTCCCGACATGCGCGCTCCTCGCGCCTTGCCGGGCGGGCGCCTCGACGCCCAAGGTGGCACACTTATTCCGATCAGGGCCCTTACGTGACCGATGTCATCCGGGGAACTGGTTCCGGCCGAGGCTGCTCCCGCCGACGCACGGAACGCACGCGTCGGACATCGCCACGGACCGGGATTCTTGCGCGACCGCGATTCACGCGGGGCGGCAGCTCGCCGGCCGGGTGAGGATCGCTCGCGCCCACCAGGTCGTTGAGCGTACGCCGGAGCAGCGGATCGAGCGACGGGAAGCTCCCGCCCACCAGATACCCACCAGCCTCTTCGTCCCGCTGGCTGGACACGTGCCGGATGCCGAACTCCACATCCAGCCGTCGTCCTCCAAGCCAGGCAACCACCCGCGCCGTCCCGCCGAGGCGCGTGGGGTCCGGGCAGGCCAGCAGCAGGCCGTCCGAGCTGAGATCCAGCAGCCGGACGCGCACGGAGACAGGCCGAATGACCATGGTTCCGTTGGTCGTGACGGCACGCGGTGAACGACGACGTTCTGTGAACTCGTGCTCCACGTCAATCCCCCTTTGACATCAACGGCCTTGACTGTTCGTATCGGAATCTCTCGCTTCGCGCCGCGGTCTGTACGTGAGACTCAGGATCTCGAGGCCGACCAGGTACCACCGCCCGCTGCCGACCTGAAGCGCCGACGACACACGCCTCACGGCCGCTCGGATCCGGGCCGTGACGGTGCCGCTGATCAACTGGAACTCGCGGGCGGATCCGAACGCGAGCGGAGTGGAAGACTCGACGAGCATGCCCTCCCGGATGAGGTTGCGCACGCGCAAAGGACCGAGCGTCTCGAGAGACCCCCATGGTTTCCCGGCAATCTCACAACGCGACGCCAAACGCCTGTCGGCAAGTGGCATGGTTGCTCCCCTTCGTCTGGCACCCGGATCCGGACCGCCCGCCACGTCGCGGCAGGGGACGTGGGAGGCGGGGGCACCTGGCGGCACTCCTCAGTCTGCTACTGCTCTGTGATCAGCAAGAATGACGCCAGCCGTTATTCGGGCTGTGTCTGCATCAGCGTCGTTGTCCAGGCGGCGGCCAAGCGGGGCCGCCGTCTGAGAACGCGCGTGATGTTGACCGCCGCAGGATGCCGCCCGCCCC
>Ga0315273_10011316_pt1 | contig 11410 bp, 10 predicted proteins | sample YL17G02_0_MG_FD_205753 | JGI IMG/M metagenome (GOLD analysis project Ga0315273, IMG submission 205753) | Sediment microbial communities from Yellowstone Lake, YNP, Wyoming, USA - YL17G02_0 | ecosystem: Environmental > Aquatic > Freshwater > Lake > Sediment | place: USA: Wyoming | collected...
TCTCCAGACCAATGTATCCCGTGAAACCGATCTCATGGAGAACGCCGAATATCGCCTCCCATGGGATGAGCCCACCTCCGGGGGCTCCCCGGTCGTTCTCACAGGCGTGGAGCGCGTAGAGGCGCGGGGCGATCGTGCGGAGGGCCTTTTCGTAGCTCCGGATCTCCGTGATAATGTGATATGTGTCGAAGAGGACGCACAGGTTCGTGTGGTCGGCGAGACTGATCAGGTGCATCACTTGTTCGGGCGTGTTGACAAGGTGCGTACGGAAATGGCTCATCGGCTCGAGCGCGATGACTACGTTCCTGGCGGCAGCATACTCCGCGAGCGCATGCAGCCCGTCGGCGGTCCGTGCGTATTCATCCGGAGGCGGGCGCCTCCGTTTGACGACGCCGGGATGAGCGTAGAGCGCTCCGCCGTAGGCCACCGCGCCAAGCTCGGCGGCGGTATCCACCTGGCGCTTGTGCCAGGCGAGGCCCCGTGCGCGGTCCCCCCGCTCATCCGCCGAGAGATCGCAGTCCAGCGGCCAGGTTCCGCCCGGTCCGATGAAAAGATCGAGTCCGAGCGACGCGGCATATTTCCCCGTCCTGCGGCGGTCGAAGACGACATCGTCCCCCACCGAGAGCTCGACCATGCTGAGGCCGAGCTCCTTCGCCAGGTCGAGTATGTGCAGGCTGTCGTCCCCCCACCGTTCGGTGAAAAGGTAGCTGTGTACGCCGTATTTCATACGTGAAGAAAGAAAGGTCTCCCCCCGGTGTCGCAAAGAGACCGCTGCCAAAGATCGTTGTGAGATTCGTCCTCCCGCGTGTGCGGGCAAAGGAAATCTAGCACACACCTCATCGATATGCAAGCAAGCGACGCATCACGTCTGAACGAGAAATAGTTGGAAGCTGATTTCCTCCCCCCAGCCGCACTGACATCGGGGGCTGCTATCGGTTCTGCTCCCCGAATCTTGGATCATTTACGGGGGGCTACGTCAATTTGCAAACTGCGGGTGATGGGACCGTCAAGAAGGCGCGGGAAGAGGCAAAAGAATCCGAGGAGTCAAGTGGCCCGGGAAACCCAGGTTTGACTCCTCATGTCGCTGGGCTCCGCGGCGCTTCCCAATCTGCGAACTTCGTATCTACGTCTCCGGCTTCCTGTTATCATCCGCAGGATGCAGCGCGGGGAGACGAGACTGGCCGTAGATGCTGCAAAACTGGGACGATTCCTCGATTTGGCCCAGGATGATATCGAGCGCTTGGTCCCCGAGTTCCCGCCACCAACTCATGGGACGCCTTTGCGGGAGCGGCAGTAGCGGGTTCAGATTTTCACCTCGAGGGAGAAGACGATCCCGTAGTCCGTTTCTGCTGCATCAGGTCATGGAGGAACCCTCACGGCTTCGCCCCGCCGTTTTCTTCCCGTGGCCTATTGACTTTCGTAAGGCAAAGTATATATTAGAGATATACATCTGAGGAGTGTCGCGATCGTGCAAGTCGTGCCTGACTTCGAGGGGTTTGAATGGGACACAGGCAATCGCGAGAAGAACTGGCGCAAACACAACGTGGCCTGGTGGGAATGCGAGGAGCTCTTCTTCAACCAGCCGCTGTTCTTCCTCCTGGACCCCAAACATTCAGGTGTGGAGGCGCGTTTCTACGCGCTGGGAATTACGAGCCTGGGGCGCCCCCTCCTCGTCGTGTTCACGCAGCGCAAGAAGAAGATTCGCGTGATTTCCGCTCGTGAGATGAGCAAGAAGGAAAGGAGAATCTTCCGTGAAAAAGCTGAAACGAATGCCAAAGCTTGAGGGCGAGGAAGCTGTGCGAGAGTTCTGGGCGAGCGCGGATTCGACAGAGTATCTGGACTGGTCGAAAGCAAAGCCTGCGTTCTTTCCCAACCTCAAGCCGTCCTCCCGAATGATCTCTATTCGACTTCCCGAATCCTTGCTGGAAGGCATTAAGGTATTGGCCAACCGTCGGGATGTTCCCTATCAGTCGATGTTGAAGATCCTCTTGGCGGAGAAGGTGCAGGAGTCATTCAGCGCAAGGAAGCGAAAGGGCAAGGCCGCCTAACCTCGCGGTCAAGCCGACCCGCCTGCGGCGAAAAGGGTCGATCAAGATCACCAAGAATGCAAATGGGGAGTCGGGTAACCTACCTTCCGGCAGTTCGCCTCCCCATGTAGCTTGGCGTCAGTAGGGTCTGGGTGAGCAGCGTGTTGAAAAGTCCGATTTTCTTCCTATCTTCGGCAGATCCTTTCAAGAGAATCGGAGTAGAACGAGTCGCCATTCAGAGGCCATCCCCGTGAATCGCACGCAACCCTGCCGAACGAAAACTCGCATGGCCACAGCATGCGCGATACTGATCCTGGTGGCTCCCGGCCGATCTTCAGCGCAAACGACAGAGGCATGGTTGGACTACTTCGCCAACTGGACCGCCGACAACCATTGGAGCTTCGAAGCCAATCCCGGCTTCGCCAAGGCGCTCTCAGGTGCCCAGTGGCTCGATTGCTACATGGGCTTGAACGCCACCTATATGCCGTCCAACTGGTTCAGCGGTGAAGGGAACCTCGAAACCCACTATACCTTTGACAAGTCGACGGAAGACGTCCTCGAGGTCCGACCGTGGCTAGGGCTCAACTTCATCTGGGCAACTCACGGCAACCACTTCAACCTGTTCTACCCGATGATCAGCGCTCGGCTTGAAAGACGGCACTTCTGGTATCAGTCAAGCGGGACGGAAGACACAAAATGGCGCGTTCGACTCCGTGCCTTCGCGAGGTTCACGCTCAACGACGAGACGCTCAAGACAGGAACATACTACCTCCTCTTTCTCGTAGAGGGTTTTACTCCGATCGACGGGGATGCGAGGGAGGTGTCCGCTGACAAGACTCGGTTTCAGGCAGGGCTCGGGTACGTGTTCGGCCCCGAGCTGCGGCTGGAGCTCCAGTACATCCATATGCGAACGCTCAATACGGCGGCACACAAGTATGAGGCAAGCAGTAACGTCGTCTGGCTCGCAGTCAAGCATTTCTTGTAGAAATAACCCCCACCCTCACCACGACTCCATTTCGCACCGCGTCCGCTTGGCCGCAAAGACCGGGACGGTTCCATCCACGGCTCGACCACCCCATCGAGGAGCAACGTGAGTGCTGTCAGGAACTCTGTTCCGGATTGACGTCGGTAAGATTGCGCCCGATGAACTCAGGGATCAGTGGGATCTCTTACGCCTCAGTCTCCGCAGAAGTCTCCGCAGAACCCCAAACCCAGGTTTGACTTTCCCGCTACTCTTCTTTATCTTGCGTTGCCATCCGGTGCTCCTCCGAGCCCCCGTTCCCCCTCCTTCAATTGCTCGGGACCAACAATGCGACACCTAAAGCCGATTCCTCAAGTCTTTTCCGTTGTCTTCAGCGCTCTCCTTATACCAATGGCCCTGTTGGCTACTTCGGGATGCATGTCGACACAGAGCGTATCACCGGTGGCCGAGTCTCTCGACTCGCTCGGCATATCGAATCGCGGAGTCCGCGAGGCGAATATCCGAGTAGCGTACCGGTACGGCCTGGCCGTGGAGCAGGCGGCCGACAGCATTATCATGCTTGCAAAAGACCAGGCAGCGAAGGTCAACGCGTACATCTGGAAGATCTACTGCATTCCGGTCATCCGCCAGATCTACTCTCAGAGCGACCCCGTTGTGTCAGCGTTCGACGGGCTGGCGTTTTCAATGCAATGTCGAGAATACTTTACCACCGGCATTGGAAAGGATCGATTCGGTGCTCACCAGCAGATCGCTCTCAACGCCGTGGAGACCATTGAGCGCAGGCTGGTCGAAGCAAACCGCCGTTACCTCACCACGGCCAATTTCGATTCGCTCATCGCGACAACGTCTCGATGGGCAACTAAGAACCCGCTGACGAACCATGTGTTTGAGCGGGCGAGCTTCTTCAACGAAATGGACGCCCTTCTTGGCCGCCAGGACTATTCCGTCGGCTCGGCGGTGGGACGCATTGCCGACGACGTCGACGACCTCTCGGGTAGGCTTTCGCTTCTCTCCGCACAGCTTCCCCGGGAAGCGCGCTGGCAGGGGGAATACCTGATCACCGACCTCGCCCTGAAGGAACGTCTCAACAGCATCGACACTACCATGATGTCCCTGAGAGCCACCTTCGCAACACTGGACGAGGAACTACGGACCGACGGGGTGCCGGTGGACATCACCGTCATCCGACAGCTTCACTCAACAATCAAGACCGCTCTGGACCAACTGAGCGCCGAGAGAGCAATTGTCATGGCTGAAATCGACCGCCTCCGAGTAGCGACGTTCGCCGATGGAGAAGTGACCGCAAACCGGGCCGTCTCAGGTTGGCTGGACCATGCGGAAGCCGTTGTGGACCGCTTGCTCTGGAATATCGGAGTGTTCCTTGTCGTTGGCGTTGCGGCATTGACACTGCTCCTGCTGTACGTGCGTAAGAGCTCACAGCGGCACCAGCGCTAGTGCCGCGAAGTTCCATCGAAGCCATCGCCGCCGCCGGACACTTGAACGACAAATGCCCCTGACTTCGGGGCATTTTGCCAAGAACACTCAAAATCGAGTGTGAGAGGACCTCACTGAGTCACCGCATGAATTTAAAGCCCAGCGTGAACGAGAAGCTTTGGTAGTCAGCCGCAAGGAGCAGCTATCGGGCACCGACGTCGAACCCCGACTGTTGATACCCGATGCCGATCGGGAGCATGAACCATGCCGTGTTCCCCTGTGCACCTATGACGTTTCCATCATACATGTAGCTTAGGAAGTAGATCCCGCCTTCCAGACTCCCCGAAAGACCCTTCGTAAAATAGTATTTCCCGCCAATGAAGATATTGAACGCCTCGGGCTGCACAGAGGTGTCTTGGCCCAGATCCTTCTTCCCCCACACAAGGGATCCAGCAGTTGCCGTGACGGCCGTCCGGGCATTGGCCCCCCACTGGCATCGGAAATACCCACCATAGCCGCTGCCGGCGATCTCGTTGAAGAGATCTACGAATCGATCAGGCTCGACGACGGGTCTTTCTGTTCCCTGGGAGGTTCGATTCTAGTTGACAGAATACCCTTTCCCTTGGAGGCAGGTAGTGTAGGCTTTCTTGAAAGTGTCGATCTTCGCTTTGTCGGTGGCTGCTGCAGTCTGCTGGGCCTGCTGTTCCTTCTGCGCGTCTTTCTTCGACTTATGTGCTGCTCCTGCCATGGCGCCCACCATTGCACCCGCGGCAGCAGCGCCGCCGTGATGATGGTGAGGATGGACCATTGAGCCGACTATCGCTCCCCCCATTGCACCCACTGCGGCGCCTGCTACCACGGAGCCATCCGGACTTTTGTCAACGGGCTGCGCTTTGGTCGGGGTCATGTTCAGCGGATCGACCCCGCTCTGTTGGACTGCCCAGGAATAGCAGGCTTGCTCGTCAAGCGACTGTTGTTCAGGTTTCTGGTCTTTCGCGGGAAAAACAAATACGCCCAGCGCTTTGTTGAGTGACGCAGTCACAGAAGTGGGCTGCGCGGTTTGTGTCGCCTGAGCGCCCACGCATGCCGACGCGAGGCAGACCAGAACAACGATCATCGTGAGAGATTTCATCTGCGATCCTCCTCGAATTTCAGAGATATGAGAGCCACGAGAGTTCTTTGTCCGGCGGATGGAAAGGTCCATTCATTCCAATATGACACACGGAACAGCCTTCAGGGACACGTCATTGACGAAACGCCCTTCACCTAGTCCTTCAGCCGTCGCGCGCCTTCGATGAGCGAGTGCCATCCGGCCACGAACGAGACCATGAACACATCCATTTGCATGGCTCCTTCGGCGCTATCTTTGATCGTCGACTTATAGCCGAAGGTAAGGCTCAGGTTTTCATTGATCTGGTATCCGAGCGTGAATCCCAATGCCCCAGTTTTGAGCGCCTTGCCTTCGACGCCGTCAACGCTCGACTTGCCCCCTTGAAACCAGGCACCGTCGAGAGCCCCCCAAAGGCGCTCGGTAAAGTCGCGCGTCAGGTGCGCATCCACCTGGAACATCGGATCAGTCTCGAGTTTCTTCCCCTGAGCGTTGTTATTAGGCCCGAAGAGCCACACACCGGGCAGGAACTCCAGTGTCGTGCGTTGGCCCGGCACCCATGGTCCGAACTGCCAGACGATGGGCGCACCCAGCCGGCCATACCATCGATTCTGGCCCAGGTTCAGAGACTGGGCGCTGTTGTACTCGCCGATCGGCACCGCCAGATCAGCAAGCAGATCGAGCGAAAACCCCGGCTCGTAGCGCAGGACGTCCACCAGATTCATCTGAGGGGGCGGGCCGATGATATTGGTGCAGAGTTCGAGCGTTGGGTCGCCGAACCCACGGGCCGCCTCACTGGCAGTTGCGCCCGCAACGAGAACATCACTCGAGATCCGCCCCATGGGCACCAGGAGTGCGGCCGTCGTCGCGCGGCCGAACAATGGAAAGGCGCGCAAATAACCTGCCAGCCCCATCGTCGCGCTAATGTTCGCACCCGGGTTCACGGTATACGAAGGGTCGAACGGGTTGGTGTTGCCGCTAATCGATTGGACGATGAGCGGCACCGCATTCGCACCCGAGAGGGTCTTCCAGTACGAGCGCCCCGGGACCTGGGCCAGTACCGGCGGCGGACAAAGCACACCCACGGCGAGCATCGCAGGGATGACGAACCACAACCAGGCGGCTGGCTTCATCTGACCTCCATGGTATTCATGTGATCTCTTTCCTTCTTCATTGATCCATTGATCAGCCACGCTCACGGCTTGGGATCAGCCATCATGTCCTTCGGCGGCACAAACTGCCGCTTGTAGATCAGCGGCGGGTAGCCCGGATCGTCCGGAACGCGCTTCGGAAGCTGATCTTCCAGTGTCTCGAACAGGGACCGGCTCGGCAGCACCACATTGTTCGCCTTGACGTAGCTGTCCCAGATCGCGACGAGCGCCTTCACTTTGTCCGGGTGTTCTGATGCGATATCCTTTCGCTCAGCGGGATCCAGTGCGAGGTTGAAAAGCTCCCAGTCGCCCTTGCCAAGCGGCTTGTATTCCCAGCGAATCTTCCAGTCACCCTGCCGGACCGCGCGATTGCCGAAGATTTCCCAGGCCAGGTAGTCCTGTTCCGTCCGTGGTGACTCGGCCTCTCCCGAGAGCACCTTGCCCCAGGACTTGCCCATGAGCGCGGGCAGCTCCCGCCCCTCGTAGGTCTTTGGATAACTGGCGCCGGCGATTTCGAGCAACGTTGGCATGAGGTCGGCCACGTGCATGAGCCCATGGTTGATACTCCCCTTGGGCCGCTTGACGGCGGGGCCGCTGACGATGAGTGCGTTATGGATACCGCCTTCCGCCATCCATCCCTTGTACTGACTGAAGGGCGTCATCGACACCTGCGCCCACATCGGGCCGTAGCTGACGTACGAGCCTGGATCGCCCCAGGCGTTAGGATGGGTCTGCGACCAGTTGGCCGCCGCAAAGAGGTAGTCACGCGTGCCGGGCGTGCCCGCGATCATCTTGAACAGGTCGGTTCCCTCCGCGCCGTTGTCGCCGAACACAATGAAGATCGTATTCTCGTATTCCCCGATCTTCTTGAGGTGGTCGATCAGCCGGCCGACGTGAAAGTCGAGGTTCTCCACCATGCCCGCGTAAAGCTCCATCTTCTTGCCGAGAATTGCCCTGGTCGCCGGCGCCAGGACGATGGGATCGGGAATGAACCACATCCGCTCAGCCAGTTGCGTGCCCGCCGGCATGATGCCGAGCTCGATCATTCTCTTCAATCGCGACTGTCGCACCGCGTCCCAACCCTGGTCGTACTCACCGACATGGCGATTGCGCCAATCCTGCGGCAAATGAAATGGATCGTGCGGGGCCTGGTGAGAAACGTAGGCGAAGAACGGCTTGCCGTCACCCCGATTCGCGTCGATGAATCCGATCAGCTTGTCGGTGTAGGTCTTCGTCGCGTAGTAGTTGCTGGGAAGTCGCGTGAGATAGCGGCCGTCTTCCGTGAAGACCGATTGCGGCGATACGGCCGCGAAATTCGTCATGTCCCAGTAGCTGCCCGCCCCGTCGAGCAGCGAAAAGTCGCGCTCGAATCCGCGCCCCGCCGGGATCTGATCGGGTGCCTTGCCCAGGTGCCACTTGCCGACCATGTATGTGTGATAGCCGGCGTTCTTTAGCAATTGCGGCAGCGTGACCACCCGGTCATTGAGGTTCCCCTCATAGCCGTCCACGCCCCACTGGTTGGGCGCGCTCCACTCGTCCATGTTGCCCAGGCCGTTTAGGTGGGTGTCCACACCGCTCAGCAGAATCGATCGGGTCGGCGAGCAGGTCGCGTGCGTGTAGAAATTCGCGAAGCGCACACCGTCTCTCGCCAGCAAGTCAAGGTTCGGCGTCTTGATCTCGCTGCCAAATGCACCCATGTCGGAGAATCCCAGGTCATCACCCAGGATGATAACAATGTTCGGCCGGCGGGGTGCGTCCGGGGTGGAACCGATCGCGGTCGTGGCGAGCGTCGTCACTATGCCGACGATGCTCAACAGACGCAAAATGAAGTCCTTCCCGATCCCAACGGAACTCCGGTCTCGATTCGTCCGGTTGTGGGTGGTGAGCCCAATGCACCCGCTGGATTCGGACTCCACGAGCACGGCCCCATCAGACGTCGCAGTCTCGGATGACGGCAGACGGAAACCGGGTCCCTTCCGCGGATTCTCTGTGTTCTCGATCATGCTATCTCCTTCTCTGTGTCACTTCCATGTCGCCCGTTTGAGGCCATGCTGCCCTCAGCGCCGTGTTACGTCAACGGGCTTTCTCTTCGGAATTCGTTGGCAGACCTTAGCCGGATAGCCGATCACGAATGTATCGTCTCAGCCCAGCAATCACGGCTTCTCCCTTGCCATGAAGTGCCCTGCGTGTATCCGGCAGAAGCCGACACCTCTCGCTACTTTGTCGGCGTCTCCTCAACCGGTGGCGACGCAGACTCGTGCGAGTAAATGATCTTCCAATGGTTGTCCAACTTCCTGAAGACAAAAGTGATCGCGTATGAGTCGATCGTCGCGTGTTCTTCAGTCTTGAAGGTAAAATCACATTTCCCGAGCCAGGCGCAGATGACGATGCTGCCAGGCAGAAATCTGAACTCATTCTTGGTGGTCGTGAATTTCAGGGCAGTAAGCGACTTGTACATCTCAGCAGTACCATTCTTTGTCCCTTGGTAGTCCACCATCAATCCTGAGGTGGTGAGTAGGATGAAGTCAGGAGAATTCGAATACGATTGCAGAAGTGCTTCGGCGTCCAACTTGCCTGCGGTTTGGAGCTGTTGATTGAGGACTTCGCTGATCTCCTTCTTCGCGACGTCCTGTTCTTGAGAGGTCATCTGAGCTGGTTCCTGTCTGCCACATCCGAAAAGCAAGAACACGGCCAGTCCGATGAGGAGAGTTGGTTTCATACTAGCCTCCCTTGAGTAATGGTTGAATGAGAATCCATGTTCCCGTTGAGTCAACGATGGAAACGGATATGAAACGACCTCGATGCGTGAAAAGGGATCGCTGCCTTTGACCGGAGTGCCATCGAGGTGGAGTCCACGACGTAGGGACGAGTACAGGGTTACCGACTGCAACCTCCGCCCGCCTTCTATGCCTTTCGTGCGTTTTCAATCAACTCCATCCCATGTTGTTCAACGACTTCATAAACGCAGAGATCGGGTTTCCTGGTGGAAAGTTCCAACGTTGCCAGAACCTTCGAATATTTCTCTGATTGGAGACTGTGCAGAAGGTCCGCTTTCGACTCCCAGATCTCCGTGTAGAGAAGCGCCTCTGGCTCCGATTCCGTCGCCACAGTGCAGCCAAGGCAACCGGGCTGCACACGCGTCGGGCCCAGAAGTCCCACGAGAAATCCTCGTATTACTTCTATCTCGTCTGCGCTGGGATAAATTCGTACCATGGTGAGAAACATTTCTGGCTAGTATGCACTTTGTGTACCATTTCGAACGCAGAAAATGGAATGCTTGGAAGATGATACGATGCTAAAGGTTAGGAAGGACGGCAGGGGTTTCTGAGTACCGGAGGGCGATCAAGGAATGACGAAATATCATCTCATGACGATATATCGTCCTTTTTGCGTCTACTACGGATGCCGAGTTTCTTCATCTTCGAATGGAGAGTCGAGCGATTCAGGCCGAGCAATGATGCAGCCCCTCCTGTTCCTCCGATTCGCCACCGGGTCTGGTCCAGGACACTAAGGATGTGTTGTCGCTCAACTTCCTCGAGCGTCTGAGCAGATATCACATCCGCATTGCGGGGTTCGGCCAATCGCACGATCAGCACCTCTGCTGGACTTACAATAAATGCCTGTTCCATGAGATTCTTAAGCTCCCGGACGTTTCCCGGCCAGTGGTAACGGATCAGTGCGTCCATCGTTTCCTTCGGAATCCGCCGAATGTCTTTTCTCAACTCTTTGGAGAATTTCTCCACAAAGCTCCAGACAAGCATGGGGATATCCTCTTTCCGATCCCGGAGGGGGGGGACCTCGATGGGGAAGACTTTGAGCCGGTAGTAAAGATCCTCCCGAAATCGTCCCTCTTTCACCTCTCTTGCAAGATCACGATTGGTTGCTGCTATGATGCGTACATCCACATTCACGGTCTTTGGGCTGCCGAGGACCTCAAAACAACCTTCTTGGAGCACCCGAAGAAGTTTCGACTGAGTCTCTCTTGGCAATTCACCGATTTCATCGAGGAAGATGGTCCCCCTATCGGCAAGCTGGAAGCGACCAATCTGCTTGGTTAACGCCCCAGTGTAAGCCCCGCGCTCACGGCCGAATAGCTCACTTTCGATCAGGGTAGAGGGAAGGGAGGCACAATCGACCTTTACCAACAATCTCTCCCGTCGTCCACTCAATTTGTGGATTGCGCGTGCCACCAACTCCTTCCCTGTTCCGGTCTCACCCGTGATAAGGACCGTCGCATCCGTTGGTGCAACTTGTTCCACTTTTTGCAGAACAGCTTTGATCGAATCGCTTTTGCCAATAATCTCTACATGTGAATGGGTAAGGCTGATCTCATTCCGAAGGTAGCGAGTTTCGTCTTGCAGGAGTTCATTCAGCCGCCTGATCTCTTCAAGCGAACGCGTTGCGGTTTCTTCCAGCTTCTTGCGTTCCGTGATGTCGATTGATGCACCCAGTAAGTGACGGCCCGCTCCGAAGGATGCGGGTGACCGAGATCCCTGGACAGCAAGCCAGCGCACCTCTCCACCGGGGAGAATGACGCGGTATTCCGTTTGGATCACTTTTTCCCCCTCAAGTGCAGACGACAGAGCCCGTCTCAAACCTGGTACATCATCGGGATGGACAATATTAAAGAGCCGCTCCAGAGTGATTGGCTCCTCCGGTCCGAATCCGTAGAGTTCCCTCGCCCGCACCGTGCCCCAATGCATGTTGG
>Ga0315273_10011317_pt1 | contig 11410 bp, 9 predicted proteins | sample YL17G02_0_MG_FD_205753 | JGI IMG/M metagenome (GOLD analysis project Ga0315273, IMG submission 205753) | Sediment microbial communities from Yellowstone Lake, YNP, Wyoming, USA - YL17G02_0 | ecosystem: Environmental > Aquatic > Freshwater > Lake > Sediment | place: USA: Wyoming | collected...
AATCGTTAGCTGACGACCAGAATGTCATCTATGTAAGTTTCAATAAATCCCCCCAGAGTATACTCCTCCAGTTGCGTGATATCCTGTATCAGGAGAGCTTCGTGCTTCTTGACTGTTTCACTTCGGGGAAGGGGAAGAATGACAAGGCCTTCATGAAGTTTTATGAGCAGAACCCGGACAAACGGGTCATTAAAGTTGAAAAGCCATTCGATATATCGCATTTTACGGATTATCTGAATTCTATTGAAGACAGGTTCCCGGCATCGAAATACGTGTTCGATAGCCTTACAGGGATGCAGGACCTCTGGGGTGATGAAAGCAGCACCTATAAATTCTTTACTTACATGTGCCCGCGCCTCTATGACCTTGGAACCGTTGCATACTGGATCCTTGAAAAAGAGGCTCACAGTGATACGTTCAAGGCAAATCTCAGACATATCACGCAGGTTGTTTTGGACCTCTATAAGCGAAAAGACAAACTTTATATCAAGGCATTGAAGCTTGATGGCCGCAACAACAGAGAAGCTTTCAAACCGCATCCCTTTGAAATAGAAGGGAGGACAGTATCCATTAAGCCGGTTAGAAAGGAAGTGAGTTTTGAGGTTGGAACAAGAGTAAAGGAGTTGAGGATGAAATTAGGCATGAGCCAGAAGGAGCTTGCAGAAAAGGTTGACCTTACGCCAAGCTTCATCTCTCAATTGGAAAACAACCAGATAAGTCCCTCAATCCACTCTTTCCTCACGATATGCAGTGCCCTTGGGGTGAGTCCAACTGTTTTATGGGAGAGCACCAGAGAAAATGATAAGAACTGGTTGATAACAAAAGAAAAGGTATCTTCCAATCTTTTGCTCAAAGAGAAAGGTTACGCTCTCTTTGGAATTACAAGGAATGGCAAAGTCTCGAGCAACATCGCAGTTATAGAACCCAACACAAAACTAAAGAAGCACTTTCTTGCAGAAAAGGGAAAAGAACTCATTTATGTTCTAAAGGGAAATATTTCAGCAGTAATTGATGGCAGGGAAGAAATACTCCATGAGGGGGACTCTCTTTATTTAGAAGAATATCTTGTATCTTCATGGAAGAATGAAGGCACTGATGAGGTAGAACTGCTCGTGGTATGTCTATGAGTATATCAGTGAGGCGGGTATTTTTGGTTCAATCCGGGAATACATCGCAGCAGGTCAGAAAATGTACCAATACTGAAAGGGGGTGATAGAGGAGGAGTTATAAATAAACAGACCTGCTCGTAGTATTTCTGTGAGCATCAGATAGAATGATATTTTTTTGTCCCGTAGCTTTAGAAATACTTAATTCTGATCCAGAAAATAAATAAATACTGAGCAGGGAAACAAAGGTATTCAAGACTGTAGAAAGTTCTGAGAGTTAAAACAAAAATTAAGGAATAAGGAGGTGCTTTATGAGTTTCAGTAAACCTAATTACAGCGCTGCAACACTCACAACCACCAGAGTAACACCTGCTCCTGTATCAGGTATTTGTGTAACCTGTCTTGATGGGTGTGAGGGCCCCTGCGAGATTGGTCGGTCAGCACTCAAGGGGAAAGAGGTTATGTATCCTATGCCATTCGGTGTAGTTACTGCCGGATCTGAAAAGGACTACCCGGTTGATTTTTCCCACTTTAATATTCAAGGTACTGCTGTTGGTGCCATAGGAATTGAGCCGGATCCGGATATTGCAAGGTTCCCGAGCGTAGATACCAAAACTGCTGTTGGCAGTGACGGCAGCATCAAAATGGACTTCCCTGTTTTTACCGGTGCTGTAGGTTCAACTGATATCGCCAGGATAAACTGGGAAGACGTGGCTGTCGGCGCAGCCATATCAGGAGTAATCGTCGTCGTAGGTGAGAACGTCTGCGGTATGGATCCGAATGCCGAAATCAAGAATGGAAAAGTTATTAAATCACCGGAGATGGAACGTCGTATCAATGTATTCAAACAATGGTATGACGGCACAGGCGGTGTCATTGTTCAGGCAAATGTGGAAGATACAAAACTTGGAGTACCTGAGTATGTTATTGAAAAGCTTGGTGTCAAGATCTTTGAGTTGAAATGGGGACAGGGCGCAAAGGATATCGGCGGTGAGGTCAAGCTGCGTTCCATTGAGAGGGCATTGCAGCTTAATGAGAGGGGATACATTGTTCTGCCTGATCCAACAACCTCATCAGCCCAGGAGGCCTTCAAGGCCGGTGGTATCACCGAGTTTGAGCGCCATTCCCGCCTCGGCATGGTAGAGGAGGAGTCCTTCCATAAAGCGGTCGCATATCTGCGGTCCATTGGCGCCAAATATGTCACCCTGAAAACAGGTGCCTATCGTCCTGCTGACCTGGCCCGAGCAATCAAGTATTCTTCTGATGCAAAGATCGATCTTCTGACGATTGACGGTGCAGGAGGCGGAACAGGCATGAGTCCGTGGCGTATGATGAACGAATGGGGTATCCCTACTGTGCAGCTTGAATGTCTGACCCATCAGATGTGCGAACGGCTTGCAAAAAAGGGAGCTTATATTCCTCCGATCGCCATTGCCGGTGGACTTTCTCTTGAAGATCATATTTTCAAGGCATTGGCTCTTGCAGCACCCTACGTCAAGGCGATCTGTTTAGGACGTGCAATATTTACTGCAGCCATGGTTGGCAAAACTCATGGAAAGCTGATGAAAGAAAAGATGGATCTCGAGGGAAAAGATATAGAGAATGGCTATCTGAAGCTATTTTCAGTTGGTGCCGAGCTTAAGGAGCGGTTTAGTAAAGACTTTGCGAAGTTGCCGGCCGGAGCTATTGGTATGTATTCCTATATTCATAGGTTGAAACAAGGACTCCAGCAGTTCATGGCAGGTGCCAGGAAGTTTGCACTTAAATATATTGACAGAAATGACCTTATGGCACTCACAAGGGAAGCCGCTGATGTTTCAGGAATTACCTATGTTATGGAAGCAGATGCCAAAGAGGTGGACAACATTCTGGGATAAACTCTAAAAGTTAAGGAGGTATGTGACATGTTAAATTCGATATGTAAACATAATTGCAAGTCATGTTTTGCACTTCCCGTCTGTGCAGTGACTGCCATAAAAGATCAGCAGGGATCAATCTATGTTGAGACAACAGAGTGTATCGGCTGCGGTTGCTGCAGAACCGCCTGCATGATATTCAGTTCTGACAAAGCCCTGAAAGAAAAGACGGTCGAATGGTTGAAGGGCGTGGGATAAAAAACATATTAGCCCGGATGATTCATAAAAGGCTGTAATAAAAAATAGGTAATCCCCCATCCCTCCTTTAGAAAAGTGGGGTAAGGGGGGATTTGAAAGTTCGTTTTTGGAACAAATGCAGCTCCCTTCCGGAGGGAACGGAGAAAATTTATGGATAATCTGGGGCAGATTTGGAGAGTGTAAAAAATGAATGGATGGTATGGTCGTTGCCTTAGGGTTAACCTCACCGAGGGAAGGCATAAAATTGAGAAACTGAACAGTGACTATCTTCAGAATTTTCTGGGTGGTCGCGGTCTTGGAGTCAAGGTTTACTCTGATGAGGTTTCTCTTCAGGTAGACCCTCTATCACCGGATAACAAGCTTATCTTCTCATCAGGCCCGATGGTCGGGACAGGCGCTGTTACAGGTGCATCCTGTAATGTGGTAACCAGGTCGGCCTTAACAGGCACCCTTGCATGTGCAAAGATGCGAGGCCATTTTGGAGCAGAGATGAAGTTCGCTGGCTTCGATATGATCATCATTGAGGGAAAGGCTGAGACACCTGTTATCCTTTCAATTATGGACGATAAGATAAGGCTCGTTCCAGCGCTCGAATACTGGGGCCGGTCGACATCTGAAACAGAGGATAAGTTCAAAGAGAATCTTGGTGACCAGTGGATTGCAAGAGAAACCTTTCTGGTTACTATCGGGCCTGCTGGTGAGAATCTTCTTCCCCTGGCAAACGTTGTCAATGATCGTTTTCTGAGTGTGGGAGGGGCTGGGATTGGTGCAGTGATGGGGTCAAAGAATCTGAAGGCAGTTGCTGTAAAAGGACAACACTCCCTGAAGGTGGCTGACGGGAACCGGTTCGTACAGGTTGTCAATACCATGATTAACAAACTCAACAGTGCTCCCCTGACTTCCCAGTCCATGCCGCAGTGGGGCTCTGCATTCCTGGTTGGCTTGTGTTACCAGAAGGGCATCCTTCCCGGGAACAATTTTCAGAAGGCGTCTGTTTCGCTGAGACATATTGGAACGGAAGCCCTTGAGGGTGCCTTTGCCTTGAGAAGCCGGGGCTGTTTTTCATGCCCGATTGCATGTATTAAAAAGACGGACATTAAACATCATGCATATGAAGGAAAGGGCATGATTCCGACTTATCTGGCGATTGGCTCTCTTGGTACAAATTGCGGGGTCAGTGATCTCTCAATAATCGGGATGGCAAATATGGTATGTGCCGAGATGGGGCTTGACCCTGTTGCTACTGGTGGGATGCTGGCAACCGCAATGGAACTTGTGGAAAGGAAGATTGCCACGCCTGAGGAGTTAAAGATTGATATCCGGTTCGGAAACGGTAATGGCATTTTGGAGGCCCTTCGCATGATATCGACGAAAAAAGGGCATGCAAAGAGATTAGGCCAGGGCGGAAAAATTCTGGCGGAGTCTTTCGAAAGGCCAGACCTTTTTATGGGTGTGAAGGGTATGCCACTTTCACCGTTTGACCCCCGTGCTCTTCAGGGCATGGGACTCCATTTCGCAACCTGCAATTACGGGTCTCACCATCTTTATGCCTACACATTTATTGATGAACTTCTGAACGTGAATGAAAACCTCGACCCTTCAGAAATAAAAGGCAAGCCTGGCCTGGTAAAGTTATATCAGGATACAACGGCTGTCATGGATTCACTCGGTTTATGCTGCTGGCCTCTTCTGGGTCTGAAGTTTAAGAACTTTGTGCCCCTTGTGAACAGTTGTCTCGGGACGAACCACACTGCTGAAGATCTGCTTTCTATCGGTGAAAGAGTATGGAATCTTGAGCGCCTGTTCAACCTGAAAGCTGGTTTCAATAAGTCTCATGATGTGCTTCCACTCAGGTTTACCGAAGAGCCGATTTCTGATGGTAACGGAGGAGAAAAGGTCAGCAGGGTCAATGAAATGCTCCCTGAATACTATTACCTGAGAGGGTGGAACGAGCAGGGAGAGCCGATGAAAGAGACGCTTAAAGCTCTGGGACTGGAGGACTGATAATGCCGAGGATAAAGATTGACCACACAAAATGTACCGGTTGCCGCCATTGTGAAATAGCCTGTTCGTTAAACCATGTAGCAAACACTGCAAATCCGCGACGTGCCCGGATACGGGTGATGAAGGATAAGAACCGGTATTACCCAGTGATATCAGGTCCTTTTGTGGATGCTGCCTGCACGTCAAAGCATATTATCGAAATAGATGGCCACCGATATGACATGTGCGCCCTCTGCCGGGCATCCTGCCCACAGAAACCATTTTTTATCGAGGCAGAGACGGGGATACCGCTTAAGTGTGATTTTTGCGGAATACCCCCGAGCCCTTCCTGTGTGAGATGGTGCAATACTGGTGCACTGGAATTAGTGGAAGAGTAACTGTAAATGTCAACTGGTAACGTGATACCCATTGGCGCAGTAATGGTTGTTGGCGGCGGGATCGCCGGGATACAGGCCTCGATGGATCTTGCTGAGAATGGGATCTTTGTCTATCTGGTCGAAAAGTCATCGGCGATTGGAGGACTTATGGCTGGATTGGATAAGACCTTCCCGACCAATGACTGCTCCATATGAATACTTGCGCCTAAGCTTGTGGAGGCCGGTCGGTCTCCTAACATAGAGATTGTTACAAATGCTGAGATTAAAGAGGTTACCGGCACTGCCGGCAATTTCAGTGTAAGGGTCCTAAAACATCCTCGCTATGTAGATGCAGCAAAATGTACAGGTTGCGGATTCTGTTCACCTTATTGTCCCGTAACAATACCTGATCCATACAATCAGAACCTTTTACAAAAGAAGGCAATCGATATCCTTTATACACAGGCCATACCCTCGACATACTATGTCGAACCGGATTATTGTCTGTTCCTGAACAAGAAGGAATGCAAACAGTGTACAAAGGCCTGTCAGAGCGGAGCTATTAATTTTGATCAGAAGCCGGAGATTGTGGACTATCAGGTAGGTGCTATCATTCTATCTGCCGGTTTCAGGAGTATTAATCCATCCCGTTTGCAAGCGTACCGTTACAAGGATTCTCCCAATGTGGTTACAGGAATGGAGTTTGAGCGCATCTCGAGCGCTTCGGGACCATATTTGGGAAAGATCAGCAGGCCATCGGATCTGAAGAAACCGCATAAGATAGCCTTTATTCAATGCGCAGGCTCACGTTCAACGGTTTCAGGCAATAGTTACTGCTCATCAGTCTGCTGCAAGTATGCAGTGAAAGATGCGATTGTCGCACTGGAGCATGAGCCTGACCTTGACATCACCATTTTCTTCATGGACATGCGTATGTATTCAAAGGGTATCGATGCCTTTTATGAAAGGGCGAGAGGGGCAGGAATAAAGTTTATCCGTTCCAGGATATCTGAGATTAAACGTGATATTCATACAGAGGATTTGATTATAAAATATGTTACCGAAGACGGGATTCTCAGAGAAGAGATTTTTAATCTTGTGGTACTTCCCACAGGTCTTGAACCATCCGATGGAAGTTTTTCACTTGCCCGGGCAGCAGGCGTAAGACTCAATCAATATGGTTTTTGCAATACGAGCCTCTTTTACCCTCTCTCTACGAACAGGGAAGGTATCTTTGCGGCAGGTGGTTTTCGGGAGCCTGCAGCCCTCCCTGACACTGTCATACAGGCGAGCGGAGCTGCTGCATGTGCTTCAGAGATCCTCTCCCCGGCCCGTGGCACACTCGTATCTGAAAAAGTGTTCCCCGAAGAAACCTTGGCAGGTGAGGACAGGCTACGCGTTGGTGTATTTGTATGTCATTGCGGAAAAAATATAGGCGGAGTGGTGGATGTGCCAGAGGTCAAGAAATATGCTGCTGAAATTCCTGACGTTGTTATGAGTGCCGAAAACCTCTACTCCTGTTCAGAGGATGCACAGACGATTATTACCGGTGCAATTGTAAGAGAGAAACTGAACAGGGTTGTCATTGCTGCCTGTACTCCCAGGACCCACGAACCGCTGTTTCAGCAAACCCTCCGGGAGGCTGGTTTAAACCGATGCCTCATCGAGATGGTCAATATCAGAGATCAGTGTTCCTGGGTGCATTCACAGGAAAAAGAGGAGGCAACAAAAAAGGCGAAAGATTTAATCCGTATGGCAGTGGCCAAGGCACGGCTGATTCAGCCACTTGATGAACCAGTTATTAACGTTATTCCCAGAGGACTGGTTATCGGGGGAGGGCTGGCTGGAATGACTGCAGCCCTGTCTCTTGCAGACCAGGGATTCGAATGCTGCCTGGTCGAGAAAAAGGCTGAACTTGGTGGTAATCTCCGAAACATTCACTACGCCCTTCACGGAGGCGATCCACAGGCATACCTGAAACAGATTATCGAACGTATTGAACAACATGAACGGATAAAGACATATACGAATGCTGAGATACAGAGCGTCGATGGGTTCGTAGGAAATTTCAGAACGGTCTTTTCAATACACAAGGATGGTGGGCAAGAAACGGTTGAACTGGAGCATGGCACATTGATACTTGCTACCGGAGCCAAGGCATTTTTGACAGGGGAGTATCTTTATGGCAGAAATGAGAACGTCCTGCTGCAACCTGAGCTTGAGAAAAGATTGGCGCTCGGCAGCTATACCCCTGCTGCGGGACATACCGTCGTAATGGTTCAGTGTGTTGGTTCAAGGAATGAAGAACATCCTTACTGCAGCAGCATTTGTTGTAGCATGGCTGTAAAGAATGCCCTGAAGATAAAGGAGATGAACCCGTCAACGAATGTATACATTCTCTACCGGGATATGAATACCTATGGTTTCCGCGAAGAGTATTATACGAAGGCGAGAAATAATGGTATTGTTTTTATCCGGTATGACAGGCACAACAAACCGGAGGTTACTGAATCTGATAACGGACTGGTGGTTACCGTCAAAGATCACATCATTGGCAGGGGCATAAGGATACATGCAGACGTGCTGGCTTTGAGCACGGCGATTGTCCCTGAAAAGGATGAGACCTTTGAAAAAATCCTCGCTATTCCCCGTTCATCAGATGGATTCTTTATGGAGTCTCATGTGCAGCTCAGGCCTGTGGATTCCTATGTCGATGGGATCTTTATCTGCGGGATGGCCCATTTCCCAAAATCCATTGATGAGTCGATTGCACAGGCAAAGGCTTCTGCATCAAGGGCAGCTATCCTTCTTTCAAAGGGACGTGTGAAGGCAGAGCCAATCATATCTTCCTGTGATCAGGAGATATGTATCGGTTGCACGCTCTGCACATATTTCTGTCCGTACAACGCCATCAAGATGACCAAAAAAGATAAGGGCAAAAGGGCTGAGATTATTGTTGCAGCCTGCAAGGGATGCGGGGTCTGTGCTTCCTATTGCCCGACAAAGGCAATTTCCATGGGCAGGTTTACTGACGCCCAGATTCATGCACAGATAGAGGCATTTGGAGCATATGAATAAGTTATTGATAATTGAAAAGATATTTAAGATCTTTAATTCTGTCATTCTGGCTTGTCCAGAATCTTTTTTCGCTTACAGAAGGATTCCCGGCAAGCGGGAATGACAACTATTGGAACTATGAATAAGAAGCAGCATAGAATACTCGGATTTATGTGCCATTGGTGCTGTTATGCAGCAGCAGATGCAGCCGGTGTTGCACGGATGCAGTATCCGCCAAATATCAGAACAATCAGGGTGATGTGTACGGGCAGGATCGAGCCTGCATTTATCCTGAACGGATTTCTGAATGGCGCGGACGGCATCTTCGTCGGTGGCTGACATCTCGGAGAATGTCATTACCGGTCAGGTAATTACGAGGCCATGAACAGATTCGAACTGGTGAAAATGATCCTCGAACACCTCGGGATCGATCATGAGCGGTTTCGGGTCCAATGGGTCTCGGCTGCAGAGTCCATTCGTTTTGTCGAGGCGATAACAGCATTTGACAACCATATACGTGACATGGGTCTATTAGGACAAAAGGAAAATCTGAATCTGAAAAAACTACAACATAAATTAAGAGCTGCCCGGATGTCTGTTGAGACGAAGATGTTCAGAATGGTCTTTGCAAAACAGGCAAAGCAGATGAAGGAAAACAGCGCGTATGGCGAGTTTCCCTCAAAGGATAAACTTATGAAGACCCTTAAGAATGAGATGGGGCTGCATGAAACGCTGCTTTATCTGAAAGAGAAGGAGCGGTCTGTATTGGAAATATCTGATCTGCTGGAAATACCGGGAGAACAGATTGCGTTATACATAGAGACACTGAAAAAGAGAAACCTGTGGGAAGGCGAACCGCGTGAGGTGCTATAGATGAAGACAGTTCTTTCCGAGAATACTGATCCGAATTTCAAACATGAGGTCGCTTCCAAAATAGGGTTGGAGGAGATTAAACCCTGCTATGCCTGCGGCTCATGCACAGGGGTTTGCCCGGTGCGTGAGGTAATTGAGGATTTTGATCCCCGCCGGTTGATCCATATGATAGTTCTCGGTCTGAGAAAGGATGTCCTCTCGTCTGACCTCATCTGGTTTTGTTGTCTATGTAATTCCTGTTATTCAGTCTGCCCGCAGGGAATAAGGTTCAGCCGGATTGCCAAAGAGTTACAGAAAATGGCTATTGAAGAAGGTTTTGTGAATGAAAACTTTCTGAAAGAGATGGGATCTGTGAACGATTATCTGCAGGATTTGTGTCGCAGGACCATGTTTCATAAGGTGAAGGAAGGTTTCTACGGAATACATAAGATGCCGTGCTGGCTGAAGATTACAAAGGACAAGGGATAAGACATGGACGCCCGGGCGATTGACCGCATATTGGAAAAATACGAATATCGCCATTCAGACATAATCGGGATAATGCAGGAAGTACAGCATATCGAAAACTTTCTGCCTGAAGAAGCACTTCGATATATTTCCCGGAGGATGGAAATAAGCCTGACAAAGATATTTGACATCGCCACATTTTACAAGGCATTCAGCCTGAAACCGAGAGGCCGGCATATTATAAAAGCCTGCCGTGGTACTGCCTGCCATCTCGGAGGAGCGGTCCAGAACCTGGATCAGATACAGAGAATACTCAATATTAAAGAGGGCGAGACAACGGCTGATCGCATGTTTTCACTCGAAACGGTTAACTGCCTTGGGGCATGTGCACTGGCGCCGGTAGTTGTAGTAGGTGATGAGTATCATGAAGCTGTAAACGCTGGAAAGATAGAAAAGATACTGACATCCCATCGGAAAGAAGAGGGTGACGGTTGAAACAAATTAGAAATATCTCTGATTTAAAGACAAGAAGAGAGCAGATACTGAAGAAAAGAGAATCTGAGAAGACTGTCCTTAGAACATGTATCAGTACAGGCTGCAGGGCACAGAAGTCTTTAAAGGTAATTGATGCCCTTAACAGTGCAATCAAGGAACAGGGTATTCAGGATACTGTGAAAATTAAAAAAACAGGATGTCATGGGTTCTGTGAAATGGGGCCAATTATGGTCATTGAGCCGGAGAACATCTTTTATCGTAAAGTAAGACCTGAAGATACTCATGAAATTATTTCTCAAGTGACTCAAGGTAGTGCTGTTGAACGCCTGCTCTGGCCAGACCCGGTAACAAAGGAACGCATAACCTTTGAGAGGGAGTTGCCTGTTTATAAAAAACAGAAAAAAAATGTCATGTATAAGAGTGGCAGAATCGATCCTGCAGATATCGAAGACTATATTGCTGCCGGCGGGTACTCTGTCCTCGCTAAAGCTCTGACCTCAATGACTCCGGCAGAAGTGATCCAGGCTGTCACAGCTTCAGGTCTGAGAGGCAGGGGAGGTGGTGGATTCCCCACCGGAACTAAATGGAAAATTTGTAGCGAGGCTCCATCCGACATTAAATATATAATCGCAAACGGAGACGAAGGTGATCCAGGTGCATTTATGGATAGAAGCCTTATGGAAGGAGACCCGCACAGTATCATTGAAGGAATGATTATCGGCGCCTATGCAATTGGCGCTCAACAGGGATTTATCTATGTAAGGGAGGAATACCCGATCGCCATAGAACATCTCTCCGTTGCCATAAGGCAGGCTGAAGAATATGGGCTCCTCGGCAATGATATTTTGGGGACCGGATTTGATTTTCATATAAAGGTTAACAGAGGGGCCGGTGCTTTTGTTTGTGGTGAAGAGACAGCACTCATTATTTCAATAGAAGGCAGGAGCGGAACACCACG
>Ga0315273_10011318_pt1 | contig 11408 bp, 9 predicted proteins | sample YL17G02_0_MG_FD_205753 | JGI IMG/M metagenome (GOLD analysis project Ga0315273, IMG submission 205753) | Sediment microbial communities from Yellowstone Lake, YNP, Wyoming, USA - YL17G02_0 | ecosystem: Environmental > Aquatic > Freshwater > Lake > Sediment | place: USA: Wyoming | collected...
TCATCCCTTTGCGCTTCGAAGAAGACGTCGTCATCGGGTCAAAAGTTAGGAAACGGATCACAGGATACGACTATGCCGCCAGGAAAGTGACCATTGAGACTCAAAAAGAAGAGGGGGTCAGCCGGGAAGAAGTGGAAATCCCCTACGGGATCCTTTACGATGACCCGATGACTGCTTTCTATAATTTCCGCTTTGGCGCGTACGGGAAAGTCGAACCGGGGAAAATATTTACGATTCGCACCGTTCCGAGGAAAGAGCGCCCCCAGTCAATCCGTCTGATCGTGGCTTCGAGGAAGGAAGAAGAACAAAAGCGGTCGGAAGAGGCCGAGAAAGAAGGAAAGGACGTCTTCATCAAAGTTCACCTGGATAAGGAGTTTGTAGGTTCGGTGCACGGCGAAGTGGAGGTCTGGTTTACCAAGGACATCATCCCCGTGACCGGCGTGGCCAAGGATGTTTTTTTCTATGGAGACATCCGGGGGCGGCTGACCTACCGGGGGTTCCCGGGCTCACTCGAAAAAAATCTTCTCCCCCAGAAGCCATAGTCCCAGTCATTCGACATGAACCAGTATGGCCAAGGATTCCGGCGGGATCGGAAGTTTATGGAAGATCCGCTCCTCCAACTCGAGACTCTTTCCTTCCAGACCTTCCAGCCAAGCCCAAGCCGATGGGCTCTTTCCATAGCGTTCCTTAAGGTCCCGGAAACGCTCACCCAGGGAAACAATGGTCGTATGTTTTACCCGCTTGTCTGCGTAGTGGACCAGGACCGCTTCGGTAACCGGGCCGCTAGAAATTCCATCGTCCAGGACTACATGCTGCCGGACCATCTCGGCCACCTGCGGATACCCCAAGCGCGAAAGCAGGTGCGCCCCGGATTGGGGATGACCTTCCCCAATCTCCAGGCTCTTTATCTTGGTGATATCATGGAGCAGTGAGCCGGCTTCGACCAGGGCCTGATCCAATTTCGCCCCGTTAAGAATCAGCGCCCGGCAAAGGTAAAGCGCCACACCATGGACGACCCGGCTGTGCTGAATGATGTGTTCCGGGACGCCGTTCTCTTGCAAAAGGACGAAACATTCATCCCGCGTAGGAATCATCCTGACCTCCGAGCATCAATATAGCATCCTCCCCTTCCTCCGATCAATCTTTTCGATGGCCGCAAAATTCGCGGTATCCACTAAGGATGGTCTCGTAAAAAGTCGTCCCTCCGGTGGAAACCGGAGTCCAGAGAATTTTTAAGTATTTGAAATAACTGGATTCCGGCGCCTGCCCCGGACCCGATCCGGGGTTCGCCGGAATGACGAAAATACGTCTTCTCAGACTTTTTACGAGATCATCAATAGGGGCGTTCACAATAAGGGTATTCCCATTGACTTATCAGCATTTTTTTGTTAAATTTAAATTATCCGCATTTTTGCCGGAAACCCAAAAACTTCGAGGAAATAATTCCCTTTGAGGAGCTTGAGGAGCGCATGAAGGTAGAAATCGAAAAAACCAGCCCCATTGAGAGGAAAATCTTGTTCGAGATCCCCGGCGATGTCGTATCCCAGGAGGTGGAGTCCGCTTACCGGGCTTTGAATCGGAATGTAAAGATCAAGGGATTCCGCCCCGGAAAAGCCCCCCGGTCCATCCTCGAACGGTATTATAAGAATCAAGTTCAGGATGAGGTGGTCTCCAAACTGATCAAGGATTCTTACGGGAAAGCCGTGGAAGAATATCATCTCGCCCCGGTCGTGGCCCCCACGGTTCTCGACCATACCTTCGATGCGAGGAAAGATTTTAAGTATTCGGTGACCGTGGAGGTCAAACCCGAGGTAACCGTCGAAGGCTACTCGGGACTGGAAGTCGAGAAAGCCGCGGTCAGTGTCAGCGAAGAGGGGGTACAAGCCCGCCTGAAAGAGCTGCAGGAAACACATGCCCAGCTAAAACCCCTGGGAACGAAGCGGCCCATCCAGGCGAAAGACTTCGTCATCATCGACTTTGAAGGGCTCCATTCCGGCCGGCCGCTGGAGGGATGGAAAGCCCAGGACCATCTGGTGGAGGCCGGGTCGAAAACATTGGTGGGAGACCTGGACGTGCAATTGCTCGGCCTCTCCCAGGACGAGGAAAAAACCATCTCGCTGACCCTGCCCGAAACCTATTCCAAAAAAGAGCTGGCGGGTCAGAAAATCGACGTCCATATCAAGGTCAAAGAGATCAAGGAGAAAATCCTTCCCCCGTTGGATGATGAATTTGCCAAAGATGTGGGAAATTTTAACACCCTGGCCGATCTCAAAGTCCGCCTGCACCAGACCCTCGAAGAGGAAAAGCAGGCGGAGGCCAATCGCGCGGCCAAAGAAAAGCTCCTGGCCACCCTCGTAGAAAAGCATTCTTTCGCCGTCCCCAAGAGCATGGTAGAGCGTCATGTACAAAATCTCATCTCCCGGACGGAACTTCGCCTGGCCCGACAGGGGATGAAGCTCGAAGAGGCGAACCTGGACCGCCAGAAGCTCCACGATTCTTTCCTGCCGGGGGCGGAGAAGGACGTGCGGGGGAGTCTGATCCTGGAGAAAATCGCCGAGATGGAGAAGCTTTCCGTCAGCGAAGCCGACCTGGCGGGAAGGCTCGAAAAGATGGCCGCTCAGCTCAACCAGCGCGTGGAAGCGTTGAAAAACTATTACCAGAAGGAAGGCCTTCTGGAAGACCTCCGGGCGCAGATGCTGGAGGAAAAAACCCTTGATTTTCTGCTGGGCCAAAGCAAGGTCAGCGAAAGGCTGGGCAATCCTGCCGAGATATCGCCGGGGGCCCATCCGGAGGAAAAGAAATGAACCTCATTCCCATGGTTGTGGAACAGACCTCCCGGGGAGAACGGGCCTATGACATTTATTCCCGTCTCCTGAAGGACCGGATTATTTTCATCGGAACACCGATTGACGATTATGTCGCCAATCTGATCATCGCCCAGCTCTTGTTCCTCGAAGCCGAAGACCCGGACAAAGATATTCATCTCTACCTGAACTCTCCCGGCGGGCTAGTGACGGCTGGCCTGGCCATCTATGACACCATTCAATACATCAAGCCTAGAATCTCGACCCTCTGCATGGGGCAGGCCGCCAGCATGGCTGCCGTACTCTTGGCCGCCGGAGAACCCGGGAAGCGTTTCGCCCTGCCCCACTCCCGGATTTTGATCCATCAACTCATGGGCGGGGTGCAGGGACAGGCGACGGATATCGCCATCCATTCCAAAGAGATCCTGCGGATGAAGGATGAGATCAACCAGATCCTGGCCCTTCATACCCGACAGCCCCTGGATAAAATTGAAAAAGACTCCGAGCGGGATTTTTTTATGAATGGGGAACAGGCCAAGGAGTATGGCCTGATTGACGAAGTGATTTTTAAGAAAGCCCCCCCGAGCGGATAATCCCGGAAAGGTTCTCCCATGGCAGATCGAAAGGGTTTGGAGCGCATGGGCAGCCTCTTTTGCTCCTTTTGCGGCAAAAGTCAGGGGGAGGTGAAGAAGCTCATCGCGGGGCCCGCCGTCTACATCTGCAATGAATGCGTGGCTCTGTGCAATGACATCATCGCCGAAGAGGTGGAAAAAGAAGAGGCCACCCTGCGCAAGCTGGCGGTTCCCAAGCCGGCAGAGATTAAGAGTATTCTCGATCAATATGTGATCGGTCAGGAGCGGGCCAAGAGAATCCTGGCCGTGGCCGTCCATAACCACTACAAGCGGATCGACTCCCGCCTGGAACTGGACGGGGTCGAGCTGCAAAAATCCAACATTCTCCTCATCGGGCCCACCGGCTCGGGGAAAACCCTTCTGGCCCAGACCCTGGCCCGCATCCTCAACGTGCCCTTCACCATCGCTGACGCCACCAGTCTGACCGAGGCCGGATACGTCGGGGAAGACGTAGAGAATATCATCCTCAGCCTCCTCCAGGCCGCCGATTTCGACGTGGAGAAAACCCAACGGGGAATTATTTACATCGACGAGATCGACAAGATCTCCCGCAAAACGGAAAATCCCTCGATCACCCGCGACGTCTCCGGCGAGGGCGTGCAGCAGGGCTTGCTGAAGATCATCGAAGGGACGATCGCCAGCGTCCCCCCCAAAGGGGGTCGAAAACATCCGCAACAAGACTATATCAAGGTGAACACCCAGAATATCCTCTTCCTCTGCGGCGGGACTTTTGTCGGCCTGGAGAGGATTGTCGAACAGCGCCTGGGCTCTAAAACGATAGGGTTTGGCGCCGACATCAAGAGCCGGTCCGAAAGGCGTTTGGGGGAGCTCCTCGCGGAAGTGCAGCCCGAGGACCTGCTCAAGTTTGGTTTCATCCCCGAATTCATCGGCCGCTTGCCGGTGGTGGTCAGCCTGGACGAATTGGACGAGGCCGCCTTGGTTTCCATTTTGCGGGAACCGAAGAACGCCCTGATCAAACAGTACCAGAAACTCTTTGAATTCGAAAAGGTCAAGTTACGTTTCACGGACGGAGCGCTGGTGGCCATCGCCAAGGAGGCCCTGAAACGCAAGGCCGGCGCCCGGGGACTGCGCTCCATCCTGGAAACGATCATGCTCGACATTATGTATGAGTTGCCTTCGCAGAGCAACATCAAAGAATGCATCATCAATGAGGAAACCATCGCCAGGAAGGAAAAGCCGATCGTCCTCTATGAGAAGAAAGCGGAGTCCGCCTGAAAACCGGCCTCTCGCCGGGGAGGCCGCGTGCCGAATATCCCTTCTTCCATAACAAACCTTAAAAAAGGCTCCGGGTTCCCACAGTTTCAAGTTAAGCCCCCTCACCCTTCCCCTCTCCCCCGCAAACGGGGGAGAGGGCGGGGGTGAGGGGGAAAAATAAAAAAGGAAATTCCTATACAATCAAGTTAAGCCCCATGGCCCCTTGAACCCTTTGAGATTCCTGGCCGGATGGAACGACAGGAAGACAAAAACGCGCAGGGGGGAAGAATATCCTTGACAAAAAGACAAAAGGTGATAAAAGATAAAAATTCTTGCAGTTATTCTTCTATCGAGAGGAGGGCACAAAAGTGACCAAAGCGGACCTGATTGCCGCGGTGGCCGGCAGAGCGAAACTGTCCAAATCTGCGGCCGAGAGAGCTCTGAATGCATTCTTGCAAAGTGTCACTGCCGCCCTGAAGAAAAAGGAGAAGGTTACCCTGGTGGGGTTTGGAACCTTTGGTGTCTCCAGACGTGCGGCCCGCAAAGGCCGAAACCCCCAGACCGGTAAGGAGATTCAGATCAAAGCGGCCAACGTGCCCAAATTTCGGGCGGGCGCTGCTCTAAAGGCGGCGATTAAATGAAGCCTTGACCCCTCGCAAGGGGTTTCTCCCGAAGGATCTCCCTTTTCCCTGGAGGGGTGTACCCTTATTTTTAAGCAGGGGGAAGGATTCAGTGCTTTGGGCGGATAGTTCAGCTGGAAGAACGCCTGCCTTACACGCAGGAGGTCACAGGTTCAATCCCTGTTCCGCCTACCGGGGTCGTAGTTAAGCTGGTCTATAACGCCGGCCTGTCACGCCGGAGGCCGCGGGTTCGAATCCCGTCGACCCCGCCAGTTTGCGGGAGGTCCCTTGTAATGTTCTTCCATTACAAGGGACTTTTTTGCCATAGTTTCTTAGACAAGGAAAGGAAAAGATGAAAATCCTGCTGATTCAGCCTGCTCAGGAGAGAGGACTGGGCTTTCGCAGCCTGGCCATCGTGGAGCCATTGGGATTAGAGTCGATCGCCGGGGGTATATCCGGACACGAGATTAGAATCTTAGACCTGCGCCTGGAGAATAATCTCCCCCGGCTCCTGCAAGATTTCCAGCCGGACTTCTGCGGGATCAACTGTTCTTTCACGATTGATGTTTACCAGACCCGGGAGATCGCGGCGGCCATTAAAGCCTGGCGGCGGGACGTCCCCGTCTTTGTAGGGGGGCATCACGCTTCTCTTTCCTCTGAAGATTTTTACTGCTCCACCATCGATGGAGTCGTGATCGGTGAGGGAGAAAGGGGCATGGCCGATCTGGTCCGGGCATGGGAAAATGGGGAAAACTTGGAGACCCTTCCAGGATTGGCCCTGAATAGGCCCTCAGGGGTTCATTATACCTCCGAACGTACCTTGACGGCCAACCTGGATGAGCTTCCCACGCCCGCTCGCCACCTCACCAATCGTTACCGGCGCCATTACCACCTGGGTTTTCAAAAACCCTTCTCCATCATGGAGACCGCCCGCGGATGCCCCTATCGCTGCGATTTCTGCAGCGTCTGGAAATTCTTCCAGGGCAAATGCCACATGAAGAGCCCGGAGCGCGTTCTCCAGGAAATCAAAACCATCCGCGAAAAGTATATCTTCCTGGCCGACGATAACTTTCTCCTGAGTGTGCCCCGGGCCAAACGCATCGCCGAGCTGCTCATCGAGAACAGGATCAAGAGACGTTTCATGTTCCAGGCGCGCAGCGATTCCATCGTCCAGCACCCGGAGGTCATTCCTCTATTGCGGAAGGCCGGGTTCTGGAAGGTTTATATCGGGTTCGAGAAAATCGATGAGGAGGCCCTCGGCCTTCTGAACAAGCACAACTCCGTCGAGAACAACGAGGAGGCTCTGAAAATCCTCCGGGCCCATGGAATGGAGGTCATCGCTTCTTTCATCATCGACCCTGCTTTCCAAGAGAAGGACTTCCGCCAGCTGCGCCAGTATATCCTCGACCGGAAGCTCTACTCCCCTTCCTTGACCATTCTCACTCCTCTCCCCGGGACGGAACTCTTTGCCCGTGTCAAGGAGAAGCTGGTCACCACCAATTATGAACTCTTCGATTACGTTCACGCGGTTCTCCCCACCAAGCTCAAGCTCCCCGATTTTTACCGGGAATTTACCGATCTTTACAAGGTGGGCTATGCTTGGTCTCAGATCGGGTGGGAAGGGGCGGCCGCCATCTTACGAAACACTTTTTCCCTTTCCCACCTCATTGCGATGAAGCGGGCGGCCTGGGCTTCGGTGGAACCGCTGAATTATCTGGCTGGGCACGATCGGGAAGTTCTGTCGTGAGGGATCGATTGGAGTTTTCCGGGTTTGGGGAAGCTCCGTAGAGCATACGGTAAACCTGGGTACTGCTCAGCACCCGAATCACATAATTTCTTGTCTCTGCGTAGGGGATGTTCTCCACAAACTCATCCTCCGGGGCCGACGGATTTTTGGCCAGCCATTCCCGAACCATGTGCGGGCCGGCGTTATAAGCCGCCAGGGCCCCTATCTCTTTTCCCCTGAACTCTTCCAGCAGGCTGGATAAATACCAGCTTCCCAACCGCAGGTTCGTTTCGGGGTCAAATAGCAGGGTATCGGAGTAGCCGTCAACTTTTACCCGCTGGACAATCTGGTTCGCCGTGCCGGGAAGGACTTGCATCAAACCGCGAGCTCCGGCCGGAGAGACGGCTTGCGGGTCAAAGCGGCTTTCTTCCAGGATGACCGCGCTTAGGAATGCCGGGTCCAGATTCCCTTTCTGGGCGTATTGATTGATCCAGGAGGGATATCCCAGGGGATAGGCCAGAAGGTAGACGGTTCTTTCTTTCTCTGAAGAGCTTCCAGCCAGAGGCCGGGGGCTCATCTTCTTGCGTACTAAGACCGCCGACCGGTGATACTTCCCCACCTCGCGGTAGAGCCGGGAGATTTCCAGCCGCATTTCCTCAGCCGCAATTCCCTCCTCCGCAGCTTCCAGCTCCCCCACGGCCGCGGAAAGCAGTCCCAGCCGGGCCAGAAGCCGCCCCTTTTCCAGGCTTAAATTTCTCATTCCCGGGGGCTGCGCCGGCGACTTGAAGAAGGATGGTAAGGGTTGGTCTTTAAGAAGGGCTGAATTTCTTTTACCCGTCATAAAAGGGCGCCCCGCTGCGGAGGCGAATCGGTTGTAATAAGAGGCCGGGTAACTCTGACGGAGCCGCTGAAAATTTGCCTCGGCTTCCGGCTTCTTCCCCAGCCGCTGCAGGGCCCTGCCCTTCCAGTACAGAACTTTTTCCTCCCAAAGAGGGATCGGGTGTAAGGCCAGCAGGCCATCCCAAACCTGCATCGCCCCGGGAAAGTCTTGGCTTCTGAACAAAAGCCAACCCGATTGCCACAACGCTGAAAACCGCAGGGAGCTCTGAGGAAATTTTTCCGCCATTTCCCGGTAGATGGAAATCGCCCCGGCCAGGTCTTCCTGATCCTCAAAAATCCTGGCTTTCAGGTAGAAGGCTTGATCGATTAAAGCACCCCGCGGATAGCTGGCTTGCAGGAGCGCCAGAGTATTCAGCGCTTCCCCCTTCCGCCCCAGACGAAAAAGTGCCCGGATCAACCAGAAAAGGGATTTCTCGGCCATCTCCTCAGTTCGGGAATTCGCCACGACCAGCTCATAAGCCTCGGCCGCCTTGGCATATTGCTTCAGACGGAAAAAACACATCCCCCGATGGAAATAGAGTTCATCGACCCAGCGCTCCCCAGAATACCCCGCCGGGTAGGCCTGTGGCGGAAAGCCTTCGATCCGCTGCATCTCGCGTAACGCAGCTTCGGGGAGCTGCGCCTGGTAAAACTGTAAAGACCTGCGGAACAGGGCCTCGGGCGGGATTTTTTCTTCGGTTATTTTTTTTTCTTTGGCCAATGAATCCCCCCGGGTCTTCGCCCTTTTCATCAGAGGATGAAGGGGGTATTTTAGCCATAGGTCCTGGAAGGCCTGGAGCGCTTCCCCCCATTGTCCCAGCCCTTCTCTCGCCTGGCCCAGAAAAATCAGGGCTTGGGCCGGATAATCTTTTCTGGAACTTTTTCTCAAAAGTTTCTCGCAGACCTCGGCAGCCTCCCCGTATCGGCCGGATTGCAGATAGAGCTCAGCCATCTTCAGTTCAGCCGGGGGAACCAACAGGCTCCCGGGATGCAAGGCGACCAGGCTTTTAAAAACTTCCAAACTCGTCAACCCCTGCCCGGCCGTTTGCAGAGCTTCCCCCTGATAATAGAGGGCATAATCGGCAAGCGCGGGATGGACCCCGGCCGCTCGGGAAAAAACCTGGGCGGCTTCCGGCCAGTTTTGCAGCCCCCCCAGGGCATGGCCCTGCATCAACAAGACATCTGGCAAGAGGGAACTTGCCGGATATTTCTCCTCCAAACTCCGGAAGATCTTTAGAGCCTGGGCGAAATCCTTCTTTTTGTAGAGGGCGATCGCGTTATCAAATTCTTCCTCAGGGGTTATGCGGGCCGACCCGGAGGAAGCGACCCCGGTCAGGAATAGAAGGTGAGTAATCAGCAATATGCCGGCGAATAGGCAAGGATAGGGTCTTTGTAACATTTTACGATTTTGAAAAGAACCCATAAATTTCATTGAAAAATGCAAAATGCAAATTTAAGGGGAAACCCCTTTCATTTTGAAATTTGCAATTGGCAATTTGCCTTTTACGCAATTTTCCCCTCTCAAAGGGGCGTCACGATCAGCCGGTCTCCCGGCTTCAGGCCTAAATCTTTCTTGGCACTCCCACCGTATAGGGCGATTTCCAGCAACCCGGAACTCCCGAAGAGCGCCATGGGTTCTCCGGTCTTTCCCTGGCCGTATGTCCGGTGGATGCGGTCGATCCGCCATCCTTTCCCCTTAATGCGCAGGGGACGCCCCGCACTCAGCAATCCATATTCTTCGCGGGAAATGTTGGTAATCAGGTTACCGAAGGAGTCGGAAAAGAGGATTTGCCCCCGCAATTTTCCCCCTTTCAGCCGTGGTCGGGGCCACTCGGCCCGAGCAAAACCCGCGGCCCGAGGCCCGAAACGTTTCGGCTCCCGGCCCAGAGATAAATGCCCGGCAACGGGCGCAAAGATATCTCTTCCATGAAAAGTTTCGCTGGGCGGAGAAAGAAAAAATTCTCTTCGAGTGATCTCGTAGCCTTCGGTTTTCCCGTTGGCGGAAAGGACGAAAGTAAAGACGCCATTGTCTGGCCCGACAAAATAGTGCCCGCTCTTGTGCAAAATGACCGGCCGCCGCCGCATGCCCACCCCGGGGTCAACGACCACCATGTGGACCGTCCCGGCGGGATAGTAGGGATAGGTATTCCTCAAGACAAAAGCAGCTCTCCGCACATCCTGCGGTTCGATTTGGTGGGTCACATCGATGACCTGGCAGCGGGGATTGACTTTCAGGATGGCCCCCTTCATCGCTCCGGCATATTCATCCAGCAGGCCGAAGTCCGTGATCAAAGTCACAATCCCGGACGCATCCTTACGCAAGCGCGTTTCCCCTTGAGTGCCGATATCGTATCAATTTAGCTTTTGGAAAAAAACACTAATTTCCATTGAAAAATGAAAATTGCAAAATGAAAAATGAAAATTTCAGGGGAAAAGGCCCATCATTTTGAAATTGGCAATTTTAATTTTGCCTTTTGCATCGAAGTTCATCCAACTTTCCAAAGGGCTAAACGGTTACCCTATTTCTTATTCTTAGTCGTGCCCCCGGCTTTTGCCTTCTTTGAGGTCTTATCTTTTTTATTTTCCCGGTACCCCTTCAGATAGTTTTGAATGTATCGCTCTACTTCCGTCTCCGGTCGAAGAACCCCGAGGTGTCCCTCGCAGAGTATGTCGGCATGTAAGCCGAGGAGAACCTCCATCGACTTTCTCCACGCCGGCAGATCCGAACCAAAAGAATCCGCAAATGGCCCGTGGATATCCTGCCCAAACAGCACCCGCTTGCCATCCCGATCCAGGATGATCGAGATGGACCCCGGTGTATGACCGGGAGTATGGAGGCAGAGAAGCTCTCCTTTCTCAAATTTTAAAACTTCCCGGACTTCGCTCAATTTATAATCAACCGGCGTGGGAGGGTAACGTAAATTGTACCAATCGGCGGCTGTGCGAACTGGATCCCCCGCCTCCATCGCCGCTGCATCCAGTTCGTGGGCGATCACCTGACTGCCGGTTCGCTCCCGCAATTGCGGAATCCCTCCGATGTGGTCGATATGACAGTGGGTGGCCACTACCGCGGCAATATTCTTGTGGCTCAGCTCCAGCGAGGCGACGTTCTCCAGGATAGCCGAAATACTCCTCCCGGCGCCCGCATCGATCATCACCAGATCGCCCAAATCGATTAAGTATACACAACAATCTTCCGGGGCCGTTAGCTCCGGCGACCCGACGATATAAACACCCCCATGCACTTCCTGCGGGCGCATCATGAAAACTTTCCTCTCGGCTCAATGGATTGCCAAACAATGAATGGCGGGTTGGAGGGCATCTGAACCTTAGATATCCCTTGTTCGAATGTAAAGAATCAAAGAAAGATTGTCAAGTGAAATTCACTGTGCCTGTCAAACATAGGGCAGAGAGCATAGATTTTTCGACTTGCGACTTACGACTTGCGCCTTACGCCTTTATCCTTCACTGTAGTCACAACCCCGGGATCCTTTCCGCTTTCCCGTACTCTTCGGCGGCCTGGATGAAGAAT
>Ga0315273_10011319_pt1 | contig 11408 bp, 16 predicted proteins | sample YL17G02_0_MG_FD_205753 | JGI IMG/M metagenome (GOLD analysis project Ga0315273, IMG submission 205753) | Sediment microbial communities from Yellowstone Lake, YNP, Wyoming, USA - YL17G02_0 | ecosystem: Environmental > Aquatic > Freshwater > Lake > Sediment | place: USA: Wyoming | collected...
GCTCGTTCTGGTTGAGGTCCTCGCCGTAGACCGCGCTCACGATCGCGCGGAGCGACGGCCGCGTGTCGATGACGCGCTTGCCCATCGCCACGAGCACGCGCATCGCAGCACGCTCCTCCGACGTCCAGTAGTCGCCCGCCGGAGGTCCACTGACGTCGGAGAGCTTCTCGACGATCTTGATGGCGTGCGTGAGCTTCATGCCGCCACCGCCCGCATCTGATCGAGCGCTGCCAGCAGCGTCGTCAAGCGCACCAGCTCCGCGCGTTTGCTGGCGATCGCCTCTTCGATCCGCAGCGCTTCGAGCGCGAGATCGTCCATCTCCGTCTGGAGAAGCACCTGCTGCTTCACGAGATTCTCGCGCATCGCGGTGCCCTGCTCGATCCACGCGCTCACCTTGCTGAGCGTGTCATCGGGCTGTGCTGTCGGGATACGCACGCCAGGTCCGCCTGCCGTTCCGGAGACCGTGATGTTCGGGTCGGGGCCGTAGCCCACGGCAGGGTAGGCTGCCGGCGGCAGCGGATCCGACTGCTGCGGCCGTCCCAGCGCCGCGAACGCGGGAGGCACGGCCGTGAGCGGCGTCACCGGCTTCGGCTCGGGCGCCACGTGGCGGCCGCGTCGGTACTCGACTTCGATCTGCGACTGCGCCTGTGACATCTGCTGAGCCTGCTGGGCCGGCGTGACGCTTGTCTCCACCTCGTTGAAGCGGACGGTTCGCGGCTCCGGCTCGTCGTCGATCTGGACGTTCACCGCACCGCGCATGACAGCGCATACCACTGCGGACCGGAGCTTGATCTGGTCCGCGTAGCGAACGCGCACCCACACGCGCTGCCCCCGATTTAGCTCTTCTCGTCGCGCCATCTCTTCCTCCTTGCGCTTCTTGCGCTCCATCTCGCGTTCTTTTTTCTGCTCACGCTCCAGCTCACGCTCCGCGTGCTGCTTCTCTAGGTGCGCCTGTCGATCCTGCTCGTCCAGGATGCGCGCGACCTCCGTCTTCTCGTCCAATCCGCCACGGTACAAGGCCACCCCCCGCCGGAAGCTCTTCCACGACGCTGTTCCGCCGTCTGCGCGGTAGAGCACGTACAGCTCGTGGTTTCCGATGTTCAGCCGCACGAGGTCGACGATCTTCAAGATCTCAGCCTGCTCGGGGACGGGTGGCTTCGCCTTCATCGAGATCCACCGTAATGCTGCCTGTCGGACAGCGCAACAACTTTCGACATACCCACATTCACGTTTCGACGATTTTGTTTCGCGAAACCGGTATCGGAATCCGCAGAAAAGTCTGCGTGCTACGCTCGCGAGCATGGAAACCGAGGGCCCCGGCTTCGCTATCATCGACGAGGATGGGGTCGCGTTCTACATCGCGAAGACCTACGACGAGGCGCTGGCGGTCGCCGCCAGGGCGATGCCCCACGCGGACGTTTGGTACGAGGGGCCGCCTCCGTGGGAAGAGGAAGAGGGGCCTCGGTCGACGTTGGCTGTGGCAGCGAACGTCGGGACACTCCATCGCATCGGCAAGAAGGGTGGCGAGCCAGAGCGTGCGCTCGGGCTGCTCGATCTGGAGCCGATGACGACCAGGCAGATCCTCGACGTCGACCTCGAAGACGCATTCGCCGAGCTGCGTCCTTTCTTCCCCACGCGGGGCGACAGCGGAAGCCAGGCTGCCACCTACGACACCGCGGAGTCGATGGTCGAGAACTTTTTCGGCGCGAACTACAAGGTCTCGAAGCCTACGTCGCGCGGCATCCAGAAGAGTATGGCCACCGGCCTCAACATGATGCCCGCCAAGAGCTGGGAGAATCCACGGGCCCAGGAGACCATCCGGCAGGCACGCTCCTACTTCGGCGTCGCCGACGTCCGTCCACCGAAGGGAATCACCGTCTGCGCGAGCGCGACCATCCAGTGCTCGCAGAGCTGCCTCGTCTTCAGCGGCCGCAACACGCGCGACTACGCCACGATCAAGAAGCTCGCGCTCACGATGTCGCTGATCCACAAGCCACTCGCGTTCATGCGCGTGCTGTATGCCGCCGCGGCGGCGTGGGAAAAGTCGTGCGAGTGCAACAGCGCGACCCCGTACCTGCGCCTGAACGTCTACTCGGACGTGCCGTGGGAACTGCTCATCCCGGACATGTTCGCTCACTTCCGCAAGATCCGCTTCTACGACTACACGAAGGTCTCCGGCCGGATGGCCATGATCAACGGGCGCTACCCCATCGAGAACTACGACCTCACGTTCTCGTACTCGGGCAGCAAGCCCAACCTTCTCGCGCTCAACAGTGAGATCGAGAAGAACAAGCGGCGCGTCGCCGTCACGTTCGCCGGCATCGGCGTGAGCAAGTACGTGGCGCCCGGTGGAGAGGCGATCCCGACGGAGCTGCCGAAGCCGGGAGGGAAGGGCACCGAGCACCTGTGGCCGCAGAGCCCCGAGATCGGCCTGCCCAAGACGTTCATGGGACTGCCTGTGGTCGACGGCGACCGCAACGACTTCCGGCCGCTCGATCCGCACCCGTGTGTCGTGGGCCTGCGCTGGAAGACCCCGAAGCTCCAGCACGTGACTGCCAAGAAGGCGCGCGTCTTCATCGTGCCTGGCTACCTCGTGAACGAGAGAGGCGAGGAGGACGAGCGCGGCAAGACCTTCGTCATCATGGACCTCCCCCGCTACAAGGACGTGTTCGGGTCCGAGATGAAGTCGCTGCCCTGGAAGGACCTCGACTTCAGTCACGTGACGATCGAAGAAGCCGACTGATCTCGCTCAGCCGATCGTGCCGACGATCTCATCGGCGGCGAACAGCAGCATGCGGCCCCGGTTCTCCTCATCGACAGCGACGAAGACGCGACGGCCGACCTTCAGGCCGGACTTGGGCCCCGCCGCCGCCACGCGGCCAGAAACGACGCCCAGAACGTCCGTGCCGCCTACGCGAATCGGGACACTCTGCTCGTCTATCGCCACGAGAACGTACGTCTCACGCAGACGGATCTTCTGAGTCTTCGCCATCGCAGCACTCCTCTCGCGCCAGGCGCCGTCCCGCGCGACGGATCGCCTTGTTCAGCCGCCGCTTGTACCAAACGCGGTGACGGCCAGCTCGCAGTGCAAGCTGTTGATCGCCGCCACCAAGCAGCGAATCCGAGCGTGATCACGCTCGCTCCGCGTGCTCATCCGAGGCTCAGGTCCTGCGGCCGGAACTCGAAGGACTTGCCGCGCACCGCGACAGACACGCGCGCGACACGGCCCTCGGTGCGGATGCCCTCGATCTTGCCGGATACGGTCTCCTTGAGGCCGTGTTCCTTCTGCATCGCGACCGGCACCCGCACGGTCACCTTCGCGCTCTTCTTCTTGATCAGGTCGGAGACCTTCATCTGCTTCGTCCTTTCAACACTCGACACACATCAAGGCGACTGTGTCAGACAGGCTCACGTCCGTCAAGAAGGGAGTATGGTTGGGCGCATGGGAACCGCTACCGAGCTGACCTTCGTCCCGCGCGACAGCCGCCTGCTCGCCCGCTTCGGCAAGGGCGACGACCACAAGCTGAAGTCTCACCTGCTCATGCTTGCTGCCTTCTTGGAGGGCAAGCCCGAGAACACCAAGCGGTCGTACCGCGCGTCCATCAAGCAGTTCTTCCACATCTTCGACTGGATCTGCCCCGAAGACGTGACCGTTGCCCATGCCGTCGCGTTCAAGAAACGCCTCATAAGCAGCGGTGTCTGCGACGCGACCGTCTACTACCGCATCTCCGCGATGAGCAGCTACTTCGACTTCCTCCGGCAGCCGACCGGCGCGAACGACGAGCCGCTCATCAAGCACAACCCCTTCAGCGCCGTGCCGCGCTCCGACATCAAGCCGACGCCGTACGGGCGTGCGATCCCGATGGAGTGGAAGACGCTGCGGACCATCATGGACAGGCTGCCGACCGATCCGTCGGGCATCCGTGACCGCGCCATCCTCCTCTTCTTCGCGTTCACCGGCCGCCGCCGCACCGAGGTCTCGTCCCTGCTCATGAAAGACCTCGACTTGAAGGGCTCTCCGAAGACGTACAGGTGCCGCGTGAAGGGCGGGGCGCTGAAGCACTTCGAGCTGCCGGTCATCTGCTACGACGCGCTGAAGGCGTACTGGATCGCGTCCGGCAGGCTCGCCACGCTTCACGCCAACGCGGGCGTGTTCACCTCGATGCGCGACTGCATGCTCACCGAAGAGTGCGACCCCGACAAGCCGCTCTCGTCGCGCATGATGAACAAGGTGCTGCGCCGCGCGGCCGAGCGTGCCGAGGTCGATCTCTCGACCGTTCGCCTGCACGGCCTGCGGCACATGGCCGCCAAGGACCTCGACCGTGCCGGGGCGCGCCTCCAGGACATCCAGGAGTTCCTCGGGCACGCGAACCCGAACACGACCGCCGTCTACCTCCAGAAGATCAGCGGACCCGCGAAGGCGCACGAGGGCATGTTCATGAAGGTCCGCGAGGCCGCCGAGGAGATGGCGCGGAACCTGGCGGGCTAGCTACGCATTCGCGCGAAGCACCCAGGCGTAAATGCCACTCTCGACCTTCTCCGTAACTTCGACGTCCCACTGCGACGCACGCGCAGCGCCTACCGCGATCGAAGCGACGCACGCGCGCAAGTTTCGATGGCTGTACGCGTTCATGAACACGAACAGGCCGAGCAGAGGAGCAATCGCGGCCATGAAATACCACCGATGCGGCCCCGCGCAGTCCTCCTCGACGCCGACACGGTGCGCGACAGCGTTGAGCAGCCGATAGGCGTTCGCCGTTGCGCGCTGGCCGACGAAGGCAAGCGCGAGGACGAGGCCGAGCGCGGCGAGGAAGTAGATCATCATCGCCTAACGATTCGTCACGCGGGCATCGTACAGCCATCTTCCGCCATCCCAGATGTAGCGATCGACGACTCCGACCCCTCTCTCTACCGAGATCGAGTCTCCGATCCCCAGGGGCTGCTTCATCCGTTCCGGCCATCGTTTCGGCCACGCCCCCAGCTCCGGCCAATCCCCGTCGGCGTCAGAATAGTGGAACTGCCCACGATACACTCCGCCGCCAAGACGCGAGAGGGCGCGCAATCGGTCGAGCTTCCGGCCCGCGTCCGTCTGCGTCTTGAGTGCGTTCGCTTGCACCGAGCCGCCCGCTGTGTAGCTCACCAGCGGTCGCCGCGGTCGCCGCGATCGCCGCGGCGTCCGCGCGGGCTGTCACCGCGGTCGTCGTGACGACCGCCTCCACCGCCGCCGCCGCGATCGTCCGAGCGGCCCGCGCCGCCTCGAAAGCCGCCGCCACCGCCGCCCTGGCGCTCCTGCGCCTCGTTCACGTTGATCGTGCGCGGACCCATCAGTGATCCGTCCATCGCCTTGATCGCCTTCGCAGCGTCGGCGTCGGTGGACATCGTGACGAAGCCGAAGCCGCGCGAGCGACCCGTCTCACGATCGGTGATGACCTTCGCCTCCACCACCGGACCATGCGGCTCGAACGCCGACTTCAGCTCCACGTCGCTGACCGACCACGGAAGACCACCTACGAACAGCTTCTTGCCCATCGAACTTACCCGCCTCCGACGCTGGCCGACATGGCCACGAACCGCGACAGTAACCCCTGGGCAGACGCCGTCAAGCGTTCTTTCGACGTACAGCTACGGAAGGCGGTAGGCGAGCGGCGTGCCGCGTACGACGACTGACCCGTGCGGCGTCGAGATCGTCATCGGACTGCCGCCGTATGAGCTGCCGACGTCCTTCAGTGCGTGGCCATAGCCCTCGACCTCCAGGTAGCTGCCGGTTCCGATCGGGACGCTTGCCTTCACGAGCTTCACGAACTGGCTTCGCCCGCGCGCGACACCAAGCTCGCGCCGACGCCCGTTGCTGTCGACCGCGTAGAGCGTGACGGGGCCGTTGGACGGGTTGCGTGAGGTGCGCCGCGAACTTCGGCGGCGGCGGGCGTTCCTCTTCGGCTTCCGCTGCGAGTAGGCCCACCAAGCGAATGCGGCAGCGCCGCCGAGGACGGCGGTGCCGATGAAGAGAGTCGAGATCGGGTTCGCGACGACAGTCCGCATCGTCGCTGCCGCGGCCGCCTCGGCGATTTCTGGCAGATTGCGAACCTGCTCCCACTCGGGCGTCCAGAGGTCAACCGCGGCGCGCAGGCCTCCCGCGTATCTATCGCAGGAGCGGCCCGTCGCACTACAGTTCGGTGGGACGCAGCAGCCGTTGTACCGATGAGCCAGCTCGACCAAGTTCATGGCTCGTGCCGCCGCTTGCGCGGGCGGGCGGCCATGAAACCACGACACCAAGATCCGCTTACTGATGCCAGGTGGATCTGCGTTGAACATTTGGATGAAACGCGCAGGGTCGCTACCTGCCGCCGTCCAGATCTGCGGCCCCGCGTCACGGATGAGCACCTGATAGGTACCCCATGACGTTGCCTTCACCGCGTTGGTCGGATCGAGCGCGTACGCGCGGCTGAACGCCGCCGGCATCGCCATACCGGTACCGCTCGAACCGGTATCGCTAGGGAACTGTGACCGGAACCTGCCGCTCGTGAGGTCATTGAAAATGCGTGGCTCGAAGCGCGTCACGTTGGCGTGGCCGTGAGACTCATTCGACTGAATCGCCTTCAACGCGAGGACTGGGATGCCGGCTTGGTGCGCAAGTGCCACGTCCTCGCGCCACTGCGCGATGTCTGGAGTCCCCGTCTGTCCCAGACCTTGCAACGCGTACGACATCAGTTCGGCTCCACGGCGGAGGGAAGCTCCATCTCCGCCTGCTGCTTCTTGTTGAGCTTCACGGACCCGATCCTACCCGATTCGCGCGGCCTTGCCTCTGTCAGACAAGCGGCGCATCATGGGACCCGTGGTACTCGCCGAAAATGATCGCGTCATCGCCATCAACCCCATCCACGCAAGCGGAGCGGGCGATGAAGCCGACATGGATCGACTTGTGGCGCCAGGGGAAAAAGGAACGATTGCCCACGCCGACGAGTTCGGTGCCTGGGTCGAGTGGGACGCGGGCCTGGAGTCTCTGCTCGACCATGATGTCGGTGATGCGCCGGCTACAAGCGTGGCCGTGATCTAGCCGCCCCTTGCCCTTGTCAGACAGCCGGTGCATCCTCGGGCCGTGACCGACGACAAGAAGCGCAGCAGCATCAGCATCTTCGAGGTGCCGAAGGCCTCGATCCCACCATCCGTCAAGGCACTGATGGACAAGGCCGAAGAGCGGATGAGGGCCGCCGATGCGGCCGTCGGCGATCTACTCGGCGAGCCGCTGGAGATCGACCTGCACGTCAAGAACGACAAGCTCCTCTACTCGATGCCCGGCTCCAAGCTCGCGGCGCCCGCGCTCGCGAAGTCGATCATCAAGGCCGTGCAGGAGTACGAGGTGAAGGCGATCACCGTGCAGCCGCGCACGCAGGTCTCCGCGCGCGTCGGCGAGGCCGTCGTGAAGTACGAGCGCTACGTCCGCATCGACTGGTCCAAGAAGACCATCTTCACGAACTTCCCGCCGAGCGAGGGGCAGACGTTCCTCGAATCGATGGCGATCATCGTCGAGGAACTTCAGAAAGGCGGCGCCAAGTCCGCAGAGGAGCCGAAGTCATGACACGCGAAGAGTTCGAGGAGTGGCTGGAGGAGCGCAAGGCAGACGCGCTCGACGACATGCCCCAATCAGACACGACCGCCCAGAAGTGGCTCGCGCGTCTCTACGCCGCCCTCAAGTTGGTTGCCGACCAGGAAGACGTCGAAGAGCCCGAGGAAGAGGACGAGATCGACGAGGACGAGGACGAAGAGACGGCCGACACGGAGGACGAAGGATGATCCGCTTCCGCTTCACCGAAGACGAGCGCCGCTTCGTGCGTCTGCACGCCGAGATGTTCGAGAAGCTCGCCCGGGCCGGGCTCTCGGAGGTCGTCGGTAGCGACACGCTGCGCAACGTCAGCAAGATCGAGCAGATGGCTTTCTTGGAGGGGATCCGACAGGGCCTGGCCATGGCCGGTCTCGCCTCCGCCAGCATCGAAGCCGAGGCCGGCGCCATCCCCGAGCCTCTCGCGCAGAAGGCGTTCCAGCTCCACGCGCTCATCTACGGCAGCTCGGACACGCCCCTGCGTGCCGTCGAGAAGGAGTGGCTCAGCAAGCTCGACCTCGACGCCGACCACCTCGCCAAGTCGTGGCTCGACGACAAGCCCATGCGCTTCGCGCCGGCCACGCTCCAGGAGCTGGATGGTACCGCGCCGCCGATCGCGCCGATGGTGTCGATCCGGGCGGCATCGAAGCCGGTCCCGGTGAAGCCGCCGCCGGATCCGCACTACGCTACTTCCACGCCTGAGACCCCTCCAGGGCGCGGAGGTTGGGAAGCCAGCGCCCGCGCCGGCCGAGATCTGCCACCGCCCGAGGCCATGCACGGCGCGGAAGTGACGCCGCTGGAGCCGTGGCAGAAGGGCGAATACGAGCCCGACGACCCTGAGCCATGGTTCGAGCCCAGCGCTCCGCCTGGTCATCTTCCTTTCTCTCAGGCGAGCACGCGCGGTGACGACGATCCCCTCGCGCCCGTCGCTGCCGACGACGAGGAGGTCCAGCCCGAGAGCCCCGAGTTCCTCGACATCGCGCGCAGCGAGATCCAGGCGATGAAGAGCAGCGGGTGGGATCCGAAGACGTGGCAGGACATCATCCTCGGCCTGCACCGCAAGATGGGCGTGGACGCCGGCTACCTCGACATCCAGCTCACGACCCCAGTCGGCCGAGCCGTGCTCGACCAGTGCGGGCTCATGGGACTCGCGCCGGGCGCGATGGCGACCTTCGACTTCATCGACCCGACGGCTGCCAAGTCGCTCGACATCTCCTCACTCAGCGAGCCCGGCGAGGGCACGATGGGCTTCGGCAAGGCCCACGACTGGAAAGATGAGATCTAGCGACGGCGCCTGCGGCGGTTCCGACGCACCGGACGACGTGAGAACCACCAGAGCAGCCCGAGACCCGTGGCAAAAGCACCGGCGAGGAGAAGCCTCCCGGTGCTCAGTGAGGGCCCAAGGTGGTCCCTCCGCCGCCTCCAGCGGGAGCGCCTGCCAGGAACCGCCCCACAGCCTCCGCGATGGCCTGGCCCCAGCCCTGGGCCGACCCTGGCGTGAAGTGCCAGCCGTTGGCGTCACGAGGCAGATCGGCCGGCGTGCTCGGGTACGCGTCGATGTAGCGTGTCGTGAAGATGCGCTGGTTCTGAGCGCGCAACGCGTCGCCGACCACTCGCGACGCCTGTCCGCCGCTCGTGGGGCGCGCCGTCGGAGGGTACAACGGCGGACCGCTCATGAGCACCGGCGCATGTACGTCGCTCTTCATCTGGATGAGCGCGTTGCGCGTCGCGGTACCGGCTGGGCTGTTGTGCCCGAAGATGAGGACGACAACGTCCTTGCCGGCCGCCAGCGCTTTGTACTGCGACCGAAGATCGTCGTACGGGCTGACCGAATCGCCCGGTGCGTTCGGCTGGGCGCCAGCAGTCTCGTAACGCACGGGCGACTGACCGTCGTGGTGGATCCTCGTGACCGTGTGCCCCGCAGCTTCGAGCGCCGCCGCCGCGGCCGCGCCGGGATTGCCGGCCTGCGAGTCGCCGATGATGAGAACGTTCGCCATGCCGCGATCGTAGCGTGCTACGGCGACCGTGGGGAGGCCCCGAGATGTCCAAGGTGACCGACCGGCTCGCCGCCGTCGAAGCGGAGCTGGCGAAGGTCCAGGGCGAGTACGACGGCCTCAGCCAGGCGCTCGGAGATCCGACGCTGACCGCCTGGATCTCCGAAGGCGGCCGCGCTGCTCCGCGCAAGCTCTCCGCGTTCGAGATCGCCACGGTAAAGCGCATCACGAGCCTGGAGCCCAAGCTCGACAAGCTCGAAGATCAGCAGGAAGACCTTCGCGCAGAAGTCGTCTGCGAGCTGGCAGGCATCCCAAGCGACAGCGAGGTCGAGGACCCAGAGACGCTTCTTCGCGCGGCGCTCGTCGTGCTTCACCGCGAGCACAAGGCCGGCCGGTCGAACGTAGAGAGCCGGACCGTGATGCGTGCTCTGATCGACTACCTCAAGAGCCTCGCCACCGACGACGGCTAGAGCCCTTCGTTCGCGCGCAGCAGCGCCCCGTAACGACCGGCGAACCTCATCGCCTCGGTCTGCTTGCCCCAGTAGAGGCTCTGCGCAAACGCCTCGGCGAACTCCTCTTCGTCCTCCGAGGCGGAGCCCGTCGAAAGTGCTCTCAGATCATCCCAGAGCTTCCGTGCGTCTTGATTGTGCGTATGTCGAACGCGAAGGTACTCCCACACGACGTGGCCGTACTCGTGCAGGATCGTCAGGGTCATCCCGCGCACCAGATCCGTTGGCTCGAACCGATCCCACAGGGCGACGTTGTCGCTGATCCAGAAGATCGGAGCGCCACGGAACTGAGATCCGCCGCGATACTGACCGACCGCTTCAGAAAGCGTGATCGCGTGCAGCTTGACGACAATCTTGTCCTCAACGCCCGCCGCCTTGAGCTTCTTCACAGCATCTTTCCGTGCAAGAGCAAGAGCGCTCCTCATGGTCCGAGCCTCCGCGGTCGCGCGTTCTTCCCCTGGCACGCCACGCACTGGATGTTCCGATCGTCGTACTTGATGGTCTTGCCGAACACCGCCTTGGCGATGGAGTCCGCGCGGCGCTCGACGCCCGCCGGCAGCCGCTGCCCGAGCATCTTCCCGAGCTTGTCCCCGTAGCGGTAGTCGAGCGCATGGCCGAACTCGTGCGCCATGAGCCCGCGGATGTTCGCGACCGGCAGATCTTCGGTCTTCCTGGCGAAGGCGACGCGGATGGGCTTGCCGTCCATGCAGTAGCCGAACTGCCGCTCGGAGCCGCTACCGTTGTCGCCGCCGGCCTTCTCGTCCTGGTGCAGCTCCAGCTCGCCGAAGTCGGGGAACTGCTCCGTGAGCATGTCGAAGCACTCGTCGAAGATGGCGCGGACGTGGGGCATCGAGGGGCGGCCGTTGGGCTCCATGCGTTCAGCGAGCGCCTCGCGGATCCTGGCGGCTGCCTCGTGTGCGTTTCGACGTCGAGAGGGTTCAATCCCGCTGCTCTTTGGGTCCGCGTCGTCCTCGTAGAACCCCGCCAGTTGCAGCAGCGCCTCTCGGGTACCTCGTACGCCGCCTGACACGATCTCGACCCCGAACTCCTCGAACTGTGCGCCGTCGTAGAAGTCGAGCTGCCGAGGCGACAGGCGAACGGTCAGCTCACCAGGATTGGGCTCCAGCCCGGCCTTCGCCCGCGCCTCCATCTTCGTCAGCCGCGTGTAGTAGTCGGGGAACTCGCGGAGGTGGTCCATCGCGACCTTGCCGGCCTCGCGCAGATCGCCGGTGTGCTCCTGCTCGACCTTGATGCCCTTGCGCAGCTCGTTCATGTCGACCCGGGGCGAACCGAGGGAGCGCCAGATGT
>Ga0315273_10011320_pt1 | contig 11408 bp, 15 predicted proteins | sample YL17G02_0_MG_FD_205753 | JGI IMG/M metagenome (GOLD analysis project Ga0315273, IMG submission 205753) | Sediment microbial communities from Yellowstone Lake, YNP, Wyoming, USA - YL17G02_0 | ecosystem: Environmental > Aquatic > Freshwater > Lake > Sediment | place: USA: Wyoming | collected...
AGATTCACAACTGGCGATGCGCTGTCTCCGTCGGACCTCAACGACGTTTTCCTTTACGCGAAGGATGCGCTGGCCGACGTCACCGAAAAGCGATTCGCACTTACGCCCATTTTGTTCCCATACAATGCGGGGCTTTCTAATGCGTCATCCGTTGAAAGGCGATCACATCGGTTCGTCTGCCCTATGGCTTGTACCATCGTTCGGGCGTTCCTTGACGCGAACATCACGGCGGCCAGCGCCGTCACCGTTCAAATCCAGCAAGCCGTTACCAGCGCCATCCCCACGGGGGCGACGACGCCATACCTAAACATTGCAGCGGGGGCGACGACGGCCGACGACGTCGAGGATACCAACATTCAAAGCGTCACCCTGGACGCCGGCGTTGTCTATGACATCGTCGTCAGCGGGGCGTCGTTCACTGTCGATCGTCTCAATATCGTGCTGCACGTCCAGGTAGACCGATGGCGCGCGTTCGGCACGCTGGACGTCCCATCGTTCGCGTTCGAGGACTTCGCCGACGGACTTGCCGACGCAACGCTGGTGAGTGGCGCCATCGGACAGTTGGCCGCAGCCGTCGCGGGGCTGTCTGTGGCGCGCGGCATGGGCCCGGCGCTGCACGTCGAAGACACCTTCAACAACGCCACTCTTTCAAACGAATTATTGCGTGTGCTACCGGTGTCGTCGGCAACGCGGTGCACCTCTCGAATCGTGCGTGCCTATCTGTCATCGGTGACACTGGGGACGGGGCAAGTCGTGACGGCGCTATTGAGAAACGCGGCGGGTTTCACTGTGGCGACGCTCTCCAATAACCACGCTGTTGACCTCATCATGACCGCCGACAGCGGGGTGCTCGCCCTGACGTTGAACGGCGGGGTTGACCTGTTGACCGAAGACTTCACCGTTGAATTCTCCGCGTCGACGGCGCAGACAGTGCTGCGCGCTACGCTTCTCCTTTGGCTTGAATGGTGAGCACATGAACGTCGTCGACGTCGCCCGAACCCAACTCGGGGTCAGCGAGAAGACCGGCAAGAACGACGGCATCCCAGCCCAGCGCTACATGCGCGGGGATGCGCTGGCCTGGTGCGCGGGGTTCGTGCTGTGGTGCGTGCACCAGTCGGACAGCCGCTGGCGTCACGCGTTCGAGTCGCAGCACTACAAGTGTCGGCGGGTCAGCGGGTTCGTCGCCGTCGCAGGCGAGAACGGGGTTTTCCGCCCCCGCAAGGGCTACAGCCCCCAGGCCGGCGACGTCATCTTTTTTGCGAACGCAACCAGCGACGTCGGGGTGGCCGGGAACCACTGCGGGATCGTCGACGAAGTGGTGGGGGACCGCGTCCGCACCATCGAAGGCAACACGTCGAACAAAGTGGCGCGGCGGGAGTACGCTGTCGACGATCGGCGCATCCTCGGGTATGCAAGTCTCGCATGAACGCAAGGACAACCATGACGACAACCAAGACCAAGCCAGACCCGCCGACGCTCCCCCTTGAGCCCCAGGCCGTCACGACACCGAAGCACCAGCACCCCGGCAACGCGCGCGGGTGGTATGCCCCCGCAAAGTATCTGCCCAACTTGTTCGTCCCGCTGGCGGTGCTTCAGACGCTCTCACAGATTGCCGACGACGACGGGGTCTGTTCCCTTGTCGAGGCAAAGCGCGAGATGAATAACGAGATTTTGTTTGCGATGCTGCGAATGCTCACCATCATGGGTCACATCGACGTCGTGGGCGAGCGCATCACCATCAAATCAATCCCCGCCACCAAGGACAGCCAATGACCGACATCGCCCACACGAAGTTCACCATTGTCGACAAGCGCAACACCGAGGATGCGGCCATCGTCGAGCCCGCCGTTGTCGACGGCGTCACCCCTGCAGCCGCCGACGGCATGGTCAGCGTCCACGAACTGTATTCCGGCGGGCTCCCCATCGGCGCCTTCGCCAGCGTCGCGCCGAACACTGCTCTCCTGCTGCCCCTGCGTCGCCCCGCGCGGTCAACCGGCGGCATCGTCACCGCTGTCGATGAGGTCAGAGGCACGCTGGGGACGGCGTGCGTCGCTTACATCGTGGCCGGCGTCGGCGAGGTGATGGCCGCTGCCGACCAGCACCCCCAGACGTGGACCCCCGTCGACGCTGGGGACGTCGTCGTCGTCCGCAATGCGATGCTTGAACCACTGCACCCCGACCTTGAACCGCTGTCGATCCATCGGCGCCACATCCTCGCCGTGATTCGCCTGCGCGACGAGCTCGTCAGCGAGGGGTGAGCAGCCATGGTTACGACCAGGCGGGACATATTCGACACGGGGGCGAAGGAGCCAAAGCCCCCAGTCGACAAGAGCGCGGCGGACATCCCCGCCGACGCTTGGGTTCCCCGCGTCCCTGTCGTCGACGGGGTGGCCATGACGTTCGACGAGGCAGCCGACGAGATCCAGCGGCTGACCTCGACAAACCGCGCGCACTACATCCACGAATTGGAACTGCTGGCGACGGCTTGGCGCGGGGACGTGACGCTTGCATCGACGTCGGCGAAGGCAGCGATCCACCTCCTCGCGCTGGCTGCGGGCGCCCCCGAGAAGCGCAACAAGCCGGCGCCGAAGACGTCCAGGCGCGTCGATGAGTTGCGCGCGCTGCTCACTGACGACGACGGTGACAGTTGAGACGCCCGAAGTTCGACGTTGCGCGCAGAATGGCTGGCCTGCTGGCGATCCTCAGCCAGGAGAACGCCGGCGCCATCAGCCGTTGGCGCATCACTGCAGCCCAACTCGAGGTCTTACTGGCGATCCTCGACCATGAGCGCACGATCGTGCTCAAGGGGCGCCAAATGGGGGTCAGCACTGTGACCCTGCTGGCGCTGTTGGTGTTCGCCATATCGAACCCTGGTGTCCCCTGCGCCATCGTCGCCGACACTCGCGACAAAGCCCAGGGGCTACTCGCGCGGCTGGCCGGATGGTGCGAACAATTGGGTGTCGAACTGGGGGCACGCAATAAGGGGTCACTCGAGTTGGCGAACGCGGGCCCCGACGGCGTCGCCACCGTCATCGACGCCCTGTCTGCCGTGTCTCGTGCCGATGCTGGCGAGTCGCGCGTTGGTCGGTCCAAGTCCTACGGGTTCATCCATGCCAGCGAACTCGCTTTCTGGCTGTCGGACGCCGCCGTGTTTCGTGGGCTGACGTCGACGGCGCTCCCCGGGGCGCGCATCGTCGTTGAGTCGACGGCGTCGGCGGCTGACAACCTGTTTCGCACGCTGTGGAACGGCGACGGCGAGGACGGGGCTGGCGAGTGGCATCGAGTGTTCTTAGCGATTGAACGCCACCCCGTGTACCAGCGCGACCCCAGCACCATCGACGAGGCAACGTGGGAGACGCTGGCGGGCCCCAAGTACGGGTTCACCTCGAGGGCGACAGCGGCCTGGTGGTGGCATCGGATGCGCGTCGACTTCGCTGGCGACGAAAGCGGGGCCTTGCGCGAGTTCCCTCAACTCCCCGCCCACTGCTTCTCCTTCGCCAAAGGCCGATGGATTCTCCGATTCACCGAGGCGGTCACAAACGCCGTCGGCAAGTGGGACGGCAAGGCGAAACGGTTCAACGGCTGGCACCACTACCGCGACAGGATGCCGGACGAGCCCGTCGTCATCGGCGTCGACATCGCCGCTGGCGGGGGCGGGGACTCGTCCGCCGTCGTCGTCTTGTCGCTGCTGACGGGAACCATCATTGCAACCTGGGTGAGCAACACGACGTCGCTGCCTGACCTGGTGGAGTTGGTGAAGGGTGCTGCCGTCACCTACGTCCCCCAGACCATCGTCGTCGAATCCAACGGTGTCGGCATCGGCGTCTATGAGACGCTGCATCAGTTCTCGTCGTGGCACGTCACCGAACAACGCAGCGGGGAGGAGAAGCACTTTCGGCTGCAGCGGTTGAAACTGGCGATAGAGCAAGGCGTCGTCCCCATCGGGCCTGAGTTGGCTGTCGAGGTGAAGTCCTCGAACATTCAGCCGCCGACAGGACCCAAGGGGCGCCCATCGTATGAGGGCCTAGATGACTGCCTGAACGCGTTGTCGTTCGCGCGCGAGTTCTATCTGGGGGCGCTGCCGTCGTCATCCTCCGTCGACCCTATCGCGAGCCTTGACCACTCACGCGTGATCCACTCGTCAAAGGCACTGCGCAAGAAAACGCCAGAACGATACTGACGACGTCAAGCTTTGACATCGCCAGGCACCGCATCCCATGCCGCCAGGGCGTTGCGCATCGCCAGCGTCGGCTGCCCGTAGCGGGCGACATCGACGACGGCCTCGGACAGCCGCAGCCGCTGGGCCTGGGCGTCGACCTGCAGGCCGAGCTCGGACTCGCGGGACAGCGCCTCGTCCCTCTCGCTCGCCAGGCACCACCGACCGGCGATGATGTGAGACGCTTCAAGGATTGCCAGCGCGGCGCCATGGTGGCCGACGGCGTCGGTCCCCATCGTGTAGACGATGCCGTCGACGTATGGCTGCGTTCGCTCGTGCATCTGGTCCAGCAGCCGAGACAACCGGACCCGCATCTCTGCCACCATCTGCTGGGCGGCGTCGGCCTCGGCTGCGACCCTGCCACCGATGGTACCGACGACGCGGGACACCACGTCACCCGGCACGGCGTCGAAGGCGGCGAGGGCGTCCTTGGCGCGATTCATCATCCATGCACGCGACGACGGCGTGCCGTGTTCATCTTCGCTGTCTGCGATGTCGGCGAGGGCGCCGCGCATCATGTCCGACAGCTTGAGCCTCGCCTTCAACGCCTCGACTTGCATGCCGAGGGCGAAGATTTCGGATTCGGTCTTTGTCTGGTTGCTCATGGTTCTCCTGGGGTGGTCGTGTCTGCGGTTTCGTCGAGGACGCTGCCGGCGAGGCAGAATAGGCAGCCGTCGCCATCTGGGTCGCTATGCGGGACAGCCCGGGCGACGATGCGGGCGAATTCCCGCAAACGCTCGACGCCGGCCGTCATGGTGGCCAGCTGCCGTCTGATGCCACGGATGGCGGCGACTTGCGGGTCAACGTCCTCGACGGGCAGGACCTCGATACGCAGCAGCGGGCGGGTGTCGTGGTCCTTGCTCGGCCTGGTCGTGGCCTTGCGGGTCACCCTCCCGCGGCGGTTGATGACCTCAGCTTTCACAGAGGCGCCGAGCACCACCGCCGGGGACTGACGGTAGACCCAGAACAACCGTTCGCTGGCGTCGTCGACACCGAGGAACGCCGCGACCTCGTCCCGCACGGCTTTACAGGCGGCGCTGAGGTTGTCGCCGTCGAGGGGGGTGCTGACGAACGGCCTGACGATGGTCACCCTGGCGCCGAGCTCTAAGCGACGCAACGACACCGCATCGCCGCGCCAGTCGCCGGACGACAGGGAGAGGCGGGTGGCCTCGCGTTCGGCGACGACCCGGGCAGCGCGCACCCGGTGGTGCTCGCGGTTGTTCTGGCCGCGGGCGAGGGTGGTCTCGATGCGGGCGGTGAGGGTGGTCATCGGGGCCCGGCCTCGCGGGTCGTGAAGGAATCGAGGGCGCGCTGCCGGCGGCGGGATCGGAGGGCGTCGTCGACGGCCTCGCAGGCGGCGACCACCCCGAGGGCTGCGCCAATGGCGACGGCGCCGACGAGGGCGATGATACCGAGGCTCATCGGACCCCCGGGCGACGCCAGCGTTTGACCGTGGCGGGCCTCGACATGAAGGTCCCGATGGCGGCGACCACGCGCTGCTTGCGCGCCAGATCCTCGGGGCTGATGGCCGGCGCGGAGGCGGCCTTCTCGGCAGCCATCGCAACCTGACACACCGGACAGGTCTCGTCGCAGCGGTCGCTCGGCACGGACACCCCGCAGTGCAAGCAGTCGTGGACCCATTGGGGCTCGTTGTCGGTCATGGCTCCTGCCCCTCGATGCGGGCCCGAGCTTGTTGCCGAGTCCATGAGACACCTACCCCGGCGTCCCATGCCGCCAGGGCGGCGAGCCTGCGCTCCAAGCATAGCAGATACAGGCAACAGCGCACACCGTGTGCGAAATGACCCATGATGGGTGCGGCGCTTTGCCGGAGGGTCGGTGGACAGACTTGGACGCATGGGTTTTTTGAAGTCCGTCCACGTTTTTACGGCTTTCTGTTGCGGTTTTTTTGACCTTTCTGTCCCCTTGGACAGACTTTTGCCAAAAAACAGCGAAATGAGAAACGGTCGTCCGCAGTTGAGTTGAGGGCCATGTTATGGCGCAAGGTCCGCAAAAGTCTGTCCAGCGCGTCCAAGCACAAAAAAACGGCAACCCAGTGCCGTTTTTTTGGTGGACGCACCCCGAAAAGCGCCGCGTCCAAGTCCGTCCGCCGACCCCCCCCCCATGAGTCTAAGCCCATGGATTGTCACGCTTCTCGTTTTCGTCGTCCGGTTCGGGCTCGCTCGACGACCCAGCCGAACGCAGTTGAAGCCCCTGGTAGCGGCGCTCCCCGGACACCTTGCAATTCGGGTAGCCCCGGGCCTTGACTTCCGTCCCGAACGTGTTCTGGCCACCAGCCGATTCCCCTCGTCCCTCGCACCAGCCGCGATAGGATTTCCACAGGACGCCGGAAGAGATGCGCGCCATCGGGGCCCGCTCGCAGCATTCCTCGAGGAACTGTCCAACGCGGTCGGATTCCTCCCGGTATTCGGCGGTGGCCTCGAGGACTTCGGCCGGGGCGACGAGGCCCAGGCGTTGCCAATCGAGGGACCAGCGGACGATGCGGGCGAGGATGCCGGGGAGCTCTCGCAGCAGTCGCTCTTTCAGGGTGAGGTCCTCGCGGCCGACGAATGAGACACCGAACGGGATGACCCGCATCCGGGCCCAGAGGGCAGGGTCGCCACCTCGAACCCGCGGCTTGTAGTTGGTCTGAAGGAACAGCTTCTGCGTCGGAGCGAACGAGAAAAATTCGCCTCCCATGAACCTTGCTCTGATGGTGTCGCCCCCGGTCAACTTTTTCAGCATTCCCTCGTTCAACTTGTCGCTGGGGCGAAGTTCGGCAGCGACGCCAAACCGCACGCCTAGAAGTTGCGCGAACATGTTGGGATGTGGGTCGTTGCGACTTTCGATAATCACGTCGTTCGGCAGCGCCGTCGCATACGGGCCCAGTGCGGCGAACGCAGCTTCCACCAGTGTCCCCTTGCCATTGCGCCCAGTCTGCCCCCACAGGACGGGAAAGACGTGCTCGCGAATGACGCCGCTGGCGGCGTAGCCGATGCATCGCCCCAGGTATTCGCGCGTGTCGACGTTGGGCAGGATCTGGGCGAGGAACGCCGTGAAGGTCGGGCATGTGGCGGCGGGGTCGAAGGCGACGGGCGTCATGCGCGTGCAAAGATCCTCGCGACGGTGGGGCTGCAGTGTCCCCGTGCGTAGGTCGATGGTGCCGTTGGAGCAGTTCAGCAACCAGGGGTCAGTATCGAGGTCGGCGGCTGCGACGCTGATCCCGGGCTCGCTCGCGGCAAGGGTCAGCATTGCGGCGCGGCGACTGGCTGCCTCCGACTTCTCTGCATGCCGGCGAAGCTCGACACGGCGCACAGCGTCGGGCTCGGCTGCCATGTCCACGCGCCACGAACGCGCGACGGCTTTGGTCGCGTTCAACGCCGCGGCGTCGTGCCCGCGCTCCCAGTGCGACCCTGCCCAGTGCAACCAACAACCGTCGTCAGCGAGCCAACGAAAGTCGGCCCCATGCATCCGGACCCATCGTTCGGCGTTGCCGCTGTCGGTCAGATAGTCGGCCTGACCGTCGCCTGGGGGTGGGGCTGGGGTGACGACTTTGGTGACCTCGACTTTGCGGGCCTCGAGGATCAACCCTTGCAGGCCTTCACGAGTCCCCCCAGCCTGGACCCAGTCGGCGGCGTCGGCCCCTTTCTGGTTCGCGTTCGTCGCGATGGTCACAACCTCCCCAGCTACGCCCTGCAGCACGCTGGCGATCCGCCCCATCGCAGCCCTGCCCACATCGTCATTGTCGGGCCACAGGGCAACGTGGGAGCCCCTGAAGTGTTCGGCGAACGCCGGCGTCCACGTCGAACGTTCCTCCCCGCCGACTGCCCCCGTTCCCCCCGCCCAAGTGGTGGCCACGATGCCCAGGCTGGCGACGGCGTCGGCGGCTTTCTCGCCTTCGGTGAGGACGATGAACGCCCCAGTCCCCCGGGCCTCGACAAGTTGGGGGAGACGGTAGGGGATCTGGGCTGGGCTCTTGCCCCCGTGGCCGTCGGCCAGATGCTGGCTGTAGGACTTGCGCTTGCCGTTCGCCTTGCCATCGCGCCCACGACCGGGCTCCCAGCGTTTGACGCTGTAAGCCCGCTGCCCCTTGTCGTCGAGGTAGACCCATTCGGCGACGACGCGCGGGACTTCGGCGGCTGCCTTGACAAGAGGGACGCCGGCGATGGTGGAGAGTTCTTGGATCGCCTCGAGGAAAGTCCCGCCCCGCTGGCGTTCAATCATCGTCAGGGCGTCCCCGCCGACCCCGCACGCGCGACACAGGAACACGCCTTTGTCGTCGTCGATGTCGAGGGATGGGTTTGTGTCCTTGTGGAAACAACAGACTGCGGACCAGTGGGGCCCGTGTTCGTGTTTGACTTTGCTGCAGAATACGCGCGCGACGGTCGACATCAACGACGCTGCTTTGACGTCGTCGATAGACTGCTGGGTGTATTTCACGGGGCTGCCTCTGGACGTGTGCGCGTTCGGTTCGTGGGCGATGCGCGCGGGTTGATCGTGGTTCGTGGGGGCTGATAGATGGCCGAGAAACAACCGGGCGGCAATGACGCCGCCCGGTTGTCGCCCTGTGGCGTTGCGTTGCGCTATTCGTGTTTCGTGTCCTTCGTCAGTCCTGGGCGGCGGCGAAGTTCGTCGGCCTTCTCGCACAGTCGTCGACGATATTCGATGTTCCTCTTTCGCACAGCTTCGGGCCGGTTGTGCTTGGTTTCCTTTTGCGGCGGCATCTCGACGACGGGGAGCAGTTCCTCGTCGAGGTTGCGCACGGGAAGTTGCGCACGGAGTGGTCCGTCGTCATCCCACACAAGCGCCCAGCGTGGTCCGTTCGTCGTCGTGGTGGTCATGGTTCTCCTGCTTCGGTGCGCGGGGCTTCCCCGTGTACCTGGTGATAGAGGTCCGCGGCTGCGACCTCGAGGTCAACGCGGTTGATCAGGGCGCAGTGCCTCCCGTTGGCGATGAGTTCGACCCACCAGCGCCCCCGCTCGCACAGCACGCTGCGTGCGGTCAGCGTCGTTGGTCTGCGCTTGGCGCGCAGTTCGTGGGCGTTGAAGGTGACGACAAGTTGCGTCGGCAGGACGCCCCCGCCGATGGTGAGTTGCTCAGCCATCGTTCACCTCGGTGGCCGGGAGGGATGGCTGCGCGGCGGCGGCGATGCGCGCGTCGTTGTCGACGAGACGCTGGGCCTCGAGGAGCGTAATGACTTTGGACCCCCGTGGTTTGTGCGTCTCTGCGTGTTCCGCCATGTCGTAGTGCCCTGCCGCGGACAACAGCCGGCCCCAGGCGGTGTGAGACCCAGTGACAACGTCGAAGAACCAGCGCCGACCGTTGGCATCGTTGCGCATGATCACCCAGGGCCCAGCGAGGGCTGCGGGTTCGTCGTTGGGCCCAGTCGCGTTCGCCTTGCGCGCCTTCACCTTTTCAGCGCGCGTTGTGAGGTTGCTCGCCAGCCACGCGGGGATGGCCCGACGCTCGACGGTGGCCGCCATCCCGCCGGCCTCACAAGCGGCCTCAATGGCACTGATCTGCTCCTCGAGTTGATCAGCGTCGGTCAGCGCCATGGCCAGCGCCTTCGCACATTGGCCTTGGTGGCCGTCGAGGATCTGCCTTGCGACGTCCTCGACGACCTCGGTGACGATGCGCAGGGCGCCCATGGGGTTTGAAAGCCGGGCCAGTTTGCAGCTCGGTCGGTTGATGGGGGCGATGGCGGCGACGAGGCCGTCGACGGCTGTCTGCAGGTCCTGGGCGAGCTCGGCGGCATATGCGGCGTCGGCTGTGGCGTTGTCCGCAGCGGCTTGAATTTCTCTGTCTCGCGCCGCCTGGGCCTCGGCTGCGATGACCCGGCCGTTGCGCACCGCGTCGGTGAGCATGGCCAGATCTGCGAGGATGGCGTGCAGGCTGTCGACGACCTGCACCTCGGTGCCATCGTCCACGAGCAGGGCACCAATGGCGGGGTTGTCCTGCCCGGCCTCGGCCAGCAGATCCCTGATGTCGTCGAGGCCGACGGTCATGTCGACAACGTCGGTTGCCTCATCGACCCCCTGGAGGATGATGTCGGCAGCGTGCCCGATGCGCCGGAAGTCCTCGGCCATATCGGCTTTGAGCGCGGCAATCTGCCGGTCCACCTCGGCGTCACCCTCACGACCAACGGTAGCGGCGGCAAAGATTCGGCGGTTTGCTTCGTCGACGTCGGCTTGCAGTTGCTCTGCCTTTTTCTTGAGCAGGTCCACCTGGTGGTCGTGGCGGCTGGCGGCTGCGACGGCGAGGCGTTCAAGCTCGACGAGCCCGACGCGAATGGAGTGGGCTTTGTCTTCAATGCGTTGTCGGTCGTTGTCGTGGGTCATGATGGTTGCTCCTGGTGGTCGTGGAAGGGTGCCCCGTTACGCTGGGGCCACGCGTTGCGGGGTCAGTCTTTTTTGGCGTCGTTGGCTGCCGCCAACGGGCGATACTGGCCGGTCTGGATTGCCTCATCCATCGCAGAATCCACCAGCCCCCGCAGGTACGCGCTCGCCCCTTCGGGCCTGGAACGCACCCATGCGGCCTGTGCTGGGCTGAGAGAGGTTGTGTGGGTGCTGGCACGGCCAGAGGGGGCCAGAGGGCGTGTGCGGGGTTTGGGGGCGTTTGGGGAGGCCATGGGGGTTCCTTTTTTTTGGTGGCGTCGTACTTGGCGAGCTCTGGGGGGTCAGAGTCCGCGAAACGCGGCGCGGCAGACCGACTCCATCGCGGCCACGAATTGCTCATTCGTGAGGCCACGACCCTTCAGCGCATCGCGCGCAGAACGCGATGCGGCAAACGCCTCGACCGCGACTCCACGGAGGACGAGATCGACCGTCGAGGTGCCGCCGTTCATGTCAGCATCGAAATCGTGGCCAGAGAGCCCGAAGACCTCGACGAGGTCAGAGCCGACCCCCGCGCTGCGCGCTGCGCGCACGATGGCAGAGGGGATTGCGGCAGACTTGTATGTGATGGTCTTCGTCGTCGTGTTGATGGTCATTGTGTCTCCCTAAGCGGCTTGCGTGCCGTGAGTCCATTCTACGCAGTCCCGCACTAGAGTCAAGCACTAGCTTGCTGCACTAGAGATAGGGCTTTGGGAAGCCGGATCTGGGTCATGATGGTTGCTCCTGGTGGTCGTGGAAGGGTGCCCCGTTACGCTGGGGCCACGCGTTGCGGGGTCAGTCTTTTTTGGCGTCGTTGGCTGCCG